>ERZ1034952.92-NODE-92-length-78639-cov-13.451377_pt1 | contig 78639 bp, 78 predicted proteins | sample MGYA00520625_ERZ1034952 | MGnify/ENA primary metagenome ERZ1034952 (study PRJEB33766, sample SAMN09781773) | gut metagenome | biome: gut microbiome | host: Homo sapiens | place: Madagascar | study: EMG produced TPA metagenomics assembly of the PRJNA485056 data set...
CGTCCGCGCCGCCGCCCATGACGATGTAGCGCATGCCGTACACGGGGTTCGCGGCGTTGTAGGCGCTCTCGGGATCGGCGGCAGGCATCAGTCGGGCGTTCTCACCGAACATCTTCTTCGCCTTCTCTTCGAGCTCCGGCGCAATGAGCACCGTGTCAAAGTCACACAGGAACGGCATACCGTCGGGCGTGAGAAATCGGTTGGCACGAGCCTGCGCCGCCGTGATGGCGGAAACGGAGAAGGCGTCCGTGGAGATGTTCGAGTATGTACCGGCGTCGGTATCGGCCACAAACGTTCGGCCCGCGGAGCCGCGCGAGGCGACAGGGTGCGCGGCGTTGGCCCAGCTCACGCCGTCGCCGCCGTTGTGCTTTCCGTCGGTGTTCCAGGCGTTGGCGAACATGCGCAGAACGTGCAGATACACGGTGAGCGCCATGCTGTCGCCGAGCTTCGTGCCGACCTTCTTGGTCTCGCCCATCTTGTCCACCTTGGCCTCCTTGTAGCCGACGGGGATGGAGAGCGTGTACTCGACCGGCGTGATCACGGTCTTAAAGCCGCGCTTGAGACTGCCCTCGTTGAGATTCTCGCCGTCGTAGCGGGGCGCTTCGCCGTAGCCGCCGGAGCCGGTCAGCTCGTAGTCGATGCTCTTGGCGTTCACCTCGCCCACGACGGGCGAGAGCTTATTGAGGCGGTCGGCGTAAGCAAAGTCGAACGCCTTGCCGACGAACGCATAGTTGTCGCTGGTCCAGTTTTTGAAAGTGCTGCTCATTGATTCATTTTCTCCTTTTCTGTTTTTGTTTTTAAGATTTTGCCGCGAGCATATGCGCCGCGGCGATGCAGCGGATCGTGTGACGCTCATAATCGTGGCCGATGCAGCGCACCGCCGCGGCACCGGTCGCGCTCACAACGAGCGCCGTTGCCTTCGCGTTGAGCGCGCACACGGCGCTGCCGAGCGCGGGGTAAAACTCATACTCGTCCCCCGCGGCGGGTGTTCCGCCGGTCTCAAGCGTGAGCACCGTGCCGCTCTTCGCATAATCCGTCACGGCGCGGCGCGTGCCGGGCTTATCGCTGTTGCTGCTGCCCGCGGCCTTGCTTTTGAGTACGAGCACCGCGGCGTTGTAGGCGTCGTCCGCCGCGCCGGCAGCAATATCCCCGCTTGCCGGAACGAGCGTCGCGGCGCTGCCGCTCGCGGCCGTGATCGTCGGCACGGGACATTCAAAGATCAGCCCCGGATTATCGCAGACAAGGATCTCGTCCCCGTCCGCGCGCGGATTGAGAATGTCCTCCGTGCCGCTGTGGTCCTCTCCGGCGATGCCGAGAATGGCAGCGGTCTGCGCGGCAGCCGCCGGAACGACTTTGCCTCCGGAAAGCTGCACCACCTGTCCGGCGGTGATCGCCGTGGCTTTTGCCACCGGGTAGCTGCGCTCACGGATCGTCTCTTCGCCGCCCGCATTCTGGATGGGTCTCATGTTTTGTCTCCTTTCCCGTTCATTTGTTTCGGCTCAGATACTCGCGAGCCGACATTTTCATCTGCGGAAACGCGCGGTTCCACGCGTCCAGCTCCGACTGCTGCCGGGCGTTGAGCGCCTCATAGACCCCGCTGCCGCCGCTGCCGGTGGAGCGTGCAGCCCGGCTTTCCCTTCTCGCCTGCGCGGCCCGCAGCGCGCCGCCGGCGACCTCCAGATAATCCGCGTACAGCTCGCTCAGCGGCTCTCTGCCGTAGCGGCTGCCGCAGAAACGGCGAAAGCTCTCCGAAGCGTCCAGCCCCGCGAGATCCACCTCCGGATACCGGCGGGCAAACTCGCGCGCGTCCTCGGCGATAAAGCGCATCTGCTCCTCCTCGCGTGAGCGCCGCTCGCTCTCGCGCCCGGCCAGCTCACGCATCGCCCGCTCGTATCCGGCGCGTTCGCCCCCCAGTCTCGCCGCCTGGAAACGGCGATTGTCCTCATGGCTCTGCGGCGTGGGAGCGCTGTCCCTCTGCTCCGCCGAGCCGTCCTCCTCGGGAGTCACGACCTTCCCAATCTCTTCCGATCTTTCGTTTTCGTCCATCTCGGACTCCTTTCCGCCGGTGTTCGCCCCGGCCCGCGTATTCCCTTACGGTGATTAAATGGTAGCATGGAAACACGGTTCGTGAATGGCAGCTTTTTCGTCGTTTTTCACGAATCGTGTATCCATTGAATATGCATGGTCTTTCGCTAACGCAAATTGCTCTTTTGCCATTTCCCGCGCCCGGGCTGCACACGTTCCGTGATAATGCCAGATATAAAAACGCCGCCGGGGGGTCTCCCTCCGGCGGCGCAGCGCGGTGATTTGGTTTTACAGATTGTTTGTCCGTATCTCGTCGAGCCACATACGGCAGCGGATATTATCGTCGTATTCGCTCAAAGATTTCAACCGCTCGTAGCCGTATTGCGCTCTCACTTGGCGGGTTTTGGCATCGTAAATGAGTTTGATCACAGTCGGAATGTCTCTTCCATAGTCTCTGCACAGCCAACGGACGGCAACTGCATAGGCCATGATCGTCCATCCTATATCGCTTTTCTCTTGCTTTGAAAGGGCGGACGCCATTTTTCCTTCTTTTACTGCTTTGCTCATATCCCCTTCAGTATAATATTCCCCGTTGATGCGGAAAAACGGTTTTGCCGTAAACGCTCCATCTTCCAAATCGGAATAAATATAGATTTTTTCCGCTTGGTTTTCTGCAAGGGCAATACCTTGCCGGATCATTTCGCTCTGAAACGCAGAAAACAGGTCCTCAAACGGACGCCCCTCCGCCGCAGCTTTCTTGCACCGTGCTTTGAGATTATTGTGCAGTTCTTGAAACGTCATGTTAGCTCAACCCTCCCAAAAAATCATTTGTTATATACTTTGTTACGGTTTCTCCATCAATCGTATACTCTATGGAAAAGGCGCTTGGACGCAAATCACTTCCGCTGTACTAAACGTCTCCAGTATACCAGTTTTCGTCCGGATTTCCAGTGATTTCCGACTTCTCTGACATATCCGCAAGCCGCTTTTATAGTTTTCCCCCCATCTATACGAAAAACGCCGCCGGAGGAATTCCTCCGGCGGCGCGGCGCGGTGATTTGGTTTTACATATTCTTTGCCCGGATCTCGTCGAACCACATACGGCAGCGGGTCTCGTCAGCATATTCGCTTAAAGGCTTCAGGCGCTCATAGCCGTACTGCGCTCTCACTTGGCGGGTCTTTGCGTCGTAAATGAGCTTGATCACCGTCGGCACTGCCCTCTTGTACTCGAGACACAACTCACGGACAGCAACCGCATAACACAGAATCGTCCTTCGTATATCCCTTTTTTCCTCTCTGGAAATTGAAGATGATTCTTTCCCCTCACGTATGGCCTTATCCCATTCATAGTCCGGATAAAACTTTCCTTCAATGATGAAGGCTGGTCTCGCCATAATTGCGCCGCATTCAAAATCAGAATAAACATATATTTTTTCCGCACGGTTTTCCGCATAGGCAATGCTCTGCCGGATCATTTCACTCTGGTAGGCGGAGAACAGATCTTCAAACGGTCGCCCTTCCGCCGCGGCTTTTTTATTGCGTGCTTTCAGATTTTTTTCCAGCTCACCATATTTCATACCCCAGCCCTCCTAAAAGATCGTTTGTGATACGTTTCGTTTGTTCTTCTCCGTCAATGTAATAAACTATAACGAACTCGCTCGGTCGCAGGTCATCTCCATCATAAATGACCTCGACATTTACATCTACGGTTTTTCCACCCTGTATTGCCCTGCTCCATTCATTTTCAAGCTTTTTGTAGGAGCTCAGGTTCACGAGCCAGTACTGCGATACCAGATTGTCCAATCCTCCGGAGCCGCCGAAGCGGTCACCCGCCAGATGTCCCGCGTGATCGCCCGGCTGTTTTCCCGGCGTGTTCCGCACATACGGCAGACGCCCGGTAATGGTTCGTCCTTTTTCTCATAATCATACTGTACCATACTTTGCTGAAAAAAACACGGACTTTTCCAGTACGCAAAACGCCGCCGGGGTGTCCCCCGGCGGCGCATGCATTATTCAATTAATCCGTCTCTTCGTGCCTTTTCAAACGCTTCGTGCACTTCGGCAAAAAAGGCTTTTGTCCTTCGTGACATATCCTCCGGATCGTCCAGAAGAAAATACGCATCAATCCCGGTATGGATCACGGTATTCATATCCGGGTTTTCCTTTTGGCCGGAATGAAACACCAAGAGATTTGCAATCTTTACAGACATCCGTACCGAATAATGCAGCTTCTGATAGGCTATGGCCGTAATCGTTCCATTAAACCAGCCCAGACTCGCAAAGTCATTCTCATGTGCAAGCGCACATATCTCTCCGAAAATCAACCCGGCCATCGTTGCGCGGTCTATATTGTCATATTCCTCCACCGGTTTCCCGTATGCCGCGATCGTTTGATCCGCTATAGCAAAAGCCTTCGGTGAGAGCTCGTTCATTTTTGCCTGCACTTCCGGAGGAATCTTCTGTTCTGCTTCTTTCTGCCAATCCGTCGGCACTCTCTTTTCCTTATCCATTTCCATTCTCTGAATCCTCCAATCATTTCAGATGCATTGAGCCGGGTAGTCTTGGAATCAGCTCATCCATCGAGAAGCCATAATCGAACTGCTCCTGAACAGCGGCATTTATAAAGGCTTCCACAAGATTGTTTCCAAACCCTGCATTTCCTATTGATTTTGCGTTTTCAATGTTATACTCGCCGATTGTGGGAAGTTCTCCTTCATATTCACCGCCTGCTCTGTAGTTATTAAAAAAACCTTCCGTCCATGTGTGTAGCAGATTGTGTTCGCTGCCCTTTTCGGTGATCGCATTTCCTCTAAGCATTATGCATACACCGTCCCGGTAGGGGATCGTTTCTCCGAAAACGCCCTGCTGGTTCAGATGGTGCAGCTGCACACCGGTGATACCTTCCAGCCTTCGGAACTTATCCAAATCGCCGTAGCTTCCATAGATGACATATTTCCCTGTTGATGGATCAAGTATATCATCCGACGCCAGAGCTGTCATCACTTTTTTATCGAACTCCGGATCAATCCCGAGCCGACGGGTGTTTCCGCTTCCGGACTCGGCGTTTTGCGCCGCGCGCAATACGACGTCGTTGTACCAGTCGTTTGTGGGAATCTCCGGCGCACCAGCTTCTCCGTCGGCATTCAACCCCTGAATAACCCGCTGATACCCGTCCGAACCCAGCGTCTCCTCTGCTTTCTCTTGTGCCTGATCGAGCAGGACTGCGTAAATTGGGTCTGTCGGCTTTCTTGATTTCTCAACAAGTTCTCCACCGCCTTGAACGATTAGGCTTTCTCCAATGCCGATAAGGTAGTCCTCGGCAAGTCGCTCTACATCCACTTCAGAGAAGTAATCTCTCGCGCTGCTGTACTGCTTTCCGTTATAGACCGTTGTAAAAAGCGGATCCAGTACATCATCGATAACATTTTCCAGCCCCTCGTTATTTGCATTCAGCAAGAAACGAAGAACTGTTTTTCCGGCGTCACTTTTTCCAAGGCTCTCTACGATCCGATTTGTTAGTTTGTCGGAAGCTCCTTTGCCAAAAAGTTTGCCCATGCCATCGCTGAGGCGTTCTGTTAAAACAGCTTTTGTGCCCATGAAATTTGCATACCGTTCCGCATTGCGTCGCGTTGCGCCCTCGCTCAGCGCGCGGTCAAAGGCTGATCCGGATGACTGCCCGTATCGCATCGCATTAGAAAGGAAAGTCCCGATGACCGGTATTTGGCGTGCCACTATAGCAGGAGCAATACTCCCTAACTCCTCCGCAAAATCTCCCGCTCGACGCAGGCTGTCTGAAACTTCCCCATACTTTTTCTGTGTTTCGGCGTTATACTCATCCGCCCAGTATGCAGCGCGATATAGCGGCTCGTCAGCGTATTTTTCCTCTGCCTTCCGCTGTTCCTGAAGAAGGTACTCCGAGCGTGCATCCAGCCCGCTCATATATTCAAGCGCAGCACGCTGATTTTCCGTCAAACCGGCATAGCTTTCTTCGCGTGCGGCTCTGGAGGCTGCTCCATTGTTGTATACATCCTCCCAATATGCCTGTTCCGCTTCTTGGTACGGCATTGAAAGCTGTGAACGGTAACTGATATCGTTTGCCAGCGCCTGTGTTGCTCCTTTCGCGCCCCCAACAGTTCTCCGCCACAAATAGTCAGCTTCTGTACCTTTAGTTTTCAATGCTGCACGATAGTCAGCTGCGTTATCTACGTTGTAACGCGCCCATTCCGCATTCACGAGATCATTAACCTCGCCGGTATAGCCGCCGCTCAAGCCAAGGATCTCTGCTTCGTCCTCCGGGCTGCCGTAGAGCGTGCGCATTTGCCGCGCCCGCTCCTCCTGCGCTTTTCGCTTTGCTTCCAACTCGGCGAAGAACTTTTCCTGATACTCCGTGGTGCTGCTCACGCCGTTCTGCCGCAGGAAATCGTCGGCGACATCCTGCGCCTCGCCGGTGTAGGAGTTCACACCCATGATCTCGTTCATGTCGGCGAGATCCGCAGCGCTGGCATACGAAGAACGGTAAGGCGGTTTCCCGGTCGTTCCCGTTGACTTGCTCGTTCCGGTTTGTCTGGCCGTACCCGTTGTCCCGGTTCTTCTTATCGTTCCGGTCGTGCCGGGCGTCTGCTTCCCTGCGCCGGAATTGCGCAGCCACGGCTGTGCACCGGTGCTCGCCGGCCGGCCCCGCATCGGCGGCTTATAGTTCTGCCGGGCGTTCTGCCCTCTTTCCGGAACGATTCCCCGCTGCGCCGGTGTTGTGTTTTGCAGCGTCGGCGCTCTGCTCTGCTGGCTCTGCGGGATGCCGACGCCCCGGTTCCGCTCCTGCGGCGATTTCGCCGGCGTTATCAGGTTTTGTTTGGTGTTGGACGGGTAGTCCCACACCGGATAGGATCGTTTACTCATATCCGCTCCTCTGCTTACATAGATTTGAATCACGCTTTGTGTTTCATATCTATATGTTAGCAGAAAAGCACATTTTGTGAGCATCTACTTTCCCGTCGGATTTCACGAATCGTATATCCATTGATAATGCATGGTTTTTCGACTGCAAAATTTTCTGGCCGACAATTTGAGCCCCAATTATGCGCACATTTCGTGATATTGATGGGCATAGAAAAACTGCCGGGACCGTAACGGTCCCGGCAGTTTTGCGGATATGAAATTATCGGGGAGAATTACTCGACAACAACGATGCCGAGCTTCTTCGCGGCTTCCTGCGCCTTCTCGAGAGAGGGCGTGGCGTTGCGCAGCACGAGACGGCCGCCGCCGCGGTTGAGCGTATCGACCATAACGCTGTTGCCCTTATCGGTGACGAGAGTGACCTTCTGGATCTGGTACTCCTCGCCGCGGACGATGTTCACCTTGACGCCGTCGGCCTTGACGCGCTCCACGGCGACCTCGTAGGTCTTATAGTCGGAGGTGGAGCAGCCGTACACCGCGCCCATGAGCACGCCGGGCACGTTGATCGTGCGGCGGGCAAAGAGCTCCGGATACAGTTCGATGGTGATCTCGGTGACCTTCTCGCCCTCATTGAGAAGCTCGTGGGCGATGCGGCCGCAGTTCGTCGGGCTGCCGACCGCCTGAGAGGAACCGCCGACAACGGCGTCGCCGAGCGTCTTGATAATGGGGGCAGAGCCGTCCGCCATCTTCTTGGCGATCTCCTTGGCCTTTTCGAGCGTCTCTTCAATGCGCTTCTCGTCGGCCTTGTGGACTTCCTCGGAAACGAGGGATTCGACCTCAGCGGTGCGCTGGAAGAAGGGCTCCATGTACTCCACGACGGTGGGCACGATGTGGTGCGCGCTCTCCTTGTGAACGAGGGACGCCATAGCGAACATAACGTCGAACGGGACGTTGACGGTCATCTCCACGGTCGTGCAGAGGCGGCCGGCGTACATGCCGCCGAGGATCGCGCCGCCGACGTGGGCGGTGCAGAGCGCCGGAACGAGCACGCGCGGCGTGCAGGGAACGCCGATCGTCGGGGACATAGCGAGGACCATGGCCTTTTCCATCTGCTCGGGCGTGCCGTTCTTCAGATGAACGGTCGCGGCGGCGATGGCGGCAGAGCCCGCGCCGTAGCCTTCCAGATTGCAGCCGGTGGTGACCTTCGCCACGCGGAACAGGCTGCCGACCTTGAGCATGAGGCAGGCGACCTCGGCGAGAGTGGTCTCGTCGGTGCCGACGTCCATCAGCGCGCGCAGGAAGCCGGTGTAGGGGCAGGGGTCGCCCGTGCCGGCGCACGGACGCACGCCGATGCAGTGGTTGCCGACTTCGGCGGCCACGGTGTACATGAGCGCCTTGTCAAGCAGCACATCCGCAAAGATGGTGCCGGGGCCCATTTCCTTGAGCTGGGTGGGAACGGTGCCGAGCAGGAAGCTGTTTCCGCCGGAAACGCCGATCTCCACAGCCTTGAGGTTGTGCGCATACTCTTCCATGACGGCCTTGAGCACGCCTTCGCGGTCAAGACCGGTGCGCAGCTCGCTCTCCGTGAGGACAACGTCCACCACGCGCACGCCGTATTCTTTTGCGAGGGCGATCGTCTCGCCCATCGTCAGCGGAAGCTTTTCCGCAACTACGCTTTTCAGATCTGCCATCTTTTTCTCTCCCGTCTGCGCTCAGCGGCCGGTGGAGGAAGCGTAGGTGTGCTCGATGTCGCGGATCTTCTGCAGACCCATCAGCTCGTTGAACTGGGCAAACGGGACCATCTTGTCAAGCTGGGTGATGGTGGTGCCGTCGCGCTTCAGGCCTTCCCACAGGTCGATCATGGCCTTGGTGGTGACGTAGGTGGAGGCGGTGGGGTAGATAACGAGGTTGTAGCCGAAGCTCTCGAGCTCGTCGTTCTTGAAGATCGGGGTGCGGCCGCCCTCGACCATGTTGGCGAGCGTCAGACCGGGGATCTCCTTGTTGATGAGCATCATCTCTTCCTTGGACTCGGGGGACTCGATGAAGATGATGTCCGCGCCGGCTTCCTTGTAAGCAAGGCCGCGCTTGATGGCCTCTTCGATGCCGTAAACGGTACGGGCGTCGGTACGGGCCATGATCATCATGTCGCCCTGGCGGGCATCAACGGCGGCCTTGACCTTGCCGACCATCTCTTCCATGGGAACGACCTGACGGCCGGTCATGTGGCCGCACTTCTTGGGCATGACCTGGTCCTCGAGCTGAATGACGGCGACGCCGGCCTTCTCATACTCGCGGATGGTGCGCTGCACGTTGACAGCGTTGCCGAAGCCGGTGTCGGCGTCGGCGACGACGAGGGCGTTGCCGGCAGCTTCCACGGTGTTGGAAGCGCGCATGACCATTTCGCTCATGGTCATCAGGCCGACGTCGGGCTGGCCGAGGTGGGAGGCGCTCTGGCCGTAGCCGGTCATGTACACGGCGTCGAAGCCGAGGTAAGAAATGATCTTCGCGGTGAGAGCGTCGTGGCAGCCGGGGGCAACGACGAGCTTTTTCTCTTCAAAGAGCTTGCGCATTTTCTGTCCGTTGGTCATGGGAATCAGTCTCCTTAATAAGTATAAGTATTTGAGTGGTTTATTTCTTTATCACATGCTCTTTCATGTACGAAAGAACTTCTTCGGGGAAGTGCTGCGCCAGAACGCCCATGGCGTAGAGGATGTAGTCCTCGTCGAACCAGATGTCCGGGTCGTTGAGCGGCAGCAGGGAGATGCCGGGGTTATCGAACGTGCGGCGCACGATGTTCTCGCGCTCCTCGCCGTGGCAGTGGAGGAAAATACCGCCCACGCACAGCACCTGGCGTACGTTGCGAAGATCACGCCCCATCGGAGCGCCGGCCATGATGCCCATGACGGGATCGGCTTCCTTCGCATAATATCCGGCGTGACGGCGGATGGCGACGTCCGCGGCGCACGCGGCAAGCGCGCGGTCGAGACAGGCCTCCTTCTCGTCGGCGGGAATATGATCGTTGTGCGCTTCGAGCAGATCGACATAGTTTTCCACATCCTCCGGCGTCAGACCGTAATCGTGGTCCATGGCGCGGAGAACGGCCTTGTCGCCCACGGCCTCGGGAATGCCGGTCGCGCTCACGCGCAGACCGAGATTGCCCTCGACGGTGCGGTAGGAAAACTGCTTTTCGTTGCTCACAACAAGTCCGCGCTCTTCGATGTTCATGTCGATGAGCTCGGGCAGAGCGGAATGGATGTCGGTCGTAGCGCCGCCGATATCCACGAGGATCACGCCGCCGACGCCCTCCTGCTCGTAGCTGCCCTTGGCAAGCAGCTCGCTCGCAAGGAGCACGGCGCCCGGCGTCGGGATGACGGTCTGATCCGCGAGCGAATCGCGGAACTCCTGCAAACCCTTCGCGTGGGTGATCTGGTTGATGAACTGCTCGTGGATGGCGATGCGCGCGGGCTTCACGTTCAGCTCGTGGATCGTCGGCAGGATATTCGGCACGCGGATGCAGTCAATGCCCGCGGCGCGGAATTTCTCCGCCGCCTCGCGCTGGGCGAACTTGTTGCAGCCGAGAATGACCGTGCCTTCGCCGTGCACCTTGCAGATGATGTCCGCGTTTTCGAGCACGTTGGCCATGTCGCCGCCGTCCGTACCGCCGGAGAGCAGGATGATGTCGGGCTTGATCTCGCGCAGCACTTCCTCGCGGAACTCGGGCGGCTCGTCCGCGGAGACGACCTCCATGACACGTGCACCGGCGGTCATGGCAACTTCCTTCGCGGCCTTCGCGGTCACGCGGGGCATGAACCCCATGGCGACCATGCGCAGTCCGCCCGCGGCGCTGCACGAGCTGAACCGAACCATATCGGGCGCGAATTCCACGCCCTTGGCGCGGATCTCCGCCTCGGCGCCGCGCGCGCCGTCGCTGATGTTCTCCAGCGTCGTCGGGTGCTGGCCGCGGGCAAGGAACGTCAGTTTCCCGTCCGCAAGGGCAAAGGCCGCGCCCTTCGTATAGGTGCTGCCGACATCATAAACAAGAATGTTTGCTTTCATCGCTTTGACTCCTTAACCGCCATCCGGGAGACCCGGATGGCGGACATGGGTGCTCTTACTTCTTGCGGGGGTCCTTGCTCTTCTCGAGCAGGGCGTAGCCCTCCATAAGACGGCGGGCGGTACGCTCGATGGCGGCCTTCTTCACGGTCAGATCGGGCGTGACCTCGGAGTAGCAGTTGATGACGCCGGCGGGGTGGCCGATGCGCACGAGCTCTTCCGGGTTCTCCTTGCCGATGACCTGGTTGACGATGGTGCCGGGGATCTTCGCGGCGACGCCGGTGCAGACCGTGGCGGTGCCGGCATAGGTCTTATGCAGCACCTGCATGAACATCAGGCGGGAGACAAGATCGACCTCTTCCTTCTTGATGGTCTTCTTCTCGGGGGGATAGTAGTAATCCTGCGCCTCGGTGATGAAAGCGACCATCGGGAACGCCGGGGAATTCTTGGTGGCGTCGGCGAGATCCTTCGCCATGCCGCACTTGACGCACGCGATGCCGCGGATCTCTTCGAGATACTTGAGCAGTTCCTTGTTGCCGTCGATCTCGACCTGATCCTCGGTGCCCTTCATGCCGACGCTCTCGGCGCGCACGAAGATGACGGGGTTGGCGCAGTCAACGATGGAGGCCTCGATGGGGCCGCGGCTCGTCTCGATGACGTCCACGGGGTTGCCGGTCGGCAGGAGCTTGCCGGTAGCGGCGCCGGCGGTGCCGGACATATCCATCTGGATGAGAGCGCCGGTGCCGGGCACGCCCGCGATGGCGACGTCACCGGTGACCTTCGCCTTGCCGTCCTCGACAAGGACGTAGGACTTCATGACCTTCTGGGTGTTGACCTGCCAGATGGTGACCTCGTTGAGACCCTCGTGGCACTTCACGATGGACTCGTCGATCGCAAACGGAGCAACGCCGGAGGAGATGTTGCCGCAGTTGCCGTTCCAGTCAACGACGGCGTCGGTGATGGAGACCTGGGCGAACGTGTAGTCCACGTCGCAGCCGGGCTGCTTGCTCGGGCCGATGACGGCGAGCTTGCTCGTCAGGGGATCGGCACCGGCCAGACCGTTGATCTGGCGCTTGTCGGGGGAACCGAAGATCTGCAGGATCATGGCGTCGCGCTCGGGGCCGGGGGCGGGCAGATCGTTTTCCTTGAGGAAAATGCCCTTGCTGGTACCGGCACGCATGATAACGCAGGGAATTCTGTACTGGTCCATGGTGTTCTCTTTCCTTCCTAAATTACTTGTTTTCTTCTTTCTCGGCGAGCTCTTTCTCTTTCGCCTCGATGAGTTCGGTGATCTTGGTCACGCACTGCTCAGGCGTGGACTCGGGGCCGAAGAACGCGTCAACGCCCATAAAGCCGGTGCCCTCTTCCGCGATCTTCTTCTCGTAGTAGGCGTGCTCTTCTTCCTTCTCGGCGATACGCCCGCCGGCCCAGACGACGACCTTGTCGCGCATTCCGAGCTCTTCGAGACGCTTGCCGACACGCGGGAACAGCGTCACGCCGAGGCCGAGCAGGTTGCTCACGCCGATGGCGTTTGCCTTCGCCTCCGCCGCGACTTCGGCCACGGTCTCGGGCAGGTTCATGCCGCGCAGGAAAATGATCTCATAACCGGCGTCCTGGAACGCCTCGCGGATGGTGTTGATGCCGTTGACGTGCGCGTCGGCGCCGACGGTCGCGAGGACGATCTTCTCCTTGCGTGTAGGCGGCTTCTCGATGTGCACGGTAACGTGCTCCTTGGTGATCGGGCAGCGGGAAGGATCGACGCCCAGCGGAGTGTAGCCTTCGACGTAGCGGGTGATGCCGTCGGGGTCGCGGTTCGTTTTGACAAAGCGCTTGAGATCCCAGCCGCCGGCGCGCGGGGTGTCCATCTTGCCGGACTTGCCGCCGTCAACGATGAGGTCGATGAGCTCTTCGTCCGTCCACTGCTTCCAGAATTCCTCGGTCAGGCAGCCCTGGTGCAGGCTGTGCGCGGGGAGCTTGAGGACGGCTTCAAGAACGGCGAACGCCTCGTCCATCATCATGTTCTCGTATTCGTCGATCTTCGGAGACTCAATGCCGGGGTTGTAGGTGTGCTGGAACACGTCGAGCGTAGCCCAGCAGGCCTGGCCCATGGAGTCGCCGGTCGGGATGCCGACGCTCTCGGCCGCCTTCGGGCGGTAGAAGTTGGCGCCGCCGAGCTTGGCGGAGATGGCCATGCGGGCAAAATGCGCCTGCTCCGCGATCAGGTTCGCGGGCGGATGCTGGAACGTTTCGGGGACAACGATCAGGCTCTTGGAGAGCATGTTGTGGCGGAACGCGCGGATGATGGCGAGGTCGCGGTACAGGTTGTTGCCGCCGACGTTCATCTGGATGCCGGAGAGCTCCCAGGGGAGGCCGGCGTGGGTGGCAATACCCTCGGAGAGAAGGCACATCGCGATGGCCATGCCGTCGGTGCCGCCGATGTTGTTGATGTGCTTGTGGGTGTCGAGCTGCGCGAAGATCTTGTTCTCGGCGCAGACGATGCAGGACTTGTAACCGTTGACGACCTTCGTGCGGAAGTCGTGGATGCCGCGGCCGCCGAAGTGGACGTGGATGACAGGGCCGATGTCGGTGCCGTCAAAGCCGGCGATAAAGCCATTGAGGATGTTGATGTGCGCTGTGTCGCCGGTGGCGTTGATACGCACGGGGTGCTTCGCGCCGCCGCCCATCTGGATGAACTCGCGCTCGCCCTTCGGGGTGATGCCGCCCTTACCGCGGGACTGCTCGATGAGCTCGCGGCCCTTGAGCGGGTCGATGTGGCGGGTCGCCTCGGAGTGGACGAACTGGAACACGGTCTGGCCGAACTTTTCGGCGTACTTGTAAATGTCGTTGGATTCCTTCCAGGTCTCTTCGGCGCTGTTGCGGCCGAGGATCGGGTTCAGGCAGGGCATGCCGGTCTCGACGGCCTTCTGGCCGAGCTCGTAGATGCGGTAGCCGCTGCGGACGACACCGGCGACCTCGCGGGGATACGGCGCGGGCAGACCGACGACCTCGCCGTTCTCGTCAAGATCGGGCATCTCAACGCCGAACGCATCAGCATAAGCGCGGATGGTCTCGATATCGTCCTTAATAATTTGTTTTGTTCTTGCCTGAGGGTCTTTCATAGCCATAGCTCTTCTCCTCTGTATATTCCTTATTTGATTCTTTCAAACCGGTTTATTCGGTGATGCCGAGCTCGGCGCGCACACGGGGGATCAGTCCGCCGTATTCGAGCGTTTTGAGCACGTTCTCCGAAAGAGGGTTGGCTTCGATGACGCCGCAGGGCGCGGTGATCGTGCCTTTTTCGAGATCGACCTCAATGATCTCGCCGGTGTGGAGCTTCTTCACGGCGTCGGCAACGAACACCGGCATGCCGATGTTGATGCAGTTGCGGCGGAAGATGCGGGCGAAGCCCTGCGCCACGACGAGGGCGACCTGCGCCTGCTTGAGGGCGATGGGGGCCTGCTCGCGGGAGGAGCCACAGCCGAAGTTGCGTCCGGCTACGAGAATGCACCCGGGCTCGCGGTTGAGCTTGAAGTCCTCCGTCGGGAGGCCGGCCATGGCGTACTTGCCGATCTCCTCGTAGGGCTCGCTCATCGCGTAGCCGGGGAGGATCTGGTCGGTATCGACGTCGTCGCCGAGAATGATAACTTTACCTCTGATCTTTTCCATTTGTGCTTACACCTCCGGAACGGTGATGACGCCCGTGAGGGCGGTGGCCGCCGCGGTAGCCGGGCTCGCCAGATAGATCTGGCCGACCTTGCTGCCCATACGGCCGGGGAAGTTGCGGTTCGTCGTGGAAACGCACACGTCGCGCGGGGTGATAAGTCCCTCGTGCGCGCCGAAGCAGGAACCGCAGCCGGGGTTGAGAATAGTGGCGCCGGCGTCGCGGATGATCTTCGTCCAGCCGCGCTCTTCCATCTGTCCGAGGATCTCGCGGGAGGCGGGAACGATGAGCACGTTGACGTCGGGGCTGACCTTCTTGCCTTTAAATGCCTTGGCGACCTGCTCCATGTCGTTCAGACGGCCGTTGGTGCAGCTGCCGACGACGACCTGCGTGACCTTGATGCCGGCCTTCTCGCGCACCGGAACAACGTTCGCGGGGCTGAAGGGGCAGGAGATCTGCGGTTCAAGCGTGGAAAGATCGATCTCATAGGTCTCGAAGCAGTCGGATTCCTTCTCTTCGGTGCCGAAGATGGTGATCATGCTGCCGATCTCGATACCCATGTTGCAGACGGTCATGCGCTCGGCGATGGAGAGATCGTCGATGCCGGGGCCGGTGAGAAGAAGGCCGCGGTCCACGAGATAGTCGGAGCCGAACTTGCTGCCGAGATACAGGATGAGATCCTTGCCGAAAACGTTGGAGGGGCGCTTGCCGGTGAGATATATCTGCACAACCTGGGGCACCTCAAGATCGAGCGTGCCGGTCGCCATGGCCGCGGCCAGCTCCGTGGAGCCGACGCCGATGCCGATCTGACCGTAACCGCCGCAGGTGCCGGTGTGGGAGTCAGCAATACAAACGATATCGCCGGGATTCTGCTTATGCTTTTCATACATCAGCTGGTGGATAACGCCTTCACCGCGCTGATACAGGGGAACGCCGAATTCCTTGGAGAAGTCGTCCATCGCCCAAACATTGGCGCGGGCCTTCTCCGTGGCGGCGGGGTATACATGGTCAACGATCAGCGCCACGCGGCTGGGATCGAAGACCTTCTTCACGCCGATCTCGCGGAACATGCGGATGGCGATGGGAGCCGTCACGTCGTGCGCGGCGACAAAGCTCACCTTGCAGGTGAGATCCTGGCCGGGGGCGACATGTTCCTTGCCAGCCGCTTTTGCCAGATACTTTTCAATAAGGTTCATTTACAATGTCCTCCAGGCCTTTTCTCCCGCAGATGATTCTGCGGTCATGCTCTTGAAAATAGCCCCCTTGTTGCCAAGGGGGCTATTGTTAAACGCGGGGAAGAATTAGTGCATGCCGTCCTCGCACTTGGCTTCGGACTTCTGCAGACCGCCGATACGGCCAACGCCGTTGACGAGAGCATGCGGACGGCCGGCGTCAGCCAGAACGACCGCCATGACGATCTCATCGCTCTTCGGGGCATCGGGAATACGGACCGCGAAGGAGCCGTAGTGAGTGCGCACGAAGGCAGCATCTTTGAAGTGCAGGGAGATGTCCAGCTCGGAGCCGGCAGGGCCGACCTTCTCGTTGGAAGGAATGATGGACTTGCCGCCGCCGATAGCAGCGCGGATGGTCTTGCCGGACTTCGGGTGCAGCATAGCGGAGGAGTGCTCCAGCTCGCCGTCGAGACCGACGATGCAGCCCTTGCCGTAGGTTTCAACGTTCTCGGCGCCGAGGAGCTCGGCACCCTTCTTGGTGAGCAGATCGCCCAGGTACTCGCCGTACTCGGTCAGCTCAGACAGGTCTTCGACCCACTGGCCGGCGTACGGATTCTTGATAACGGCAGCCACGGACACAGTCTTGATGGACTTGCGGCCGGAGTTGGTCTCCACGGGCTTCTCAGCGCCGCCCTCGTAGAACACTTCTTCGAGGTTGGTAACGATCTTGCGAATCTTAGGCTCTTTCATTGGTATATCCTCCTATTAAAAATTAATAGCTAAATGAGTTGGGCTTCTGTGCGAGCAAGGCTCAGCAGGGCTTTCTCGACGCAGGAGGAGTGTTGCTGGACTTCTTGACGTTGATCTTGCCGTCAATGATGACGTAGGACAGGCCCGGAATATCGCCGGCGGCGAAAGCTTCCATGGCGTCCTTGCCGACGGAACCCATCGGGGTGTCCATGATCAGCAGGTCGGCTTCCTTACCCGGGGCGATGACGCCGCGGTTGAGCTTCGTGTAGACCTTCGCCGGGTTGCCGGTCGCCATGGCGACGCAGACTTCGGGGGCGATGTCGGTCATGGAAGCGGCGAAGCTGATGTTGCGCATGATGCCCAGAGGAATGATGCCCGTGCCGGACGGAGCGTCGTTGCCGAAGATCACGCGGCCGAGCTGGCCCTTTTCGGCAGCGCGGTTGAGGACGTACTGAGCGGTCTTCGGGTTGCCGCACTGCACGATCTCCATCGCGAACGTGGTCTCGTCCATGATGCGGTCAACTTCGTGCAGAGGAATGGAGGTCGGGCCGCCATTGATGTGGGAAACAACGTCGGGCTTCGTCTTGATGACGTCGTCCGCGGTAACGGTGGAGGAGCCGGGGATGGAAGTACCGCCGGTGTGCATCTGCACCTTGAAGCCGTGCTTGTGGGCCCACTCGACCATGGGAGCCGCAGTCTCGGGGTTGTTGACGGTGCCGAGGCCGATCTCACCGACGACCCAGACGCCTTCCTTGGCGAGGTCTTCGAAGTCCTTCTCGACCAGACCCTTCTCGAGGATCAGTCCGCCGCCTTCGACCTTCACGCCGGAAACGCCCTTGGCAAAGCACTTGTGGCCGACAATGGCCTGCGCCTTGGTGTAGACGGGGTCGCCCTTCGGATGGCCGGGGATATGGCATTCGCCGGCAGAGATCATAGTGGTCACGCCGCCGTTTTTCGCACTCTCAATGAAGCCAAAGGTCTTCTGACGGGTGCCGTAGCCGTCCGCCGTGGAGACATGCACATGCGTGTCCCAAAGACCCGGGGTGACGGTGGTGCCGTTGGCATCGACGACGGTCGCGTCGCCGATGTTGGCGAGGAGTTCTTCGCCGCCGATCGCCTCGATGAGGTTCTCGTTGATGACGATGACGCTGCCCTCAAGAACGGGGTGGTCAATGTCACCGGAAACGATCTTACCGATGTTCTTAATTACCAGAGTAGCCATGGTAAACTCCCTTCTGCTGCTGCGCGCAGCAATTAAATTGTGTGTTTGCCCAACTCCCCCGGCGTTGCGCAGTTCTGCGCCGGGAGCGTTTTGCCAGAGTACACGCGGACATTCCGCCGCCATCCGCACATCCGGGATATGGCAGCAGCCCTGTCCAAAGGGTTTTTCTGTCGCGGCAGGGGTGTGCCCGGAAGGACGGACGCCCTTACCGTGCAGAAAACCCCTGGTTCCCCGGTCAAACTGTGGCTGGGGAGCCGACTTTTGATTCCCTAAGTTTATCCGCTCAATTCCCGGCGCACAAGGCGCCGGGAACCGGCGAATATTGAATAACTCAACGCCTTTTTTAAAAAATCCGCGCACGAGCTGTGCTTACCTCGGAGCTGCAGCTTGCCCCGGGAGTAAGTAGAGTTTTGTGCCTGTTAGGATTACAGATCGAGAGCGTAGTCGCCTTCCTTGATGAGGCCCTTCTTGCGCATGAGCTCGCTGACGAGCCAGCTGACAAGAGCGGGGATCACGAAGGAGCAGACGACGAGGCCGATCCAGTTCAGAGCCGGGCTGGCCGTAGCGGCGGCGAAGTCAACGCCAAGAGCGGCGTTCTCTTCGCACACGGGGGCCGCCCAACCGGTGATGAGGCCGATCTGGCCGCAGAGGCCGGAGGTGCCCATGCCGGAGTTGATGGCAGCGCCGTTCATCTGGAGCTTGAACAGGCAGGTGGCGAGCGGGCCGTTCACGATGGAAGCGACCACGGGGGGCAGCCAGAGGATGGGTTTCTTGACCAGGTTGGGAACCTGGAGCATGGAGGTGCCGAGACCCTGAGAAAGGAGACCCTGCACGCCGTTCTCACGGTAGGACGCAACAGCGAAGCCGACCATGTGAGCAGAGCAGCCAGCAACGCAGGCGCCGCCGGCGAGACCGACCAGACCAAGACCGGCGCAGATAGCGGCGGAGGAGATGGGGAGGGTCAGGATGATGCCCATGAGAGCGGAGACGAGGATGCCCATCCAGAAGGGCTGGAGAGCGGTCGCCTTCATGACGAGGTCTCCGAGAAGGACGGCGCCCTTGCCGATCGGGGGAGCGATCAGGAAAGCGAACAGAACGCCGAAAACGATCGTAACGAACGGGGTCACGATGATGTCGATCGGGGTACGCTTCGAGACCAGCTTGCCGAAGAACACGGCAATGACGACGACGAAGAACACGGCGAGAGGGCCGCCCTGCGCGCCGAGGGCGTTGGCAGCGAAGCCAACGGCCAGCGTGGAGTACATGACGAACGGGGGAGCCTTCATGCTGTACGCGATAGCAGCGGCCATAGCGGCGCCCTGCACGGCGTAAGCAGCGGTCTTGCTGGCGATGAGAAGGTTCTCGCCGGCGAGCTTATCGGACATCCAGGGGTTGACAACGATGTCCTTCAGCAGGGGAACGTACATGCCGATCGTGTTGATGATGCAGCCGATCAGCAGAGACGCGAACAGACCGTGAGCCATGCCGCCCAGGCCGTCGATGAAAATGCGCTTCGTGGAGAACTCAATGTTCTGCTCTTTGCAGTACTTAGCCCATCCCTTAAGCTCGGTGTTGTTGTTTGCCATTAATTAAAGTGCCTCCCTTAATTTAATGTTGATTGCAACATTCGTTGAGCGTTTACTTGTGTGTGGTTTCGGGCAGCTGCTGATTGCCCGAAGAGGGACGTGCGCGGTTCCTTATTGCTTGGTAAGCTGGCCGCGCCGCGTACGACGCGGCCGATGAGTTATTGTTAAAAAGTACCTTAGGGGTGTACTTTCAACCTTAGTTGGCGGCAGCCTCCGCTGCCTGCTTGTCCTTCCACGCCTTCACAATATCGACGGCGAGGACGGGGGTGTGGTGGAACTTGACGCCGAGCGCGTTGCCGATGGCGGCCATCGTCGCGGGGATGCTCGGGATGAGCGCCGGCTCACCGATGCCCTTGGCGCCGTACGGAGCGGCGTCGCCGTCGCTGCACACAACGATCGGGTACACCTCGGGAACATCCATGCTGGACTCGATGATGTACTTGCTGAGCGAGGGGTTCTTGATCGCGCAGGTCTTCGGGTCGATCTCGATCTTCTCGCTGATGACGAAGCCGGTGCCCATGGCGGTGCCACCCTCGATCTGGCCTTCGCACATCTTCACGCCGACCGGCGTGCCGACGTCGTGCGCGGAAACGCACTTGAGAAGCTGGACCTCGCCCGTGTCGGTATCGACCTCGACCTCGATGATGCAGGTGGCGTAGGAGTAGACCTCATACGGAACGCCGGACATGTCGGCCGGGTTCAGATAGGTGGTCTTCGGGTTGTAGTAGCCCGCGCCGACGGCCAGACGGCCATTTTTGCCCATCGCGCCCATGAGCTCGGGATAGGTCATCTTCTTGGACTCATCCTTGGAGCTGTAGATCTCGCGGTGGCGGAAGATCAGCTCTTCCTGCGGGACGTTCAGAAACTCGGAAGCGGTGCGCTTGAGCTCGCCCATCGCGTTGGTGCAGGCATTCTTCACGGCGTTGCCGGTGATGAACGTCTGGCGGGAGGCGGATGTCGCGCCGCCTTCGGGGGCGATCTGGGTATCCGCCCAGGTCACGTGGATGTTTTCAAACTCAAGACCGAGCGTTTCGGCGGCGATCGCCGCGGCGACGGTCGCGACGCCCTGGCCGATGTCGGCCGCGCCGATGGTAACGTTAACGCTGGTGTCGGGCAGAACTTCGCAGAACGCGGCAGCCGGGTTCGGAAGACCGGTGTTGCCGACGCCGTAGAACATGCTGCCGACGCCTGTTCCTCTCAATTTCATATCTGCGGCCTCCAATCCGGGTCGAGACGCTCAAGGGCGTCCGGCATGACTTCCTCGGCCTTCTTGATCGCCTCGGCGAGCGTGTCCTGATAGCCGACGCTCTCGGTGAGGGTCTGGCCGGTCGGGATCGTCGAGCCGACGTGGTGGCCGTTGATGCGGCGGATCTCCAGCGGGCTCATATGCAGAGCCGCGGCCAGAGCGTCCATCTGTCCCTCGTGGACAACGGCGGCCTGCGGCACGCCGAATCCGCGGAACGCGCCGCACATCGGGTTGTTGGTGTAAGCAAATACCGCGTCCAGACGGACGTTCGGGCAATCGTAGGGGCCGACGGCGTGGACCGGGAAACGGCCGATAACGGCGGGGCCGTAGGAGCCGTAAGCGCCGGCGTCGCACGTGAGCTCATACTGCGCAGCCACGAGCTTGCCGTCCTTCGTCGCGCCGGTCTTGACATGGGTCGTGATCGGGTGACGCTTGGAGGAGATCATCGTGGACTCCGTGCGGGAGCGGACGATCTTCACGGGGCGCTTGGTGTAGTGCGCGAGCAGCGCGCAGTGCAGCTGCACGCCGATATCGAGCTTGCCGCCGAAGCCGCCGCCCGTGGTGGGCTGGATGCAGCGGACGTGGTTCTGGGGAACGCCAAGCATGCCGGCGACCTCGTTGCGGTCATAGTGGGGGTTCTGCGTGGAGGCGATGACCGTCATGATGCCCTTCTCGTCATAGTAGGCGATGCCGGCATCCGGCTCGATGAACATGTGGGAGAGGACGTGGGTGGAGTAGGTGTTCTCGACGATAACATCGCACTTGCTCCAGGCTTCGTCCACATTGCCGAACTCCATGTGCTTCTTGGCATGGACGTTCGTCGTGCCGTGGACGCAGATCGCGCCCTCCGCCATCGCGCTCTCGTAGGAGTTGATGACGGGCAGCTCTTCGTATTCGACCTCGATGAGCTGCATGGCTTCCTGTACGATCTCCGGGGTCTCCGCCGCGACAACGGCGATGGCGTCGCCGTAGCGGCGCACCTTGTCGTCCACAAGGCAGGGCTCGTCTTTGACGATGATGCCGAAGCGGTTCTTGCCGGGGATGGCGGTATAGTCGAGGACGGCGGCGACGCCGGGCAGCGCGCGGGCCTTCTCGAGATTCAGCTTTTTGATGTAGGCGTGGGGAACGGTGCTGCGGAACACGCCGCCGTAGAGCATGTCGGGCATGTAATAGTCCGCGGCAAACTTCGCGCGGCCGAGCACCTTGTCGAGCGAGTCGACCTTGATATGGTCACGGCCGAGGATAGCTACGTCTCTCATGCTTCGGCCTCCTCTCCGCGCATTCTGGCAGCGGCCAGAAGCACAGCGTCATTGATCTTGGCATAGCCGGTGCAGCGGCAGAGGTTGCCGCTGATGGCGAGCTTGACCTCATCGCGCGTCGGGTTGGGGTTCTTCTTGAGAAAAGCCTCGGCGGTGAGGATCATGCCGGGGATGCAGAAGCCGCACTGCACGGCGCCGGCGTCCATGAACGCCTGCTGCACCACGTCGGGCTGGCCGTCCTTGCTGACGCCCTCGAGCGTGATGATGTCCGCGCCGTCGGCCTGTCCGGCCAGAATGCAGCAGCTCGTCACGGGCTCACCGTTGTAGATCACGGTGCAGGCGCCGCACTCGCCTTCGCTGCAGCCTTCCTTGACGCTCGTGAGGCCAAGGTTGTTGCGCAGCACGTCGATCAGGCGGTGGTTCGGCTCGACCTCGACGGTCACCGGCTCGTGGTTAACGGTGAAATGAATGGTGATCTTTTTCAAAATCCCTGCACCTCCTCGATATTCAGTTTGCGGAGCACATCGGCGAACAGGTGCTTGTACACACCCTGGATGCTCTCCTTTTTGTAGAACACAGAGGGACGGGACTTATTCGCTTCGTAAACCTGATCGTGCATGATCGGCAGGCACCCGAGCATGGTCTCCCAGCTGAGCTTCTTGCCGACGAGATACTCCTCGCAGCTCTTGTAGCGCTGCGGATAACGCGCCATGGCGCCCGCCCGCATGGAGCAGTAGGTGCAAACGCCGTTATCATCGACCGTCACGACCATGCCGCCGCCGATGACGCTGATGGCGAGCGCGCGGCGCTTGCCCAGCTTATAAAACGCGGTAGCGGTGTGCTTCGTATCGGGCAGCGGGAACGAGACCTCGGTCATGAGCTCGTCCGGCTGCAGGATGTTGCGCTTGCGGTCGGGAGAGGAGAGGAATTCGTTGATGTTAATCGTGCGCTCGCCGCGAACGCTCTTGATGGTAACGTCGGCGTTGAGCGTGACGCACGCGGCCAGACCGTCGCCCGCCACGGAAGACTGGCAGATGTTGCCGCCGAGCGTTGCGAGGTTGCGGATCTGGGGCGAGCCCACCTGACGGCAGGCGTCATAGAGAATGTGGACATTCTCGCGGATAATGTCGTTGGCCGCTACCTCTGCATGAGAAGTAAGAGCACCGATCCGGACGATGCCGTTCTCGACCTTGATGTAATCAAGCTCCTTGAGCTTCTTCAGATCGATAACGACAGCCGGCTGTGCCTTCCACTCGTTGAGCTCCAGCGTAAGGTCGGTGCCGCCGGCGATGCAGGCGACGCTGTCCTTATACTGATCCAGCAGAGTGAGCGCCTCGACCACGGTGGTAGGTGCGTAGAAATCAAATGGTCTCATGCGCGGTTTTCCCCCTTCTAAATGTGCTGCTTTCGCTGCTTTTTCTCCGCCGGAGCGGGCGGCTGTGCCGCCCGTCCCGGTTAGAATGCTTTATTTTACTCCAGTTCGCCGCGGATTTCAACACCCATCAGCTTTTCCCAGAGCTTGATGACGGCGGACATATCTTCCATGCCGTAGCCGGCGGCGCGGGCCTGCTCGTAAACGGCGGTGCAGGTGGCGCTCATCGGGATGGGCATCTTGACACCGCGGGCGGCTTCCTGCGCGAGGGTCAGGTCCTTGTACTGCACGTCCATCGCGAAGCCCGGCTCGAACTTGTCGGGCATGATGAACTTCTTCATCTTCGCATCGACAACGTAGCTGTTGCCGGAGGAGGTGGAGATAACGTCGTACATGGTCTTGTTGTCCAGACCGAGCTTCGCGCCGAGCACGAGAGCTTCGGCGAGAGAGGCCATGTTCGCGCCGAGCAGCATGTTGTTGACGATCTTCATCGCGTCGCCCATACCGGTGCCGCCGATGCGCATGATGCGCTTGCCGATGGCTTCGAGAACGGGCTTGGCCTTCTCAAAGGTCTCCTCGTCCGCGCCGCACATAATGGTCAGCGTGCCCTTCTGCGCGCCGATGGTGCCGCCGGAAACCGGAGCGTCCATGTACTTCACGCCGTGCTCGGCGGCGATCTTCGCCATCTTCTGGGTGGTGCCGGGAGCGACGGAGGACATGTCAACGATGATGGTGCCGGGCTTGCAGTGGGAGAGAACGCCCTTGGGGCCGCACATAACGGCCTCGACGATCGCGCCGTTGGGGAGCATGGTGAAGCCGATGTCCATGTTGGCGGCGACTTCGAGGTTGTCCTTGCAGCCGATGGCGCCTTCGGCGACCTTCTGCTCGACGAGAGCGGGAACAAGGTCGCTCACGTAGGTCTCAAAACCAGCCTTGATAACGTTGCTGCACATATGGCCGCCCATACGGCCCAGCCCGATAAAACCGACTTTCATTGGAAAAGATCTCCTTTAAAATATTTGCAAGTTATTGTTGCCGAATGTTATTGCGCGCTGCGCTCGAACGTGAGACGCTCGTCCTGGATATCCGCGTATACGCGGACGAGATTGCCGTTTTTCCACTGGCGCTCCGTCTCCTCATACACCTGCATGAGACCGCGCTTTTTCTCCTCCGGGAGAAGCGGCTCGACGGCCGTGACGATACGGAGCGAGGCAATGTCGCTCTCCGGCTCGATCTCTCCGGCGAGACAGGTATGTACCCGCGGCGATTCGATGTAGGAGCAGTTTGCGATGTGCGTGGCGCAGGCGTCCGCGAGAGCGCACCGCCGGGAAAAGACCGTGACGCCTCCGGCGATGCCGCGCGTGAGGCTCCGCCCGCCGAGACCGCTCGTGCACACGCCGCCGATGCCGTCCTCCGCGCGGATCTCCACGATCTCCGTAACGCGGCCGTTGAGATCGGGCAATATGCCCATGCGGATGGAGCGTCCCTCGCCGAGCCGCAGCGCCACGTCGCCGCCGTTATTCACGGCAACGAGATCCGCGCCGCGGGCGAAGAGCCAGTCCGCCATGGCGTCCGCCACCGTTCCGGCAACGGCCGCCATAGGCGTGAGCGTAGGCTCGCCGGTCGCAAGGACCGATTCCGCCATGACGCGGGGCAGCCCGGTGAGTTCGGAATAATCCATGCCGTCCGGGTACTGCCGCAATATGGGCAGCGCCCCGGCGATCTCGGAGAGCGAGTCGCGCAGAAACGGGAAAGCCGACGCCGCCAGATCACTGAGGTTTTCGTCTCCGCGCCGGGCGGTCACCACCATGGACGCCGGGCCGTAATCGAAGAATACGCGCCCGTCATCCAGGATGCGGAAGGCTTCGTCCATCAGTGCTTCTGATACTCGGGGAAGTCCTCGACGTTCTTGATGCAGTTCATGTGGCCGCCGATCATCGCGTAGTCTTCCTTCGTCATGGTGTACTCCACGGGGGCGACGGTCGCCGGGGTGGGCACCCAGGTGAAGGCGTGGTTGACGACCTTCGCGGTGTCAACGATGAAGTTGATGCCGCCGCCGGGGTAAACGTAAGCGGGAGCGCCGCCGATGGTCAGGTGCGCCTTGCCGGCGTGCACGGCCTCGGTGATGGCGATCGGGTGGTGGCAGACGCCGCCGCGGGCGGAGCCGCCGGTGCCGCCGCAGTACATAACGCTCGTGTTGGAGCCCTGGCAGTTGCTCTTGATGGCATCGACGACGCGCTGCGCCTTCTCGCTCATCGGGATCTCCTTCACGTCGCCGTCGGCCTGGACCTCGAAGAGGGCGCCGACTTCGCCGGTGGTGTTGGTGACAAGGATGGTCATGCCGGCATGGGCAATGCTCATGTCAACGCTCTTGATGGCGTCGCGCGGCGTCTGGAGAACGGTGCCTCCGATGCCGTCGCCGTGGCCGCCGAAGTAACGGCCGACGGTGCTCTTGGTGGCGTTGGGGATAACGCCGGACCAGGTCATGCCGACTTCCTTGCCGGCGAGATGCTCGCTGAAGAGGCCGGTGACGTGGTGGTCGATGACGATGCACTCGTCCACGCACTCCTTCATGACGTCGGCGAGCAGGCCGATGGTGGCGCTGCCGCAGCCGATACGCATGGTGGTCTCCTGCGTGCCGTTGATGATGGGAGCGACGCCCTGCTGGCAGACGATCTTGATCATCTTGGGCTTGCCGGTCTCGTGGTCGGCGGTCTTGACGGTCAGCTCGACCTTCTCGCCGTTGGCAAGAGCGACAATGGTGCGGGCGGTGGCAAAGCCGCCGTCCTTCGCGGTCAGACGGTTCGCGCCGCCGACGTAGATCATCTTGGAGCCGTACTCCTCGGTATGTACAAGACCGACGGGCTTGCCTTCGCAGTAAACGGTGTCGCCCTCTTCGCCGATGTAGGTGTTGGTGTCGAGCTTGACGAGAACGCCGGAGTAGCTCAGCGGAGCCTCGGTGACGGTGGTGACGACGTCAACGCCGTCGCGCTTCTCGCAGACGATGTGCGGAGCCGGACGGATGCAGGGGTAGTTGGTGCCCGCGCCGACAGCGGTGATGACGGGCTTGGCAATTCTCGGATCGATCTCGATCTGGGGCTTGCCCTCTACGACGAGAGCGCGGTTGCGGACCAGACGGCCGCCCTCGTTGGTGTAGCGCTTGCAGGCGCCGGTGGATCCAACGGGAACTTTGCACTGGATGGAGCAGGAATGGCACTGCACCATGCCCTCGGTCTTCTCGGCGCCGTCGATGGCACCGAACGGGCAGACGCGGCGGCAGACGTTGCACTCAACGCACATGTTCGTGATGCTGACGACTTTCTTGCCGTCCGCACCCGGTTCAACGGCAATCGCACCGATGGGGCAGTTTTTCGCGCAAATCTGGCACTTCTTGCATTTTTCCTGATTGATTTTCAGCATGTCACGCTCTCCTTTTAATAATGTATACCTATCCCATGCGTTGGATAATCTCTCGTATATATTATTATCGCAAACCCCTATTTTTTTCAAATACATAATTTGTATGAAATTTGCGGTATTCATATCCAAACTATAGCGAAGGGTCTAATATTCGCCGAAAATCGCATATTGATTTTGTGCAGAATAAACATTCGGTAAAACCATTTTGACAACTATTGCAATTTGTCGTCTTTTTTTGCATAATACTTCTACAGTTTGTATGCCGCGCAAAGCGGCATCATGCCGGAAAAGAGGGCGAAAATGGATAACAAAATGGATATGCGCACCGTCGCGTGCGTCCTGCTGGCCGCGGGAGCGGGCTCGCGCTTCGGCGGCGGAAAGCTGCTCGCGGAATTTGGCGGCGAACGTCTTTTCGAGCGCGCGATGAACGTTCTGCCAAAGGAGCTTTTCTCGCGCGTCGCGGTCGTGTCCGGCTGTGAGGATATTCTCGCCGAGAGCGAGCGGCGCGGCTTTCTCGCCGTGCGCAACAGCGCGCCGGAGAAGGGTGTTTCGCTCTCCATCCGGCTGGGTCTTGAGGCCGCAAAGCCTTGCAGCGCCGTGCTTTTTCTCGTCTGTGACCAGCCGCTCCTCCGGAAGGAAAGCGTGCTCCGGATCCTCGAAGCGGGTGCGGCGCACCCCGAAAGGATCATCGCGCCGGAAGGCGCGGACGGGCAGCTCGGCAATCCCTGCCTGTTCCCGGCAGCCTATTTTCCGGAGCTTGCCGCGCTCGAGGGGGACCGCGGCGGAAAGCGCGTCATCCGCGCCCATCCGGAGGCGGTTTTGACCGTTCCGCTGCCGGAGGAAGAGCTCTTCGACACCGACACAAAAGAGGAGCTTTCGCGCCTGAAAGAAACATAGTTTTCTTAAATAAAAGCGTCGATTAACAAGGGAACGCACGTCGGACAGCCAGTCCTTTCGGTGCTTTTTGCCCTTTTCTCCTTGGCGGGCGACAGCCCGCCTGCGTCCAAAAGAACAAAAATCCCTCGAAAATCCAAGGCTGTCCGATGCGAAGCAGTTCTGCCGGAGCAGAAATGCTCGCAGACAAGGAAAAGGCCGCAGAGAATACTTTGTGTATTCTCAAGGGCTTTGACGCAGTATGAGGGCATTTCCGCCCGGCAGAACCGCGTGTGCCCTTGTCAATCGACGCTAACGTCAAAGCCGCCGGTACGACATGTCGTACCGGCGGCTCGGTTGCTGCATGATATTACACAATACCCTGATGCAGCATCGCGTCCGCGATCTTGAGGAAGCTTGCGATGTTTGCGCCGACGACAAGATTTCCGGGCTGTCCGGCCTCGACGGAGGCGTCGTAAGCGGCCTTATAGATGCCGCGCATGATGTTGTGCAGCCGCTCGTCCACTTCCTCGAACGTCCAGCTCAGGCGCATGCTGTTCTGGGTCATTTCGAGCGCGGAGGTCGAAACGCCGCCGGCGTTCGCCGCCTTGGCCGGGCCGACGGGGATGCCCGCCGCCTGCAGCATGGCAACGGCCTCGAGCGTGCAGGGCATGTTCGCGCCCTCGGTGAGGATCATGGCGCCGCCGTCGAGGATCTTCTTCGCCTCGGCCACGTCCACCTCGTTCTGCGTCGCGCACGGGAGCGCCACGTCGCACGGCACATCCCAGATATTGCGGCAGCCCTCGTGATACGTCGCGCCCGGTACCTCGTCGGCATAGACCTTGATGCGCGCGCGGCGGTTCTGCTTGATGTCCTTGATGAGATCGAGCTTGATGCCGTCGGGATCGTGGACATAGCCGTTGGAGTCGGACATGCACACGACCTTACCGCCGAGCTGCATGGCCTTTTCCGCTGCGTAGGTCGCCACGTTGCCGCTGCCGGAGACGATGACGGTCTTTCCCTCAAAGGAGGTGTTGAGCTGGTGGTGGAGCACCTCGTCGGTGAAGTAGCAGATGCCGTAGCCGGTGGCCTCGGTGCGCACGAGCGAGCCGCCGTAGGAGAGATGCTTGCCGGTGAGCGTCGCGGCATCGAACTGGTTGGTGATGCGCTTCATCTGGCCGAACATATAGCCGATCTCGCGGCTGCCGACGCCGATATCCCCGGCGGGACCGTCGGTAAACTGGCCGATGTGACGGTAAAGCTCGGTGATGAACGCTTGGCAGAAGCGCATGATCTCGTTCTCGCTCTTGCCGTGGGGGTCGAAGTCTGAGCCGCCCTTGCCGCCGCCGATGGGCAGCGTCGTGAGGCCGTTCTTGAGATTCATCTCAAAGCCGAGGAACTTCATGACCGAGAGGTTGACCGACGGATGGAAGCGCAGTCCGCCCTTGTAGGGGCCGATGGCGGAGTTGTACTGCACGCGGTAGCCGCGGTTGACCTGCACCTTTCCGGCATCGTCCACCCATGTGACGCGGAACGTGATGATCCGGTCGGGCTCGACGAAGCGCTCAAGAATGGCGTTCCGCTCCCACTCGGGGTGCTTATCCACGATGCCCTCAAGGCTCTCGAGAAATTCCCGGATGCACTGGTGGAACTCCGGGGCGTTGGGGTCGCGCGCGAGCACCTGATCGTATACCCGCTGGAGGTAGGCGTTTTTCAGCATGGATATGTTCTTCCTTTCGGTTTTTATTACTTGCGGCAGAATGCAACGAGCTGCTCGGCGGAGGTAACGCCGTTCGCCTCATATTCCTCGTTGAGCCACGCGGCCTCGGCCGCGAGGAAGGCATGCGCCGGGTTGCTCTCATACTTCTTGAGATTTTCCGGCACGGCGGCGATGCGCTCGCGCAGCTTGGCGACGACCTTGGGATCGTCGATGAGATCGCAGAGCGTCTTCTCCACGGTCAGCCCCGCGTTGCGCGCGAGCCAGAGGATCTCGCTCTTCGAGTACGTCGGGTGATGGTAAATGCCGTCGATGGTGTGCATCGTGCAGTCGATATCGTGGAGGATCCAGTGCGTGAGGCTCGCCTTGGGCTGGCCGTCGTTGTACATCTCGCTGAGGATAATGAGTCCGCCGGGCTTCACGACGCGCTTCATCTCCGCGAGCAGCGCCGCGAGATCGGGGATGTGATGCAGGGAGTTGCCGATGCCGACGACGTCGAAGGTATTATCCTCGAAATCCATATGGCACGCATCGCCGATAACAAAGTTCACCGGCATACCGGCGCACTTCTCTCTTCCCTTTTCAAACATCTTGTCGGAGCGGTCGAGCGCAACGATCTCCTTGCAGCTGCCGAACCCGGCGTACATTTCCTTGGCGAACGCGCCGTCGCGCGTGGCGATGTCGAGCGCCTTCTCAATATGGAGCGTAGAAAGCTCCTGCCGCAGTTTATCCATGAGGGGTCCCTCCTGTTACTTTTACTTGATATTTATTTAAATGTGTATGCTCCGGTTCCCGCAAAGGGTCCGATACATTTCATTATACCGATGCTTCTCATTTTTTGCAAGTACGAACTTATAAAATTGCGTTTTTCAGCCGTCCGCAGCCCCCGTCCTGCGTCCTGCACCAAATGTGTGCATCATTTCCCGCAATTTTATAAATACATCCGATTTTCTTATTTATTTTCAAAAAGAGCTTGCTTTTTTCGGATGGGTATGCTATATTATTTTTCATAGAGAATAATTCTCCTTTAAAGATAACTTCATTGCTGCTTTTCTCCTTCTCTTCAGGCAGACCGGAGCAGGCCGGAATCCCCCTTCCGCCCCGCTCCGGTCTGCTTTTCGCTTTTTTCCGCATTGTCGCCCGCCAAGGACAAAAGGGCAAAAAGCACCGAAAAGACTTACCTGTCCGACGTGTGTGCTCTTGTTAATCGACGCTAAGATCCGCAAATAAAACGTTAAAAATACGTTTTCCAGAAACGGTTTCCCGCATTTGTCATCTTGACGCGGCGGGATGGCATCCGATACAATTTAATGGAACTCATTATATTGTAAAAGGAGAACGACGACAATGTGGATCACGACAGCCGCGCAGCTTGCGGAAAAGCTGCCCATGACAGCCGAAGAGCTTGCCGCCGTACAGTCGGTGGCAGACCGCTACCCCATGTGCATCACGCCCTATTATCTGGGGCTGATCGACCCGAACGCCCCGGACGATCCGATCCGGAAAATGGCGGTGCCCGCGCCGATCGAGGAGGAGGAAGGCGGCTCGTTTGATACGAGCGGCGAGCAGTCCAACACGCGCGTCCCCGGCCTCCAGCACAAATACCTGCAAACCGCCATGGTGCTCACAACGAACCGCTGCGCCATGTACTGCCGCCACTGCTTCCGAAAGCGCCTCGTGGGGCTGACGGACGAGGAGATCGCGGCGAACTTTGAGCGCGTGACCGGATACATCCGCGAGCATGAGGAGATCACGAACGTGCTCCTCTCCGGCGGCGATTCGTTCCTCAACAGCAACGAGACGATCGCGCGCTATCTCGACGCGCTTACGCCCATCGGTCATCTGAACTACATCCGCTTCGGCACACGCACGCCCGTCACCTGGCCGGAACGGATCGACGAGGCGCTTTGCGAAACGCTCACGCGCTATACAGCGCGGAAAACGATCTTCGTTGTGACGCAGTTCAACCACCCGCGGGAGATCACGCCGGAATCCGCCGCCGCGGTCGCCGCGCTGCGCCGTGCCGGGTGCATCGTGCGCAACCAGACCGTGCTGCTGCGCGGCGTGAACGACGATCCCGCGGTGCTCGGTGAGCTGCTTGCCGCGCTCACCGCCATCGGATGCCTGCCGTACTACATTTTCCAGTGCCGTCCCGTGACAGGCGTGAAAAACATGTTTCAGGTGCCGATGGAGCAGGGCATCGAGATCGTTGAGAGCGCCAAGCGGCTCGTAAGCGGCATGGACAAGGCCGTTAAATACTGCCTGTCCCACCCGGCGGGCAAGCTGGAGATCCTCACGAAAACCGGCGAGGACGAGCTGCTTTTCCGGTTCCACGAAGCGAAGGATCCCGCCCGCTGCGGGCAGGTGTTCCGTCACAGGATGCTCCCGGACGGCTGCTGGCTGCCGGACGAGCTGACGCTCGACTGAAAATATGTCAGAAACGAGAAACGCCGGGACGATGTCCCGGCATTTCTTATGGTTCGGCAGTTTTTTCCATCTCGTGCTCTATTCTCGCCATCAGCTCGCTCGGTCGGATGCGCAGCGCTTCAGCGATCTTAAAAAAGGTATCCAGCGTCGGACGTCGCTCGCCCCGTTCAATGGCACTCAGGTGCGTCCGGCCGATTCCCGCAAAGCCGCTGACAACTTCCTGTGAAAGTCCCTTTTCTTCCCGCTCCTGCTGTATCACGTTTCCCACAACTACCGCATCCAGCATCCTTACACCTCCCGTTCAGATAGAGTGTAAGGATTTCTTTCGTCTTTTATGAATACATATGTTGTCAATCGAACGCAAATGTGTTAGTATTGACTCACACTACCAAAAACAAGCAGGAGGGAATTTCATGAGAAAAAGATTTTGGCTCTTCGCATTGCTTCTCGCGCTGTGTCTGGTGCTCACCGGCTGCAGGAAAACGGTATCCGCCCCGCCGGCTGCTCCCGGCAGCACTTTCGCCGCGGCCCCGGCAAACGACGCCCCGGCGACCGTCGCGGATTTTGATGCGGCGCTGAAAGCCGCAGGCTTCATAGACGAGGACGAATACGATGCTCTCTATCTCGACCGCTTTTCCGACGACGCAGCGCTGTACCAACAACTCACGCAGGATGGAATCGTCGGTCTGCTCGCCCCCGGCAGTTTAGATGCCGAAGAAATGAACAGCAACAGCGTAAAGAAATACGTCTCCTACCATCTTGAGGAAATGTACATGGACGACGGCAAGCTGATGTTTCCGTGGGGCGATGCAGTCTCGTTTCTTGTATTTGACTCGGATGCCTCTGCCGAGAATATTTTTCAATCTGTTGTATCCGCAATGAGCGCCGACGATATGCCCCCTGAAGTCCGCACGGTCGGAAGCGCGACTAGGGCTGAATACAGCGGCGACAGGTACTCGGTTCTCTTTTCCTTGAAAAGTAATACGATTCTGGCATACCAATATCACAGTGACAGCAGCGTAATGGCCGGCGTGATCCGCGACCTCGGTTATTGATCGGAGGGCAGCAAATATGAAACGACGCTTTTCTTTTCCGGCACTCGTCCTGCTCGCCCTTCTCTCGGTACTGCTTCTGCCCGGCTGCGGCAGCTCCTCTCGTCAGGTCCCCGATTCCGTGATTGAACGCGACACCGTCGACTGCGATTACGATGCCGGATACTCCCGTTCATGGACGGCGGTGCATGATTATGACAGTTCATCCCAAACCGACAACGTCGCCATCACGCTGACGCTCTCCTCCGATTGCGGAACGATGACCTGCCGCCGCACGGTGGTCTACGCATACGACAAAAGTTCCGGCCTATGGTCTGCCGTCCGGCGGGAAAGCTGGTCGGATCCGGAATACGCTTTCGGCAAAGGTCTCTGCGGAACATATCCGCTCACCGACGGAGAAGAGGTGTATGAAGTGAAGATCACCTCGGTCAGCGGGAACTCCATCCAGCTCGAATGCTGGGCGGACGCCGTGTGTCAGCGGGGATACTTTTCCGCCGGCACCTGCTATCTGGAAGCATCCGGCGCATATTCCGCCAACGGGCGATATCTGGAAATCCCGCTGGAACTGCCGGACGGTTACTACGCCAAATACCGCGTCGGCGATACGAACACATCGGTCACTGACCGCGTCACGCTGAACCTGTATCTGGACATTGCCGACGGTATTTCCACTGCCTTTCTCTATCCGACCGTCGGCGTTTCGTGACCCGTCGCCACGTCGCAACACGCTCAAGTCCCCCGCCGGAGGCCATCTCCGGCGGGGGACTTTTCACACTCCGTCCGTCTTTTCTGCATTTTCGAGCTGCGGCACGATGACGCCGCGCGGCTCTGCCGCCGTGAGCGCGAACGTATCGCTTTTCAGGAAGTGTACTTCCTCCGCGGCAAAAAGCGCGGTGAATGCGTCGAGCGTGCCAAGCTCGTCAAAGCCGAAGCCCTCGCCGCGGTAGTGCATCGGCACGATGCAGCGCGGCGCGATCTTCTCCGCGATGGCAAACGCTTCTTCCGCGTCCACCGTATAGTACCCGCCGATGGGCAAGAGCAGCGCATCGCACCCGTGCAGCGCGGCAATGGCGCTCTCCTCCGGCACGCAGCCGGTGTCGCCCATGTGGACAACGCGCAGCGAGCCGAAGCAAAACTGCCGGATCGTGTTCATCCCGCGGCGCGCGCCGCCGTGGTGGTCGTGCGGCACGGCAAATTCCCGCACGGAAAAATCGGGCGGCGCTTTCTCCCGGGTCTGCTTCACGCACGCCGCGGCGCTGTGGTCGCCGTGGCTGTGCGAGCAGTATACGGCGCCGGCGCTCAGACAAAGCGGCGCAAGGCCGGGGACGTACCCGTCCTCATACGGATCGGTCACGATGGAGTATTCCCGATACTCCATGCAAAAGCACGAGTGGCCGAGCCATTGGATCTTCACTTCATTCATTCGTCTGCATCTCCTTTCGCGCCGCGGCGAGCAGCGCTTCCTTTTCGTTCGGTATCACCTCGTCCAGCACAAGATCGAGCAGCCGGGAGAGCGTTTCCCCCACCGCCGCCCCCGGCTTCAGGCCGAGCGAGAGAAGATCGTTCCCGCTCACGGCGAGGTCCTTGACGTGCAGGCAGCCCCGCTCGGCGGTGATCTCATGTAAGATCCGCTCGTCCTCGTCCGCGAGCGCGGTCAGCCGCGCGGCGGCTTCGGGCGCGTGCGCCGCCGCGTCCGCGCGCCGGACGAGCAGCAGATCGTGCATATTCTTCTCCCCGATCTTCGCCAGCAGGCGGCGCAGGTCCTTTTTGCCGTGGCCAGTGCGCATCTCGTGGTTTTCCACGAGCGTGACCACCCGCTCGCGCGCGGCATTGTCGCAGCGCAGAGCCCGCAGCGCCGCGTCCGCAATGCGCGCGCTTACCGCCGGATGGCCGGGGAAGCGGCCGAATCCGGCCTGCGCGTCATACCGGAACGTTTCCGGCTTGCCGCTGTCGTGAAAGAGCATCGTAAGCCGGAGGACGCTCTCGGGCGCGATGGCGTCCACGGCGTGCGCCGTGTGGCCCCACACGTCCCAGCAGTGGTTCTGCGGGCGGCGCGTATCAAAGCCCCGCATCGGCGCAAGCTCCGGAAGGATCACGAAAAACACCTCCGGGAAGGCGAGCAGCATCTCCCCCGCGCCGCGCGCGCAGAGGATGCCCTTGAGCTCCGAGAAAATGCGCTCGGGGGAAATATTGCGCAGCAGCTCCCGGTCTTCCCGCAGTGCCGCGGCGGTTTCCTCCTCGATGGTCAGACCGAACCGCGCCGCGAAGCGCAGCGCGCGCAAAATGCGCAGCGCGTCCTCCCGGAAGCGCTCGCCGGGGTCGCCGACGCAGCGGAGGACACCGTTCTTAAGATCCTCCCGCCCGCCGAAATCGTCCCGCAGACCGCGCTCGGGGCTGTACGCCATCGCGTTCACCGTGAAATCGCGCCGCGCGAGATCGGCATGGATGTCGCGCACGAACGAAACACGGTCCGGGTGGCGGCAGTCGGAGTAGCCGCTCTCGGTGCGGAACGTCGTGATCTCCAGAGGGCCGGACGGCGTGAGCAGCGTGAGCGTGCCGTGCTTCAGCCCGGTCTCGATCACGCGCTCTCCGGCAAAGACCTTTTTCATTGCCTCCGGCGGCGCGGCGGTGCAGAGATCCCAGTCGTGCGGCTCGATGCCGAGCAGCGAATCGCGCACGCATCCGCCCACGGCGTAGCTCTCCCACCCGGCGCTCTCCAGTTTTTCCAGCGCACGAGCGGCGTCCTCCGGCAGTCTCATCGCGGTCCCTCCCTTTCCTTTTTCTGCAGTATACCACACGCCGCGCCCCGCCGAAAGCCCCCGGCGTTGACGCGCGGAAAAAAATCGGGTATATTGCTCATATATTCTTTCTATATGAGAGGCTCTGCCTATGAAAAAGCAAGGCATCCGCACTCTTGCCGCGGCGCTGCTCGCGGCGCTCCTTCTCGGCGCGCTCCCGGCACTCGCCGCCGACGGGGAGGACGGCGCGGAAGAAAGCAGCACGATCGACTTTCTCTCCTACGAGGAAGCGGTGACGTATTTCGACTTTGACACCGCCGCAAGCAACTGGTGCACGAATTTCGGCATGGATCCCTCCGTGTCGCTCGAGGAGGCAAAGGCCGCCATTCTCCACGGCACGGACCGCGAGCTCGTCATCCGGCTCGCCACGTTCGCGCGCGACGTTGGTTACGGCGACGAAAAGCTCGTCGTGACGAATGCCTTCCGCCCGGCGTGCTATCAGGAGGTCATCGGCCTGCACGACTCCAACGCCAACACCGGTCCCTTCCGCCGCGCGCTGCTCTGGAACGGACGGAGCGTCACGAATTTCTGGTGGGACGCCGAGACCGCCCCCGGCTGGCCGGAGGACTATGCCATTGACCTTTCCGCCTACGATATCCAGACGCTCGATCTGCGCTACTACTACCGCGCCGCGCTGCGGCTGTGGGATAACACCTGGGCGAACGGCTACTACGCCCGCCCAGGATGCAGCGGCCACAACTCCGGCAACGCGATGGATATATCGAACTACTGGCTCGGGGCGAATTTCAAAACGAGCTACGCCAACCCCAAGACCGGCGTCGTGTACCACATGGCGGACTACGGGCTTTATAAGCCGCTGCAGCCCTCGGCGACGACCGCGGGTGAAACGTGGCACATCACGTCCTCGCAGGAGGTGCTCGCGCTCGGCAATTACGACAACGCCCTTCTCTCCGGCTACGAGATCGTGTACGCGCTCTATTATAACCCGTCGCTGCGCGGCTGGTCGATGGCGGACGGGCGCGGAGTGTACATCGGCGCGGGCGTCACGGTATTGCAGATCGAGCTCTGCCGCCGCGGGCTGCTCGAGGAAAAATACATCACCGGCTACTTCTGCTCCAAAACCGACGAGGCCGTGCGCGCCTTCCAGTCGCAGCAGGGACTCGTGTCGGACGGCATCGCGGGCAGCGGCACGGTCAACGCCTTGCTCAGCGAAGAGCCGCGCACCGGCGACACGGCTGCGCCCGAGCTGACGGCCTCGACCATCGGCGCGGCGACCTCCAAAGGCTTCTCACTCTTCCTCTCCGGCACGGACGAGAAGGGGCTCAACGCCTTCCGCGTCGATACGCGCGGCGAGGGCGACGATGTGTGGGTCACGCGCTACTACAACGCCCCCGCCTCCGGCTCCGGCACGCTCGACGTGGACATCTGGCGGCAGGGCAATTATGATGTGCGCGCCGCCGCGTGCGACACGGACGGAAACGAAAGCCCGCTTGCCGACGTCGGCACGGTGTTCATCGATACGACAAGCCCCGTCATCCGCTCGCTCACGATCACCGACATCACCGAGACCGGCTTCTCGCTGCACCACCGCGTCACCGATAACGGCACGCTTGCGGGGCTGAGCGTCACGCTCACGTCGGATACAGGGGAAACGCGCAGCTCCTTCCTCGTCACCGACGGCGAGAGCGATTTCCCGTGGTCGGCGGAGGGGCTGACCGAGGGCGTGTGGACGATCTCCGTCACGGCCTCCGACGCCGCCGGGAACGAGAGCCGCTACACGTTCGACTGGAAATACACCGCCGGGACCGCGCGGCCCGGTCTCACCGTCGCCCGCCTCGGCACGCCGTAACACAAAGGTGCAAAAAGCCAAAAATGTATAAAACGACCTCCTCTGCGGAAACACTAACGTTTGCCAGAGGAGGTTTTGCTGTATATGCAGGGAAAGGTAGAGATTTGCGGCGTCAACACCTCGAAACTCGCCGTGCTCGACAGCGCCACCACGCGCCGGCTGCTGCTGCGCGTCCGGCAGGGCGACAAGTCCGCCCGCGAAGAGCTGATCGCGGGCAATCTGCGGCTCGTGCTGTCCGTCATCCAGCGCTTTTCCTCCCGCGGGGAGAACATCGACGATCTCTTTCAGGTCGGGTGCATCGGTCTCATCAAGGCCATCGACAACTTCGACGCCGAGGCGCACGACGTGCGCTTTTCCACCTACGGCGTACCGATGATCGCCGGGGAGATCCGCCGGTATCTGCGCGACAACAGCGCCCTGCGCGTGTCGCGCAGCGTGCGTGATACCGCGTACAAAATTTTGCAGGCGCGCGAAAAGCTCACCGCCGAGACCGGCCGCGAGCCGACCGAGGAGGAGATCGCAGCCTCTCTCGGCATTCCCCGGCAGGAGATCGCTCTCGCGCTCGACGCGATCAGCGACCCCGTGAGTCTCTCCGACCCGGTGTTTTCCGACGGCAGCGAGAGTCTCACGGTCATGGATCAGGTGCGCGACTCGCGCAACACGGACGAGAGTTGGATCGAGTGCATGGCGCTCGACGACGCCATGCGAAGTCTGACCGGGCGGGAAAAGCGCATCCTCTCGCTGCGCTTTTACGACGGCAAAACGCAGATGGAGGTCGCCTCGATGGTCGGCATATCGCAGGCGCAGGTCTCCCGGCTGGAGAAAAACGCCATCCGGCAGATCAAAAAGGCCATTTTCGTTTCATAGGACAACGCCCCGCCCCCATAGGCTCTATGGGGGTGGTACATCATGGAGGTACGGCTTACCGAGCTGCGCTACCGCGAAGTCATCAACATTTCCGACGGCACGCGCCTCGGCTTTGTGAGCGACGCGATCCTCGATCTCACATCGGGGCGGGTGCTGGCGCTCATCGTGCCGGGACCGGCGCGGTTTTTCGGGCTGTTCGGCCGCGAGAGCGATTATATTCTCCCGTGGGAATCCATTGCCCGCATCGGCGGGGACATCGTTCTCATCGAGGGCGCCGCGGAGATCCGGCGCGATCGGCAGCCCCGGCGAGGTATCTGGGGATAAAAGCGCCGGAAAATCAAAATATTTTTTCAAAAGAGAGCGAAAAGGCTTGCAGAGTGCGCGGGCATTTGGTATAATACCCGCGCATTACGCACGGGGAGCGGACCGGCGACCATGTGGCGAAAGCCTGGTCGCGCCGGGTTGAGGCCCCCGGAGGTAATAACAAAATAAAGGAGGAACCCCCAACATGGCAGTAGTATCCATGAAGCAGCTGCTGGAAGCCGGTGTCCACTTCGGTCACCAGACCCGCCGCTGGAACCCCAAGATGGCCGAATACATCTATATGGAGCGTAACGGCATCTACATCATCGACCTCGCGAAGACCGTCAAGAAGCTCGAGGAAGCCTATGACTTTGTCCGCACTCTCTCCGAGAACGGCCAGAGCATCCTCTTCGTCGGCACGAAGAAGCAGGCGCAGGAAGCCGTCAAGGAAGAGGCTGAGCGCGTCGGCATGTACTACGTGAACGCCCGCTGGCTCGGCGGCATGCTCACCAACTTCAAGACCATGCGCACCCGCGTCGAGCGTCTGGCCCAGCTCAAGAAGATGCAGGAAGACGGCACCTTCGACATGCTTCCCAAGAAGGAAGTCATGAAGCTCATGGGCGACATGGAAAAGCTCGAGAAGTATCTCGGCGGCGTGAAGGACATGAAGAAGCTCCCCGGCGCTCTGTTCGTCATCGACCCGCGCAAGGAGCACAACGCCATCGCCGAGGCCCGCAAGCTGCACATCCCCATCGTTGCGATCGTTGACACCAACTGCGATCCCGACGAGGTCGACTACGTTATCCCCGGCAACGATGACGCCATCCGCGCCATCCGCCTCATCAGCCAGACCATGGCCAACGCCGTGCTCGAAGGCCGTCAGGGCGAGGACGCCGAGACCGTCGAGGCCGCTGAGACCGCGAAGGAGGAAGAATAATGGCTGCTATTACCGCTGCTGCTGTTAACGAGCTGCGCCAGGCCACCGGCTGCGGCCTGATGGACTGCAAGAAGGCGCTCGTCGAGAACGAGGGCGATTTCGAGAAGGCCGTTGTTTATCTGCGTGAAAAGGGCCTGGCTTCCCAGGCCAAGAAGGCGACCCGCATCGCCGCCGAGGGCATGGCGTACGCCGCGGTCATCGACGGTGTCGGCGTGATCGTTGAAGTCAACTGCGAGTCCGACTTCGTCGCGGGCGGCCCGCTGTTCGCCGAGTTCGTCTCCGGCGTGGCGAAGGTCATCGCGAAGGAAGCTCCCGCCGATGTTGATGCTCTCATGGCGTGCCCCTGGTACACCGGCAACGGCACCGTGGACAACGCGAAGAACGAGCTCTTCCTCTCCGTCCGTGAGAACATGAAGGTCCGCCGCTTCGAGCGCATCGAGGGCAAGTGCGTTCCTTATGTCCACATGAAGGGCAAGGTCGCCGTGCTCGTCGAGCTTGAGACTGAAGCCTCCGCCGAGGCCGTCACCGAGCTCGGCCGTGACGTCGCCATGCAGATCTGCGCGCTCAACCCGCAGTATCTCGACGAGAGCAACGTCCCCGCCGCCGACGTGGAGAAGGAAAAGGAGATCCGTATCGCCACCGCGAAGCAGGATCCGAAGAACGCGAAGAAGCCCGACGCCATCATCGAGAAGATCGTTGTCGGCGGTCTGGGCAAGTGGTTCAAGGAGATCTGCCTGCTCCAGATGCCGTTCGTGAAGGACGACAAGGTCAGCGTCGAGCAGCATGTCGCCGCCGTCGCCAAGGAGCTCGGCACCCCCGTCACCGTCAAGGGCTACGTCCGCTTTGAGAAGGGCGAAGGCATTGAGAAGCGTCAGGACGACCTCGCCGCCGAGGTCGCCAAGATGGTCAACGGCTGATAATTTTCATAAGCACAACCGCCGGGACAGGCTCTGTCCCGGCGGTTTTTTCATGAAAAAATAATTATTATAGGTCTTCGATGTCTATCCCAATTGCGTCACAAAGCTTCTTTGCCTCCGATCTTGATACCCGGTAAACATATTGTGGGCCGTATCCGTCGGTTTGTACCCAGATGTCATAATATTTTTCTTTTCCGAACAGAGGTTGGTAAGTTTGAATTTTCTGAATAAGGTTTGTATTGATTACGTGATTTTTAGGTGGTTGGGGACCGTATTTTCCATACACTGTTATAAACATATTTTCCTCCTTAATATAGCTCGCGTGAAAAGATGATGTATAAAGCAAAATTGTCTTTCAGATCAAGCCATCTTTCACCCCAGCTTTTTTACGATTGTTTCCATTTTCAACGCCGTTTCGCACAGCTCTCTGACAGCGGCAATAAAGGATAGGTTGTTTTTCTTCTGATAAATCGTGATCTTCTCTACCAGCGCTTCATCATTCTGCGTGAACCCAATACTCTTTATCGTTTTCGCCATTTTCTCGCCTCCTTTTGTCAGAATAGTAATTATTTGCAATATTCTTGGATTCATTGCAAATGATAACATATATTTTTAGTTATTACAATATGTTATGACAAATATTTATTTACTATTGAATTGTTCTTTGTCGGTATTATCTATATGAGGTGATACCAATGACGGAGGAATTTATCCGAAACCGCATTACCGAGCTTCGGCTGCGCAGGGGCGTTTCGGAATATCAGATGAGCTACGACTTAGGACACAGCCGCGGATATGTATACAACATTTCCTCCGGCAAGGCGCTGCCGCCGATGAAGGAGTTTCTTGCCATCTGCGATTATTTCGGCATCACGCCGCAGCAGTTTTTCAATGGTGAGGAATCCCATCCCGAGCTGATCCAGAAGGCGCTCGCCGGTATGCGGCAGCTGGACGAGAACGATATGCTCATGCTGCTCGGCTTCATCAACCGGCTTTTAAAAAAATAAACCGGCTCCTTAACGATAGAGCGGACGCGCAGCTTCTGACTGCGCGTCCTTTTTTCTGCTGCCTCCCTCTTTGAGGGAGGTGGCTCGCCGAAGGCGAGACGGAAGGAGTCAACTCCCTCAGTCAGCGGCTCTGCCGCCGACAGCTCCCTCATAGAGGGAGCCATTTTCCTCCTCCCCGGCGGTTTCTTGCGTTTGGACGGAAACTGTGGTTTAATGGGCTCAACGCCAAACTGCCCGTTGGGAGAACCGCTATGAACGAAACCATTCTCGTCGTGGACGACGAGCGCGAGATCGCCGATCTTCTGGAGATCTATCTCAAAAACGACGGCTACACCGTCCATACCTGCGCCACCGGCGCAGAGGCGCTGCGCTGCGTGGAATCGGAGCACATCGACCTCGCCCTGCTTGACGTGATGCTGCCGGACATCGACGGCTTTTCGCTCTGCCGGAAGATCCGGGAAAGCCGCTTTTTCCCCATCCTTATGCTGACCGCGCGCGTGGCCGACAGCGACAAAATTCTCGGCCTGACGATCGGCGCGGACGACTATATCACCAAGCCCTTCAACCCGCTGGAGGTCGTCGCGCGGGTGAAAACGCAGCTTCGCCGCGCCGTGCGCTACAACCAGAGCGCCGCCGCGCCGGAGGAGAGCGTCGAATACGACATCCGCGGCCTTACGATCCAGCGCGAAAGCCACAAATGCACGCTCTTTGGCCGGGAGCTCTCGCTCACGCCGATCGAGTTTTCGATCCTCTGGTATCTCTGCTCGCGGCAGGGACGGGTCGTGCCGTCCGAGGAGCTGTTCGAGGCCGTGTGGAAGGAGAAATATCTGCAAAACAGCAACAACACCGTCATGGCGCACATCGCCCGGCTGCGCGAAAAGATGAACGAGCCGCCGCGGAACCCGAAATTCATCAAGACCGTCTGGGGGGTAGGGTATGAGATCGAATAAACGCCCGAACCGCTTCTCCCCGCTTGCCATGCACCTCTTTACGCGCTATCTGCTCTCGCTCGCTGCGCTCTTCGCCGCGGTCGTCGGCGGGTATTTCTTTGCCGCTTTTGTCTGCTACCGCTTCCCATGGAGCGAGAACGATCCGCTCTACTATCTCCTCAAGGTCGTGGAACGGCTCTCTCCTGTGCTCATTGTCCTGCTGCTGCTCGCGGGCTTCGTCTGGTTCACGGTCCGCGCGCTGCGCCAGCCGCTCGGCTATCTGGACGACGTGATCGCCGCGGCCAAATCGCTCTCTGACCCCGCCGCACCGCCCATTGAGCTGCCGAAAGAGCTTTCGGACGTGGAAAACGAGCTCAATCTTGCGCGGTCACGCTCGCAGGAAAATCTCCGGGCGCGGCGCGAAGCCGAGCAGCGAAAAAACGATCTCATCATGTATCTTGCGCACGATCTCAAAACGCCGCTCTCGTCCGTGATCGGGTATCTGACGCTGCTGCACGACGAGGGCGAGATCGCCCCGGCGCTGCGGGAGAAATACCTCTCCATCGCGCTCGACAAGGCCAACCGTCTCGAGGATCTCATCAACGAATTTTTTGAGATCACGCGCTTCAATCTCTCCGCCATCGAGCTGCAATACGGTGCCGCCGACCTCTCCCGCCTGCTCGAGCAGCTTACGTTTGAGTTTCAGCCGATGCTGCGAGAGAAAAACCTCACCTGCGCGCTCTCCACACCCGAGACGTTCCCCATTCGGTGCGACGCGAACAAATTGCAGCGCGTCTTTGATAACCTTCTGCGCAACGCCGTGCTCTACTGCTACCCGGGCACGGAGATCACCGTCACGGCGGAGCGCGTCGGCAATTTCGCCGTTGTCCGCTTCCGGAATCGCGGCGACACGATCCCGCCGGAAAAGCTCTCGCGCATTTTTGAGCAGTTCTACCGGCTGGACACGGCGCGCTCCTCTACCGGCGGCGCGGGGCTGGGTCTTGCCATCGCCCGGCAGATCACGCAGCTCCACGGCGGCTCGCTCACCGGCGAGAGCCGGGACGATACCGTCACGTTCACCGTTACGCTGCCCATAGAAAAATCGGCCGTTGGAAAATCGTAAGAATTTCCGCAGAAAAACACAAGACGCCCGTCGGGGCTTGGGAAAACATTTCGCTCCCGTTTTCGATACGATACCCGTATCGGAAACGGGAGCTTTTTTATTTCTCCGCTTCCCTAAAGGAGAATGATTTCCTATGGCAAGAAAACGGCTCACGGAGCGCTTTCCGTTTCTGCTTCCGCTGCGGCGCTGGCAGAGAAAGCGCTGCTTTTATCTCAAAATGTACTTTGACGGCTGCCGGTACGCCGCCGTGCGGACAAAAACGCCGCTTGAATACACGCTTTTCCGCGCCAACGTCGCCATGCGCAATGAGCGCAGCGGTTTTCCGATGGAGTATCAGCAAAACAAGGTGCACAACCTCCGTCTTGCCGCCGAAGCAATGAACGGCGTAGTCCTCCACCCGAGCGAGACGTTTTCCTTCTGGCGTCTTGCGCGCCGCGCCGACCGCCATACTCCCTATAAGGACGGGCTCGTGCTCGTAAATGGCAGCGTTCGCCCGGCCTACGGCGGGGGGCTTTGCATGCTGAGTGATCTTCTCTACTGGTGCTTTCTGCACACGCCCCTCACGGTCACGGAGCGGCACGGCCACGCCGTAGAACAGTTCCCCGCTGCGGAAGCCGAGCGCTTCCCGCGCGGCGCGGATGCGACCGTGAGTGAGGGCTGGTGCGACCTCCGCGCGCGCAACGATACGGACGCGCTCTTTCGCGTCGCCATCGATTTTTCCGACACCGACCTTTTTGTGCAAATCGAGTCCGACCGTCCCCCGGCGCGGGAATACCGCGTATACAACGGCGCGGTCATGTATATAAACCGCGGCGGAAAAATCTACGAGCGCGCCGAGGTATTCCGCGAGGAGACCGACGCCGTGACCAAAACAATGGAGCGGCGGCTTTTGTACGCGAACGAATGCGAGATCGCCTACCCTCTGCCGGAGGGCACGCCCATACGAAAGGAATAAATAATCCATGAACACCAAAAAGAAAACGCTCGCCGTGCTCTTCGGCGGCCATTCGAGCGAATACGAAGTTTCTCTCCAATCCGCCGCGGCGGTGTTGGAGGCCGTTGACACAGAGCGGTTTGATCCTCTGCCCATCGGCATCACGAGAGACGGAAACTGGCATCACTATCTCGGCACCTACAGCGCCATCGCCGCCGGAACGTGGGTGGACGATCCCACGCTCCTCCGCCCCGCCGCCTTCTCGCCGAGCCGCGGTGCGCCGGGGTTTTGGGAACTCCACAATGGCAAGTGGATGCTGCGGCGAATCGATCTTGCCTTCCCCGTGCTGCATGGGAAGAACGGCGAGGACGGCACGGTGCAGGGGCTTTTTGAGCTCTCCGGTATCCCGCTCGTCGGGTGCGGCACGCTCGCCTCGGCACTCTGCATGGACAAGGACCGCGCGCACAAGCTCGTCTCCCTTGCCGGGATCGCGGTGCCGAAGTCGGTCGTGCTCGAAAAGAACACGACGGCGGCGCGGCAGAGGATCCTGGATACACTCTCCTTCCCGGTGTTCGTAAAGCCCGTGCGCGCGGGCTCGTCCTTCGGCGTGACGCGCGTGGAATCGCGCGATGCGCTCGGCACCGCCGTCGATGCAGCGTTCCGGTACGACAGCTCCGTTATCGTCGAGGAAGCCGTGCCGGGCTTTGAGGTCGGCTGCGCCGTGCTCGGCACGGACACGCTGACCGTCGGCCGCACCGACGAGATTGAGCTCTCCGGCGGCTTTTTCGATTTTGAGGAAAAATACACGCTCAAAACCTCCCGCATCCACATGCCCGCGCGCGTAGACACGGCAACGGAGCTGCGCATTCAGGAAGCGGCCAAAACAATCTACCGCGCGCTCGGCTGCTCGGGCTTCGCGCGCGTCGATCTCTTCCTCACGCCCTCCGGCGAGTTGGTGTTCAACGAGGTGAACACGATCCCCGGCCTCACCGCGCACAGCCGCTTCCCCAACATGATGAAAGGGATCGGCCTGTCGTTTCCGCAGATGATCGACCGGCTGCTGGGGTTGTACGTATGAGCATCCGGGAGAAGATCATCGACTATTCGCGCGGGAACGATCTTTCGCGCTTCTGGCGGCTCTACCGGCGGCAGCAGCGCGCAAAGTCCGGCTTTCGCCGGGACGTGCTGACATTTCTTATGAGCCGCTGCGCCGCGCGGCACGGCGGGTACATTGGCCCGGACGCGGTGATCCGGGGCGTGCCGTCGCTCCCGCACGGGCTGCACGGCGTTTTCATCTCGCGCTATGCCGTTATCGGGGCAAACTGCCGCATTTACCAGAACGTGACCATCGGCGAGATTGCCGGAAAAGCGCCGGAGATCGGTGACGGCTGCCTCATCGGCGCTGGCGCGGTGCTCGTCGGCGGCATCCGTGTCGGTCCCGGCGCGAAGATCGGTGCGGGGGCCGTCGTACACACGGATGTACCGGCGGGCGCCACGGTCGTGTCGCCCGGTGCACGTATCATCGAAAGGGGTAAAACCTGACGGGCGCGGGGACCTCCCCCGCGTGGCGGGAGCTCGGCGCCGCGGCGCTCGCGCACAACGTTTCGGTTTTGCGCGGCGCGCTGCCGCCGGGGTGTGAGCTGATGGCCGTCGTAAAGGCGGACGCCTACGGCCACAGCGCTTCCGCCATTGTGCCGCAGCTCTTGTCACTCGGCGTGCGCGTGTTTGCCGTGGCGACGCTCGAAGAGGGTGCACAGCTCCGCGCACTCGACGCGGATGGAACGGTGCTCATTCTCGGCTATACGCCGCCGGAGCGTGCCGGGGAGCTTGCCCGTCTCGGCCTTACGCAGACTGTAGCCGATCTTGCCCACGCGAAAGCGCTCAACGCGCAGGGCGTGCCGCTGCGCGTACATTTGAAGATCGACACCGGGATGCACCGCCTCGGCATCGCGTGGGACGCGCCGGAGGCGGCGAGCGCGGTGTTTCGCATGGAAAATCTCACGGTGGACGGGATATATTCGCATCTCTGCTGCGCCGACAGTCTCGCGCCGGGCGATGTTTCGTTCACACGCGAGCAGATCCGCCGGTTTTATGCGCTGACGGCGGCGCTTGCCGCGCAGGGCATTTCCCTGCCGAAGCTGCATCTGCAAAGCAGCTATGGTCTCCTGAACTATCCGGAGCTGCGCTGCGATTATGCGCGTGTCGGCCTTGCGCTCTATGGCGCGGCAGAGGGAACCGCAGCGCGCTCGCTCGGTCTGCGTCCCGTTCTCTCGCTCCGGGCGCGCGTCGCCTCCGTTCGGGATGTGGCGAAGGGCGAGAGCGTCGGGTATGACCGCGCGTTCACTGCGCGTCGAAAGAGCCGCATCGCCGTGCTACCCATCGGCTACGCCGACGGCTATCCCCGTGCGCTCTCCAATACCGGGCTCGTCCGTATCCACGGATGTCTCGCGCCGGTCGCAGGACGGATATGCATGGATCAGCTCGCCGTGGACGTAACGGACGTGCCGGGCGTCGTCGACGGGGACATCGCCGAGCTTATCGGCGATGCTTCGCCGCTGCGCGCCGGGGAAGTCGCCGCGCGCTGCGGCACGATCCCCAACGAACTTCTGAGCCGCCTCGGCGCGAGGCTGCCGGTGGTAATAAAATGATACAAAAACACCCAAGACCGCAGTCTTGGGTGTTTCAGACTGTCAAAAAAGCCTCGCAGAGTTTGCGCCCGCAGGCGCAAATAAAGTTCTGATCATTTTCTCCGGCGACATGTGCGTCGGAGAAAATACATTTCGGCTCGCAAACGTGCGAGTTGTGCGCCAACGGCGCACAGCGAGTGCGCTGCGGCGAGCCGCAGCCTTTTCAAACGAGAGCCCAGCGTAGCGGGTCTCGTTTGAGAGCGTGTCAAAAATATTTTTTTGACACGCTCAAACACCCAAGACCGCAGTCTTGGGTGTTTTTTAGATGATGGTGTGAAAGTTTAATCCGCCAGCTGCTCCATCTCGTCGATGAGCTCGCCGAAGAGGGCGAGCGCGTCGTTCACGGGCTTCGGCGTGCTCATATCGACGCCCGCGATCTTGAGAAGGCTGATCGGGTCGGCGCTGCCGCCGGAGGAGAGAAACTTCTTATAGTCGGCAACGGCGCTTTCGCCCTCGGCGAGAATGCGGTTCGCGATCGCCACGGCAGCGGAGAAGCCGGTGGCGTACTGGAACACATAGTAGTTATAGAAGAAGTGCGGGATGCGCGCCCACTCGAGCGCGATGCCGTCGTCGGAGACCATGTCGGGGCCGAAGTACAGCTTGTTGAGCGCGAGATACTTTTCACTCAGCGCGTCCGCCGTGAGAGCCTCGCCCGCGCCGTTCATCTCGCCCATGATCTTCTCAAACTCGGCGAACATCGTCTGGCGGTACACCGTGCCCTTGAACTGGTCAAGGAAGTGATTGATGAGATAGGCGCGCTGCTTCTTGTCGGTCGTCTTGCCGAGCAGATGGCGCATGAGCAGCACCTCGTTGCAGGTGGAGGCGACCTCGGCCACGAAGATGACGTACGCGGCGGTATTCACCGGCTGATACTTGCAGCTGTGGTAGCTGTGCAGCGCGTGGCCCATTTCGTGGGCGAGCGTGAACATGCTGTCGAGATTGTCCTTGTGGTTGAGCAGGACATAGGGGTGCGGGCAGCTGTTGCCGGAGGAGTACGCGCCGCCGCGCTTGCCGGTATTTTCGTAAACGTCGATCCAGCGGTTGGCGAAGCCTTCTTTCAGAAGATCGGTATAATCCTCGCCGAGCACCGCGAGCGCTTCGAGCACCGTGGCCTTGGCTTCCTCGTAGGTGATCTCGCTGTCGGCATCCGCCACGATGGGGGTGTACACGTCGTACATGTGCAGCTCGTCCACGCCGAGCAGCTTCTTGCGCAGCGCAACATAGCGGTACATCTTGTCCATGTTCGCGTGGACGGCCTCGATGAGATTGTCGTAAACCTCCTCCGGCACCTCCGTCACGTCGAGCGCGGCGGCGCGGGTGGAGGGATAGTGCCGCGCGTCCGAGAAGAACTTGAGCGAGCGGAACTGCCCGTCGAGCGCCGCGGCGACGGTATTTTTGAATTCGCCGAAACGGTTATAGTAGGCTTCAAAGGCGTTTTTGCGCAGCACGCGGTCGCTGCCCATGAGCAGGGGGACGAACGTTCCGCTCGTGAGAACGCGCTCGTTTCCTTCGCCGTCGGTCACGGCCGGGAACGTGAGATCGGCGTCGCGGAAGACGCTGGCGATATTTTCCGGGGCGTTCGCCATCTCTCCGGCGGCGGAGAGGAGCTTTTCCTCCTCCGGGGAGAGGATGTGCGCCTTGCGGCGGCGAATTTTATAAATATTGCGGCGGTAGGTCTCCAGCTCCGGCTGCGCGGCATAGAAGAGATTCACCGTGTCCTCGTCGAGCGCCATGATCTCCGGCGTTTCAAACGCGCTCGCCGCGTCGATGGCGACGAGCGTCGCAAGCGCCTTGGAGCGCATGCCCTGATAAAAGCCGTTGCCGGTGTCCTCGTCGCCCTTGCAGTTCGCGTAGCCGTAGAGCTTTTCAAGCCGCACGGAGAGCGCATCGTTCAGGCGGAACCACTCCAAAAGCGTCTCCGCGCTCTCACCGAGCCTGCCGCGGAACGCTTCGATCTGCTCCGGCACGGCCTTGAACGCTTCATACTCCGCCTGCCACGCCTCGTCGCTTTCAAATACGTCCTTGAGATTCCAGGTCGATTCCTCCGGCACTTCGCTGCGCGCCGGGATGGGTCTGTCTGCCATTGGGTATATCCTCCTGCAAAGTTAAAATTTCTTTTTCGGGAGCTTGTGCTCCTTGCCGTCCTCACCGATGATGTAGACGTTTTCGAGCGTTTCGAGCGTGCCGCGCCGCCAGTCGGCCAGATATTCCTCGCGCAGGGCGAGGCGCTCCGCCGTTTCCTCGGGCGTGAGCGCACGCTCGCGCGAAATACGCGTCAGCTCGCTGATACGGTTTTTCTTTTCTTCGGTCATGGTTACATTGTCCCCAATTCGTCCAGATTCTTTTCAAACGCGCCGAGGCAGTGCTCCATGAACCAGTCTGCCTCCGGGAGATGCATCTCTTCGATCGAGCGGCGCGTCTGCTCCTCGGCGGAGAGAAATTCGCGGTTGCCCGCCTTGCGCTCTTCGATGCACTGGCGCAGCGCCGAGAGCTTGTCGGCGGCCTTGACGAGCTTTTCCTCGTCCTCCGATGCTGTGAATGCGCTCTCATAGGCCCCGCGCAGTTCTTCCGGCAGCATGGCAAGAAGCCGCTCGTCCGCGGCGCGCTCGACCTTTTTATAAGCGTCGCGGATGGTGCGGTCGTGGTACTTGATCGGCGTCGGGAGATCGCCGGTCAATATCTCGCTCGCGTCGTGGTAGATCGCAAGCACCGCGAGACGCTCGGCGTCGCATTCCTTCCCGAAAATTTCGCGCCGGATGATGCCGAGCGCGTGGGCGTACACCGCCGTTTCATGGCTGTGCTCCTGCACGTTTTCCGGGATGCTGCTGCGCATGAGCCCCCAGCGGGAGATATACCGCATGCGCGACAAAAGGGCATAAAACCCCGTTTCCTTCACCATTTGTTGCTCACCTTCTCCGCAAAGCCGGGAAAATCCGTAAACTCCACCACGGTGCCGTTATCGAGAACGGCCTTGCCGGTAAACCTTCCGAACACCTGGTGCTGGTCGGATTTGATGAGCTTCACGTCCGCGCAGCTCGCGCGGTCGAGCACCGGCACAAAATCGGCCTCGAAGCGCCCGTCGTCGGACGTGAACTTCCATGGCTCGGTATAGCGCTCTTTTCCCTCGGCTTCGCCGGGGATCTCAAATTTGATGCCGCCGAGCTTGTGCGCGGTACCGGCGTGGAAGAGCATGTTTTCGCTCGCCGCGCTCGTATCGCCGAAGCCGTAGCCGAGATTCCAGCCGAACGGCGTCCCGCTCGGCAGCACATACGCCGCGCTGCTCCAGTACCACGTATTTTCATACGTCCACACGCCGCGGCCCCAGTCGAGCACGGCGAAGCTGTCGCTCGGCTCAAAGGTATACGTCTTGCCGTTATAATTAACATACCCGCTCGCGCGAAAGCCCACGATCTTCTGGTTATAGTAGAAATGGCCGGGCTTATCAAAGGGCGTGGCGATAACGAGCGAATCCTCCGGGCATTCGGTGAGCTCGACGCGCGCGGAGAGGGCGCTCTCGCCGAACTTGTTCATATACGCGATGAGGACGCGCTTCTCCCCCTCGTGGATGAAGTGGATACCGTAGCCGCGCGCGGCGGAGTGCACATCGCCGGTCACGCTCGTCTCCGGCAGGTGCTTTTTGCCGAGCGGCAGGAAGGACATCGGGCTTTTCGTGATCTCCCAACCCTCCTCAAGATCGAGCAGACTCACGGAGTCCAGTCCCATATAGCCGTTATCCGCCACGGTGAGCGCGAGAGCGAATTTGCCGTTGTTGACGAGATAATAATCCCATTCCTTGATGCGCAGGGGCGAGACCTTCACGTCCGCGCGGCGGTATTCCTGCACGAGCGCACGGGAAAAGCCGGGGCGGGCGAGATCGCCCTTTTCGTTGAGCAGCGCGCCGGGGGTCGTGATCTCGGTCTGTCGGTCCATTCAGATGCCCTCCTTACGCTGGGCGCGGATGTCCCGGCCCAGAAATTCCAGCCATTCATATTCTCCGGCGAGCCGCGAGGCGAGCGCCGCGCCGTAGCGCGTTTCAATGCCGGAGCGGTCGAGATTCGTGGAGACGATCGTCTTTTTCCCGGCGCGCAGGCGGCCGTCGAGCAGGGCGTAAAGCGCGCTCTGCGTGAACGCCGTCGGCATTTCGGTGCCGAGATCGTCGAGAATGAGAAGATCGCAGCTCATAAGCTGGCGCACGCGCGAGGCGGCGTCCGATACCTCGTCCGTATCGCGGGAGAATTTCTCGCGCTCGAACGAGGCGAGAAGCCCGCTCGCCGTATCGTACGCCACGCCGCAGCCCTTTGCGGCCACGACGCGCGCGATGGCGGCGGAGAGGAACGTTTTCCCCAGCCCCGGCTCGCCGGTGAACAGCAGATTCGGCGACTGCGCGCCGAAGCTCTCGGCATAGGCGCGGCAGAGGCGCAGCACGCGCTCCATCTGCGCGCGGGGCGATACGCCCGAGGCCGGTGCGACAGGGCTGTAGTAATCCAGCCGGAAGTTTTCAAACGTCTCGTCCCCCTGCTTCAAAAGGGGCGCGAGCTCTCTGGTCTGCTCGGCGCGGTAGAGCTTTTGGACGCACTCGCAGATCTTCCCGTCCGTCCAGCCGGTATCGCGGCAGCGCGGGCAGGAATAGATGGGGTCGAGATAATCCTTCGGGTATCCGTTCTGCACGAGAAGCGCCGAACGCTTTTCCTGCAAAGCGAGGCTTTCCTTCTCGAGCTCCTGCGCGGTGCGGGCGCTCTGCCGCATGGCGATGCGAACCATCTCGCTCAGATTGGCGCAGAGGGCCGTGTCGATGCGTCCGATCTCCGGGATCTTCGCGGCGATCTCGCGGCGGCGGCGATCCTCCTCCGCGCGGTTTTCCGCGCGCAGCGTCTCCTGTTTGGCGCGGGCGCGCGCCAGAAGCCGTCCTTCCATATCCTCTTACCCCCCGATGTTCTTCAGTATGCCCTCGAGCCGGGCGAGATCGTCCCCGCCGGTGCGCCGCGGTGCGCTTTCCGCAGCGGGCTTGGCGCGCGAGGATGCGCGGTTGTCGCCCTTCTCGATCTGCTCGGCGGTGAAGAGCTTCTTTTCATACCAGCTCTTCACGATCTTGTCCATATACGCCCAGGCGAGCTTGCCCGTGCCGACGACGGTGCGATCGTAGGCGATGGCGAGCGCCTCCGCGCCGTAGCCCATCGAAAGCCAGCTTTCGATGTACTTGCGCTCCGTGGGCGTCAGATCGCGCCCCGTGAGCGACAGTGCGTGGCGGACCTTTTCCATTTCCTCGTCGCGCCGGGCGAGCGCGGCGAGATATTCCTCCGCCTGCGGCGCGGTGAGGATCTCGCGGTTGGCCCAGTAGAACGCTTCCTTCTCGATGGCGCGCATCGTCGGGAGGCGTCCTTCCCCGTAGCGGCGGCGGAGCTTGTCCGCGCAGTGGTGGATGAGCAGCAATATCGTCTCCGCCGTCATGCCGAGACGGTCGTAAATGCCGAAAAGCGTGTTGAGATCCGCGCTCGAGAGCGTGTGACCGAGCACGCGCTGACACTCGCCGAGCAGCGCGCGGAACGCCCCGTCGTCGGCGCTGCGGCGCAATATATCCTCCGTACGGTATACCGGCAGCTCGTCCGGACCGGGAAGCGGCACGTCCCCGGCGGTGAGAAGTCCCGCCCCGGAGAGCCGCCGCGCAGCGGCGCTGACCTGCTCTCCCGTGCGGGAGAGAGCGCGCGCCGCCGCCGCGGTATCGAGCACGCCGCCGGAGCGCAGAATATAAAGATACAGCAGCGCGCACTCCCCGTCGCCGAGCGCGAGGAGCTTTTCGGCGTCCTCCGCCGGAAGGGAGAGCGTGTTCGCGCCCTGAATACGATAGCGTTTTCCGTCCATGTTCGTCCTTTTGGGGTATACTCCCCCATAATCTATGTGTATCGGATATTATATCATAATGTTTCTACTTGAAGCAAGGGTGTTCGTTGTGTTATAATCTTAATTTGAAGAAGTACCGTTTTCCCGGTACCGTGTTTACGAGGAAGAAATTATGGTCGAACTGCTCGCTCCCGCCGGGTCGCCGGAGGCCGTCACCGCCGCCGTGCAAAGCGGCGCGGACGCCGTATATCTGAGCTTTGAGGACTTGACCGGCTGCCGCCGGACGGAGAATATTCCGAACAGCGAATTTGAGTCGGTCGTGCGCTACTGCCGCATCCGCGGCTGCCGCGCGTATCTCGCGCTCAACATCCCCGTCCGCGAGGACGAGCTGAACAAAGCCGCGGGGCTTGCCCTGCGCGCGCAGCGCTGCGGTGTGGACGCGATCATCGTCCGCGATCTCGGCCTTTTCCGCATTCTCCGCTCGCTGCTGCCGGAAATGCCGCTTTTTGCCGACGCGCATCTCGGCTTCTATACGCCGGAAAGCGCGGCCATCGCACAGCGGCTCGGCTTCCGGCGCATTTTCCTGCCCCCCGATCTGCCGCTCGAGGACATCCGCCGCATGGCGCAATGCCCGATCGAGACGGCCGTGTGGGTGCAGACGCCGCTTTGCGCCGCCGCATGCGGCACGTGCCGCATGAGCGCCTTTGCCGGGCGCGAGAGCGCCGAGCGCGGCCTTTGCAGCGAGCTCTGCCGCGAGCGGTACACGCTCGGCGGCCGCTGGGATACGACGCCCCTAAGCTGGAAGGACCGCTGCATGCTTCCCGAGTGCCGGGAGCTCATCGACGCGGGCGTAACGTGTCTCGCCATCGGCAACCGCGAGCGCCGGAGCGAATATGTCTCCGCGTTCACGGACGTGTGGGCGACCGCCATCCGCGAAAGCCAGCTGCCCGCCGAACCGGAGCTGGAGCGCCTGGAGCGCGTCTTTCTCCCGTGGGGCGCGGCGAAAAAGGAGCTTTATGAAACCGCCGAAGCGCCGGAGAAGATCCCCGGCGAGACCGAGGCCGTCTGCGCCGAGCAGCGCCGCCGCTACACGTCCGGCGAGGCGCGCCGCGTCGGTGTGAGCTTCGCGGTCGCGGCGAAGGACACGCAGTCGAGCGTCATTCTCGGCGCGCAGGATACGGATAAGAACATCGCCGCGATCGAAGGCCCCGTGCCGGACGATGCCGGCGACGTGGAGCTCACCGAGGACGGTCTGCGCGAGGCGATGTACCGCACCGCCGGAACGCCGTTTCGCTGCACAGAGGTGCGCGTGCAGGCTCCGGCGGGGGAAAAACTCCGTCTCTCCGGCATTGAACTGGACGAGGCCCGCCGACGTCTTTTGTATAAGCTGTCCGAGGAGCGCGCCAAGCTCCCGGACCGCAAGGAGGGCGATTTCCCCGAGCCGCCGCGCATCGCGCCCGCGCCGCATCTGCCCGCGATCAACTTCTCGTTCCAGACCGCCGCGCAGATGACGCCGGAGCTTGCCGCGCTCTGCCCGGAATGCGTATACGTCCCGCTCGAGCTTCTTGCGGAAAACCCGTCGGTCGCCGATGCGTTCCGCGAAAACGGCGCGGAGATCGTCGCTGCGCTCCCCTCCGCCGCGTTCGGCGAGAAGGAAGAGAGCGAGCTGCGCGCGCTCCTTGCCAAGGTGCACGAGAGCGGCGTTACGCAGGCGCTCATCGGCAATCTCGGTCTTGCAATGATGGCGGGGCAGGAGGGCTATCGCATCCGCGGCGACTTTGATCTCGCCGTGATGAACGGTTACACGCTCTCCGGCATGGCGGCGGCAGGCTTCCTCTCGGCGATGCTCTCGCCGGAGCTGACGTTTGCCGACATCCGCGAGGTGCCGAAGTGCATGGACACCGAGCTTGCCGTATACGGCCGGCTGCCCGTCATGGTGACACAGACGTGCCTTTTGAAGGCAAGTGCCGGACGGTGCACCTGCACCACGCCCGGCCAGATGGCCGACACGCACGGCGGCGTATGGCCGGTGACGAAGCATTTCGGCTGCCGCAACACCGTTTGGGCGGCGCGCAAGCTCTGGCTCGGCGATGTGACGCAGGAGTGGATCGATCTCGGTCTCTGGGCGGTGCGGCTGTGCTTCTCCACGGAGAGCGCGCGCGAATGTCTCGAGGTCGCCGAGAGCTATATCCAGGGCACGCACTATAAGCCCAACGGCATAACGAGAGGACTGTATTACCGTGGCGTACTGTAAAAAACGGCTGATCCTCGCCTCCGGTTCCCCCCGGCGGCGGGAGCTGCTCGATAAATTCGGCATAGAATATGAAATTCTCCCCGCGCAGGGCGAGGAGAGCGCGCCGCCGGAGCTCACGCCCGGCGAGCGGGTAAAGGCGCTCGCCGCGCAGAAGGCGGAGGAGGTGGCGCAGCGCCTAAACGATCCCGCCGCCGTGATCCTCGCCGCCGACACGCTCGTGGAGCTGGACGGCGAGGTGCTCGGAAAGCCCGGCACGGCGGAGCGGGCGCAGGCTATGCTGCGCGCGCTCTCCGGGCGGGAGCACCGCGTATGGAGCGGCGTGTGCATCCGTGAGGACGAAAAGGTGCTCGCGGAGAGCGAGTGTACCTCCGTCCATTTCCGCGCTCTCACCGACGCGGAGATCCATGCCTACATCGCCACCGGCGAGCCGCTCGACAAGGCGGGCGCTTACGGCTATCAGGGGCTCGCGAGTCTCTTTGTGGAGCGCATCGAGGGCGATTTCTTCAACGTGATGGGACTTCCGGTCTGCCGTATGGGGCAGATGCTCCGCGAATTTGACATTTCTCTTCTCTGATTTTTTTACTCGCGCCCGGGACGTTCCCGGGAGAACAGGGGGTCAAGCCTTGAAAACTTATCTGAAGCAATACGGCGTGCGCATGGCGATCATCATCGTTGTGGCGGCGCTTCTCATAGGCCTCGCCGCGCGCCCGAAGGCGGACGGCAGCTCCGGCGCGGTGCCGGAGGTGGCCAACGCCCTGCGCATCCCCATTCAGGGTGCCGTGGGCTCTGTCGTGGAGTGGATGCGCGGCATTTACGGCTACATCTACCGCTACGATAAGCTGCTTGCGGAGAACGAATCGCTCCGCCGCCAGCTTGCCGAGGCGCAGGAGCAGGTGCGCTCGAGCCAGGACGCGCTCGAGGAGAACACCCGTCTGCGCACGATGCTCGGGTATTTGGAAAAGAACACGACGTTCAAGACCGAAGCCGCCATGATCACCTCGTGGGACGCCTCCAACTGGACGAGCGCCTTTACGATCTCCAAGGGCACGGACAACGGCATTGAGCAGGGCGACTGCGTCATCACCGAGTCCGGCATGCTCGTCGGGCAGGTGTATGAGGTCGGCAAGAACTATGCCTCCGTGCGCACGACGATCGACGTGAACATGGACGCGGGCGTGCTCGTGGGCGAATCGTCCATCGCCGCGATGATCGTCGGCGACTATGCGCTCATGAAGGAGGGCTGCTGCAAGCTCAGCTACTTCACCGACGATGTGACGCTCTTCACCGGCGACAGCGTCGTCACCTCCGGCCGCGGCGGCGCGTTCCCGTCCGGCATCATCGTCGGCACCGTCACGGAGCTGCGCAGCGAGGCGGGCGGCCAGTCGTATTACGCGGTCGTCAAGCCCTCGGTCGATCTTTCCGTGCTGTCGCAGGTCTTCATCATCAAGGATTTTGAGGTCATCGAGTGAAACGAAACAAGATCAATTTCCAGCTTTCCGATATGAAGCTGGACGAGCTCTGGCTGAAGACCCGGCGCGGCGTTTTGTATGCGCTGTATCTCATCGGCGCGCTGCTCGTGCAGAACGTGATATTGAGCCACGTTGCGCTCTTCGGCGTGCGGGCCATGTTTCTGCCCGCGCTCGTCGTGGCGGCGGCGCTCTTTGAAGGCGGCTGGGGCGGCGGGCTGTTCGGTCTGGCCGCGGGCATTCTCTCCGATCTCTTTTTCGGCTCGCAGAGCGTGCTGTTCACCGTTCTCTTCCCCGTGATGGGCTTCATCGCGGGCTTTCTCGGCGATTTTTATCTCAACAAGCGCCTTTTCACTTACTGCATCCTGGGCGCGGCGGCGCTCTTTCTCGCCGCGTTCGCGCAGATGTTCAGTCTGCTCTTCTACGAGGGACAGAGCAGCGCCGCGCTCTGGGTAACGGCGCTTCTGCAGACGCTCTGGAGTCTGCCGTTCCTCTTTCCCTCGTACTATCTCTGCAAAAATTTCCCGTGGCGCTCGTCGCGGGACGTGCCTACGCCGTATAAATAATCTCACCCCCTCCGCATTTTGAAAGGAACTTTCCATGCAGAAAATGGTAAAACCCATCCGGCTCGTTGTGCTCGCCGTCGTCTTTGTGCTGCTGCTCGGCGTTTACTTCGTCGCGCTTTATAAGCTGCAGATCATCGGCGGGCGCGAATACTACGCCGTAGGGGAAACGGAGACGAAAGAAGACATCACCATCGCCGCGGCGCGAGGGAACATTCTCGACCGCTACGGGCGTCTGCTCGTGTCCAACTCGCTCTGCAACAACCTGTCCATCAACGTAACGGAGCTCTTCAGCCAGGATGACCCGAACGCGGTCATTCTCGAGCTGTGCAGTGCCGTGGAGCGCTTCGGCGACACCTATACCGACACGCTGCCCATCACGAAGGCCCCGCCCTTCGAGTTCACCGAGATGGACACGCTGCAGAAGAGCATGCTCGACGCCTGGCTCAAGGCGAACGACATGCCGCTCGACTCCAGCGCCGTGGAGATCCTCGCGGCGATGCGCACGCGCTACAGCGTCGGCAGCGAGTATAACGCCGAGGACGCCCGGCGCATCGTCGGCGTCCGGTACGAGATCAACGACCGCTTCAACATCAACACCACGCCCTACGTTTTCGCCGAGGACGTTTCGATGCCGCTGCTCACCTATCTCATGGAGCAGGACATCCCCGGCTTTGAGCTCTCCTCGTCCTATGTGCGCGAATACAAAACGCAGTACGCCGCCCACCTGCTCGGCTACACCGGCAAGCTGACGGCGGAGGAATGGGCGACCTACGCCGGCAAGGACTACTCGCTCGACGCCTACGTCGGCAAGGACGGCGTGGAATACGCCTTTGAGGAATATCTCCACGGCGTGGACGGCGAGGCGGAGGTCTACTCCAATCTCGACGGCGTCACGCTCCGCACCAAGTACACCAAGGAGCCGCAGCCCGGCGGGCATGTCTATCTGACGCTGGACATCGGCCTACAGGAGGTGTGCGAGGAGGCGCTCGCCGCGCACATCGAGTCGATCAACGAAGATCGCGCCCGCATCATTGCGGAAGCCGAAATGTACGGCACCGAGAGCACCGAAATGATCTCCGGCGGCGCGCTGTGCGTCGTGAAGGTCGATACCGGCGAGCCGCTCGCGCTCGTAAGCTATCCGACCTACGACGCCGCCACGATGCTGGATAATTACGAAACGCTCGTCGCGGACGAGAACGCCCCGCTCTATAACCGCGCGCTCATGGGCGTTTACGCCCCCGGCTCCACGTTCAAGCCCTGCACCGCTACGGCGCTGCTCGCCGAGGGCATCATTTCCCCGACGCGCACGCTGAAGACCGAAGGTCAGTTCACCAAGTACATCGACGACGGCTACGCCCCCGAGTGCTGGATCTATTCGACCTACAAATACACCCACGGCGAGATCAACGTCGTGCAGGCGATCACCTACTCCTGCAACTACTTCTTCTACTATTTCGGCGACGAGCTCGGCATCGACAAGATGGCGTACTACGCCAAGCTCTACGGTCTCGGCGAGCACACCGGCATCGAGCTGCCCGAGGTCACCGGCCAGATGTCCACCCAGAGCTTCAAGGAACAGTACACCGGTATCTCCTGGTTCCAAGGCGATACGCTGCAGAGCGCCATCGGCCAGTCGTTCACCGAATTCACGCCGCTGCAGATGGCGGAGTATTGCGCGGCCATCGCCAACGGCGGCACGCGCCACAGCGCCTCCATTCTCAAGGAAGTGCGCAGCTACGATTACTCCAAAACGCTCTTCCAGCGCGAAACGGAAGTGCTCAGCAAGCTTGATATTGATCCCGAGATCTTCGGCTACATCCAGTACGGCATGTACGGCGTGCTCTATGACGCCGCGAGCACGCTCAAGGAGCATTGGCTCGACAGCAGCATCGTCGCCGCCGCCAAAACCGGTACGGCGCAGCGCGGCGAAGGTCTCGTCAACAACGCCATGTTCATTCTCTATGCCCCTTACGGAGATAACCCCGAGATCGCCATCGCGATTGCTGTGGAAAAAGGCGGCGCGGGCGCCACGCTCTCGCCGGTCGCACGAAAGATCGTGGATTATTACTTCACGTTCCAGTCCAGCGCCAACACTGTGGAAAATGCGTATTCTCTGCTGAAATAATCCGAAATTTTCGTTGCAAATAGCGCTTTTTGCGGTTATAATTTAAAAGGTTTTATCTGCCCAAATCATCAAAAATATACGGAGGTGCCAAAGCATGAATATCGCTCTTCTCGCCCATGACGGAAAAAAGGAGCTTATGGTCCAGTTCTGCATTGCCTACTGCGGCATTCTCTCCGGTCACGACATCTGCGCCACGAACACCACGGGCAAGCTCGTTTCCGAGGCGACGGGGCTGCCGGTCACGCTGTATCTGCCCTGCACGCAGGGCGGCGCGCAGCAGATCGGCGCGCGCATTGCCTACAACGAGATCGACCTCGTGCTCTTCTTCTGCGACCCGAAGGCCAACACGAAGGACGTGGACGCCATCGCCCGCCTGTGCGACCAGCACAGCATTCCCTTCGCTTCCAACGTCGCCACCGCCGAGGTGCTCGTGCAGGGTCTCCGCCGGGGCGATCTGGACTGGCGCGATATCGTCAACCCGAAGAAAAAATAAAAACACCCTACAACTTTTCCGAGGAATGGATAGCCGGCAGCGGCCAGCTATCCATTCTCTATTCAAAGGAGGATTCCCCCATGGCCCAGATCCGACCGCACACGCTCTCCGGCTTCATGGAGCTTCTGCCGGAAGACCAGAAGAAAATGCAGCGCGTCATGGCGACGCTGCGCGAGAGCTACGCTCTCTACGGCTTCACGCCGCTCGACACGCCCGTCATCGAGAGCGCCGACGTGCTTCTCGCCAAGGGCGGCGGCGAGACCGAAAAACAGATCTACCGCTTCACGAAGGGCGACAGCGATCTTGCCCTCCGCTTTGATCTCACCGTGCCGCTTGCAAAGTACGTCGCGCTGCACGCCAACGAGCTGACATTCCCCTTCCGCCGCTACCAGATCGGCAAGGTCTACCGCGGCGAGCGCGCCCAGCGCGGCCGCTTCCGCGAGTTTTATCAGGCGGACATCGACATCATCGGCGACGGCAAGCTCGACATTATGAACGAGGCCGAGATCCCCGCCGTCATTTACCGCACGTTCAACGCGCTCGGACTCAAAAACTTCCGTATCCGCGTGAACAACCGCAAGGTCCTGAACGGCTTTTTCGCTCTGCTCGGGCTGACGGAGAAATCCGGCGACGTGATGCGCACGATCGATAAGCTCGACAAGATCGGCCCCGACAAGGTCCGCGCCGTGCTCACGGACGAGTTCGCCGTCGAGCCGGAGACCGCGGATAAGGTCCTCGAGTTCATCTCCGTGCCCGGTACGAGCGCGGATAAGCTCGCCTTCCTGCGCCGGTACGAGGGGAAGAACGAGACGTTCGATCTCGGTCTGCACGAGCTTGCCACCGTCGTGGAGTACGTCGGCTCGTTCGGCGTTCCGGCGGAGAATTTTGAGATTGATCTCACGATCGCGCGCGGGCTCGACTACTACACCGGCACGGTGTACGAGACCGTGATGACCGACCATCCGGAGATCGGCTCGGTCTGCTCCGGCGGGCGGTACGACAATCTCGCCGGGTACTACACCGACCGTACGCTCCCCGGCGTCGGCATCTCCATCGGCGTGACGCGCCTTTTCTATGTGCTGCAGGAGCAGGACATGCTCTCCAAGGACATCCTCACCGCCCCCGCCGAGGCCGTCGTTATCCCGATGGACACAGACTGCATGGCGTTTGCCGTGGAGACCGCGACGGCGCTGCGCGCCGAGGGCGTCAAAACGCAGATCTATTTTGAAAACCGCAAGTTCAAGCAAAAGATCGGCTTTGCGGACAAATCCGGCATTCCGTTCGCGCTCATCATCGGCGGCGACGAGGCCGCCGCGGGCGTCGTATCGCTCAAGGACATGGCCGCGGGCACGCAGGAAAAGCTCGCCCCGGCGGAAGCCGCGGCGAAGATCAACGCCGCGCTCGCGCCGCGCCGCAGGGCGCAGGCCATCCGCGGATAAGCGTTCCCGATTCGATTTTTAAGAAAGGCGGCGGGGATATGGTTGCGAAAATACGCTCGCTCGGCTTGCAGGGCATCGGCGGCTATGAAGTCTCGGCGGAGATCTTTCTCTCCGGAGGGCTGCCGCAGTTTGACCTTGTCGGCCTGCCCGACGCCGCCGTGAAGGAGGCGCGCGAGCGCGTGCGCGCCTCGGTGAAGAATTGCGGTCTTGACTTTCCCGTCAGCCGCGTCACCGTGAATCTCGCGCCCGCCGACCGGAAAAAGGCCGGCACCGTATACGATCTCCCGATCCTGCTCGGCATCCTCATCGCCTCCGGGCAGGCCAGGCCTCTGCCGCCGGACGCCGCCGTGATCGGCGAGCTCTCCCTCTCGGGCGAGGTGCGCCCGGTGCGCGGCGCGCTCCCGATGGCGCTCGCCGCGGAAAAGGCGGGCATCCGGGAGCTGTACGTCCCCGCGGGCAACGCGCGCGAGGCGGCGTACGCCGACCATCTCACCGTCTATCCCGTACATACCGTCCCGGAGCTTTTGGCGCATCTCGCGGGCGAGAAGAAGATCACCCCCGCCGAGCCGCCCGTGCCGAGCGAGGAAGAGCTGCTCTTCCCCGACTATGCCGAGGTGAAGGGACAGGAAAACGTCAAGCGCGCGCTCGAAGTCGCCGCCGCGGGCGGGCACAATGTGCTCATGGTCGGGCCGCCGGGTTCGGGCAAATCGATGCTCGCCAAGCGTCTCCCCGGCATACTGCCGGACATGAGCCGCGAGGAGACGATGGAGTCCACCGGTATCTGGAGCGTCTGCGGTCTGACGGACGAAAAGCGCCCCATACTGCGCCAGCGCCCCTTCCGCGCGCCGCACCACACGCTCTCCGCCGCCGCGATGGCGGGCGGAGCGCAGCTCCAGCCGGGCGAGGTATCGCTCGCGCACAACGGCGTGCTGTTTCTCGACGAGCTGCCCGAATACCACCGGGACGTGCTCGAGGTCATGCGCCAGCCGCTCGAGGACGGCGTCGTGACCGTTTCGCGCGCCGCCGGGACCGCGGTATACCCCAGCCGGTTCATGCTCGTGTGCGCGATGAACCCCTGCAAATGCGGCTGGTACGGACAGCCGGGCGGCCGCTGCCGGTGCAGCGAAAAGTCCGTCCGCGCCTACCACGCCAAGCTCTCCGGCCCGCTCATGGACCGGATCGATATCATCGTGGAGGTCCCCGCGCTCGCCTACGACGAGCTGCGCCGCCGTCCGGACGGCGAGAGCTCCGAAACCATCCGCCAGCGCGTCAACCACGCGCGGGAGGTGCAGCGAAAGCGCTTTTCCTCCGGCACGGTATCCAATGCCAATATGTCCCCGCGCGATATGGAGCGGTACTGCTCTCTCACGCCCGAGGGCGACGCGCTGATGAAGGACGCTTTCCACGCGCTCGGTCTCACGGCGCGAAGCTACGACCGCATACTCCGCGTCGCGCGCACGATCGCCGATCTTGCCGGGGCAAAGGACATCGCGCCCGAGCACATCGCCGAGGCCGTGCAGTACCGTACCTACGATTTTCTCATCTCTTCCTCCCCGGAGGTCACGCCATGAACCGATTCGATGCCGTCCTGTTCGATCTGGACGGAACGCTCTTATATACGCTTGCCGACATTGCCGCGGCCGTCAACGGCGCGCTGCGCGAAATGCGCCGCCCGGAGCGGACGGTCACGGAGATCCGCTCCATGGTCGGCAACGGCGCGAAAATGCTCATCACCCGCGCGCTCGGCCCGGGGCAGGAGGCGCTCGTTGACGATACGCTCGCTGTCTACGCCAGGCTCTACGCCGCCCACGCGCAGGAGCATGTGACGCCCTACGCGGGCATCCCGGAGCTTCTGGACGCGCTGCATGAACGCGGCATCCGCACCGCGTGCGTCACGAACAAGGACCACACCGACGCCGCGCCGATGCTGCAAAAGTTTTTCGGCGAAAGAATTTCCCACGTTGAAGGCCGGAAGCCGGGCCGCCCCACAAAGCCCGCGCCCGACGCGGTGTACGATGCGCTCAAAGCGCTCGGCGCCGATCCGTCCCGCGCGCTCTATGTCGGCGATTCCGGCGTGGACAGCGAAACGGCGAAAAATGCCTCGCTTCCCTGCGTCCTCTGCGACTGGGGATACTGGGACCGTGACAGATTAGAGAACTGTGCCGCGCTGGGGGTCATAAGTGCCCCGGCAGAGCTATTACAATATGTGTGAGGTCAATATGCAGGACATCATTCTTCTCAAGCAGGGCGAGATCGTCCTCAAGGGTCTGAACAAGAAATACTTTGAGCAGAAGCTCATCTCCAACGTGAAGCGACGTCTGCGCTCGCTCGGCGAGTTTGACGTAACGTGCACGCAGTCCACGATCTATGTGGAGCCGAAGTCGGACGACATCGATATGGACGAAACGCAGCAGGCCATGACGAAGGTGTTCGGCATCGCCGCCGTGGTGCGTGCCGCCGCGTGCGACAAAACGCCCGAAGCGATGGCGCAGAAAGCCATCGAGTACATGGCCGAGGCCATGCGCGAAGCCGGGAGCTTCAAGGTCGAAACGCGCCGCGCGGACAAGGCCTTTCCGATGACCTCCATCGAAGTCAGCCAATACGTCGGCGGCGAGCTTGCCGAGGCGTTCCCGGAGACCGCCGTGGACGTTCACAACCCCGAGCTCACCGTGCACGTGGAGGTGCGCGAGCGCGCCGCCTACATCCACCGTCCTCCGCTGCCCGGCGCGGGCGGTCTTCCCGTCGGCTGCGGCGGCACGGCGGTAACGCTCCTCTCCGGCGGCATCGATTCGCCGGTATCGACGTATATGATCGCCAAGCGCGGCGTACATATGATCCCGGTGCATTTCTTCTCGTTCCCGTACACCTCGGAGCTGGCCAAGCAGAAGGTGCTCGATCTTGCCAAGGAGCTCACCGCCTACTGCGGGCGGCTCACCGTGGAGGTCGTGCCGTTCACGCACATCCAGACCGAGATCCGCGACAAGTGCCCCGAGGAATATTTCACGCTCATCATGCGCCGGTTTATGATGCGCATCGCGCAGGAGGTCGCCGACCGAAACGGTGCCAAGGCGCTCGTCACGGGCGAAAATCTCGGTCAGGTCGCCTCGCAGACGATGGAAGCGCTCGGCTGCACCGAGGCCGTCACGCGTCTGCCCGTGCTGCGCCCGCTCATCGGCTTTGACAAGGAAGAGATCGTCCGCCTCTCCCGCAAGATCGGCACGTTCGAGCTCTCCACGCTGCCCTACGAAGACTGCTGCACGGTGTTCACGCCGCGCCACCCCCGCACGCGGCCCCGCATCGACGCCGTGGAGGAAGCGGAGGCTGTGCTCGATATCGAAGGTCTCGTCGCCGAGGCGATGGCCGGCATCGAGCGCGTGCGCTTTGATCCCTGATTTTCTGATGTAAGGAGGCTCCTATGAACGCCGAAATTCTCTCCGTCGGGACGGAGCTTCTGCTCGGCGGCACGGTCAACACCGACGCGCGGGACATTTCTCTCGCGCTGGCGGAGCTGGGCGTGAACGTATACTGGCACACCGTCGTCGGCGACAATCCCGCCCGGCTCACCGAGTGCCTTTACCGCGCGCGGAACCGCGCCGATCTCATCATCACGACCGGCGGTCTCGGCCCCACGTGCGACGATCTCACCAAGCAGACGCTCGCGCGCGCCTTTGACCGGAAGCTCTATCTCAACGAGGACGCGCTTGCGGATATCCGCGAATACTTTGCTGAGCGCGGCCGGAGCTTTACCGACAACAACCTCCGGCAGGCATATCTCCCCGAGGGGAGCATCATGCTGCCGAACGACTGCGGCACCGCGCCGGGATGCATCATCGAGGACGGCCCCGTGCGCGTCGTGATGCTGCCCGGCCCGCCGAGAGAGTGCGTCACGATGCTGCGGAACTACGTGATGCCGTATCTCCAGAAGCTCTCCGGCGCCGTGATACGCTCGCACATGATCCGCTTTTTCGGCATCGGCGAGAGCGCGATGGAAACGCGCCTGCGCTCCTTTATGGACGGGGCGAACCCCACCGTCGCGCCGTACTCCCGCGAGGGCGAATGCTGGGTGCGCGTCACCGCCAAGGGCGCAAACGAGCAGGAATGCGAAGCGCTCATGGAGCCGGTGATCGAGGATATCTGCGATAAGATGGGCGATCTCGTTTACGGCATCGACTGCGCCTCGCTCGAAGAGCGCGTGCTGCAGCTCCTGCAGGAGAAAAACACGTCGCTCGCCGTGGCGGAGAGCTGCACGGGCGGTCTGCTCGCGCAGCGTATCACCGATATTCCCGGCGCGAGCGCGCATTTTCTCGGCGGCGTCGTGACGTATACCGAGGACGCCAAGGTTCGTCTGCTCGATATGGACGAGGATCTCATCGCCGAAAACGGCGTCGTGAGCATGCCGGTCGCGGCAAAGATGGCCAAGCGTGTGCGCAAGGCCCTCGGCAGCGACATCGGCATCGGCATCACCGGCTGGGCCGGGCCCGACGGGGACGACGTGGGGCTCGTGTTCGTGGCGCTCGCCTCGCGCGGCGGCTGCTTTGTCCGCCGTCTGCAATGCGGCCACGCGCCGCGGCCGCGCATCCGGCTCATCGCGGCCAGCAACGCTTTGGATATGATCCGGCGGTATCTCACCGGATTGGATGTATAAAATGAAAAGGAGACAACAACAATGATGACCTACACCATGGATATCGCCGGCCTCAAGCGCGATCTGCCGCTCTGCCCGGTGAGCGACGATCTGTATATCGGCGCGTTCGTCATGTTCGGCGATGTGGAGATGACCATCCACGCCGCCAAGGAGCTTCTGAAGCGTGCCCCGGAATTTGACTACATCATCGCGCCCGAAGCCAAGGCGATCCCGCTCGCGTACGAAATGTCCCGCCAGTGCGGTATTCCCTATCTGCTCGCCCGCAAGAAGGCCAAGGCGTACATGACCGGCATTTTCGAGGTGCATGTGCACTCCATCACCACCGGCGGCACGCAGACCCTCATTATCGACACCGCGGACGCCGAGCGCATGAACGGCAAGCGCATCCTCATCGTGGACGACGTGATCTCCACCGGCGAGAGCCTGCGCGCCATGGAGGAGCTTGTGAAGAAGGCCGGCGGCAACATCGTCGGCAAGATGGCGGTCCTCGCCGAGGGCGGCGCGATCGAGCGGCACGACATCACCGTGCTCGCCCCCCTGCCTCTCTTCAACCCGGACGGAACGCTCAAGAACTAATGAAAAATGGGAGCCGAATCTCGGCTCCCATTAAATTGCCCTTTATTTTTCCCGCATCCGCAAAAAGAAATTCCGCAGCAGCGCGGCGCACTCGTCCTTCCGGACGCCGCCGTACACCCGCGGCTGAAACCCGTAGTTTTCAAAAAACAGGTCGATCACGCTGCCGCACGAACCGCTTTTCGCTTCCCGCGCGCCGTATACCACCGTGGGGATGCGCGCGTTCAGTATCGCCCCGGCGCACATGGGGCAGGGCTCGAGCGTCACATACAGCGTGCATCCGTCGAGCCGCCACGTGCCGAGCGCACGGCAGGCCTCGCGGATGGCCTCGATCTCGGCGTGGGCGGTCGCGTCCGCGCCCTCCTCGCGCCGGTTTCTCCCCCGTCCGATCACGTTCCCCGCGCCGTCGGTGATAACGCAGCCGACCGGTATCTCCCCCGCGGCGGCGGCCTCACGCGCGAGTGCGAGCGCGGCGGCCATATTCTTTTCCTGTGCGGAGGCTCCCATGCTTTCTGTCATACTCATCGGCATTTCCCTTTCCATGGATGCGTTTGCGGTGTCCGTTACAAACGGTATCGCCATGCGCCCGTTCAAGACGGGCTATGCGCTCTGGCACGGGCTGTATTTCGGCGCGTTCCAGTTTCTCATGCCGCTCGCGGGTTACATTCTCGGCAGCACGGTGTCCGGCTATGTCACGGCCATCGGCCCGTACGTGAGCTTTGCGCTGCTCGCGTTCATCGGCGGCAAAATGATCCTCGAAGCCGTGCGCGGCGGCGAGGAGGGCTCCGGCGGCATGGCGGCGCTCTCCCACAAGCGGCTGCTCGCGCTCGCCGTGGCAACGAGCATCGACGCGCTCGCCGTCGGCGTGAGCTTCGCGTTCTCGCCCCCGGGCCCCGGCGTTGTACTCTCGTGCGCCGTTATCGGCTGCACAACGTTCCTCATCGCCTTCGGCGGCGCCATGGCCGCGAGCCGCATCCCCGGCATCCGCCCGAAAACGGCGGAGATCGCCGGAGGCGTCGTCCTTGTCGGCATCGGCGTAAAGCTATTGCTCGAAGGGCTTCTCAAATAAGATTATATCCCCTTTTCCCGCGTTGGTAAAGAGAAAAGCGCCAGTCGTTCATGTAAAGAACGGCCGGCGCTTTTTCGGCTTTGGGGGTATTTCTTAGGTGGGGAGCTCCTTCCGTCACGGCGCTGCGCGCTGTGCCACCTCCCTCAGCGGGGGAGGCATCTAGGACTCCCTCATCGAGGGAGCTGGTAGCGGCAAAGCCGCTGACCGAGGGAATCATCCTCTCACGCATTCAGCCATTTTTTCTGTGACGTTTTCCACCGCCAGTTGACGATCCCGGCCACCCACGTGCGCGGGAGCACGCCGCCGAGTACGGAGAGCGCCCGGTTGAGCGCGCCGGGGATATAGATCGTACCCGCGCTTGCCGCACTCCATGGCCATCGCGCGCCCCATCCCTCCGGCCGCGCCGGTAATGAGAACGTTCATGCCTTATCCTCCTCCAAAAGATTTCGGATCGCGGCGGAAAAGGTGAGATATTCCGCGCGGTCGCCTTCATAGGCCTCGCGCCCCAGCCTGGTAAGCGTATAGTACTTTCGCGGCGGGCCGCCGCTTTCCTCCTGCAGGTATGTTGTGAGCATTCAGTCCGCCTTGAGCTTGCGGAGAATGGGGTACACCGTGCCGTCCGCGATATCGATATGTCCGGCAAGGAACTCCGAGATCTCGTAGCCGTAGCAGTCGCGCTTTTTCAAAAGCGAGAGAACGCAAAGCTCCAGCACGCCTTTCTTATACTGCGTGTTCATGGAAGTCTCCTTTCGTTTCGGTCTTGACACTACTGTAGTATATTCAGTAGTTTGATTTTTCAATAGCAAATTTGAAAAATTGCGAAAAAAATTTCCCTGTCTATTCGGACAGGGAAATTTTGTTTCTATGGGGTTTTATGTTTTGAGGGAGAGCGCCTTGTATTCACGCACGGTGTGCATAACGTCGGTCTCCACGGGAATACGCTCGATGCTCGAAGCGCCGTAAAAGCCCGCGAGTTTGGGGACGTACTTGTGCACGTAAGCATAGTCCTCCGGTTCGGCGATCGGCCCGCCGTGGCAGAGGATGATGGTGTCCGGGTTTTCGCGGTGGATGGCGTCGCACCACTCGGTGAGCATTTCAACGCACCGGTCGAGCGGCGGCGCGACCTTCGCAGCCGTCAGTCCCTTCATGGTAAGTCCCGCGTGGCAGACGATCACGTCCGCGCCGATCTGCGCCATTTCGATGCACTGTTCCAGATTGTAGGCATATGGCGATGTCACCATATCGTTTTCACGCGCCATGCGCAAAAACTCCAGCTCCATCTCCACGCCGATGCCCTTGGCGTTGAGATACGCGACAACAGCGTCGCCCTCCATCTGATCCATGCCGCCCATGCCGGGCACGTTCTGCACGCCGGAATAACCCGCCTCCCGGAGTTCCGGGAGAAAGCGTTTCATATTGCGGAACGGGTCCTGCACGAATACGCCGCAGAATACCGGTACATCCGCGCACACCGGCATGACCTCGCGCGCCATGCGCAGCACGAGGCCGTTTGCATCGCCGAACGCAAAGCGCCCGCCCATGGAACTGCGCCCCGCCATGCGATATTTACCCGTGCCGTATACGATGACAACGTCCGTGCCGCCGTCGCGCTCGGCTCTGGCCGTGAGCCCGGTGCCCGCGCCCGTGCCGACGATGGGCGTGCCGCTTTCGTATAGTGCGCGGAGACGGGCCAAAACTTCCTTTCTGCTCTCGTATGCCATTATGCTTCCTCCCTGCCCGTGATCAGCGCATGCAGCTTCTTCGCTGCGAGAATGCCGAAAGCATGGTCGTTGATGTGCATGTCGTATTCCTCCACCGTGACAAGCGGATTGGTAAGCGTATGCAGAAAGCTGTCGTGGAACGCCCGATCCGCCTCCGGCAGCCAAAACGGCCCATCCTCGATGTCCAACTTGGAGTAGCCTTTATTGGGGAACACAAATACGCACGGCGCGACGCATCCGTTAAGCTTTTCGCCGATGGCCTCGCCCATGCGGCGGTTTTCGTCCTCGTTCGTGCGCATGAGACAGCTGCGCCCCTCGCCATAGACGATATGGTCGGCATACTTGGCGGGGATCGATTCGCGGTTGCCGTAATTCACCTGGTCGAGCGCGCCGGGCGCGACGACCTGCGGCACGCCGCATTGCGCCGCGGCGGAGAGCCGCTCCGGCCCGCCCTTGCACGCCGAGCCGTCGCACATATTGTCCGCCCATTCGGTCGTTGTGAGATCGAGCACGCCGTCGATCTTTCCTGCGCGGATGAGCTTCTCCATCGTCCGTCCGCCGCCGCCGTTGGCGTGGAACACGAGCACCTCATAGCCGTGCTCCTCCAGCCACTCCTTCGCCGCGGTGACGCCCTCGGTCGTGTTGCCATACATCGTTGCGGCAACGCAGGGCTTGTGCGAATCCGTGTCGTGCTCGCTCATCGCCTGCACTGCGCCGACGACTGCTCCCGCCGCGATGCGGAAAACGCTGCGCGAAATGCGGTTCACGCCGGAGATATCCACAATGGAGTTCATGACAAGAATGTCGTTCCCTTCGACGTATGCGCCGATCTTCGCGCTCGTCGCGATCGTGGAGACCATGACCTTGGGAAAGCCCGAGGGGAGCGTTTTCATCGCTTCCAGCCCCATGATCGTGCCCGCGCCGCCGCCGAGGGCGATCAGGCCGTCCATCTGTCCGGCGTCGTAGAGGTCTTTCAGCACCAGCTTGAGGGACTTGATCATGATCTCCACACCGCCAAGCCGGTCGGCGGCATAGAGGTCGTCTTTCGTGTAGCCGCCGCGCGCGGCGACCGTAATGTTGTCGATCGTCGGGGAAAACGGCGGCTCGTGCGGGAGGCTTGCAATGTCCACGGTGATGATCTCGCCGTCAAACTGCCGCTCCATGCATTCCTTGAGGAATTTATATTCGCTGCCCTTGGTATCAAACGTACCGAACGCTACAATATGCTTCATGCCATCCGCCTCATTTCTCCGCTCCGGCTTCCTTGAAGCCCTGAATGGTTTTCCGGATCGCCTTTTCCACGGGGATACGCTCCACCGCCGAGCCGCCGACAAAGCCGTCCAGCTCCGGTACGGCGTCAAACGCCGCCTGCACCGCGGCGGGGCCGTTCAGTGCGCCGCCGTGCGCAAGGACAAGGATGTCCGCTTTGCGACGCTTCGCCTCCTGCGCCACGGCGCGGAAGAGCGCAATGTTCTCCTCCAGCGACGGCATCGGCACGCCGTCCTCCTTGCCGACGGTGATGCCCGCCGTCGCGACGATCACGTCCGCGCCCGCATCGAGAAACGGCTGCACCTGCTCGGCGCTGTGCACGATGGGGGCGGTGAAAAAGCCCATATCATGCGCTTTGCGGATGAGCTCATATTCCATCGAAAGCCCCATCATGCCCGCTTCCAGATTCTTCGCCATAGCCGGCTTCATCATGCCGAGCGTCGGGCTGTTCTGGATACCGGCCACGCCGAGCTTTTGCAGCCGCTCAAGAATGAGGTCGACATTTTTAAACGGGTCCTGCGCGAACACGCCCGCGACGACCGGCGCGCTCTGGAGCACCGGCAAACATTCGCACACCATCTCTTCGGTGACGTCGTTGGCGTTGCCGAAGGAGAACTTGGCAAGCAGCGTGCTCCGGCCGGACATACGGAACCGTCCGGCGTTATGGAGAAAGATGAGATCCGCGCCGCCTTTTTCCGCGCACTTGGCGGTAAGGCCCACGCCGGCGCTGACGCCGACGACCGGACGCCCCGCATGAACTTCCGTACGGAGTTTTTCCACAATTGCTTCTCTTGTCACTCTACTTCTCTCCTTTACATTCTGTTGAGCCGCAACGCTTTATACTGCCCGACCGTTTTTTTTACCTGCTCCTCCACCGGGATGCGTTCGATGCTCGAAGCGCCGTAAAACCCGTGGAGGAACGGGCATTGCCGCATGAGCTGCGCGAGATCGGCCGGGTCTACGATCGGCCCGCCATGGGCAAGGATGAGCGCGTCGGGCTTCACCGCCGCGGCGATACCGGCGAGTTGCCGGATCTTCTCCGCGCATTCGTCGAGCGGCGTGACCGCCATGGTCTTGTCCTGCGCTTTGCCGGTCAGCCCCATATGCAGCACGAACACGTCCGCGCCCGCTCTCGCCATTTTTTCGATGTGCTGTGGCTGCGAGCAGTAGGGCGTTGTGAGGAAGCCGAGCCGGTTCGCCATGCGGATGAAATCAACCTCCACATCGAATCCCGCGCCGACGGCGTCGAGCTGCCGGACGACCTCCTCGCCCTCCATGATCGCCTGTCCGCCCATGCCGGGGATGTTCTGCACGCCCGCACAGCCGCGCTTCGCAAGCTCGGCGAGCAGCCGTTCCTTGTTGCTGAACGGGTCCTGCACGAACACGCCGCCGAGAACCGGCGTATCCCCCGCGACCGGGATGAGCTCATCCATCATGTGCAGCACGGCGGCGTTGGCGTCAGAGGCGGCGAAGCGCCCTTCCAGTGAGCTGCGCCCCGCCATGCGGAAGCTTCCGGTGGCGTAGGCAATGATGAGATCGGTGTCTCCCTCGGCTTCCGCCTTCGCGGTCAGCCCCGTTCCGGCGCCCGTCCCGATAATCGGGACGCCCGCAGCCGCCTTCTGGTGGAGGCGGGCGAGTATGGCCTTTTTATCCGGCATAGTCCGCTCCTCTCATTCGGCGGCGGCGCCGTCGTCAAAGTCCACCTTATAGCCCTCGGTGAACTTGTCTTTCATGTAAGCGCGTATCGAGTCGTGATAGGCATCTGTGCAGAACGCGCGAAAATCGTCCATATCCCGGCAGATAACGAGCTCCATGAGATCAAAGGACGAGCCCGCGCCGACAAAATCTATTCCCGTCTCCACATCGTACACCGATGGGATATGATCCTTCATCGTCATAAGTTTGGCGGCAATTTCGCCCGCCTGCGATTTGTCTCTGAGCTTATAGAGGTAAATGTGTTTTATCATTGGGTGATCCTCATAGTCCGGGGGAAAAGAAACCGGTAGAATTTACCGGTTTCTTTTCGCGCAGTACGGTATTCAGTCCTCGTCGGAGCAGCCGGGGAGCATGGTGGGCTTCATGGCGATGAACAGCACGAGGCCGACGATGCAGATGGCGAGCTGGAACCACATGGCGTTGCGGAAGCCTTCCAGACTGAAGGTGTTCGGGATGAAGAGGCCCCAGATGGTGGAGACAAGAGCGTTGCCCACCAGCCAGGAGATGAAATTGGAAGCGCCCATGAAGCCGCCGATGTACTTCACGCTGCACATATCGCGCATAAGGGAGTACACGGTCGTGGTTGACGTATAGAACACGAAGCCCATGAGAATGAAGATGACGAACATTGCCGGGGCGGTAAGCTGATTGATGAAGATCGCCATGACCGCGACAAGCACAACCGTGATGGCGTAGGAGCCGACGACGAGCGGCTTCGGCGCAACCTTCTTGCAGATCACGGCGACGGTGATGCCGCCGACGCAGGAGGCAAGGTTGCCGCAGAGAATGACGGTGGAGGAGAGCGTCGGATCGAGACCGAGGCCCTGCGTGAGGAACGTGCCGCCCCAGGCGGAGAAGATCATCGGAACGGTCATGCCGACGAGCGCGCCGGCGGAGCAGAACATCCAGAAGCCCTTGGTCTTGATGAGCTTGCCGATGGCGGTGAACATGCCGTTGGGCTCCTTGTTAAGCGTTTCCTTCTTATCCACAACGAACACAAACGCGCCCGCGGCAACGAGAATGGAGACGAGTGCGATGATGCCGAACGTGTTCTTCCAGCCGACGGAACCGATCATGAGCACGAGCGGCGTTGTGGCGAGCAGGCCGCCGATCTTGCCGAAGGTCATCATCAGGCTGTTGGCGCGGCGGTAGCCGCCGGCGGTGTTCCATGCCGCAATGTGGCGGCTGCAAACGTTAAAGACGAAGGAGATGCCGACGGTGAGAATGACGCGCCCGATCACGATGCCGGCGAGACTGCCGGAGTAGGCAACCAGAAGGCAGCCGACCGCTGCGGCGATATACGAGAAGCCGAGCAGCTTCTTGGCGCTCCACCGGTCGCAGACGATGCCGGCGGGAAGCTGCACGATCGCGTTCGTCCAGGTGTAGGCCGCGATGTAGAGCGAGACCTGCGCCGCCGTCAGTCCGAGATCGGTCTGGAGCAGCGAGGCGGTCATGCTGGTGGCATAGCTGTGGAAGTTCTTCAGCGCGTAGGCAAGGAACATGACTACGTACATCATCACCGGCCCGGTTATGCCGAGTTTGTTTTTCTTTTCCATAAATAAGCCCTCCCATTTCAGTATGTATGACGAAAATCGTCCGCTGTGGTCATTCTACCGTACAGCGGACGAAAAGAAAAATATGCATTTCGAATTGGGCTATAGCTTCAAAATATAGAGGCGCTTTTCCTATAGGCGTTCTTTATACCGCTAAAAAGAAATGATATTAGGCGAACGGCGCGGAATGTATTATAATCCGTATAATCCGTGTTGAAGAATTAGGCTCTTATACCTTGATGGTATGTTTCAGATATTCAATCATCTCGCGCACGTTCGGATTGGCCGCCGAGGACTTCCGGCAGAGAATGCCAAATGTGGAGCTCATGCGCGGCACAAGCGGGATGTACCGCACGGAATCGCTCTCTGCCGTGTCGCTCCCGTATGCGAAACCCGCGGCATATCCCATTTTGACGTATTTGCGCAGCGTGGTGAAAAGCCCGGAGTAGAGAATGATGTTCGGCTCGATACCAAGCTTGCGAAACCGGTTGGACAGCAGCATATTCTGGTAGTAGTTGTCCTTCATCATAACGAGCGGGTGATTTCCGACTTGGCAGACGTCCACCTGTTCCAGCGCTGCGAGCGGCGAATCCTTGTTCACACACAGCTTCAGGGATACCTCGCCGAGCGGGATCGTCTCCAGCTCCTCCGACGTTTCCAGATTCGCGTCGTCGATGATCGTTAAAACGAAATCCCGGCGGCCGCGGCCAAGCTTCGCAACGGCCTCCGCCTGCGCGTCCTCATACAGCTTGATGCGAAGCTCCGGGTGACTTTCGCGAAACGCCATGACGCTGCGCGATACCTCAAGGCTCCCTACTGGCGGAATGCTCAGGTGGATCTCGTTTTTGGCGCTGCGGCGGCGGATCTCGATGCCGAACTCGTCCACGCTGTTGAGGATCTTTTCCGCCCGCTCCTGGAAAAACCTGCCGTCCTCCGTCAGGATGAGACGGTTGTTATCGCGGATAAACAGCTGAAGATTGTATTCCTCCTCCAGCTTCTTGATGGCATTGCTCACCGACGGCTGAGAGATGAACAGATTCTCCGCCGCCTTCACCGTGCTGCCGAATTTGCACACCGCCTGAAAATAACGCAGCTGCGTAATATTCAATGCTATCGCTCCTTCCCGCGTATTCCTATATACTTTACCACAGAGTCCGAAATTTGCAACATCATAAAACAGAGAGGGGTTTTTCCATGTTGGCTCTTATCGGCGTGCTGGGGATCGGTCTGTTCATCTATCTGCTCGCGCGCGGCAGACATTCGATGATCGTGGCGTTCATCGTCCCCATTCTGCTCATTCCCATTGCCTGCGGTCTGTATACCGGCAATTTCTCGCTCAAGGACATGAGCGCGTGCATCACCGGCGGCATACAGAACACCGCATCGCTCGGCATCATGGCGGCGTTCGCCGTGCTGTATTTCACGATGATGAACGATCTCGGCGTGTTCGACGTGATCGTCAACTTCATCACGCGGCACATCGGGAACCACATTTATCCCGTGCTGGTCGCCACATTCTTCGTCTCCATCGCCTCGCACCTGGACGGGCAGGCGCCCTCCACCATTCTCGTCACCATCCCCGCGATGTACCCGTTTTTCAAAAAGCTGAAAATTCGGCCGCAAATTCTCGCGTACATTCTCTCCCTCGCCGTTGGCATCTGGAACTTCCTGCCGTGGGGCGCGGTGAATCTCACAAACTCCGTCGTCATGGGGCTGGATGTGCTGGACATCTGGAATCTTCTCTGCCCGTCGATGTTCATCATGTCCGGGTGCGTTCTCGTTTCGCTCTTCTTCACCGCCAAGCGCGAGGAGAAGCGCATCGCCGCCGGGCTGAACGACGGTGTGGAATATAAATCCATGTTCGGCGACGAGCACGCCGAGCTCTCGCCGGAGGCGAAAAAGCTCCTGCCGTTCAATACGCTGCTCACCGTAGCGCTCATCGTGTTCCTCTTTTTCAACGTTGTCAATACCGTTGTCGTGTTCATGGCGGGCTATACGATCGCCGTCATGGTGAACTACCGCACGCAGAAAGCGCAGATGAAGCACTTCGGCGCAAACGCCTCCACCGCGCTCATGATCTGCCTTGCGATGATCCTCGGCGGCGTGTTCGGAAACGTCCTTTCGAATTCCGGCGTGCTCACCGCGATGATCGAGGCGATCGTCTCCGTGTTCCCCGAGAGCTGGAGCCCATGGCTGCTGCCGATCTTCGGCGTGCTGAGCTTTCCGCTCGGCTGGCTGCTGGCGCTCACAGCGTACCACTTCGGCGTTGTGCCGGTCATCCACGGCGTGGCGGCGAACTTCGGGTATACGGCGCTCCAATCCGTCGCAGCGCTCGCGCCCGGCTACAGCATGACGTATATGGCCTGCCCGATGATGCCGAGCACCTATCTCCTGCTGGGCGTTTTGAACATTGATCTCAAGGAGCATCTGCGCTATTCCCTGCCGCGCCTGTTCCTCTTTTCGCTGCTCTTTCTTGCGATCAACATCGCCCTCGGCGCCGTGCCGATCGTATAGTGGCTTTCGATCCTATAGTTAATGTCTTTCGATTCAAAAGGCTCCCGTTCGTTTTCACGAACGGGAGCCTTTTGCATTATGTACGTTATTGCTCAGGCGAGAGCGGCAGTGATGATAGCCATCTTATAGACCTCGTCGGCGTTGCAGCCGCGGGAGAGGTCGTTGATCGGGGCGTTCAGGCCCTGCAGGATCGGGCCGTAGGCGGCATAGCCGCCGAGACGCTGCGCGATCTTGTAGCCGATGTTGCCGGCCTCGATGCAGGGGAAGATGAAGGTGTTGGCATAGCCCGCGACCTTGGAGCCGGGGAACTTGAGCTGGCCGACGGTGGGGGACACGGCGGCGTCGAACTGCATCTCGCCGTCGATGGCGAGCTCGGGGGCCATTTCCTTGGCGACCTTGGTGGCCTCGTGGCTGAGCGCGACCGTCGCGCCCTTGCCGGAGCCGTTGGTGGAGAAGGAGAGCATGGCGACCTTCGGGTCGATGCCGAAGATCTTGGCGGTGCGGGCCGTCTCGATGGCGACCTCGGCGAGCTTCTGCGCGGCGGAAACGGTCACATTGCCTTCCTTGTCCACGCTGTCCTCGTAGGAGATGTTGATGGCGCAGTCGCCCATGGCGAGGAGCTCTTCGCCGCGCTGCAGAATGAAGCAGGAGGAGACGAGATGCGCGCCCGGACGGGTCTTGATGAGCTGCAGCGCGGGGCGGACGGTGTCGGCGGTGGAGTAGGTAGCGCCGCCGAGCAGGGAGTCGGCCACGCCCATCTTCACGAGCATCGTGCCGAAGTAGTTGCCCTTCTTGAGCAGCTCGCGGCACTCTTCGGGCGTCATCTTGCCCTTGCGAAGAGCGACCATCGCATCGACCATCTCGCCCATCTTATCGTAGGTCAGCGGGTCGATGATCTCCAGGCCTTCGATATCGAAGCCGCCCTTGGCGGCCGCGGCCTTGACCTCTTCCACGTTGCCGACGAGCACCGGGGTGAGGAAGCCGTCCTTCTTCAGGCGGGAAGCCGCCTCAAGGATACGGGCATCGGGACCCTCGGTGAACACGATGCGGCGGGGATTGGCTTTCAAAATGTCGATCAGTTTGTCAAACATGGGGAAAACCTCCGGAAAAAACAAATTTTTTAGCATAAATATACTATCACGATTTGCGGAAAAGTCAACCTTTACAAACGCGGAACTCTCTTGTTATAATACAGAAAGTAATCAACGCAAAGGAGCGATCGCCCCCCATGACAAGAGGGTTTTCGGAGACCATGTCCGAGCTGCGGCGCAAAAAGGGCGCCTCGCAGCGCACGGCGGCGGCGGATCTCGGCATATCGCAGGCGCTGCTCTCGCACTATGAAAACGGCGCGCGCGAGCCGGGGCTGGACTTTGTCTGCCGGGCGTGCGAGTATTACGGCGTTTCGGCGGACTATCTGCTGGGCCGGACGGACGAGCCGGGCGGCGAGACAGCGCCGCGGCTGCACGCGCTGGCGGAGGAGCTTCGCGCTCTTGCCGCGCGCGTAGAGAACGCGCACTGATTCTTTTTTGAGGAGTACCCCTATGATCGACCAGAGCCATATCCGGAATTTTTCCATCATCGCGCACATCGACCACGGCAAATCCACGCTGTCCGACCGGCTCATTGAGCTGTGCGGCGCGGTGGAAAAACGCGAAATGTCCGAGCAGATCCTCGACAACATGGATCTCGAGCGCGAGCGCGGCATCACCATCAAGGCGCGCGCCGTCGGATTGACGTACAAGGCCAAGGACGGCGAGACGTATACGCTCAATCTTATCGACACGCCGGGCCATGTGGACTTCAACTACGAGGTCTCCCGCTCGCTCGCCGCGTGCGAGGGCGCGGTGCTCGTTGTGGACGCCTCCCAGGGCGTGGAGGCGCAGACGCTTGCCAACACGTATCTTGCGCTCGAGCACGATCTCGAGATCCTGCCCGTCATCAACAAGATCGACCTGCCCGCCGCCGACCCGGAGCGCACCAAGACCGAGATTGAAGACATCATCGGCATCCCGGCAATGGACGCACCGGAGATCTCCGCCAAAAACGGCATCAACGTGGAGGCCGTGCCGGAGTATATCGTGCAGCACGTCCCCGCCCCGAAGGGCGATGCCGCCGCGCCGCTCAAGGCGCTCATCTTCGACAGCCAGTACGACGCTTACCGCGGCGTTATCGTGCTTGTCCGCATCGTGGACGGCGTGATCCGCAAGGATACGCCCATCCGCCTGATGGCCACGGGCGCGGAGTATAAGGTCCTCGAGGTCGGGCATCTGCGCCCGATGGGGCTCGACCCCTGCGATGAGCTCGCCGCCGGCGACGTCGGCTACTTCACCGCGAGCATCAAAAACGTGGAGGACACCC
>ERZ1034952.93-NODE-93-length-78318-cov-10.105324_pt1 | contig 78318 bp, 67 predicted proteins | sample MGYA00520625_ERZ1034952 | MGnify/ENA primary metagenome ERZ1034952 (study PRJEB33766, sample SAMN09781773) | gut metagenome | biome: gut microbiome | host: Homo sapiens | place: Madagascar | study: EMG produced TPA metagenomics assembly of the PRJNA485056 data set...
TCATTACGCAGAAGCTATTTAACCAGAATTGTCCAACTTTTGGGGTGCATATCACTTTCGGTCGTCTTTTTTTATTTTCTCAGAAAGGAGAACCACAATGGCATCCGTATTGCAACAATACCACCAGCTGGCGGACCGCATGGCTACCCAGATAACTGGCAGCTACCAGAGCTGGACAGACTTTCTGACCACTGCCGCCCGCCTATACAAGTACCCCTATCACGAACAGCTTATGATCTACGCTCAGCGCCCGGAAGCCACCGCCTGCGCGGATTATGAACTGTGGAATAAACGAATGGGTCGTTATGTTCGCCGGGGTGCGAAAGGCATCGCTCTTATCGACCACTCCGGGGACACTCCGAAGCTGAAATATGTGTTCGATGTGGCAGACACCCGCACCACGGAGCGTTCCCGCAGCCCCTACCTCTGGGAATACCGCCCGGAGCACGAGCATGTGGTTTCTGCCGCTATGGCGGAACAATACAACATTCAATACCCCGGAAATCTCGTTGACCAGTTGGAACAAATTTCTTCTGTGAAAGTCACAGAATACTTTCTCGCCCATGAGCAGGATCTTCTCGACATCGTTGACGGATCGTATCTGGAGCAGTATCATGACTATGACAAAGGCGTGGCATTCCTCAACGCCGCAACCGTCAGCACCACCTATATGCTGCTGTCCCGGTGTGGTCTTGCCGAAAATGCCCACTTTGGCCCGGAGGACTTCATGCCGGTGTTCGACTTCAACACACCCCAGACCGTTGATGCTCTGGGTAGTGCCATCAGCGGCATCAGCGAAGAAATCCTCCGCAATATCGAAGTCACCATTAAGAAATATGAACGTGAAAAGCTGTCTGAAAGGAGCCAAGAAAATGAACGAACTGACCTACATTCGCAGCGGGGATTACTGGATTCCCAACCTGATTCTGTCCCAGCAGGAAAACAAGCCCCTGGGCAAGTACGGGAGGATGCGGAAGAAGTATCTACAGGAGCATCGCCCGGTGCTGTGGAACCGACTGATCCTGTCGGAGCAGCTGTATCCCCATCTGCGGGAGATCGACGAGACGGCGAACCGGCGCTTGGAGCAGATGATGCCGAAGCTGATACAGTCGGCAGGGGTGACGGAAGCTCTGAAAGCCAGCGACCCGATGAAGTGGGTGGGGCTGATGAACAACCTGAAAGCCCAGGCCGAGGAAGTGATCCTGACGGAGCTGATTTACACCTGACGGAAGATTCTCCTGTCGAGCAGTTTTCATTCTTCCCCACGGAGGCCCAGCAAATTGAATCTATCACAGAAGCGGAGCGTGTCCAGGCGACACCCTCCGCTTTTTCTATGTTCATTTCTCAGGCTGACATTGACCATATCCTGCGCACAGGCGGCAACGAAGATGACGCACGAATGAAAATTGTTGCCGAGTTCTCCAAACAAAAACCTTTGGAAAATCGTGCGGCATTCCTGAAAGCGCTCTACCACGGCGGAAACGGCCTGATCACGGAAAATGGCAAGATTTCCGCATGGTATAGCGAGGACGGCATCTACATCGCAAGCAGCGACACTGCGCGCTACCTTCCCTCTGCCCAAGTTATCAGCTGGGCAGATGCAGCAGGGCGCACGGAAGAACTGCTGAATAGCGGCACATTTGCCACCAATTTAGAGGTTGCGGAAGCACCACGGAATGAGCGCCAGCGTATTGCTGCCGAAGTCTGGGGCCTTTATCACGATCTTTCGGATGAAGCAAAATCGCTGGGGCATCTGTCCTGTCTAAGTAATATTCGCAGCACCAATTACCCGGAGGAAACAGAACGCTTGACGGATGAACTGGCAAATCCCGCATTTCGAGAAATACTTCTGACGGAATCCAGGGCGTTTGTTGACGCCTACCGTGAAAACCGGGAACTGCTGCGTTTCCATTACCACCGGCCGCAGGTGCTTCTTACCCAGCTGGAAGAACTGTCCATGCCACGCAAAGAATACCATTCCAGCATGGCAGCACTCCCGGAAACCGGGAAATTCATTACGGAGGATGAAATTGCAGATTCTCTTGCAAATGGGAGCAGCTTCGAGGGTGGAAAGAGCCGCATCTATGCGTTTTTCCAGGCACAGCACTCGCCCAAAGAGTGCGCTGATTTCCTGAAAGAGGAATACGGTACTGGCGGACGCTCCCATGCTGTATCCAAAGAAAGCGGCAGCTTTGAAGAACACGGCAGCAAGGGCATCGTACTGAAAAAGAGCGGCTGTGCGGAGATTCAGATGAATTGGAACAAGGTCGCTTCCCGCATCTCTGAACTGATCCGCCTGAACCGCTATTTTACACCAGATGAACAGGTGCTTTATGACGAAAAGCTGGCACAGGCTACAGCGCGAACCATCGCCTACAACAGCTATAATGCCGTCAAGGAAAGTAATCTTGCGGCCACACTCCCGACAGTCAGTCCGTTCTATGACTGGTACGCAGAAGTAAAAAGTCAATATCCTGATGCCATCGTTCTGATAAAGCTGAACGGTGGCTATTTATCATTCCAGGCAGATACGCAATTTGCCGCAACACTTCTTGGGTTGGAGGTTGTTCAACGGGAACACCTTGGAGAACCGAAGCGAGTTTCCGTGTGCTATCTGCCCAACGAAGTTGTGGAAGAATATCTGGACAGGCTTGGCGAGAAGAACAAAACAGTGGTTTTGGCAGATCGTCAACCTGGCAAGGATAACATAGATATTCTTCAGATTGCGCCACAGCCAACACGGCATATTGATGAGCCATCTCAAGAGCATCCACCAGTAGCGCCTACCGACATTCCCCCAATAAGAGAAATTACGCAGGCTGACATTGACGCCGCCTTGCAGAAATGGAACGGGAATTCTGAAAGCAAGCAGGCTGTGGCATCGCACATGGGAGACCATGGTCGGGAGCGGGACACCGCCGCATGGCTGGCAAAAGAATACGGTACAGACCTCAGCCATCCCTTGCGGGTCGTTGTTACCGGCGTTGATGATGAAGTTGTGCTGCCCTGGCCCAAAGTTCAGCGCCGCATTGCACAGCTTATCCACGAGGACAAATTCTTCACACAGCAGGAAAAGACAGTTCTGGAACATAATCAGGAGTACCAGCTTCTGGACCGACTTCGTTCTGACTGTGAGTATTTCCTTGGCGCGGGCAACCGTGCGGAAAAGCATTTGTGGACAGGCAGTGTTCGTGCGCAGATTGCCAAAATGCGGGAACTGTACGATACGCTCCCTGAAAAGCCTGAATGGCTGACCCAAGAGACTATCGATGATTATGCCGAGCGGATGGCACCGCCGTATCTGGTTGTTGCGTACCATCATTTTGAAAATGGGTTTGATGATAAGCTGGACTACCAGACATTGGCCGAAGCAGAAAAAGCTGCGCAGGGCTATGTGGACGGTACAATGGAGGGTGACGGCTTTCAATATGACGGTGCGGCTATCTACAACCAGCAGACACGGAAGTATCTGCGCGTCTACGGCAATTACCCGGATGAACGGGCACACGCGGAGGCAGTGGGACGTGATTGGGTCGAAAAATCGGCAGCATCTACGGAAAGCGGCATCGCCCCCGCAGACCGCTTCCATGTGGTAAGTCTTGACCAAGACTTCTATACCCGGTATGCCATATGGGACGATGAGGCCGACGGTTACTATGTTGACGCTGACGGTGTTGCAGAGGAATTTACAAGCGAATGGCAGGCGGAAGAATACCGGCTGAAGCTGCAAGAGCAGGTACTTATGGAACGGGCAAAGGGGTTGATCTCTGACTTCTGCCAGAGTGAATACGGCTCTGAACCAGATTTCAGCGACCCAGCAAAAATCGACATTGCCTACACGACCATCACCGACGATGAGATTCCCATTCAGGTGAATATCGACCTTGTGAAATTCCGGTTGGAGCGGGATCTGAACAATGAACATTTGGAGACCCGGCAGTACAGTTCCCTGCAAGACCTGATTGCCAACGAGTTGGAAATCCTTGATTTCAGTGACCTCGTTCATGTGTCAGATGAAGATATAGAGCAATACCGCTGGCACAATCGTGAGGAAGCGACGGAGAAGGCACTTGAAACAGTTGAATCTGTGTCCTTGCCGCAGGAGAACAAAGCCCTGTATTCGGTAGGCGATACCGTCTATCTGGACAACAAGCCCTTTGAGATCACCGAAGTCGGGCTGTTTGACGTACATCTCTGTGATCCGTCGCAGGCATATCCCATCTTTCGCGTGGAAAGCATGGAACGGCTTCCCGCGCTGCTGCGCCGGGACGAGCGCAACGCCCACCTGTTTGCTGCAGAAGTATCGGAACAAGAGCAGCCTGCCGCAAAACCCGCTGTGTTCTATCCTGCCGATAAAACGCACTTGCCCTATGACATAGTAATCCAGACGCTTCACATCCCGGAACCGGAGCATGACCCGCCCGCTGCGGAACCCGCCGAGCCAGAACCTCCCGCCATGAGCGAGGAAGAACGGCTGATTCTGGAGCATGAGGGGCAAGCAGCGCTTTCAGAAATGGGCGAGCTTATTCCCGACCCGGACGATGCCATTTCACAAGCTGAACCAGACGAGCCTCCCGCACACAGCCCTGCGGTATCCATCCTCATTGACGGTCAATGGCAGGAGTTCCCCAGCGCTTCCGCAGCAGAAAAAGCATCCTATGCCGACTTCAAGGCAGCAAGCCATCGGAATGCCCAGAACTTCCGTATCACAGATGATGACCTGGGAGCTGGTGGCGCAAAGGCAAAATTCCAGGCAAATCTCAATGCCATCCAGCTGCTAAAGCACTTGGAAGCTGAGGGATTGCAGGCCAGCCCGGAACAGCAGCAAGTTCTCTCCCGCTATGTGGGCTGGGGCGGCCTGCCGGATGCTTTTGACGCAAGCAAGCCCAGCTGGGCATCCGAATATCAGGAGCTGAAAGCTGCCCTGACCCCGGAAGAATACACCGCCGCCCGCGCATCCACGCTGAATGCCCACTACACCAGTCCCACGGTTATCCGTGCTATCTACGAAGCTGTAGGAAATATGGGCTTCCAGACCGGCAACATCCTGGAGCCGTCTATGGGTATTGGCAATTTCTTTGGAATGCTCCCGGAAAATATGCGAGGCAGCCGTCTCTATGGCGTGGAACTGGATTCCATCACCGGACGGATCGCCAAGCAGCTTTATCCCAAAGCCAATATCACCATCGCTGGATTTGAAACCACAGACCGCAGAGACTTCTTTGACCTTGCGGTAGGCAATGTGCCTTTTGGCCAGTACAAAGTAAATGACCCTGCCTATAACAAGTTGGGCTTCAACATCCACAATTATTTCTTCGCCAAGGCACTGGACCAGGTGCGCCCCGGTGGTGTAGTAGCTTTCGTGACCAGCCGCTATTCCATGGATGCCCAGAACCCCAGCGTCCGCAAGTACCTCGCCCAGAGGGCTGACCTTTTGGGCGCTATCCGATTACCCAACACCGCTTTTAAGGCCAACGCCGGTACAGAGGTGGTGTCGGATATTCTGTTCCTACAAAAACGTGACCGGGCAATAGATATAGAACCGGATTGGGTACATCTGGGACAAACGAAAGATGGGTACGCCATCAACAGCTATTTCCTGGACCACCCGGAAATGGTCATGGGCAGAAACAGTTCCGAAAGCACCGCTCATGGCATGGATTACACCGTGGAGCCGCTGGAGGACAGTTCCCTTGCCGACCAGCTCCATGAAGCGGTGCAGCATATCCAGGGCACCTATCAGGAAGCGGAGCTGCCCGATCTGGGTGAGGGTGAAGCTATTCAGAACACGCTCCCGGCTGACCCGGATGTGAAGAACTTCTCCTATACCCTTGTGGACGGTGAGGTTTACTTCCGGGAAAACAGCATCATGGTCAGACCCGATCTGAATGCCACCGCCAAAGAGCGTATCAAGGGGATGCTGGCACTCAGCGCCTGCGTCCATGAGCTGATCGACCTCCAAATGGACGAAACCATCCCGGATTCCGCCATTGCTGAGAAGCAGAGGGAGCTGAACCGGCGCTATGACAGCTTCACGGAAAAGTATGGGCTTATCAACAGCCGGGGCAACAAGCTGGCATTCTCCGACGATTCCTCCTATTTCCTCCTGTGCGCTCTGGAAGTCATGGACGATGACGGCAACTTCCAGCGCAAGGCGGATATGTTCACCAAACGCACCATCCAGCCCCACCGGGTAGTCACCTCTGTGGATACCGCCAGTGAAGCCCTGACAATCTCCATTGCGGAGCGGGCCTGCGTGGATCTGGGGTTCATGTCCTCTCTGTCCGGGAAGCCCGTCGAGGAACTGACCGCCGATCTCCGGGGCGTTATCTTCCATGATCCCACGCTAGGGCCTTTGGAAGATCACGCTGGCTGGGTAACGGCGGATGAGTATCTATCCGGCAATGTGCGGCAGAAGCTCCGGCAGGCGGAAGCGGCTGCAGCGGACAATCCTGCCTATCAGGTCAATGTGGAAGCGCTGCGGGCTGCACAGCCCAAGGATTTGGATGCTTCCGAGATTGAGGTTCGTCTGGGCGCAACCTGGATTGACAGGTCCTACATCAAGCAATTCATGTTTGAAACCTTCGACACCCCCAGCTATCTGCGCTATTCCATGGATGTGCAGTATTCCCCTTATACCGCCGCATGGAGCATCAGCAACAAAACCCGGATTTCCTACAACGATGTTGCCGCGTGGAACACCTACGGCACAGATTGTGTCAGTGCCTATGAAATTCTGGAAGATTCCCTGAATCTCCGGGATGTCCAGGTGTTTGACACCATTGAGGACGCGGACGGACGCAAAAAGCGGGTGCTGAACGCCAAGGAAACCACGCTGGCGGCACAGAAGCAGCAGCTGATCCGGGATGCGTTCCGGGACTGGATTTGGGCAGAACCCCAACGCCGTCAAGCACTGGTTCGGCAGTACAATGAGGAAATGAACAGCACCCGCCCACGGGAATATGACGGCAGTCACATCGTCTTTGCGGGCATGAACCCAGAAATCACCCTCCGGGAGCATCAGCGAAATGCCATTGCCCATGTGCTTTACGGCGGCAACACTCTGCTTGCCCACGAAGTAGGCGCGGGCAAGACCTTTGAGATGGTCGCTGCCGCTATGGAAAGCAAGCGGCTGGGACTGTGCCAGAAGTCCATCTTCGTGGTGCCCAACCACTTAACAGAACAGTGGGCGTCAGAATTTCTGCGGCTGTACCCCTCCGCCAATATCCTTGTCACCAAACAGCGGGACTTTGAAACCAAGAATCGGAAGAAGTTCTGCGCCAGGATCGCCACCGGCGACTATGACGCGGTGATCATCGGTCACAGCCAGTTTGAGAAAATCCCCATCAGCAAGCAGCGGCAGGAGCGGCTTTTACAAGATCAGATTGCGGAAATCACCATGGGCATTTCGGAGCTGAAGGAAAGCGGCGGCGAGAAATTCAGCGTCAAGGAGCTGGAGCGTACCAAGCGCGGTTTGGAATCCCGATTGGAAAAGCTACGGGCTGACGATAAGAAAGACGATGTTGTGACCTTTGAAGAGCTGGGCGTTGATCGTATGTTTGTGGATGAGGCGCATAATTACAAAAATTTGTTCTTATACACAAAAATGCGCAATGTCGCCGGGCTTTCCACCACCGATGCTCAAAAGTCCAGCGATATGTTCGGCAAGTGCCGCTACATGGATGAACTCACCGGAAACCGGGGTGTGGTCTTTGCTACAGGTACGCCGGTCAGCAACAGTATGACGGAACTCTACACCATGCAGCGGTATTTGCAGTATGCCCGCCTGGAAGAAATGCACATGACCCACTTCGACTGCTGGGCATCCCGATTTGGTGAAACCGTCACCGCTTTGGAGCTGGCACCTGAAGGAAAAGGCTACCGTCCCCGGACACGGTTCAGCCGGTTCTTTAATCTGCCGGAGCTGATGAATCTGTTCAAGGAAGTTGCAGACATTAAGACAGCAGATCAGCTCCATCTTCCCGTCCCGGAGGTGGAGTACCACAATGTGGTTGCCAAGCCCACGGAGGTACAGAAAGGGCTGGTGCAGGAGCTTTCCGAACGAGCCGCCGCTATCCACTCCGGCAGTGTTGACCCCTCCACGGATAATATGCTGAAAGTGACCTCAGATGGGCGAAAGCTGGGGCTTGACCAGCGGATTATCAATCCCGATTTCCCGGATCAGGAGGGCAGCAAGGTCAATCTGTGTGTGGAAAACATTCTGCAAGTCTGGAAAGATGGTGAAGCGGACAGGCTGACCCAGTTAGTTTTTTGCGATATTTCCACACCTCAGGCTGCATCGAAAGTGAAAAAGGCTGTCAGCACGAATATAGACACTTCCTCCCCAGAGTCTGCGATGCTCCCTATGGAAGGAAAAGCCCCCTTCACCGTTTACGATGACATTCGTTCCAAGCTGATTGCCAGGGGCGTTCCGGCAGAGCAGATTGCCTTTATTCACGACGCCAATACGGAGGTCAAGAAAAAGGAGCTGTTCGGCAAGGTGCGTTCCAGTCAGGTGCGTGTGCTGCTGGGCAGTACCTCCAAAATGGGGGCTGGCACCAATGTGCAGGATCGTCTGGTGGCAATCCATGATGTGGATTGTCCCTGGCGGCCCGGTGATTTACAGCAGCGCAAAGGCAGAATTGAGCGTCAGGGCAACCAGAATGAGAAAGTCCATGTGTTTCGCTATGTGACAGAAGGGACCTTCGACGCATACTTGTGGCAGACCGTAGAGAATAAGCAGAAGTTCATTTCCCAAATTATGAGTTCCAAGTCCCCGGTGCGCTCCTGTGATGATGTGGATGAGGTGGCGCTGTCATTTGCGGAAATCAAAGCCCTGTGCGCCGGTGATCCCCGGATCAAGGAGCGTATGGATTTGGATGTGGAGGTGTCCAAGCTAAAAATTATGAAAGCTGACTACAAGAGCAAGCAATACCGGCTGGAGGATAATCTGCTTCGGCACTTCCCGGAACAGATTGAAAAGCTGAAGGGCTACATTCAGGCAATTCAGGAGGATATGCAGACGCTGGAAGCTCACCCCCATCCCACGGATAGCTTTGCAGGCATGACCGTGCTGGCTGACGATCTGACGGATAAGGACAATGCCGGTGCCGCTCTGATCGAGGCGGCAAAAAAGGCCACAGGGCTTGACCCGGTGGAGGTCGGTACATACCGGGGCTTTCGGATGTCCGTCACTTTGGAGGACTTCGGGAAAAAGTATGTGCTGACCATGCAGGGCAGGCTGCGGCACCAGGCCACCCTGGGCAGCGACCCCAGGGGAAATCTCATCCGTCTGGACAACGCTCTGGCACAGATGTCCCAGCGGTTGAAGGCATTCCAGACCCAGTTGGACGAAACCTACCACCAGCAGGAAGCGGCAAAGGCGGAGCTGGACAAGCCCTTCCCCTATGAGGATGAGCTGCGGGACAAAACCGCACGGCTGATTTTTCTGGATGCGGAACTGAATCTGGATGCCAATAAGGGCAGTCAGCAGGAACAGGTGGTTGCCAAAGCTGCCCGTCCCTCGGTACTGGATAAGCTGCGAAGCCAGCCCGCTCCCAGCAGGACTGATAAAAAACAAAAACGCCATGAGGAGGTACGATGATGACCAACGGAGAACGCAACACGGCATTGTATCAGAAGATGTTTGCCGAACAGGAGAAATTCCGGGACTGGCTAAAAGGTCAGTCCCCGGAGGAAATCCTGAACCACGCCTATGAATACACAGTCCGGGAGGATATTCTGCTGTCGCTGGAATACCATGATCTGTCAAATGCTCAGGCGGATGCGCTGATGAAATCCCCCAGCCCACTGGCGGATGTGTTTCAGGATTTTGAAAAGCTGGAAACGAGCCACATGGAGACGGTTTGGGACTGTCTTGAAGGCAGAGCGGATACGCTTCTGGAAGAACAGCGCCGCACACTTAGGGAAACGCCGGTGTATCCCTATCCTGCAAGCTACGCCCATGAACATGGGGAGCTTAATCAGTACCGGACTTCCAACGAAGCAAATATGGCCTGTAAAAAAGCCATTGAGGGAGCCATCCGTGACCATTACAGAGGGTACAGTCTGGATGGAAAAGCAGCAGTCGCAGAGGTTGTGCGTGTCTTTGGAACGGAGCGAACCATGTACATCCTTGCCAACACCGTCCGGCAAAAGGACTGGGATGGACGGATTTCTCCCAGCAATAAGGATTGGGCGAAATCAATCCCCATTCAGAAGAATCCAGATGCCTGGGGTGAGGATCGGAACAGCCACCTAGTTGTGGACAGCCATCCAGGACTTACGGATTTGTTTGTAAGTGTCTTCCGCAAAGAGTATTGCCAGCAGCAAGAAAAAGGCATCAAGCCCTCCGTCCGGGCAAAGCTGCAAAACCAGCCAGCCAAAAATTCGCCGAAAATTTCGGCGAATTTAAAAGGACAGGAGCGGTAAATCTATGGTAGAGCGAGAGGTCATTAAAACCATTCGCCTGACCCCGGAGGAACTGCAAATGATTCAGGAAAAAATGAAGCAGTATGGCACCCAAAATTTCTCTGCTTTCGTCCGAAAAATGGCGATTGATGGGTATGTGGTCAGGCTGGAACTGCCGGAACTGAAAGAAATGGTATCTCTGCTCCGTTACTCCAGCAATAATCTGAATCAGCTTACCAAGCGCGTCCATGAAACCGGAAGAATATACGATGCCGATTTGGAGGATCTCCAGCAGACCCACGAACGGCTGTGGGATGCGGCGCGGGACATTCTCTCTGCTCTTTCAAAGCTCAAATGATCCGTTTTATCCTTGCGGTATGTAATCCGAGTGCTTATAATGGCGGTACAAAGAGAGGAGGCACCCCCATGAAACTGATTTTCAAAGTACTCTCCGTTCCTATCATTTTGGTCATTGACCTGTTCACCCTTGTCTGTATTGGGCTGATTTCCTTTTCCGCATTCTTCCTCCGGCTAGTCAGCGGAATTGTGGGAATCCTCGGCATATTCGTTCTGGTTACATATTCCGTGAAGAACGGCCTGATTCTTCTGACCATTGCGTTCCTGGTCAGTCCTATGGGCATCCCTATGATAGCAGCGCATCTTCTGGCGGGGGTGCAGCACATTTCCTCTGCTATCAAAAACTTATGAGTAAAATCCGGTGCAAACCAACGGCACCGGATTTTCTCATACTGCTCCGCCTTCAGCAAAAGTAACCTCTCTTTCGTGTTATTTATTTGTAGCAATTTCCGCGCATAGTAGTTGTAAAAACTACGTCAATGTGCTATACTTGCTACGAGGAGGCGGAACATGAAACATTACGAAAAGCTGCTCGCCCTTGGCTGCGTGACCCGTTCCCAGTTGGAACAAGTCACGGGAAGCCCATCCGCCGCTGACTGGCTTTGCCGGGAGTATCAGCGAAAAGGATACATGGAACGAATCAAACGGAATCTGTATGCTGTTATCAGTCTGGAAACAGGTCAGTGTGTTGCAAACCGATATCAGATTGCCTCTCACATCAGTGATGATGCCGTCGTTTCTTACCACAGCGCATTTGAATACTATGGATACGCCAATCAGGTGTTCTATGAGGTTCAGGTTACAAGCGTCAGCCGTTTCCGTGCGTTCAACTATGATGGAATTACCTATCGTCACATCGGTCAGCGAATTGAGGACGGTGTATTGGAATTACCCAATGGTGTCCGTGTAACCTCCTTGGAACGCACTGTCATTGACAGCATCAATCTGTTTGAAAAAACAGGCGGGTTGGAAGAACTCCTGCGCTGCCTTGCCTTGATTCCTACTCTGGATGAAAAAGGGCTGATCGTCTGCCTGTCAGAATATGACAGCGGTATTCTCTATCAAAAGGCAGGGTATGTCCTGTCCCATTTTGCAGAGGCAATGGGATTGTCTCAATCGTTCTTTGAAAGCTGCGTAGCACACATCCCAAAAGGGAAGAACTATTTCTATGATTATGGACAGGACTTTGTGTGGCACGAAAAGTGGAAGCTCTATGCCCCTGCGGATCTTATGCAGCTTATTAGCAAGGGAGTGACTGACTATGATGCAATTTGACCGTATAGCCTTGGGCAAACAGGCCCGTGAATTGGGTTTTGTCAGGGATACATTTGAAAAGGTATGCCGCCTGGCTGATATTCTGATGTTTTTCCAGAGTGATTCTCTGTTGTCCGAGAAAATGGCATTGAAAGGCGGTACGGCAATCAATCTGACCATTTTCAATCTTCCTCGCCTGTCTGTGGACATTGATCTGGATTTTTCAGACGATCTTCCACGAGAGGAGATGCTGGCTGTAAGAAAACTGGCAACGGAAAAGGTCAGGAAATATATGGCGGCAAGAGGGTATACCCTTGGACTTAACTCAAAATTCTATCATGCGCTGGATTCCTTTGTTTATGAGTATCAGAATGCGGGTGGCATGAAAGACAATATTAAAATTGAAATCAACTATATGCTCCGCTGCCATGTTTTACCGCCGGTAAATAGAAGCGTAAATCTCCCATGGCTTCAACAGGATCTCACTGTTTTGAGCGTTGATCCTTTGGAAATTTACGGGTCTAAAATCGTTGCGCTTCTGAATCGGGCAGCACCAAGAGATTTGTATGATATCCATACCATGCTGCAAGCCGGTTTGTTTGATGAATCTCAGGAAGCGATGCTAAGAAAGTGTGTCATGTTCTACAGTGCAATTGGCTCTGAAGTCTGCCCGGAGCAATTTGACTTAGACAAGATCGCCACAGTATCCCAGCAGCGCGTCAAAACCGACCTGATCCCGGTACTTCGCAAAGGCACATGGTTTGATGTTTTCCAAGCGCAGGAGAAGGTCCGTCATTACTTAGGTGATGTGCTTGTGCCGGAACCCGATGAACTGGCGTTCTGGGCAGCGTTCCGTCAGAAGCAGTACCAGCCAGAGCTGCTGTTCCGTGATGAAGCAGTTCTGGCTCGAATCAGCCAACACCCCATGGCACTCTGGAAATGCCGTGAGAAACAGAGGAACCGCCCCACGCAGGAAAGGTAATTTAGCCCATGAAAAAACAAGGTCACTATTGTAAGGTGTGTGGCAGATACAGAGCAAACGAGAAATTCACCGGCAAAGGTCATGCCACGCATATCTGCAAAGACTGTGCCAAACTGCCTCCAGAGGAAAAAGCCAAGCAGGAGGCCTTGAACCGGTTATTCAATCTTCCCTGGCATTTATCGAAGGAGCAGAAGGCATGGCTGAAAAACAGAATACAGGATCGCCGCCCGGAAGTCAAGGCGCTCGCCCAGGAGCAATACGATATGCGGTTTGGGCGCAGGCATCAGGAAATTCCGCTCGATGACTTCGACGATCCTGATGAGAATGAATTTGAAGAAATAGAATAGTGTTACAGCGGTCTGCTTCGGCAGGCCGCTTTTTTGTGAGAGGTGGAATTTTATGGCAACCACACGCTTGATGCCCCTGCACATCGGCAAAGGGCGGACAGTTGGTACTGCAATCCAAGCCATCATTGACTATGTAGAGAATCCCGAAAAGACCGACTATGGGAATCTGATTGCAAGCTGGCAATGCGACAGCCGTGTTGCCGACAGGGAGTTTCTGCTATCAAAGCAGCAGTACATCCGAAACACCGGGCGAGTGCGTGGCTCCGATGATGTAATTGCCTATCACCTTCGTCAATCTTTCCGCCCCGGTGAGATTACGCCGGAGGAAGCGAATCGTTTAGGCTGTGAGTTGGCTCGGCGATTCACAAAAGGCAATCATGCCTACATCGTCTGTACGCACATCGACAAAGCCCACATTCACAATCATGTGATTTGGAACTCCACCGCCCTCGATGAGCAAAGCAAATTCCGTAACTTTTGGGGCAGCACCAAGGCTGTACGCCGCCTCAATGATACGATCTGTGTTGAGAACGGTTACTCCATTGTTGAAAATCCCAAGGGCAAGAGCAAGACCTACGACAAGTGGCTGGGTAATCAGAAGAAGCCCTCCCACCGGGAGCGTATCTGCTATGCCATTGACGATGCCCTTGAGCAGAAACCTCAGAGTTTTGAGAAGCTGCTGGAGCTGCTGCGGGAGTCCGGCTATCAGATAAAAGAGGGCAAGGTTCCCTCCCTGCTGGGAGAAGGGCAAAAGCGTTTCATCCGCATGGACACGCTGGGTGCAGGCTACACCCCGGATAATCTTCGTGCTATCATTGATGGAACGAAAGCACATACCCCGAAAAAGAAGCGGGTCATGGACACACAGACCATACCCAGTGGCAGTCTGCTGATTGACATTCAGGCTAAGCTGCAAGAGGGAAAGGGTGCCGGTTACGCACGGTGGGCAAAGAACTTCAATTTGAAACAGCTTTCCCAAACGCTGATCTATCTGGAGGAAAACAATCTGCTGGACAGAATCGTTCTGGAAGAAAGAACTACCACCGTCACAGCGCAGTACCACACCCTGTCCGCCAAGATGAAATCTGCCGAGCAACGCATGGCGGAAATCAAAGTGTTGCAGCAGCACATCATCAACTACGCAAAGACCCGCAACACCTATGTTGCCTACCGAAAGGCTGGCTACTCCAAGAGATTCCTTTTGGAGCATGAATCAGAAATCATTCTGCACAAGGCGGCAAAGCAGTTTTTTGACGAGCATGGGCTGAAAAAACTGCCCACCGTCAAGAGTCTGCAAGCAGAATACGCCCAGCTCCTGTCTGAGAAAAAAGCCATGTACGCAGATTACCAGAAAGCTAGGGAGGATATGCGTGCCCTGCAGACTGTCAAAACAAATGTGGATCGGATTCTTGGTGACAATTCTCTCACCGCAGAGAGAGAAACAGAAAAGAACCGGTGATAACCGTCTGTCAGCGATTTGCAAAATCGCGTAGCCGCTGGGATTTTCCAGCATTTCCAGAACACGAACCAGTGTTCTGCGGGGCTTGGGGCAGCGCCTCAACAAGCAGAAAGCCCTCATTTCCACTTGCGGAGAAATGAGGGCTTTTCGCATCTGTATTACAGATGCATTGCTTGCCACTATTGTACCAAATTTGGTATAACTACTAATATCCCCATATCCTGGATAGTACATGCGAGTCGCATATACTATCCGGTACTATACGGGAATACTGTGGCATATTGCGCATTCTAGAATACTACCGTTCAGCATCGTGGAATACCTTTCTATGTACATTAGATAGTAGGAAGAACTTACAATTACTGGACTGTTCCGATTTTTTATGATATATTCTTTTATACATAAAGTTTTGTAATCGGAGGGACAGTAATGAGAATTTCTAAAATACACATTATAGGATTCCGAATTTTCAACGATGAAGAAATCACATTTAAAGATAAAACATTAGTCATCGGAGCTAATGATGTTGGAAAGACCAACTTAATTTATGCATTACGTCTGTTGTTTGACAAGTCTATCAGCGAGCGTGATTTGGACCTTTCTGATAGCGACTATAACGCATACTCCGGAGCCAATCAGATTGAAATAACCGTCACCATTATGGACGTTGTTGAAGAATGTCTCTTGAGTACTTTTGGCGGTTCAGTAAAAGATGGCACATTATTGATTCGTTACACAAATTCTAAAAATGGGGCTTATCAATTATTCGTTGGCTTCAGTGAAGACACATTAACAGAAATCACAACTCGTCAATACATCAGGCGTTTGAATATGCAATGCGTTGATACAAACCGTGATCTTTTCGGTTTCTTAAAGCATGAACGCGTGCAGATGCTTCGTCTTGCAAAGGAAAAGTTGTCTGAAGCAGCCACTTTGGAGGATGAACAAAAAGCCGTTGAGATTCAGGAAAAGCTGGATTCCATAAATGCACAGGTTAGCTCTATGCACTACATCACCAATGCTCTTGACCATGTTAACCAAGAGCTGGGTAAGTTGTCTATCCATAATGAAGATCAGACTGTGCAGTTCGTCGCTGGTGAAAGTGATGCAGGAAAACTACTTGACAATTTGACCCTAGCATATTCATCAACTGACCACCCACTTACTCTGGGTGGTGACGGTAGGAATAATCAGATTTTCCTTGCAACATGGATTGCAAAGCAAAATATTCAAAAAAGTATTGACCACGTTACATTTTATGCAATTGAAGAGCCTGAAGCTCATCTTCACCCTCATCAGCAACGCGAGCTCTCAGAGTATATTCAGAATCATTTTAATGACCAAGTGTTTATCACTTCGCATTCCCCTCATATTGCATCAAGATTTGATCCTCAAAGTATAGTGCGACTGTACCCTCAAGCAAAATACACTCATGCTGCTTGCGGCGGTTGTAGCCCGATGCTACAAAAAGTAATTAACGCTTTTGGGTATCGGCTTAATGCACTTTCTGCAGAGGTATTCTTCGCGGATGGAGTTTTCCTCGTAGAGGGAACTTCCGAGGTGTTATTTTATAACGCATTAGCCAAAGCGCTCAGCATCGACTTAGACCGTCTTAATATCTCCATCATCTCAGTTGAGGGAATTGGATTCAAGCCATATGTTGCTGTGTGTAATGCGTTGAATATTCCTTGGGTATTAAGAACGGACAATGATATTTTCCCCAAGCCAACAAATAAACCTACAAAAAAATACTATGCAGGCATCTCACGTATTATGGGTATTCTCCAAGAAATTTTTGCAGGAACCACCAACAGTTTATGTGAATATTGGGATCAGCACCAAAGCGAAAATGAATGGGCCTATCAAAGTGAGCCGCCCGCTAATGCTACAGTCTTAAATTCTTATGTACGCTCACAAGCAGTCTCTTACGGTTTGTTTGTTTCAAAAGTTGACCTGGAAACAGATCTGGCCAATAGTCCATTAAAAAATACACTGTTAACACACTATAATAAACGAGCCGTAAACACTCTCATTAAAGCTATGCAAACCAAAAAAGCTGAAAATATGATGCACTTCCTATCCCAAAACCACAATTCACTTTCATGTCTGTCTGGCGACAATATTGTCTTACCTTTGAATGATCTGAAAAGCAAAGTTGAGGAAAGGATTCATCCAACAAATGACTAAAGAACCAACCCAAGAACAACAAAATATAATTGACTACCCCGGAAACACTGTCGTCACAGCAAAACCCGGATCAGGAAAAACATATACTGTTGTAGAAAAAATCGGGAAAGTCCTCACGTTACTCCCTGATTACAAAGGTGTCATTGCAATATCTTTCACCAATAAAGCGAGCGATGAACTAAAGAAAAGATGTAACCGAAAAGGTATTTCTGCAAAGCAATCCTTTTTTGGAACAATTGATAAGTTTTATATCTCACAAATTATCATCCCGTTTGCCAGCCACTTAACCAACTGTACAGCGGAGTACTCTGTTTGTAATGATATAAGAAATGATCCCCAATACTCTAGACTTATCGATTTTTCTATAACGCCAAATTCCGATCAAGAAATACTTCTTATTGCAGCGTTGTCCGAGGGTAAAATTTTTCTTGAAAAATCCGGTGAAATAGCCCTATATATTCTCCAAAAGGTTCCCGGAGCTCTAAAATACATTAAAGCAAGATTCTCGCATATCTTCATTGATGAATATCAAGATTGCGGAGAAATCCAACATCGTATTTTCCTTCAGCTTGTAAATGCCGGCCTTATTGGAATTGCTGTGGGCGATATAAATCAAGCAATTTTTGGCTTTGCCAATCGGTTTCCGAAATACTTAATTGAGCTCATCGGTAATAGCGAGTTTAGTCATTTTGAATTAAGCAAAAATCATCGTTGCCATCCCAGCATATCCGAATATTCATTGTGTCTTTTGGGTGCATCGAAATCTATCCCTACAGATAAGCGAGTATTTCTTGTCAATGTGCAAGGAAGCGAAATTCAAATTGCTCAAAAAATAGATCAATACCTAGACAGAATAAAAGACGCATATTCTGTTACAAGCAACAACAGAATCGCTATCCTTTGCCGCGGTAATGGTACTATAGAACTCCTAGACAAAGCCCTACAATCACCACATAAAGTTTTTGTGGATACCATTTTAGACAAAGATAGTTCAGACTGGTGCCGTCTTTTCAGGGACACTCTTGTTTCATGTTTTGATAACGATGTCTATGCAATGGATTATGCTAGTGAATTATTCTCGGAAGAAACCGAGCCAGAAAAATACCGCCAATCACTTCAGTTGTGTCACTCCATCTTTTCCTGTACACCTGAAACAATATGCTCTGTTGAGGACAAATTCATAAGTCTGGCAAAACTTATTTACCCAAAAGGTGATAATGAAGCTGCACGAGCACTCCTTCATAGCGTTCTCACTGATGCTGGTATGCTACAAAGCTATGTCCCTGCTGCGGATCACGAAATAAACATTATGACGCTTCATAAATCCAAGGGGCTAGAGTTCAATATTGTGTTCCATATGGATATGTACAAATACATCATTTCCGATGACTGGGGAGATGCAGATGAGATTGCTCAAATGTTGAATCTCCATTATGTGGGAGTCACTCGTTCTATCGATGTTTGTTACATCATGAATGGCACTAGTCGATATCGAAGAAAATACAATGACTTTGTCAACGCATATCCATCAGCGTTTCTGAGTAAGCCTGGACTTTCAGAGCGAAGACGCAATGTAGACTGGTAATAGAACCAAAACGAGTGTTCGTTATGCAATTGTTACCTGCCCAAAGAGCCAAAAAGGAAACATAAATTGATGTCATACAATTGATAATCCCTGAAAGCAAACGAGCCAGACGCATGACGCAGAGCCTGCTTCCCCTGAAATGGGGAGCAGGCTCATTTTCTGTTTTCCGAAATCCATTTTTACACTATGCGCTCATACTCACATCCTTGTGTTTCTCGATGGAATACAGCATAATATAGAAAACGATGTTTGATCTTCAGTTCACTCTGAAACCATATCGATACTCAATTTGCCAATTTTTGATCCATCATGAAAGCGTTGTACTAGAAATGAAATAGGCCGATGAAAGCGCAGACACCCTCTATAGGTGCATGATACTCACGAGCTGTGGAGACCATAATCTCAAGAGTAATTCCTATTTTGAATCAGGAGGAACATTATGCCAACATTTACAAGAATTTTGAATGTCTTTGAAGATATACTCCGAGAAGACCCACTTTATGAAGTCGTTTCCACCAGCCACGGCTATACGCTGCTGGCATGGGACGAACACAGGCACCAGTGGTACAATGCAGAACTTATGGAAACGCCGGATGCCATGCTGGATGCCCTGCTGGGTGTTTATGCCAGCTATCTGGAATCCAAACTCCTTGGGAATGAGCGGGATGATCTGACGGAGCAGGAGGAAGAAGAAATTGAAGCTCGGTGCCAACGGCTTCGTGATGAATGCCTGTTAAGATGATATGGGAAGCGAACCCAACCATATGGATTCATTTCCCGATCTGTGGCAGCACGACCCGAACCATAGTCTATGAAGATACGGCCATCAATGTGGTGAAGTTAAAAATGGTCAGATGTGAGTAAATCTGAGGCTTGGCTGCAACCTGACCTTGGTGGCATTACTGTTCCAACCAGTTTTCTATGTGACAAAATTAGGAATTTCTTAGGAAAGTCTTTGTGGACAGAGGGCAAACCATACAGTAAGATATAGATACTGATAATGGGAGTGTGAGATATGGCTGAATGCATAATGATCGTGGACGATGAACGGGAAATAACCGATCTTGTCGCACTTTATCTTGAAAATGAACGGTTCACCGTTTTTAAGTGTTACTCTGGGCAGGAAGCTATGGACTGCATCAGTAAAGAAAAGCTGGATCTGGCGATTCTGGATGTGATGCTCCCGGATATGAACGGCTTCGAAATTTGCAAACGGATTCGCCAGAACTATACCTATCCGGTTATTATGCTGACCGCCAAGATTGCGGAGGTAGACCGGATTACCGGCCTTACGCTTGGAGCAGATGATTATGTCACCAAGCCTTTTTTGCCGCTGGAATTGGTAGCCCGTGTAAAAGCCCAGCTCCGCCGGTATAAGCAGTATAATACCGGGGTTCAGCCGGACGAAGATGTGATTGAATACAGCGGCCTGGTTCTAAATAGCCGCACCCGGGAATGTACCTTAAATGAAAAGCCCCTTTCTCTGACCCCTACGGAATTTGCGATCCTGAAAATTCTCTGCCAGAAACGGGGAAGTGTGGTCAGTGCCGAGGAGCTGTTCCATAGTGTCTGGGGAGAAGAATACTACAAAAAAAATAACAACACCATCACGGTGCATATCCGACATCTGCGTGAGAAGATGGGAGATTCCTTTGAGTCCCCCAAGTATATCAAAACCGTCTGGGGAGTGGGGTATAAAATTGAAAACTAAAATCAATACCACCATCAAGGTAATTATCTTTGCCGCTATTATTACGGCGGTGGCCATCGGCCTGTTTCTCTTTTTGAGTATCGCATTTGACCAAAAGTTTTTCAACTGGCTTTACAAACGGTTTTTCATCGATATGGGCTATGCCACCTTTCTCAATGGTGGCAAGTGGCACGTCTATGATCTGAAGTGGGATACTCTAAAGGAGTTCCTTTACACGGGCGGTGCTGTTATGGTCATTGCTTGGGCTGCAAGCATTGTCGTTACATTTGTGCTTGTTCGCCGTAGCACCCAACGGCAAACCGCTCAGGAACTGGAACAACTCATGCGCCGGTATTTCGTCAAGGAGGACAAGAAGATTTTCCCAAAGCAATATGAAAACATTGCAGATTACACCGTTCTTTTGAAGGAACAATTCCAGAACAGCGAGGAACGGCTCCGGGCAGAATCTGTGCGAAAGAATGAACTGGTTGCCTATCTTGCCCATGATCTGAAAACGCCCTTGACCTCTGTGATCGGATACATAAGCCTGTTGAAAGAAGCACCGGATATGCCCGTGGAACAGAGAGCAAAATATACCAATATCGCATTGGAAAAGGCTTTTCGGTTGGAAAGCCTTATCAACGAGTTCTTTGACATTACCCGCTACAACCTCCAAGAGATCGTACTGGAGGAAGAAACCTTTGATTTGGGCTTCTTGCTCATGCAGATGGCTGATGAGTTCTACCCAGTTCTGGAACAGCACGGAAAATCTATCAGCATCCACGCAGACGAGGACCTGCCCATTGCGGCAGATTCTGCTAAGCTGGCTCGTGTATTCAATAACATTCTAAAGAATGCAGTTGCATATAGCTATGACAATACGGAAATAGAGATTTATGCGGAAAAGCGGGAAAATACGATCCATGTTTCCATCTCCAATTTCGGCAAGACGATCCCAAAGCAGAAGCTGGACATGATCTTTGAAAAGTTCTATCGTCTGGACGATGCCCGATCCACCAATACCGGCGGTGCAGGTCTGGGACTGGCCATCGCAAAGGAAATTGTAGTTGCCCATGGCGGCACCATTTCGGTTACCAGCGAGAAGCAAATCACAACATTTACGGTGGAGCTGCCCACCCAGAATGCATCGTGAATGTTCCAATGCCCCCTGTAAGAGGGGGCATTGGTATATGCGGAATCTGAAATTAGGAGAATCTTAGGAAAACAATTAGTTTTCATTAACGAACCGCCCATATCCAATTTGCTATAATCTGACCGTAGGATAAAACAATCTGCGAAAGGATGTGTCCATTTATGAAGCAAGTAAAAAAGCGACTGTGCGGCGTTCTTGCCCTGGTCATGTGTTTTTCGACCTTGACTGCCTGTGCAGCAAACCCGAACCGAGAAAGCGTTACCAGCAAGAATGACGGTGTTTTTGAGCAGAACATGACGATACCTGCAACAGCGCCGCTGGATGAGGAAATCGTCTATACAGACACCTTTACCAGCCACGATGGAACGGTGGAGTATGTGATGGATTTGCAGCAGCAAATCACCTCCGACCCTCTGCCCATTGTGGAAGTGGTTCCCCACTTCTTTACCGGAGAAGAGGTTAAGCGCATCTGCAATGTACTGCTGGGCGATGTGGAATGGCGGGAACAAGTTCACGAGGACGATCCACAGTATTCCAAGGAAGAGCTTCAGAAGAAAATCCGCTGGATGACAGAGCTTGCCAACGAGAGCGCAATTAGGGAACTGCTTGGTTTTGGCCCGGACTACGACTGCACGGACGAGCTGGATATTCTGAAAGGAACAATGCAATACTACACTGTCATGCTGGAAACTGCTCCGGAAGAAAATCCCCGGCCGTTGTGCGACTGGACCTTCCAAGATGAAAGCCTCTATGTATCGCCCTCCTATGGCAACAAGGTCATCCATGCCACGGCGTACATAGAAGATTCGGAGTATTATGTCTATGTAGTCCAGCGAGACAAGAGTGATTATAAGCTCAATAGCCTTTCTATCGGCTTAGGCAACAACAGGGACTATCTGAATAAAAATTACCTGTGCAGCAAGCTTGTCAGGACAGACAAGCCTACCCAAGAACAGGTTAATCAGTTATCTGAGAAAGCGCAGTCTTTACTGAATCAGATGGGTGTGGGTCAGTGGCAGGTCAGCGATGCAGAAGTATCCGAAGAGATTCGCGGGGATACCGTTGAATATAGAGTGATGATTAACGCCGTGCCCGTCCTGAACGAAACTGCTGCAATTTCTGACCAGCCCATCGAAAATCTAACCAGTGAAGATGCCAACGCTTCCAATTATCATACGGCTTCTGCCAGTATTTATTTCTCCACAAACGGCGATCTGATCTATTTTGATATGGTTTCTCCGGTAGACATCAGTGCAGTCGTCAACGAAGGAGCCGCCACCCTTTCTATGGAGGAGCTGTTGAGTAAAGCAAAGGATCATTTGGCCCTGACTGGCATCGAAGAGACCCGGGACTATTACCTCCTATCCATATATTATGAAACGCCTGTGACCTGTAAGATCGAACTGGATCAAGTTCAGCTTGGTCTCGTAAGGGTGAAGGCAGCAAACAAGGACTTTACCTACTATTATACACCCACCCTTGCAGTCTATGGCACAACGAAATACTATGACAAAGGTACGGACAATGAAGTGGATTCCTTTGTTATACGAGACCCGGATAAGAGCAGATGCTTGGTCTGGATCAATGCCGTGGATGGAAGTATCATAGGCGCATCTTAATACATCGCCCCCCACTGTATTATGCAGTGGGGGGCATATTGTATCCTGTTTCGATCCAAATTCTTAATTCTTCTTAAAAAGCCTTGACAAATGTGTCTGTTCGCGATAGACTATAGCTGTCGGTTGATAACAGACAACTTAGGAGGTACTACTATGGAAGATTATAAGTTAGGTGCTATCGAATCCCGGTTTGCAGACATTATCTGGGATAACGAACCCATGACAACAAAACAACTCGTAGATTTGTGCGCAGAAGAATTGAAATGGAAGCGGACGACCACCTATTCCATTTTGAAGAAGTTGTCAGAAAAAGGCTTTTTTAAGATGGAAAACAGCATGGTCACGTCCCTTGTATCCAAGGAGGAGTACAACTCTTACCAGAGTGAGAAATTTGTCAAAGAGACATTTCATGGATCGTTGCCCGCACTAGTTCTTTCCTTTGGTTCCCGGAAGAAGCTGGATCAGGAAGAAATCGATGAATTGCAGAAGATCATCGACAGCATGAGGGGGTGATCCCATGACCTTAGCTCAAATCTTCGCAAAGGTGCTGAACATGAGCCTGACCGCCAGTCTGGTCATTGTGCTTGTGATCGCAGCACGATTCATTTTACGGAAATCACCCAAGGTGTTTTCCTATGCGCTGTGGGCGGTAGTCCTGTTCCGGCTCCTCTGCCCGGTGTCCCTGCCGTCCCCGGTATCCCTGCTGGGCCTGCTGGATGCGCCTGTGGCGGAATCGGATGGTATTACCAGCAGCGTGGAATACGTCCCGACGAACGCTGGGGGCTATCGGGAAATCATAGTGCAAAATCCCGTTCGTACGGAAATCCCCGATGTTCCGGTGCCACAGCAGAATCAGCAAGCGGATGTGCAGCCCCAGGTTAAATCTGTATCCGCAGCGGAAATCATAACCTACGTTTGGATCGCCGGAATGGCAGTGTTGTTCCTGGTCGGTATCGGCAGCTATTTCCGATTCCGCAGACACCTAACGGGTGCTTGTCAGGTTAAGGGTAACATTTATCTTGTGGACCACATTGATTCAGCCTTCGTTGCAGGCTTGTTTTCCCCCAAGATATATCTTCCCTCTGATCGCCTGTAAAGCAGATGCGATACATCATTGCCCATGAGCAGTACCACCTCAGAAGATTTGACCATATTGCGAAGCATCTTGCTTTTGCTGCGCTGTGCATTCATTGGTTTAATCCTATGGTTTGGGCAGCCTTTATCCTCTCCGGCAAGGATATGGAAATGAGCTGTGACGAAGCTGTTATTAAAAAACTGGGCGAGGGTATCCGGGCAGACTATTCCGCGTCGCTGCTGACCCTTGCTATGGGACATCGCATCATCGCAGGTTCGCCCCTGGCCTTTGGCGAGGGAGACACGAAAGGAAGAATCAAAAATATGGCAAAGTGGAAACAGCCCAAGAAATGGGTCAGCGTTCTGTCCTGGATTGTGTGCCTTGCAGTGCTGACCGCCTGCGCTGCCAATCCGGAAAAGGAAGTGGTAACCAGCAAGAATGATGGTTCCTTTGACGCCAATGTGGTGCTGTCCGCTACCAAGCCGGCGGAAGGCCAGGATGCCCCGGCAAACCAAAGAGTGCAGTATACCGACAGCTTCTCCAGTACCGACGGAAGCGTGGAATTTACAATCGGTATTGATGAAGAAATTACAGCGCTTCCCATGCCTGTCGTAGAAGTGGTACCCCATTATTTGACAGCAGAAGATGCCAAGAGGGTTGCAACGGCTCTTCTTGGAGATGTAGATTGGTTTGAACGAGAACCACTATTGGAACCAAAATACACAAAAGAGCAGATTCTGGAAAAAATTAACAGATGGACTCAGTATGCCAACTCGGAAGCAATTTCGGAGTTGCTCGCCAGAGAGCCTGAATACACGGATTCCGTTGTAGCTAATGTTAAGCGCTTTATCGAAAAATATTCCGAACTTTATGAATCCGCAACCTCCGGCTCCCCAAAGGCGTGTGAATGGACATTCAAAAAAGAATCTTACGGCTTTCACTCGGCGGAAACATTAGCAGGACAGGACCTATCTGAGGAAAATGACGTCATCTACGCTGTCGCAAAAGTTGGGGAGGTTGAATATACCTTTAGTGCGGCAATCAGAAACATGAGCGATTTCAAACTGAATAACATATACTTGTACTTGGGTGATGGAAGCTCCCCGTCTTCTATCGATTCTAATATATATCAAGCAAAGCTTTGTCGCACTGAAAAGCCAACGGATGATGATATCGCTGCGGTAGTAGCCAAAGCCGAGAAAATGCTGCACGATATGGATTTAGGGCAGTGGCAAATTGATTCGACTTCTATACATACCACCTATTATGGAGACACTCCGGAGTATACTATCAATGTCAGCGCTGTGCCTGTCTTTAACGGGACTTCCGCAGCCCGCGTACCTCAGATCGGTAATTTGAAAAGCACTTTGGCCTACGCTTCCAATTACTATTTTACAGACGCAAGTTTTCAGTTTTCTGCTAATGGAGATTTGGTGTCCTTTAGTGTGTTTTCTCCTATTGATACCAAGGGACTTCTAAATAAGAATGTTGCGGTAAAGAGCATGGACGAACTGATGGAGCTGGCGAAAAACCATTTGACGCTGAGCGACTATTACGAATATGGGTTGAGTGCCGACTACCTGGATAGTACAGATACGCAGCTCACTTGCCATGTGGATATTTGTCAAATGAAATATGGTATGCTGCGGGTAAAAGTGCCCAACAACGATGAAAACTATTATTATGTGCCCGGTATGGTCTTGTACGGAACCGTTGATTATTTGGAAAGTGAGACCGGTGCCCTCAATGTTTCCAGTGGAGCGGGAATCTGGAATGACCGGATTATCCCCATTGTGGCGGTGAACGCTGTCGATGGTTCGAATATCGAACTTTATATTAACTGACTGCTTGCCGGACTATGGTTACAGGCAACTCGATTTGTAAAATGAGCCAGACGCATCTGCTGCCTCTGAACGCTGTGGATGGAACAATCATCTAAAATAACTGACTACACACCGGCTCCAGTCGGTGTGTAGTCATAAATAGGCCATATAATTAGGAATTCCTTAGGAGATTGATTAGGTTTCCTTAAAGTATCCATCTTTCCCGGTCTGTATAATCAAGAAGTAACAGGAGGTGTCATCATGAAGAACGCAATATCCAGCGGCTTTCGGCAGGCGGCGAATATCTGGTTTTTCCTTGTGCCGATTCTCACCGCTGCGGTTATCATGATGAACTTCGTTGATCCTGTGATTCGTACCTACCGGGAAACCGGATTCTTTGTGCAGGGATTCCATATTACTCTTGTGATACAAGGGTTTCAGTCGGATGCGCTTATATCATTTCTACCGATTTTGGCTGCACTACCCTTTGGCGGCTGCTTCGTGGACGATCTGAAAAGCAAATTCGCCCGTTTCTTTCTGATCCGCAGCAGCTACCGTATATACATCATTAGCCGCATCATTGTCGGCTTTCTGGCTGGCGGTCTGGTTATTCTCTCCGGTGCGCTGATTGCGTGGGGAGCCACAGCAGCGGTGCTGATTCCCATTGAACGGGAGATCGAAGGAATGGAGCCTGCTGTCATAGATGGACTTATCGAAATCTGCTTTCTGCTATTCCTAAATGGCGGCTTCTGGTCTGTTTTGGGAATGGCCACGAGTACCCTCATGGAAAGCAAGTACATTTCTTATGCAACACCTTTTGTTATGTACTATCTTCTGGTGATCCTCTATGAGCGGTACTTTTCCGACCTCTTTATCATCTACCCCAAAACATGGACAGACCCTGCTGCTTGGCCCTTTGGATGCTGGGGAGCTGCCATCTTCTTACTTGAAATGACCCTTATTTTTGCGATCCTGTTTGCGGTCCGGGCCGGGAGGAGGTTGCAGCAGCTATGAAGAAAATCAGGCAAGCCTTTTCCATCGCCGGATACAACTTCCAGCTCTGGCGGGGCAATCCCAGAATCGTTGTGACCTTCGCCCTGTCCTTTGTTCTCTGCTTTTTGCTGACCGATAAGGCAGTTCGCTTTGCTGTGGAGCATAACACTACCTTGCAGCTGGTGGAGACCTTCATCTGGAGCTTTGGTGACAGCAATTCCATTCTGCTGTCCTCGGTGCTGCTGGTGATGCTCTTTGCGGATATGCCCTTTTTGTCCTCGGGGACACCCTTTTACCTTGTTCGGACGGATAGGAGAACCTGGATCACCGGGCAGGTCATTTACATCATCGCTGCGACCTCCATCTATATGATGTTTGTGCTGATATCCACCATCCTGCTTTCCATGAAATATGCGTTTCCTGCCAATATGTGGAGCCCCACTGCGGCGATCCTCGGCTACACAAATGCAGGGAAACGAGTGGCAATCCCAGCACTGGTTAAGACCTTGGAAATGAGCTGGCCTTACCAGAGTATGCTCAGCATCTTTACGCTGATGCTGGGCTATGCCGGGGTGATGGTGATGATCATGTTGGTTTGCAATCTTCGCTATGGACAAGCGGCAGGGGTGGTCAGTGTGCTGGTATTCAGTTTGTACGGTATTCTCATGCAGCCGGATACCATCCAACTTCTCCTGCGGCTCCCGGACGAAGCCTACTATATTGCGAATGTCACCATCGGCTGGCTGTCACCGCTAAACCATGCCACATTCCATATGCATAACTTTGGCTACGATAAGCTGCCAAGGCTTTGGCAGTCATACACGATTTTTATTACCTTGACGGTAATTCTCTATTTCGCCGCTGTCCGTGCGGCAAAGCGCTACAATTTCAATTTCACCGGAACGGAAGGGTGATTTCATGGATGCAATGATCGAAGTCCAGGGCGTAAACAAGTCCTTTGGCGAAGAACACGTCCTCAAGGATGTGTCCCACTGCTTTGAAACCGGAAAGATTCATGGCATCGTTGGTAACAACGGTTCCGGCAAGACAGTTCTGATGAAGTGCATTTGCGGCTTTCTAAAGCCCGACAGCGGCACCATCTTTGTGGGTGGCAAGCAGGTGGGCAGAGATACGGACTTCCCGGAGGATATTGGCATCATTATTGAAACTCCCGGATTTCTGCCCCACCTGTCCGGAACTCAAAATTTGAAAATTCTGGCTTCTCTCCAAAAGAAAGCCAATAACCATACTATCCGGGCGGTTCTGGAACAGGTTGGCCTTGACCCGGATATGAAAAAACCTGTGGGCAAGTATTCTCTGGGTATGCGCCAGCGGTTGGGATTCGCACAGGCCCTTATGGAAGATCCCAGCCTGCTGATCCTGGACGAGCCATTTAATGGTCTCGATAAGTACGGTGTTGTCCATATCCGCAATGTTATCAAGGGTTTGCGGGCAGAGGGTAAGACGGTGATCCTTGCCAGCCACAATCAGGTGGACATTGACGAGCTGTGCGATACCGTCTGCGAAATGGATGCAGGTGTTCTAACGGTGGTGAGATGATGGAAGAACTGTTGAGAACCAACTACATAGCGGACTTAAAAAGCATCGGCAGAAAAGATAAGCTGCTGTCCATCGTCGGCAAGGCTGGGGACAACCTCTTTGTGGGTGGCTCCCCCAAGCGGTGTGAGACACATTTTGAAGTGTTGTGTGGACTTCGCAGACCCGATGTGGGTGAAGTAAAGATCTGCGGAAGGAATCCTTATGAAATGACCGCCCATGAAGCTGCCGCCTTTCGCCGGGATACCATCGGGGCGGTGCCGCAGGATTTGGGCCTGATCCCGGAACTGCGGATGATCGATCAGATTGCATTGCCCATGAAACTGGCAGGGATGGATGATGAAACCATCATTTCAGAGATTCGTAAGCTGACGTCGGAACTCATGCCCCTGCACAATCTGTTCAATGTCCCCGGAAAGTGCAATGCCCGAAAACAGGCACATGCGGCAATGATCCGAGCGGTGATTCGAAAGCCGCAGGTGATCGTCCTGAACGGTTTTCTGGATGATTTACCTGACATTGACCGGGATGCCTTATGGGAGGCTTTCCATGCCATAAGACCCAAAGACAGCGTTCTCATTTATCTTAGCGGCGCACCGGCCCCGGAGCAGGTGAACTGGACGCAGATGCTGAGAGTATAACCGAGGAGGTATCACCATGAACAAAAAAATACTTGCCGTTCTGCTGGCATTCCTGTTTGTTGCAAGTTTTCCGGTTACAGCTTTTGCTGAGGATACAGTATCTACAGATGAATCTACAGCAACAATCGGAACTACATCGGAAAACGGTCAAACGGAACTGCTGGAGCAGACAGGGGGAGACACAGAGCCAGCCCCTTCGGAGTCCTCGCAGCCTACGGAACCATCACAGCCCACTCAGCCTACAGAACCGTCACAGCCCACTCAGCCAACTACGCCAAGTACAGATCCAACTGACCCCAGCACAGAGCCAACGCTGCCTTCTGCCCCTGACCTCCCGGAAAGCACCATTCCAACCGCGCTGACAATCGATACTGAGAATATTTACGACGGCATGGACAAAGCCTATGAGGATGGTTATGTGCCAAGAACGGAAAACGGCTTTATGTACATCGTTCTTCCTATGCTGAGCAACGGCAATATTTATCAAAATAGGATCAAGGTTTCTCTTGGACTGGGTTCAGGAGCTTCCTCGCCTTTTGTAATGGCCAATTACGAAAAGACCTTTGAACTGGAAACTGTCACTCCCAAAAACAGCAATGAGGAAAAGGAACTGTTTCTGATTGAATTTACCGTTAGGCTGTCTAGCGAGAGAATCAACGGCGTGTATCCGGTAGCAGTCAATATATCGGGATACGATGATTCCGGGACGCCTATCGATTGCAGTTATACCATTTATGTGACCATTACCGACGGGAAAACTAATCAGGTCACGCAGCCAGCTCCGGAGGTGGCTACTGCGGAACCGGTGGTTTATATCTCCAATCGTGTGGTTCAGCCGGATAAGGTCATGGCCGGAGAGGAATTTACCCTCACTGTAACCTTGAAAAATTCCCTTGCCACCAAGAGCGTCAAGAATATGCTGGTAAAGATTGATACCGGAAACCTGCATATCAATCTTTTGGAAAACGCCAATGTGTTTCAGGTGGACAAAATCCCTGCGGGTGGGGAAACGGAGCTAACCTTTCGTTTGGGCAGCGACGCTTCCATCCCGGCAGGCAAGTACAACTTGAATTTTACATTCAACTATGATAGCAGTAAGACCCTAAATCTGTCATCTTCCGGCTCGACGATTGTAGAAATCCATCAGCCTGCCAATATGGAACTGGTTATGCCGAGGTTTTCACAGAGCGTGACCGTGGGTGAAACCATTCCTCTGTCCTTGCAGGTAATGAACATGGGCCGGGACCCCATGTATAACGTCCGCTGCACCGTATCCGGCTTCGGATTCGCCCCGGCGAATACCGGCTATATTGGCACTATGGATGCCGGTTCCTCTGCCACTACGGAGGTGGAACTGTATATCATTGCGCTCAATGCCAGTCAAGGGAATGAAAACGGAAGCCAGTATGGTGATACTGTCGGTACTGTAACTCTGATTTATGAGGACGAAACAGGCCAGGAATACCGGCAGGAAACACAATTTGAAACCACAGTAAACCGCCCCGTGGTTGAAGTGGCGCAGACCGCTTCCGGGGAGGACGCAGACGAAAAAGCGGCAGGTCAGTGGTGGATCTCCGTGCTGATCTTGGGAGGTGTAATCCTTGCAGCAGGATTTGGATTTGTTCTTATCAAACGCAAGAAAAAGAACCGCGGCGGCGCATATCTGTAAGATTGCCCTAAAGACCATTCCCCGCTGCGGCATTGCCGCCCTGATTCTGCTGTGTCTGGGCCTGTACTTCCTGTTCCCAGCCAGTCAGACCTTCCAACAGATACAGACCGAAAAGAACACCCCCTATGAGCTGACTGCCACCACAGACAGCAGCAGTATTGATCTGAACACCCTTTTACAGATAGAAGGGGTGAAAAGAATAAGCCCAGTTCTGAAGCTAAATTCCAGCCTTTCAATGAACGGTTTTGAGTTGGATTGTGAGATAAAGGCTGTGTATGGCAGCTTCCTTAGTCTATATTTTTTGAACGGAACTATATACCCAGACAGCTCCAATATGCCCTATCTGATTCTCAACAAAGCTGCTGCAAAGTCCTTTTCCCAGGAGCATCAAACCATTACAGTATCCCCGGAGGGCACCGTGATGATGAACGCGAATGGCGCAGATCGAAAAGCGATTGTCTGCGGTATCTTCGATGATGGAAGTGAAGTGCCGACAGTCTATATGAGTTATGATGTGGCCCAAAAGGAATATGGGCATAACGGACAGACAGAACTTCTCTTCTTGCTGGAGAATAAAGGAGCAGCAGAGAACGTAGTATCCGCACTCCAGCGGAGCAATATCCATGCAAGCTTCGATCCCAACCTTACTTTGGCATGGGATCTGCTGCAAACACAATGCTGGCAGACTGTTATGCTCAGTATTGGTCTGCTGGCATGTGCCGTGTCACTGATCCGTGAGAAGCAGGCAGCGGAAACAGCCAAGACCCAATCCGAAACGGCAATGCTGCTTCTTGCTGGCATGACCGCAGATGCAGTTGATCATGTTTTTCCTCTGCGAATTACTTGGACCTGTACGGTTTGCATTCTTGCTGCTGCCCTTATTTCTGTAATCATGGGGACATTTTCACTGATTGCTGTGGGTATCGGTATCTTTGCTGCAGGTGTGATTGAAGTTGCGGTATTGATTCTCTTCGGTATTGAATAAAACCTAAGTATACTACTTTAGAGGTCAAATTATGGAAAATGGCAAGAACATCATCATATACCCCAGTGAATACCGGTTCTGCCAAATCCTCTGGGAGAATGAGCCTGTAACGACTACGCAACTTGTAAAGTTATGCAGAGATAAGCTAAATTGGGCGAAATCTACAACATTTACTGTTATCCGGCGGCTGGTCTCAAGAGGCTTTATAAAAAAAGAGGGGGCATTGTGTAGTTCGTTGGTATCAAAAACATCCGTTCAATGTAATTTAATTACCGAACTGATCTCTGAGTACTTTGACGATTATTCGGAATTCGCACAAATTGTAAAGCAAATTCAAATGCTAAATACTACAGAGCCAGACACCTGATGCAGAGCCATTATAAGTTGGAGGAATTACGGTGGATTACACACAAAATGAATCGCTTTGGGTTCGATGCCCTGTTTGCAGCGGTAAAACCAGAATCAAGGTTAATAAAGAAACCATCCTAGTGAGGTTCCCCCTTTATTGCCCAAAGTGCAAAAAGGAAACAAATATTGATGTCATTCAACTGAAAATAGTGACAAGCAAATGAGCCAGACGCAAGACGCAGAGCCTGCTTTCCTGTGAAAACACATCACAGGGTAAGCAGGCTCTTTTCATTCGACTGTAATTGGTTTCCATTTCGGTAAAGACAAATCGGAGAACGGAACTATCTATCTGATTTTTCACCCAAAGAAATAGCCCCGTCAATAGCTCCCTCAATTATTGGTAAGTATTCCTCCGGGCACAGCTTCAGCTTATGGCTGACACGCTGCCGCAACTCACTTTCGCTACGGATAATTGCCGGATTAAAGTACCGATCCGAAGGAAGGCCGCAGATACTGATAAGCTGAATCACAACAGGAACACTGGGAATCGTCCCATTATTCTCGATATTTGCGAGATAGCGATAATCAATACTTACCATCTCCGCCAGTGTTCTTCTCGCCCAACGCTTTGCTTTTCTCGCCGCTTTTACATCTGCCCCAAAGGTTTCAAATCCAGGACAATCTTCAATTTTCGCCATATTGCATCACCCACCTACATTGTATATTTCATATTTCTCTAGTGGAATGTTGCTATATGCACTTAATATACATTTTATAATTCCTATCTGCCCAGCGGCAGAAAAGAAAAAAAGCCGCTGCTGGGCAGTCACTTTACATGCCTAAAATCTCCCCCTCGGCGGCTTTGATTTTCAGAGCCGCCATTTTCTTTTGCGATTCATCAGGTTTGGCGGCTCGTAGGAGGAAGCTGCCTTGATAATTGCCCGCTGCCGTAGTCCGATAGGAGTATCCCTGTCAAAAAAAGCCTGTCCCCTGAACAGGACAACTGCGGCAGTGAGTATGTACTATACTGTGTCGTAATTAAGCAGAATACACCCTATTGCGCCCAACTGGTATTTTATCGGCTGGGCGTTTTTCTACGCCTTCCTCGCTGCCGCTCTCCGCCGCCCCCGTTCAGATTCCCAACAAAAATCTGAACGGAGGAATATAAATGTTCGATAACAAGAGCGACTACGCTTTGAACAAGAAAGATCAAGACAGCATCGTGTACAGCGGTAGTGATGGCCATGTAGCCCGTATCACCAGAGCAGACTTTTCTTCTGAGGAAGAGTTCCTGTTCTGGAAGTCCTGGTCGGATGCCGATTACAAAGAAACCGACTATGCCGATTCCTACTTTCACCGGCACACAGTGGGACTTGACACCATCGGGGACAACGCTGGTAACATCCCTTCTCCCGAGGAAACGCTGCTATACAAAACAGAGCGTGAAGAACAGGTTCAGGAAGCCATGGAGTTGGTTCAGAGGATTTCAGAATCCCTCACAGAGGTGCAGTTCCGAAGACTATGGCTTCACTATGTCCATAAGAAGAATGTGCGCAGTATCGCAAAGAAGGAAGGTGTTGTCCACTCCTGCGTTGTAGCAAGCATTACATCTGCCGAAAGAAAAATTTTCATGATTGCCTCAAAATGCACGACCAAAACCAAGTAAAAATTGACGATAGGTGAAGGGAGTTTTCACTGACCTTCCTGAACCTTGAAAACTGAACAGACAATGGTACAAGCACAAACACCTATGGATGTTTTCAGGGGCAGCGCCGCCATGACAGATGCCTTTCAAGAAGCCATCCGAGCGATCTACGCAACCTCCAAGCCCAATGTGGCACTCTGGGCATATCACACATCCATAGGGGACAATGAAACTTGCTCACGCTCTCCCAAGGACTAGGGGGAAGCCCTGCGGTATCCGCCAGCTATCGGGCAGCGGTACTGTGGAGCTATGACAGCCATGCCAACGGCGGCTTGTATCATTCCTTCCACCAGGGGTGCGTGGCAAAAATGGTGGACATAACATTAAGGTATCTTAAAAACGCAACGCCGGAATTCGTATGTTGATATGCGGACAAACAACCGGCGCTGCTACCTCAAAGTCAGATGCCGTGCGCTGGAGGAGCTTTTCTTCCAGCGCATTCATGTGACTTTGATGATCTATATCCATCACACCGGAGGTAATATTATGTGCAAAATCCGAAGTATCAAACAAGCAGCTGACTACTTCAAGCAGCTTGATCCCGAAACCCAAATCACCGAATATACCCTTCGCAAGCTGATTGCCGATGGCACGATCCCGTCCATCAAAAGTGGGAATAAGCATCTAATAAATCTCGAACAGGTGCTGTCCCTGTTTGAGCCTGTTTGCGTTACCGCCGTAGAGTAGAAAAACTCTAATAGTTTTTCGAATAATCGAATTTTTTACAGCAAAAAAGTTCGTTTCTTGACAAAGTGGTGCAATCCCATTTTTCTCGGTATAGTAACTGCATAAACAAAAGAAACGGAGGAGCCAACACAATGGCAACGATCAGAGAACGCAATGGTACATACCAGATTTCCGTATATGCTGGTTTCGACCTGAACGGACATCGTAAAAGAGAAACAACCACTTTTACACCCCCGAAAGACCTGTCACCAAAGAAAAAGGAAAAGGCGGTACAGGCATTTGCCATCGACTTTGAAAACCGTGTAAAGAATGGGTTGGTTCTGGCGGGAGAAAAAACCACCCTGCGAGAGTTCGTTGACCGGTGGAGAGAAGAATACGCTTCTCAAAATCTTGAGCCGGGTACGCTGGAAAAGTACAACGCAGAAATTGATGACAAAATTCTTCCCATGCTCGGTAACATGATCCTGACGGAAATCAAACCCCACAATGTCAACGCCTTCTATGTGTCCATGACAAAAGACGGTGTGCGGCGGGACGGCAAGCCCGGAGGCTACAGCAAGGGAACCATTGCCAAAACATCCAATGTTCTGTCCTCCATTCTCAAAACCGCTGTGGACTGGGAAGTCCTGAACCGGAATCCCTGTGACAAGGTTCGCACCCACGGTGAGGATGTTGCAGATAAGCTGAAGTTCTTCACACCGGCACAGGTAGGCTGCTTCCTTGATTTCATTGAAAAGCCCTATGAAATCTACACACGGGGCCATCGCCGGGTGGATGATACCGGCATCCAGTATCAGGTTGGTGATTACACGCTGACCAGAACCATGCCGGAACAGCTCAGAGTTCTTTTTAATCTGGCGGTCTTCTCTGGGCTGCGGAAAGGAGAAATGCTGGCGCTGCAATGGTCTGATATTGACTTTGAGAACAGCACCGTCAGCGTCACCAAAGCCGCTGCAGTGGTGGATGGCAAGCAGGTCTGCAAAGCACCGAAAACGAAAAACTCCCGTCGAGAGGTCAGCATCCCCAGATTCCTGACAGACCGGCTCCACAATCTGATGGTCGAGCAGACCAAAAATAAGGAATCGCTGGGTGCCTACTGGAAGGGCAACAACTGGCTCTTTACCCAGTCTGACGGCTCCATGATGAGCTACTCTACACCCTATGCCACCTTCCAGGATGCCATTGATCGCTACAATGCAGACAAGGAGCCGGCCGACCAACTTCCGCACATTCCCTTCCACGGATTGCGTCATACATCAGCTACCTTGCTGATCGCCGCGCATCAGGATGTCCGTACCGTGTCCAACCGCTTGGGTCATGCACAGGCTTCCACGACCATGAACATCTACGCCCACGCCCTGAAAGAGAATGATCGCACAGCATCCAACGCTCTTGAAAATATGCTCTGCAAAACCGGAGCATAAATACTCAGGTATAAAACAAAGCAGGTCGGATTCCATGTCCTACCTGCTTTGTTTTATGGTTGAGGCACTGAAACCAGCCTCCCATCATAGAAAATAACGCCAAATAAAGGTGCGCTCAGCAACTTTTTGTATCTTCTGAAAAGTTGTGGTTTCATCCAAAATCGTCATGTTATCATTGAATCAAAAGCAACCAAAAAAGTTCAGTATTCTCCGAGTTTGCGGAATAATCATTTTTTCCTGTCACGTTGTGTCTATTTTTCACCAAAAATAAAACACCTCAAAAAAGTTTGGAAAATCCGGTTTTTCAAAATCCCGATTTTTCAAAAATTTGAATCCTTCAAAAAAATAACGCCAAATTAACGCCAAGCCAATTTTAGGCCCTTCTAAACCGCCCTAAAAAGTTAGGAAAACCGCCGTTTTCATGGTGAAAACGGCGGTTTTAATGGAGCTAGTGACCTGACTCGAACAGGCGACCTTCTCATTACGAGTGAGATGCACTACCGACTGTGCTACACTAGCATCACAAGCCCGTTTATTATAGCCGCTCTTTTGGAAAAAGTCAAGACTTCGGATCAAATATTCAGCTCCTGGATTTTTTTGCGGAGGAGCAGCAGGTCATCAAAGGTTTCGGGGCGCTTGGTGGGGTCGCGGAGGAGGGCGGAGGGGTGGTACATGGCGGAGTAGAGGACGCCGTCCCGGGCTGTCCAGGTGCCGTGATCACGGGTGATGCGGAACTCTGGATCAATCAGGCGCTGGGCGGCAATGCGGCCCAGGCAGACGATGATCTTCGGCTGCAAAAGCGCAATTTGATTTTCCAAAAAGCCGATGCAGGCGTCCTGCTCCTGGGGCTGGGGGTCCCGGTTGCGAGGCGGGCGGCATTTGACGATATTGGCGATGTAGCATTTTTCCCGGTCCAGGTCGATGATGGAGAGCATATCGTCCAGGAGCTTGCCCGCAGGGCCCACAAAGGGGACGCCCTGCAGGTCCTCCTGCTCCCCCGGGCCCTCGCCCACAAAGAGCAGACGGCTGCTGCGATTGCCCACACCGAAGACCACATTATGGCGGGTCCTGCACAGCTCACAGCGGTCACAGTGCAGGCATTTTTCTTCCAGTTCTTCCCAGGTTTCCATTACTGACTCCTTCTCCGGCTCTTTCTTCTCTTGCGGCGTCTGGTCTGGGCCCGGTAGCGCAGATAGGAATTGATGGCCAGATAGCTGACAACCGGCACCAATATGACAGCGCAGACAATCAGCACCGCCCCAGAAAGGCTGCTTCTCTCGCTCTGGGTCTGGGGCGCCAGGGCGCTGTAGACCGTCAGGCCCGAATCCGCAGCGGTACGCACCGGCTGCTGCGCCAGCAGCTGGGCCTCCGTCAGGCAGGAATTGCTGTACCAGAGCTCTACCGTACCGATGACGGAATCCTTTTCGATGGGGGCCGACAGGCCGCCGTCCCGGGCGGATACATTCCGGATAAGGTTTGCCATTCTGGCTTTGGAGGGCAGCACCGTATCGACGTTTACATTGGCCACACCCACAACATTCGTCTCACCGCCGGCCACCGGCAGCTGGGTCAGGCTCATGCCGTTGTAGATCACCCGGTGGACCAGGAAATTATTATAGGCATAGCCCAGGAGCTTCACCATTTCATCGAAGTTGCCATAGTTGGTCACCTGCCAGCCGTTGGACGCGAAGACACGGGTGGCCCCCATGATGACGCAGACCAGATTCATGCCCGTTACTCCTGCGGTCTCCGTATTGTCCGCGGTGACCACAATGCTGGCCCCGGTATCCGCGGAATAACTGGCGAAGCCGCTGGTGACTCTGTCGTCAATATACTTGGTGACGATCTTATTCTGCATCATATAGTCCAGAGATTGCAGGTTCCGCTTCTCGGACAGGTTGGTGGCCGGGACCTCATAGGTCTGGGTGGAGAGCAGCTCCTTCACCGTGGGATTGTCGCTGCAAGCCATCATGATGCGGACCATATCCCGGGCAGTTGTCGTCTGGTTGCCGGAACCGACGCCGTGGACATCCGTAAATTCCGTGCTGGTGCAGCCCAGCTGCTTCACCCGCTGATTCATCATATCCACAAAAGTGGCCCGGGTGCCAGCCACGTACTCCGCCAGTGCCACAGCGGCATCGGCAGCATTCTGCATGATCATGCAGTGCAGCAAATCCTTGACGGACATCTGCTCCTCACTTTTCAGCTTGGTACTGGTTGCGCCGCCGGGGATTCGGGAGGCGATGCCGGGCTGGACCGTTACGACGGTGTCCAGGTTCTCCACCCGTTCCACAACAATCAGGGCCGTAACGATCTTGGAAAGCGCTCCGGGGGGCAGCTTGGTGTCGGGATTATAGGCATAGACCAGGGTTCCTGTATTGCGCTCATAGATAATGGCAGCCTGGGCCGATTCCAGCTTTCGGTCCGAACCGGCCAGGGGGACCTGCCCGTCCAGCGTGCGGCAGCCGTTCAGGATGCTGACGGAGCCGAAGGCATACTCCGTCTGTGGGGCCTGGGCATCCTGCGCCAGGTCCGGCAGGGTCTCGGTCATGGCCGGGTCTTCGGTCCCATCCGTTGCGGTGGTCTCTGCATAGGCAGGAATGCTCAGGCACCCGGCGGTTATGCTCAGCGCCAAAAGCAGTGAAAGCAAGTTTTTTTTCATGGTTTCCCCCTAAAATTTTACTGCCGGGGTTGTCCGGCAGGAAAAAGTCGTGTATACTATTGGTATTATAACAGTATTTCAAATCCCCGTCAATCCGTCCTTGCGGCTATTTGCAAAATGGCCATGATTTGTTCAGGATTTTGGGGAGCTTCCTGGGAGAAAGGGGTATTGTATGACGATCCTGGTAGTAGATGACGAGGCTCTGCTCGTCAAGGGAATCCGCTTCAATCTGAAAAGCGACGGCTATGACGTGATCACCGGCTCCAACGGTCAGGAGGCCGTGGAGCTGACCAAAAGTGAAAATCCGGACCTGGTGGTGCTGGATGTGATGATGCCGGTCATGGACGGGCTGACTGCCTGCAGCCGCATTCGGGAATTTTCCGATGTGCCCATCATCCTGCTCACCGCCAAGGTGGACGACATGGACAAGCTCATGGGCTTCGACCACGGGGCCGACGACTACCTGACCAAGCCCTTCAACATTCTGGAGCTGAAGGCCCGCATCCGGGCCCTGCTGCGGCGGTCCGGGGCCGGTGAAAAGCAGGAGACCAACCGGCTCACCGGCGGCAACATCACCCTGGACCTGGACGCCCGGAATGCCTATAAGGGCAGCGAGCTTGTGGTGCTCACCGCCAAGGAATTCGACGTGATCGAATTCCTCATGCGCAATGCCAACCGGGTCTATTCCCGGGAAGCGCTGCTCGACACCATCTGGGCCTATGAATATCGCAGCGATATTCGGACGGTGGACGTCCATATCCGTCGGCTGCGGGAAAAGCTGGAGGAAAATCCTGCCGAACCCCAGCATATTCTGACCAAGTGGGGAGTGGGCTACTATTTCCGAAAGTAAAATGACCCGGCTACAGGGGTACCGTACCGCCCAATTTCACTACACTCTGACTTACATTGCCGTTACGGCGGCGGTACTGCTCTTTCTCAATCTTTTCTGCACCCGGCTCAGCCAGAGACTGTTCTACGAAAACAAGGAAAGCGCCATGATTGAAAAATGCCAGCTGGCCTCGGACGAACTGTCCACCCTGGACGTATGGAACACCGCCACGGTTTCCGGCATTCTGAATCAGCTGGAAAGCCTCCGGGCCTCCCGGCTGCTGGTGACGGACAGCGCAGGGCTGTGCATCTACGACAGCACCGGAGAAGCCCTGGGGCAGTATGCCCTTCTGCCGGAAATTCTGGGAGCCTGCCAGGGCAACGACGTGTTCACCTGGCGCTACCACAGCGGGGCCATGATCTCCCGGGCCGCCACGCCCATTGTAGACTTCGGCACCGTGGCAGGCTGCGTCTACATCACGGAATACGACACCGCCCAGGGTGCCGTCATCGATTTGCTGCTGCAAACCATTCTCCGGGTCACGGTCATTCTGGAGCTGGCGGTGATTCTCTTTTCCCTGATCTACACCAGCCACTTCTCCCGCCGGATGCGGGCCATTATGGACTCCATGCACACCATCCAGAAGGGCAACTATGACCAGAAGGTCAACGTGGGCGGCAACGACGAGCTGACGCTGCTGGCCAGTGAATTCAACGACCTGACGGAGCGGCTGCAAAACTCCGAGGAGAAGCGCCGCCGGTTCGTCTCCGACGCCTCTCACGAATTAAAGACCCCTCTGGCCTCCATCAAGCTGCTGACGGACTCCATTCTGCAAAACGATATGGACGCCGACACCATGCGGGAATTCGTGGAGGACATCGGCAGCGAGGCCGAGCGCCTGAACCGCATGACCGCCAAGCTCCTGTCCCTGACCAAGGTAGACGGCCAGCCTCTGCCGGAGGCCGAGCTCATCCGCATGGCCCCCACCATCCGCCAGGTCGCCAAAATGCTGAACCCCGTGGCGAAAAAAAGCGGCATTTCCCTGGAACTGAATCTGGACGGGGACAGCACCGTGCTCATCACCCGGGACGACCTGTACCAGATTGTCTTCAACCTTATGGAAAACGGCATCAAGTACAACCGCCCCGGCGGCACCGTCTCCGTAACCCTGAGCCGCAGCATGGACCTTGCCAAGCTCACCGTGACGGACACCGGCATGGGCATTCCCGAGGAGGCCCTGAGCCACATCTTCGAGCGCTTTTACCGGGTGGATAAGGCCCGCTCCCGGCAGACCGGCGGCAGCGGCCTGGGGCTGGCCATTGTCCGGGCCATCGTGTCCCGGAACCGGGGCGAGATCCGGGTGGACAGCCAGGTGGGCGTCGGCACCCGATTTTATGTAACCTTCCCGATTTTTGATACGGAGGTGGATGCCACATGAAGCGCGTCATCGCCATTGTCCTGGCCCTGCTGCTGCTCACCGGCTGCGCCCCCTCCCCCGCCGGAGAAAATACCGTTACATTCTATTATCCCCGAAAAAACCTGGTCTACAGCTTCTCCGATCTGCCCATCGGTGCAGAGGCCCGGGACTGTGCGGATGAAGCGCTGGAGTATGTGCTGCGGCTATACCTGCTGGGGCCAACGGACGAAAACCTGGAAAGCCTCTACCCCAGCGGCATCCGGCTTCTGACCGTCGCCGAGGAGAACGGCGCTCTGACCGTCACCCTCTCCCCTGCCGGCAACCAAATGCAGGAAATCGATTTTTCCCTGGCCGGAGCGTGTCTGGCCAAGACCTGCATCGGCTACGGCGGCTATTCCTCCGTAACCATCCAAAGCGGGGATCGGGAGCTGACCCTAAAAAACAACGACCTGCTCTTCCGGGATAACAGCGCCACCCTGGACAGCAGCGAAGAGGAGAAAGAACCATGAAATGCATTTCCTGGAACGTAAACGGCCTGCGAGCCTGTGTGGGCAAGGGCTTTGAGGAGGTTTTTCGGAACCTGGACGCAGACTTCTTCTGCCTGCAGGAGACCAAGCTCCAGCCCGAGCAAATCAGCCTGGAAACCCCCGGCTACAGCCAATTCTGGAACTCCGCCGAGAAAAAGGGCTATTCCGGCACGGCCATCTTCGCCAAAAAGCCGCCCCTGTCCGTGACCTACGGCATCGGCATTCCCGAGCTGGACACGGAGGGACGGCTGATCACACTGGAATACGACCGCTTTTATCTTGTCACCTGCTATACCCCCAATTCCCAGCAGGAGCTGAAACGTCTGGACCATCGGCTCAGTTGGGACAAGGCCTTCCGGGAATATCTGGTGGCTCTGGATGCTAAGAAACCGGTCATTGCCTGCGGGGACCTGAATGTGGCGGCCACAGCCATTGACCTGAAAAATCCCAAAACCAACGAAGGAAACGCCGGCTATTCCCTGCCCGAGCGGGAATCCTTCGCCGCGCTCCTCTCCGCCGGGTTTACGGACAGCTTCCGCTGCCTGTACCCGGAAAAGGTCCTCTATTCCTGGTGGTCCTACCGCTTCCAGGCCAGGGCCAAGAATGCTGGCTGGCGCATTGACTATTTTCTGGTGTCTGACCGCATCCGGGAAAACATCACCCAGGCGGATATCCTGACGGATATCCAAGGCTCCGACCACTGCCCGGTGACGTTGGAGATCGACATATAAATCAAATAGAGGACTGTTGGAAAAGTCCCCTTCTACCGCAGTGGCCAGTGCTTCCTAGCACTGGCCACAAAAATCATTTTTTGCCGAAAAGTTATCCACAGCCTTGACAGGTAAGAAAAAGCAGACCCTTCCCATTTTAGGAAAGAGTCTGCGATTTGCTTTTTGGGTTATTTAACGGCTCCCTCTTTTATGAAATTCAGGCGTCTACCAGTGTTCCTTTCAAGGGAAGCCATTCCAGGATTTTCCGAATCTGCGGATCCCAATAGTCCCAATTATGGATTCCGGGACCTTCGTCATAGGTGAAATCTACTCCCAACTGTTCCAGTTTTCTCCGAACATTCTGATTGGATTCATAGAGGAAATCTTCCGTACCGCAGCACTGATAGATTTTTGGAATTGAAACACCCTGCTTGATCAGCTGCTCCAGCTTCCAGAGATTGTCATTGTCTGTATGATCCATTGGTTGATCGCCAAAAACGTCCTCCATCTGAACGCTTGTTTTTCTGGTTTGCAGGACCAAATCAATGGCACCGGACAGGCTGACAATGCAGCTGTAACGCTCGGGCTGTGCCAATCCCAGACGGAATGCACCATAGCCTCCCATGGACATACCTGCAATGAACGTGTCCTCCCGACGTGTGCTGACAGGAAATGTACTTTCAATAAACGCGGGCAGTTCCTGCGTCATGTAGGTGAAGAATTTTCCACCATGCACCATGTCCACATAGCAGCTGTTGGTGACAGATGCACTGACAACCATTAGCTTGTATTTCTGTGCATACCGCTCGATTCCCGTATTTCTCGTCCAAACGGTGCAGTCTCCGTGCGCTCCGTGCAGCAGGTACAAAACCTGATAACGCTTGTCCTTCCGATACCAAGGGGTATCATCCGAATAAAAGGGCTCATCCGGTGTGGGCAGGACTACCCGTACATCGGTGTTGGTCAATAGAGAGGTGGAAAACAATTTAATGTCAATCAGTGCCATTACATTTCCTCATTTCTTTGGAATTTTTGATAAAATCGGCATAGGCCAACAAGGGATCATGTTTCAGATGAAGGCTCTGCAGACATGGAGACCCTGAGGTTCAGAACCGTATAGCGGGACAGGCGGCCCTTCATTGCGCTACGGACAATTTTTCAGAAGCTCCCCTCTCTAAAAATTCGTCCACATGATTTCCGTCAAATACGAAGCCGCAGTATTCAGGATTGTCAAAGTCTCTGCCAACAGTATATTCCAAAGGCAGCACCCCGGGAATATCCATTTTCAGGCAGATGGCAGGCTTTCCCTTGCCGGGATCAAATCCATCCACAAGTTTTTTTACCCTTCCGACCCATTCAGGCGGCATAATATAGGGAACATGTGCCGCCACAATGCCCCGGAAATTCAGGGCTTCTGTTTCTTCCAACGTCCTGCGAAATTCCGGCAGGCTTGTGCTGTGAATGGATCCCAGCAGCAGCACCCGTCTTGTGATATTGTCGCCGGTGAAGAGGAGCCCTGTCTGACTGTCCAAAAACGACATACTGCCCTTCGTATGTCCGGCACATCTGTAGGCTGTAACCGTACGTCCACCCAGATCAAAGACCGTTCCAGGCACAAGTGCAAGCTTTTCCCAAGGCCCGTCTACCAGCTCCTGCGGATAATCACGACTACCGTCACTGGAAAGCCGCATTTCCAGTGAGGTATGCCAGTCCGCCAGCTCCCAGTCCAATGGATTGAGCCAGGCAGCACCAAACTGGCTGTTGCCGCTGGCATGATCGATATGGCCATGGGTATTGGCAACGATCAACGGAAGTCCGGTCAGGGATTCCACATAGCTGCGATAGTCCCCAATACCATAGCCTGTATCGATCAAGAGCGCTTTTTCCGTTCCCACGATCAGGGAACTGTAAACTCTCCCCGGACCGGGAGTCTTTCCCGGCATCAGCGTATGATAAACCCCCGGTGCCAGGGTCAGTGACGAAAATTCCACTGCCATAGCTTAGTCCCCCGCCGCACGGCGCTTCTGAATGGCATCCATTGCAATGGCAAAGAGCAGTAGCATGCCCTTAATGACCTGCTGCATGTTGGAGTTCACGCCCATCAGAATCAGGCCGTTTGCCAGGATACCAATGATTAGAACGCCGATAAAGGTATTGATCATGTTGCCGTTGCCACCGCCAAAGGTAATGCCGCCCAGGCAAGCCGCTGTCATGCAGTCAAACTGATAGTTGGCACCTGCGGTAGCCGTGGCGCTGTTGGTACGGGCAACCATAACAATGGTTCCGATGCTCGTAAAGAAACCACACAGTCCATAGACCAGGATCCGCATTTTCACGACATTGATACCGGCCAGACGTGCTGCCTCCTGGTTTCCACCCAACGCATAAACCTGACGTCCAAAATAGGTCTTAGACAGCAGGAACCAACCGGTCAGGCAAACCAACGCCAGAATGATTACGGAAACGGGCACAGGGCCGATCTTTCCTTGTCCAAACCACAGGAAGGACTGGGGAATATCATAGATGGGATAGCCATTTGTGACCACCAAGGCAATGCCATTGAGAATCAGCATGGTACACAGTGTGATCACAAAGGGAGTGACCCGCAGTGCCGCAGCAATCGCTCCATTGATGCAGCCCAGCGCAATGCCCACAAAAATACCGATAATAATCGCAACAGGAACGGGGAAATGCCAGTAAACCATCATGGCCGCCATCAGCAGGCCATTGCAGGCAACCTGGCCGCCTACAGACAGGTCCGTGCCACCGGAAATCATAACGAAAGTAACACCCGTTGCAATGATTCCATAAATGGCTACCTGCTGCAAAACGTTGATCAGATTGGTAGGCCGAAGGAACGCCTTCTGCGTCAGTGCGAAGAAAAGGAAGACGGCCGTCAAAATAATATAAGAACCGTATTTTTTATAGATTTTCCAAAATTTGTCGCCCATAGTTTTTTCGCTCCAATCTACTTTTCACCGGACGCAAGATCCAGAATGCGTGCCTGGCTGAATTCTGCTTTGGGAACAATACCGGCCTGCCTGCCTTCACAGATGACCACGATACGGTCAGACATACCCAATAGCTCCGGCATATCGGAGGAAACCATCAAGATAGAATGTCCTTCCTCCACCAGCTGATTCATCAGCTGATAAATCTCCTGTTTTGCCCCCACGTCTACGCCGCGGGTTGGTTCATCGAAAATAAGGATCTGGCTCTGTGCAGCCATCGCCTTAGCCAAAACAACCTTTTGCTGGTTTCCTCCGGAAAGATTGCCTGCAAGCTGCTCCGGAGAAGGCGTACGAATCTTCAGCCGCTTAATGTAGTAGTCCGCAATTTCCTTTTCCTTCTTGGTATTCACAATGCCAAGATGGCTGATGCTCTTCAACGCACAAATGACGCTGTTCCAACGAATGCTCATCTTCAGGAAGACACCGGTACGTTTTCGATCTTCCGGAATCATACCGATTCCCTTTGCCAGCGCATCTGCCGTATCTCGGAAATACACAGGCATTCCGGAAAGATAAATCGTGCCGCTTTTCAGCTTATCTGCACCGTAGATAACGTTCATCAGTTCCGTGCGGCCTGCACCTACCAGCCCTCCGAAGCCCAAGATCTCCCCTTTTTTCAAAGAGAAGTTAATATCCTCAACGCCGTTTCCGGTAAGATGCTCCACCCGAAGCACTTCTTCGCCCAGGTCTACCTTGCGGCTCGGATAGCTCTCCGTCAGCTCTCGTCCAACCATCAGATCCACCAGTTCCTTTCGGCAGGTGTCCTTGATGTTCAGTGTCTTGATGTACTGGCCGTCCCGCATAATAGACACCCGGTCACCGATTTCGAACAGTTCCTCCAGGCGGTGAGAAATATAGATAATGGTTACACCTTTGGCCTTGAGTTTCCGTACAATGTCCATCAGTAGGGATACCTCGTTCACCGTCAAAGGTGCCGTAGGCTCATCCATGATTAGGATCTTCACGTTCCGGCTGACAGCCTTTGCAATTTCGACGATCTGCATATAGGCCGGGGTATAGGTACCTACCGCACGATTGGGATTCACATTTACGCCCAGGTCATCAAATATTTTCTTTGCCCGCTGCGCCCGTTCCCGGTCATTGACAATCAACTTGCTGGTTCGCTCATTGAGAAAAACATTTTCCGCACAGGACATCTGCGGTACCAGGTTAAACTCCTGGTAGATGACCTGAACGCCCAGGTCCTTCGCCTGCTGCGGAAGAAGATGGGAAAATTTTTCACCGTCGATCTCGATGGTTCCTGCATCCGGTCGAATAGCACCTGCGATACACTTGATCAATGTGGACTTTCCGGCACCGTTTTCACCCAGCAGCGCATGGACCTCACCCTCACGGAATTCCATCGTCAACCCGTCGATTGCTTTGACGCCAGGATAGTATTTGCAAAGCCCTTCAATTTTCAGAATGGTTTTCTCCATAGCTTAGCGTCTCCTATTGGGGGAAAGAAGGGGGCAAGCCCCCCTTCTTTCCGTATTTTCTCTTAGTCGTTGGCCTCTTCCAGTGCTGCGTAGTAATCATCGTAATAGGTAGCCAGATTTTCCCGATTTATGGGGTAATTCATGGCATTCCAGTCGTGGGGATAGCTCTTGCCACTCAGCAAGCCAAGGGTGTGCTCTGCCATGTTCCGGCCCTGGTCGCCCATCCAGATCTCACCTTCATAGCAGCTGTCTGCCTTATTCAGTTCACTCAGCACCTGCTCGGACAGAGCGGAGCCAAATACACCGAACTGATCCTTAACCGCCATACCGGCAGCCTTTGCTGCCTCCAGGCCAATCAACGAGAACGCATTGTGCATTGCAACGATTGCCTTCACATCAGGGTACTGCATCAACAGGGTATCCGCATCGGCACGGACCTGATCATAGGTGGTAAAAACAATCTCGCCAACGCATTCGCCCTCGGGCAGCAGCTCAGCCATGCCCTCCACGACGCCCCTGGACTTGTCAGCGGTAGCCTCGGTGGTGTTATTGGAAATGCAGATGTACTGGCCCTTCTCAAAGCCGTGCTCCTTCATCCAGTTGGAAGCCATAATTGCCGTCTGATAACCTACATCGTAGTTGTCCTGTCTCAGCCAGTGATGATAATACTGAATCTGTGCAGAAGCGGAGACCACCAGCACGCCCTGCTCCATCGCCTTCTTCAGTGCCAGGTCACAGGTCTGATCCTGCGCCATGATGATAATGGCATCAATACCCTGAACGACCCAGCTCTCGATTGCAGTCACGCCGCGGGTCGCATCCTTGTTAACACCGTCGGAGACAAACTCATAGCCTGCATCCTCAAAAATCTTCTTGGCATCCTTAATAATACCGTTGTAGAATTCAGTAGTCGTGTCCGGGACAATCAGGCCGACCCGCTTTGTTTCGGGGTTGACAGGTGTCCAGGAAACGATCTCGTCAGCGGCCATATTGAAGAATTTTTCTGCAGAGTATGCTTCCGAATCAGTGGACGCTGCGGCGGTGGTCTGTGCTGAGGTGGTTTGTGCTGAGGTGGTTTGTGCTGCAGTGCTCTGGGTGGAATCACCGGAGCAGGCGGCCATGGATAGAAGCATGGCTGCGGCCAGTAGCAGTGCGAATACCTTTTTCATAACGTTGCCTCCTATTTTTATTTGTTCCTCATTTTATTAACGGCTCCTGCCGTTGAAATACGACCTTGTTACGCAATAATTGCCTGCTGCTGTGCAAGCTTTAGTTTTTCCCGCAGGAATCTGTTCGCATAGATCAAATCCTGCTGCCAGCTTTCCGAACCGGTGTACCAGAATTCTCCCACAAAGGTCCGGACGCCCAATTCCAATGCAGTCTCCGCTGCCGAAACAAAATCCACGTGTCCCGTGCCAAAGGGGACCTCCCGAAACACGCCGGGAACCGTCTCCTTCAGGTGCATGGCTGCCAGATGGCCCCGTCCGCAGGCCAGATCCCGCTCCACGCTGTCCTTCGCGACCAGTGCAGCATTGGTCAGGTTTCCTGCATCCGGATAAACCTGGAGCCAAGGACTGTCCACTCGCCGAATCTGTTCCATAGCCTTGGCTACTGTATTCATAAACGGAGTCTCCATAGTTTCAAAGGCAATCACAACACCGTATTTTGCAGCCATGAGGGCAGCCTTGTCCAAATTTTCCTCGAACAGTCTTCTGGTGTTCCGGTTCCCGGGCTCATAGTACACATCATAGCCAGCCAGCTGAATGATCCGCGCGGAAATTCGATCCGCCAGGATCAAGGCTTTCTCCATGATCTCCATACTTCTACGGCGAACTTCCGGGTCCGGATGTCCCATAGGATATTTCCGATGACCGGACAGACAGATGGAGTGGATCGGCACACCGGAAGCGCAGATGGCATCCATCAGTTCTCTGCACTGACCGGCATCCCATTCCAGCCTTGCCAGCTTTTCCGCCGTCTCATCAACGGACAGTTCCATGTAATCGAAGCCTGCAGCCTTGGTCTGCTCCAGCTTCTGAGGCAGACTCAAGAAACCGGGCATACTCTTTTCATATAACCCCAACCGGTAGGTATTCATTGCAATACCTCCTGTATCATTTCTGCCCATAGTAGGCATTGGGACCATGCTTCCGGAGAAAATGCTTATCCTGAATCCGCTGAGGCGCCGACACAGGATCGCCGTGAACCTGTCTGGTCAGGATCGCCATTTTGGCAACCTCCTCCAAAACAACGCTATGGTAAACCGCGTGTGCTGCATCCTTGCCCCAGGTAAAGGGGCCGTGACTGCGGCACACAACGGCGGGAACATAGCTTGGGTTCACCCCCCGCTGCCGGAAGGTTTCAATAATCACCGCTCCGGTGTTTGCTTCATAATCCTCGTCAATTTCCTGCTGTGTCAGATTTCTGGCGCAAGGAATACTTCCATAAAAGTAATCGGCATGCGTCGTCCCATAACAAGGGATGTCCTCTCCCGCCTGTGCCCAGGCAACGGCATTGGGACTATGGGTATGGACAATGCCGCCTATCTGCGGAAAGGCGTTATAAAGTGCCAGATGGGTCTTGGTATCAGAAGAGGGATTCAGCCTGCCGCTGACCACATTTCCCTGCAAATCCAGCACAACCATATCCTCAGGTCTCAGCTTATCATAATCCACGCCGGAAGGCTTAATTGCAACCACGCCCTTCTCCCGGTCCAGCTGCGAAACATTCCCCCAGGTAAAAGTCACCAGGCGGTATTGGGGGAGCAGCATATTGGCCTCGTAAACAGCCTCTCGCAATGCAGTGTATTCCATCCTTACTCCTCCACCAAATAGGCCGCCGCCTGTGCTTTCTCCCGGTTTGCAGAGAAGATCCAATCGCCGTTGCGGCCATTATAAATGAGCGCATTGCTGGGACCCACGCCCTCATCCACCACCGTCATCTCGGGGGACTGCGTTTCCGGGTTCCAGCTCACCGCAAAGAGCTGCTGCTTGCCCCGGCGGCAGCCACCAATAAACACCTTTTTGCCGCACAGTGTTCCGGACTTCACCACATGGTAAAATTCCGTTGTCTCGGGATGCTCATAAATCTGTGTCCATTCATCGCCGCTGCGGTGATAAATGCGGAAATGATTGCCGTGGAACGCCTCTATGGTCGCAATTTCCTCCTGACCGTCTCCATCCAAATCGATGAGTGCCGCGTCGCTGGTTGGTTGGGTCATTAGCTGCCGGATGTCCCAGGTAACCGGGTCATCGTTTCCGGCAGGTGGCGTCACCAGAAAAACGCCCTGCTGGCAGGTAACAAGTCCCTGATCGAATTTCTCTCTGGGGATTCTGCAATAGCCATGATTCTGATAGAAATTGCTGCGCAGACGAGTCAATTCGATGGGCTGATTCCAGTCGTCGGGAAGCAGTGCACCATATACATTGCCGGGGCAGCTCCAATCCTCCCGGGTCTGCTTGTGCTCTGCCAGCGTGCAGGCAAGGAGCCAAACTCTCCCATCCCGCTTCAGCAGATCAAAACGGTGGAGATAGGGCAGCGTAAACAGTTCACGGACATCAAAGTTTCCATCCGATCTGGGCTTGACCCACACCAGGCAGGCCTCTTCCCAGTCGTACAGACGGAAGAATTTCTGAACAGCCAAAAATTCACCGGGTTTCCCGGGAATCTCCACAATGCTCATAGTGCCTCCGGGCTGCTCCCATACACTAAGCCGTTTGCTCAGCGTCTCACAGTCCCAGGCAAAGCATCCTCCGCGGTTTTCCGCCGCATAAAACACGTAGGGCTCACCCTGTACCTGCATTACCTCAACAGCATAGCAGTGATCCTGTTCTTCCAATATTCTTTTTGTAAAATGCACAGTCCTGCTCCTCCAATCAGAGAATGGAACGGAACGGCGTGTTGGGTTCCTCCTCAAAGCAGTCTGCAAAGCCTCTGTCGTAATGATACTGGCGCTTTGGAGCATCTGCCGGGTAAACATACTTGCCACCAACTGCCCAGATAAAGGGGTGGAACCGGTAATTCAGGCGATTCTTGCGCATTTCATAGAGGACATTGATCTCGGCTGTGTCTGCCGCAAAGTTCGTCCACACATCATAATGAATTGGGATAACAACCTTGCAGCGCAGCGCCTCTGCCATACGCAAAACATCCACAGAGGTCATCTTGTCCGCAATACCCACGGGATTTTCACCATAGGAGGCAAAAGCCACATCAATGTCGTAATCCTTGCCATGCTTTGCAAAATAAATGGAATAATGGCTATCTCCGCTATGGTAGATGTTTCCGCCTGTCGTTTTGAACAGGTAATTCACGGCTTTTTCATCCATGTCATTGGGGCACGTGTTGCGGATATCCTGGACGCCGTCCGTTGTTACCAGACAGGTCCTGTCAAAGGAATCCAATGCGATAATTTCCACATCCTTGATCTTGATGTGATCGCCCGGCTTCACGACAATACAGCGTTCCTTGGGTACGCCCCATTTTACCCAGGTCTCAACAGACTTCAGCGGGCCAATAAAAGGGATATCCTCCGGAAGGTCCTGTATTACGTGCGCTGCCAGATTGGGATCCATATGGTCCTGATGATAATGGGTCGCAATGACAGCATCTATCTGGCGGACCGCAAAAGGATCCAGGACATGAGGAATCGCCCGGAGATTTGGCTGCAGATTCCGTCCACCGCACATATTCGCCATCTGGTGACCTGCCGCCATCTTCTTATTGGCCTTGGTACGCTTTCCGTTGCCTGCCCAGAAATCAATGCTCAGATTGCAGTCGCCCTCACTCTTAAGCCACATCCCTGTGCAGCCAAGCCACCACAATGCAACATTTCCGGGAGCTACAACCTCCTCCTCGATTTCTTCATTGAGCCAGGTGCCCCATTCCGGGAATGCACCTTTGATCCAGGTATCCCTGGTAATTTCCGATACTTTGCTCATAGCCAACCTCTTTTCTGGATATGGAATCGTAATTCGTTCGTAACTTCAACGATTATAATGGCCAAATGGTCATTTATCAAGTTCGTCTTCGTTCATAAACATTATATTCCGAGAATTCATTGATTTCAATTGCTGAAATATACCATTTTTTGTCAATTTATTTGTGCTACATTCACAAAATCGAGCTTGAACCAAAAATTATGATTGTTTTAAGAGCGTTTATGTGATAACATCTCTTTAGAAACAGATTGGAGGCAGTTATATGGATGTAATATTAATTGTGGACACCGGATCATCCAGCATGCGTGGAATCCTGTTTGATCGTCAAGGCTCCATTGTGTACTGTCGGCAAGAGAAATACTTCATGGATGTTCAACCAGACGGCAGCGCAGAACAGGATCCTCTGGAATACGCCAATGCTCTGAGGCTTGTCTGTGAAAGCTGTGGAAAATTTGCAGCAGAAAACCGGTTGCGGATTGCTGCCCTTTCCTTTACTTCCCAGCGCTCCTCTATTCTCCCGTTGGATTCCAGCGGCAAGCCGCTGAGCCGAATCATCACCTGGTACGACAAGCGATCTGCTGATATATGCCGCCGAATGCTGGAATTGCACGGAGATGATATCTATCGGATTGCCGGTATGCGGCCTATTCCCGTATTGTCTGCGCCCAAAATCGCATGGCTGAAGGAAACACACCCGGATATTTACCGGAATGCCCATAAAATCGTAGGCATTCACGATTACCTTCTCTATCTGGCAACCGGAAAATTCGTTACAGATGATACACTGGCCAGCCGCACCTGTCTAATGGACACCGCCAGCCGCCAGTGGTCTCCCAGGCTGCTGGCACTCTTTGATATTTCCCAGGATAAGCTTTGCACACTTCTTCCTGCCGGAAGCATTGCGGGCACCGTCACCCAGACGTTTGCAGCGAAAACCTGTCTCGCTGTCGGAATTCCAGTGATCAGTGCCGGCGGCGATCAGCAGTGCTCTGTCCTGGGGCAGGGTCTGCTCCAGCCAGGGCAGGCAGGCATTACCGTTGGGACAGGTGCATACCTTGCCAGCGTAACGGATCACCCAATCAATGACCCGGAGAAGCGGGTGAATATCAATGCGGCGGTTACACCGGGGCACTGGATTTTGGAAGCCAGTACCCTATCCGCTGGAGCCGTCTATGACTGGGTGAACCGTCTGTTTTCAGATTGGGAAGGAAAAGGGGGCGCGATTCAGCATTTAAACGCCGCGGCAGAGCAAAGTCCTCCGGGTGCCAACGGCGTTGTAATGCTGCCAGACCTTGCCGGAAAAGGCTGCCCGGAGTGGAACGACTGGGCCAGGGGGCTATTCTGCAATCTGAGCTTTTCTACCACCCGAGGAGATATGGTCAGAGCCGCTCTGGAAGGTGTCGCAGCAGAAATTGCCCAGTGCCACCAGATTCTCCGGAGTCTGGATGCAAGGGTTGCTTCGGTCCATGTTACCGGTGGATTAGCCAAATTCTCTTTATTCGATCAAATATTAGCGGATATGCTTGAATATCCTGTTGAAAGATGTATAATTGAAGAAACAACTGCAATCGGTGCTTTTCTCGCTGGAAGCACTGCGATCGGATGGTATTCAAGCCCGAAAGAAGCCGCAGGGCAGATTGGCGTTGGAAAAGCAGGGAATGTTTTTTACCCGCAAAAGGACCACTCGCTACTTTACAGGAAAATAAATACACTGCGAGCTCAGGTCAGCGCAGCAATTCCACATGCAGCGCTGGCAGAGCTGAACGGATGCAATGAAGGAAGGGAAACAAGTGAAAAATAACAGAGGTGCAATTCAAAAGAGGCAAATGCAGTTACTGGATTATCTGAAGAAGACAGGGACAGCCGATGTATCCACTCTTGCAAAAGAGCTCAGCGTATCTGCCATCACAGTTCGGCGGGATCTGGACGAACTGGAAAGCAGAAAACTGGTAAGCCGCTATTTCGGTGGTGCCAAGCTAACCATGGCAGCAGAGAAGGATGATGAGCCAGCCTACCTGGAGACCACCACCCAGCGGCTTGCCCAGAAAAAAGCGATTGCAAAACGAGCGGCAGAGCTTTTGGAAGATGGCGACACAGTTTTCATCAATTCCAGTGCAACTGCCCTATTGATCTATCCTTACATTCAAAACAAGTCCATTCTGATTGTCACCAACAATGGCCGTAGTCTCCTGTCCCAGAGAAGCCAGGGGGTGGAACTGGTACTAACCGGCGGAGAGGTCTACGGGAGCAAGCAATCCCTGGTCGGCCAATTGGCGCTGGATGCACTCTCCAAGGTCACAGCAACAAAGTGCATTCTGGGAGTCAGCGGAATCAGCATCCAGGGTGGCATTACCAGCCGCGTCATTCAGGAAACCTCCATCAATCAAATGATGCTGCGCCGTTGCCGTGGGCAAAAAATCATTGTGGCTGATTCCAGCAAAATCGGCACCGAGCATAATTTTTTCAGTGGAACCCTGGCAGATGTTACAGATTTGATTACAGACAGTGAGGCCTCAGAGCAACAGCTGGAACAGTTACGTCAGGCCGGGCTTCATATCGAAGTAGTTGCACCGCTGGTAGAAGAATAAGGTTCAACCGATGCCCACTCTCCATTCCGCAAATATGCCAACATAACATGGACGCACCATTGCTGGCTCCAGGCTTCAGCCTCAGAGTTGGCAATGGTGCGTTCATGTCTCAATATGCTTTATTGTATTCCATTTACTACGCTCAGGATTCCCCTTACATGATATCCAGCTCCGCCGTCACCTGGTAGTAGTCACAGGCATGGGCGGTATAGTTCCGGACGTTTTCCTTGGAGATCATGTTCATTTGCAGGAAGGAGCAGAAGACATAGGCATTGTCGTCCAGGATCATCTGCTGGAGCTGCACCGCAATCTCACCCCGCTTGGTTGTGTCGAATTCCTTCGACAGTTCTTCGATGAGGGCTGTCACCTCGGGATTGTCATAAGCGCCGAAATTATAGCTCATGCCGGGAACGCAGGAGGTGGTGAAAAAATACTGGGAATCCCCGGAAGGGGCCGTGACCAGGGCAGAAGCATAGACATCCCAGCTGGTCATATCTGCCAGAAACTCCCGGCGAGAAGCCGTGCAGTTGATGTCCACGTCCATGCCGATCTCCTTCAGGGAGGCCTGGGCCGCTTCGGCCAGAAGGGGCAGCTCCTGACGGCTGGGGTAGGTCAGCCAGCGGATTGTCAGCTTTACGCCGTTCTTTTCCCGGATGCCGTCACCGTCGGTATCCACCCAACCGGCCTGCTCCAGAAGCGCCTTAGCCCCCTCAGGGTCATATTCTTCCGCCTTTACGTGCTCGCCGCCAAAGCTGCTGAAACCATCCGGGAAGGCGCCGTTGGCAGCAACCCCGTGACCGTCCAGCAGGGTTTTCACAAATCCCGCTTTGTTGATGCCCATGGCAACGGCCTTCCGCACGGCGGCGTCCTGAATGACAGGACTTGTCATATTCATGCTGGCAAAGAAGGCCCGGGAGGTCTGAATGGCGGAAAACTGATAGCCGCCGTTTTCGAAATTGGGATAGGCCTCATAGGCCATGCCATAGGCAGCATCAATATCGCCGGCCTGCAGGGCCGCGGACAGGGTATCTCCGTTGGACAGTGTGCGGACGGTCAGCTCGTCCAGCTTGGGGGTACCGTCCCAGTAATTGCCGTTGGGGATAAGGGTCAGATGGTCGTCCGTGACCAGCTCCTTCACCACATAGGGGCCAGTACCGGCCACAATGCCGGAATCAAAGTCGGATGCGTCCACATCGATGATGCAGCCGTAGGGGTCACCCAAATAGTTCATCAGGGCGGGATTGGGCTCGCTGGTGGTAACGGTCAGGGTCTGCCCCTCTGCCTGCACGTCCACGATCTTGGTATCGCTGGGAGCCCGGTCGTGGTTTTCCAGCAGATGCTCCAGGCACTGCTTCACGGCTTCGCCGTCCATCTCCCTGCCGGAAGAGAACTTCACGCCCTCCCGGAGGGTAATCGTCCAGGTGCAGTCGCCGTCATTGGTCCAGTCCGTTGCCAGCCAGGGCTCCAGCTCCATGGAATCCGTGTAGTGGACCAGAGTCTCGCCGATGCCATAGCGGATGCAGGCCCAGCCATTGTAGGTCCGGTGGGGGTCCACAGTCTCCTCCCAGTTTTCGGAATTAAAGGTGGTATCGCCGATGACCATGGTTTTCTTCGCAGCCGGGGCAGAAGTCTGCTCCGTACTGCCGCCATTTGCGGAAGAATCCGCTGCGTTGCTGCCGCAGCCCGTCAGCAAAAGAAGCGTCAGGCAGGCAACCAGGAGAAGGGAAATGCATTTTTTCATATTTTATTGGTTCCTTTCACGGTTGTTTTATGTTTTGCCGGACGTCACGGCATCACATCAAAATTATATTACAAAATGCTGTCAATCAGGTGTTTCGTATAGTCGTTTTTCGGTGCGCGGATCACCGCGTCCGGTGTCCCTTCTTCCACAATTTCCCCACGGTACATAACCAGCACCCGGTCGCAGAACTGCTGGACCAGGGAAATATCGTGGCAGATGAAGAGAATCGACAAATTTTTCCCCCGCTGCTTCCGCAGCTCGTTCAAGAGAGAAATAATCTCCTTCTGCACCGTCACATCCAGCGCAGAGGTTGCCTCATCGCAGATCAGCAGCTTTGGCTCAATGGCCAGGGCCCGGGCAATGGCCGCCCGTTGGCACTGGCCACCGCTGACCTGATGGGGATAGCGATTTGCAAATTCTCCGGGGAGGCCGCATTTTTCCAGCAGCGCCTCCACCCTCTTTTGGGTCTCTTTTCGGGTGAGGCCCGCATTGCGCAGACTTTCTCCGATGCCGTCCCCCAGGGTGCGGCGGGGGTCGAAGGAATCCGTTGGTGTCTGGAAAACCATCTGCATCTGTCTGTAGACTTCCCGCAGCTGCTTTCCTTTCCTATGGGTAATTTCCTGTCCCTCCAAAAAAATGCTTCCTGCTGTCACGTCGGTCAGCCGGGAAATCATATTCACGGCGGTGGTCTTTCCGCTGCCGCTCTCGCCGATGATGGCCAGGCACTCCCCGGGGAACAGTTCAAAGCTGATTCCGTTTACCGCTGCAATTTCCCGCTGCCCGGAAAAGGTCTTCGTCAGCGCCTCTACTTTCAAGATCGGTTCCATTGCTTTTACCTCCGAAGCCGGGGGACGGCGGATAGCAGCGCTTTGGCATACGCGCTTCCTGGATTCGACAGGACCTGGTCGCATCTGCCGTATTCCACGCACTTCCCGTCCTTCAGCACCAGAACGTTGTCCGCCAAAGCCCCGATGACCCCCAGATTGTGGGAAACCAAAACAATGGCTGTGCCAAAGGTTTTGCGAACCAACGCCATTTCCTCCACCACCTGTTTCTGAATGGTTACATCCAGCGCAGAGGTGGGCTCATCCGCCAAAAGCACGCTGGGCCGTAAGAGCATGGCCGCTGCAATACCGATGCGCTGCTGCATCCCGCCGGAGAGCTCAAAGGGATAGGACGCCAAAATCCGCTCCCCGTTTTCAAAGCCCAGCTTTTCGAGCATTTCCAGCGCCTGGGGCCCAAATTCCGCTCTGGAAATTTTGCCGTGGGCGCGCATCGTCTCATACAGCTGCGCCCCCACCGTGCGGATGGGGCAGAAGGCGCTTCCGGCGTTCTGAAAAATGTAGCCCAACTCCGGGCCATTCAGCTTGCGGAGTTCCTTGGATGGCAAACCAAGCAGATTCCTGCCCCGGTAGCAGATCTGCCCCTTTGTAACGCATCCCTCGCTGCCAAGCAGCCCCATGGCAGCCTTGATCAGTGTGCTTTTGCCGCTGCCGCTCTCCCCAACAATGCCCAGGATCTCCCCAGGTTCCAGAGAAAAGCTCACATCCTGCACCACCGGCTGCCCCAAATAGGAAAGCTCCACACGGTCATATTTGAGTATGGCTTCCATTTGCTTACCTCCGGCTTTTAGGGTCTGCATAGTCCCGGACAGTGTCGCCCAGCAGGTTAAAAATCATAACCGAGATGAAGATCGCAATCCCCGGGCTGAAAGGGATCCAGGGAGACGTAGTCATCAGGGTCCGGGTGTCACTCATCATGCTGCCCCATTCGGGAATGGGAGGCTTGGCCCCCAGCCCTAAAAAGCTCAGGGCCGCCAGCTCCATCATCATGGTGCCGATGTCCAGCATAGATGTGATCAGAATGGGGCCCATAATGTTGGGCAGGATGTGCCCCAAAAGGATCTTTCCTGTGCTGCTGCCGGAAAGGCGGACCGCCTTCATCCATGCCGTCTCCTTCTGAGCCAAGGTCTGGCTTCTGGCGATTCTGGCGTACTTGGGCCAGGAGATGGCCGCCAAGGCAATCATTGCGTTTTGCAGTCCGCCGCCCAGGGTTCCCGCAACCGCCAGTGCAAACACCAGCCCGGGAAAGGCCAGAAACACATCCGATAGCCGCATCAGCACCGTATCCACCCAGCCTCCGGTCCAGCCGCAGGCAACGCCCACCGCCGTGCCAATCGCTGTGATCACAGCAACCAGCAGAAGCGTTGAAAAAATACTGGCACGGCTGCCTGCAATGACCCGGGACAGCATATCCCGGCCATACCGGTCCGTACCCAGAAGGTGCTCTCGGCTTGGCGCCTGCTTGGCAATATCCAGATTTTGCAGATAGGGATCATAGGGTGTGAGGTACTCAGAAAAGAAGGCGCACACTACCAGCACAATGGCCAGAGCGCTGAAAATGATCAAGCGGGTCTTCACCGTGTTTTGGGGATGCTTTTGCGGCTTGCATGTGCTCATCCTTCCTGCACCCCCAGTCGGATTCTCGGGTCAAGGACATGGTAGAGAATATCGGTGATCAGATTCACCACCACATAAATGATGGCCATCCAGACCACATAGGCCTGGATCATGGGGTAGTCCCGCATGGTGATGGAGTCTACCGCCAGCTTGCCAACCCCGTCCCACATGAAGATGCTTTCAATAATGGCGGTGCCGCCAAGCAGACTGCCGATGGACAGGGCCAGCAAGGTAATAATGGTCAGCATGGAGGATTTGAGGACGCTTCGCCACAGTGTCACGCTGCCCCGGACTCCCCGGGCCTTGGCTCCCAGCACATAGTCCTTGTTCAGCTCCTCCAGCACCGTGGCCCGCACCTGCCGCATGTACTTGGCGGACATGGCGATGGCCAGGGTCAGCGTGGGCAGAATGGCGCTTTGCACGGTGGTTCCGTTGGAAATGACGGGCAGTATCCTCCACCGGATGGAGAACACCTGCATCAGCAGCAGCGCCACAAAGAAGTTGGGCAGACTGTTGCCCACAAAGCTGAAAAACCGCAGGAAATAATCTGTAAACCGGTCATGCTTCACCGCCGCCCAGATGCCAAGGGGGATAGAGATGACCACGGTAGCCACAATGGACAGAACTGTCAGCAACAGCGTTGCTGGGAGCTTCGACACAAAGGTATCGAATACATTCTTTCCGGAAACGTAGCTGATGCCCATATCTCCGGTCAGGAGGCCTTTCAGCCAGGAGCCATACTGAACGAGGAAGGGCTGATCCAGCCCCAGCTCCGCCCGCTTGGCATCAATGATTTCCTGGGCAACGGCCCCTTTGTCGCCATACAGCTCTGTAATGGCATCGCTTCCTGCGGCCCGCATCATGGCAAAAGACAAAAAGGTGACACCCAACAGTACGGGGAGCAGCTGCAAAAGGCGTTTGCCAATATATTTTTTCAAACAGAACGTCCCCTTTAATTTTCCAGCAGACCGGGCTTCCGGCCCTCCACCAGGAACATGGGGGTGGAGGCATTGTTGATCCGCTCCTCCTTGGTCCAGACCCGCCGCCAGATGTTTTCATCCGCACTGGCCTGGATTCCGTAGCTGCCCAGTACATTCAGGTCCCACTGGGGCCGGTGCTGCCTGGACAGCGGGGTCTGCCGGGCAATGGCCTCCATGGCATCCACATCCGTTCCGGCGTTCTCATCCCGCACATCGGAGTCAGCCAGATTTTCCCGATCCTGCCTGTGGCCCTGCTCCGCTTCCGCATCCCAGAGATACCGATACCAGTTGGCATCAAAGTTCAGCAGCAGCCCGCCGGGGGCCAGCACCCGGGTCCAATGGCCATAAGCTGCCTCCGGGTCGTGGAGATTCCAGGTCACATTCCGGGTGACCAAAACATCGAAGCTGTGGTCCGCAAAAGTCAGCTTCTCGGCATTCATCTGCCGAAAATCAATTTTGTCCGCCAGTGCGCCTGCATTGCGCCCGGCCTCCTCCAGCATGGAGGCAGTGTAATCCACGGCAGTCACCCGGAAGCCCATCTCCGCCAGAATGATGGCGAAGAAGCCCGGGCCCGTGCCCACATCCAGCACCCGGATGGAGCCGGGCTTTCTGCCCGGGAAACGGGCGGCGATCCGTTCATAGAGGGCTGCACCCCAGATGTGCTTCTGCGCCGTTGCCAGCTCCTCCTGGTTGACACCGGAATACCCGGAAGCCCGGTGGGTCCAATAGTGGATATTTTCTTCCTCATAGGATGTAAACAGATTCATTTTTATTTCCCCCTCACCTCCGCAAAAGGGCGCCGCACCTCTTCCCATGGTGCAGCGCCTTTTCGGGAAGGTCGTGTATTAACCGTAGCTATATAGTAGCACAGCATTCTGGCCCACGGAAGCCCCCCGGGGGGTTCTATTTTGATAAAAATATCCCGATTTCGAAGGAGCTGGGCATTTGAAAACCACCTCTCGCGTTTGCAAGAGGCGGTTCCGCTTATTTCAGGATCTCGGAGAGCGTCTTCAAAAGGACCTTCAAATCAATGGGCTTTGCCAGATGGCCGTTCATTCCGGCAGCAATGGCCTCCTGGCGGTCCTCATCAAAGGCATTGGCCGTCATGGCAAGGATGGGGATCTGCTTGCAATAATTCCGGTCCATGGCCCGGATCTGCCTTGTGGCCTCGTAGCCGTTTCCGCACGGCTGAAGGATTCATAGATATATCCGGCTTTTCAAGCTCCCATACGGCGGAAAATCTTGGCTTTAAGCCATTTTCACAAGGTTTTATAAACACTTGCGCGGGCTTATAAGAAGATTTCCGTCTATCAAATCAATATAAAATAATCGATATTTATTGCAGAACTCAAAACATTCCATCGCTTCTTGACTTTTTCCCCCGTCGCTGTTAGGATATTTGTATATATTAGCTTATGCTAACCAAGGATTCACAAGCTATGGAGGCATTTCGATGATCAGCATCATTTACCACGATGGAGCAACCGTATTCCCCTGCCCCCCGGACAAGCCGCAGGCTTTGAGGACGCGGCCGGAAATGGGGAAATCCACGTTTATCCCCTGCTGAAAGGCGTAAGCGCCATGTTGATGCGGCTGGAAATGGAGGCATATACGGAGGTGCGCTCTCAGCCCGGGCTGCTGGAAATCAACTTCTGTGTAGACGGCCGGTTCGAAACGAGTTTTTCTCTGCGAGAGCAGGTTCTGCTAAAGCCTGGTGATCTGGCCATCAGTTGCTATGACGGCCTGCACGGCAGCAGCTCGGAATCCCACTTTCCATTGGGCTACTATGAGGGCATCTGCCTTGAAGTAGAGCCAAAAGAGGCAATGCAGTGGATCAGGCGCTTTGCCCCTGCTTTTTCCATTGACTTTGATGCCTTAAAGCAAAATCTCCTGGGGACGCACTGGTATATGCACGGACCTGCCGGCCCCCGGTGCGAGCATGTTTTCCGGGAGTTGTACGAGAGTGCTGACTATTCGGACACAGCCTTTCTGCAGCTCAAGGTGCTTGAGCTGCTGATGCTTCTAAGCAGGATTCCCCGTGCCGCCGACGTCGTCTATTTCTCCGTCAAGCAGGCCGCACTGATTCGCCATCTGCGGGATCACCTGCTGACGGATCGAGACGGCTACGTCTCCCTTTCCCAGCTGGCCGCAGAGCACGACATCTCCGTATCTCACCTGCAAAAGCTGTTCAAACAGATTTATGGCGTTCCTGTATACCATTACATCAAGGAATACCGCCTGGAACAGGCAGCGGTTGAGCTGGTGCGCAGTCAGAAATCCGTTACAGAAATTGCACAAGGCGCCGGATATGACAATGCCAGTAAATTTTCCGAAAGCTTTAAGAAGCGCTATGGCACCACCCCGTCCCAATACCGATTGAAAGCAAAGGATTCGTCAAAACAGAGCAGCGAAACCAAAATGGAGTAGTCTATCAAATTGGTATATGGTAAAGTACGCATTGGTTAGCAAAAGCTAACCAATTTCAGGAGGTGCTTTTATGAAAAAGAGAATCATTGCTTGTCTGTTGTGTGTATTTTGCTTGCTATCGGCTGTTGGCTGCACCAGCAGCGCGCCTGCCGAAGCGGCCGTTTCGGAAACAACTGCTTCCGAAACCATGGTCACGGAATCCCCGACTGTCGAAGCCACGGCCGCTGCAGAGGGATCCGCCTCCGGGGACTATCTGTCATCTATTGGCGGAACCTATGTAGAGCTGTTCCCGGAGCTTTCCAAACCGGAATACCGCCAGATCTGGATCGATGCCGTCACGCCGCTGGTAGGCGCTGAAAATGCAGAAGCCACCACAGATATGCTGCTTGGAATGTGCATGGCCGGAATCTACGGCCCAGAAGCCACCGAAAAATATGCGGCGGACCCAAACAGCATGGCCTTTGACTGCTATTTTCTTGGCGGCGTTCAGAAATTCGTGATGGACGGCAGCATCATTACGGGTTTGGATGCAGAGGGCAAGGAAATCTTCTCCCACAGCTACCAGGCCATGGATGTGGAAAATGAGAACGGCTTTCTGTTCTATCAGAGCGAGGATGAAAATTCCGGCGAATTCACCTATTTTGCCTTCTCCCCCGACTCCATGGAGACCACCTATCACCTGGAGTTCCGTTATGCGGAAGACATAAACGATTTGCAAAGCTGGTTTGAAGGCAATTATGCCTACTGGAACGCTGCCGGTATCGCGGAAAACTATAACCTGGAAACCATGCAGAATGTAATCGAACTGTTTGTCACAGAAAACCTTTCCTCTGCAGAGTAATTTCATCATGGGCACCTTCCAGCAAGGAAGGTGCCTGTCTATACAATTTTGAAGGACGGTGACCTCTTTGAAAAAACGTTCTGATTTCTCCCGGCTGATGGATTATGCCGGCGGGCACAGGTTCTTTACCTATGCTTCCTGGGTTCTGGCAGCCGTCAGCGCATTGCTGGCACTGGTTCCGTTTCTCTATATCTGGATGATTCTGCGGGACATTCTGGCCGCCGCACCGGACTACGCCCAGGCTGTGAAGATTCCCAGCTATGGCTGGATGGCGGTTCTATACGCCATCATATCCTATCTTGTGTATGTATGCGCCCTGCTGTGCTCCCATCTGGCTGCCTTCCGGGTTGCCACCAATCTGCGTCTGGCCACTGCGGAGCATCTGGCCAGGCTGCCCCTGGGCTTTACGGAAAGCTACGGCAGCGGCAAGCTGCGCAAGGTCATTCAGGAGAGCACCGGTGCAGCAGAGACCTTTCTTGCCCACCAGCTGCCGGACCAGTACAGCGCCATGGCAACCCCTGTAGGGCTGCTGGTGCTGCTGTTCGTATTCGACTGGCGGCTGGGCCTATTGAGCCTGGTGCCCGTATTTCTGGCTTTTGCCATTATGGCAACCATGACTGGGGCACGGATGGCAGAAAAAATGCGCCAGTATGGCAATGCTCTGGCAGCTATGTCCAATGAGGCCGTAGAATATGTCCGGGGTATCCCTGTGGTGAAAACCTTCGGGCAGTCTGTATTTTCCTTCAAGAAATTCAAGGCTGCCATCGATGAGTACGAGAAATGGGTCATCGCCTATACCAAGGAGCTGCGCCTGCCCATGATGTTCTACACGGCAGCCATCAACGGCGTCTTCGCTTTTCTGATTGCAGGCGGTCTGCTGTTCACACGGAAGGGCATCACGCCCGAATTTCTGCTGAATCTGCTGTTCTACATTATCATCACGCCGGTGATCTCTCTGACGCTGACGAAAATAATGTACATGAGTGAAAATAAAATGGTGGTTGCGGACGCCCTGAGCCGGATCGACTCTGTCCTGGAGGCTGCTCCCGCTTCTGTAAGCGAACAGCCCCGGCACCCCAAAGACGGTTCCGTGTCCCTGCGGGATGTACATTTCAACTACGATGGTAAGACGGATGTTATCAAAGGGATCTCCCTCGACATTCACCCCGGGCAGACCGCAGCCCTGGTTGGCCCCTCCGGCGGCGGCAAATCCACCCTGGCCAGCCTGATGGTCCGGTTCTTTGACGTGCAGAGCGGCAGCGTCTCCATTGGCGGTGCGGATGTCTGGGACATTCCGAAGGCAGAGCTTATGGATACCGTCTCCTTCGTCTTTCAGAACAGCCGCCTGCTCAAGGGCACGATTCTGGACAATGTGAAGCTCGGAAAACCCGACGCTTCCGAAGAGGAGGTCCTTGCAGCGCTGAGAAATGCGCAGTGCATGGACATCATCGGGAAGTTCCCCAAGGGTATCCATACCGCCATCGGCACCAACGGGGTGTATCTCTCCGGCGGGGAACAGCAGCGTATTGTCATTGCCCGGGCTATGCTGAAAAATGCGCCCATTCTGATTCTGGACGAGGCCACGGCCTTTGCCGACCCCGACAATGAAGCCAAGGTTCAAGCCGCCTTCGCGGAGCTTGCCAAGGGCAAAACCGTCATCATGATTGCCCACCGGCTTTCCACAGTGGCAAATGCCAACTGCATCTACGTGGTGGAAGACGGACGGATCGCCGAAAGCGGGACGAAGGACGCGCTCTGTGCCGCCGACGGTCTGTTTGCAAAGATGTGGCGGGACTACCAGTCCTCTGTGGAATGGAAGGTTGCAAAGGAGGGATAAAAGCCATGATTGAAAAAATTCAAAGAGCCACTGCCAGCTCTCCACAGGGCGCCCAGGGACTGGTGAAGGGTGTTTCGGCCTGCGCATTGCAGAATATTGCCTTTATGCTGCCTACCAGCCTTCTGTATTTCCTGATCCGGGACCTGATGGCCGGCAGCACAGCGGGCCGGGGAGCCTTTTACGCCTGCGGATGCATCGTCTGCTTCCTGCTGATCCTGCTGACGACCTGGTTTCAATACAACGGCACCTATTTTACGACCTACAAAGAAAGCGGTGTCCGGCGGCTGAGTCTGGCCGAACGCCTGCGGAAGCTGCCTCTGTCTTTCTTCGGCAAGCGGGACTTAGCCGATCTGACCAGCACCATCATGTCAGACTGTGAGGTACTGGAAAAGACCTGTTCGCACTTCATTCCCGGCCTCTTCGGCTCCCTGATCTCCACGGTGTTGATTGCCGTGAGTCTGTTTGCCTTCGATTGGCGCATGGCGCTGGCGGCACTGTGGGTCATTCCCGTATCCATCGCCATATTGCTGGGCAGCTACAAGGTCCAGGACCGGGTTCAGGCAAAAACCATGGCCGTCAATATGGCCTGTGCCGACGGCATCCAGGAATACATCGAAACCATGCGTGACCTGAAAGCCTGCAATGCAGAGAGCAGCTACCTCAGTGGGCTTGGCGCAAAAATCCGCGCCGTAGAAAAGCAGACCGTTGCCGCAGAGCTGACCAATGCCGTTTTCGTCACCTCCGCAGGCATGGTGCTGAAGCTGGGCATTGCCTCCGTGGCGCTGACGGGCTCCATGCTGCTGATCCGGGGGGATATTGACGTGTTGACCATGTTCCTGTTCCTTTTGGTTGCCTCCCGGCTGTATGACCCCATGCAGGGGGCACTGCAAAATCTGGCCGCCATCATCGCCATGCGCACCAATGTGGCCCGCATGAACGAAATTCTGGAATGCCCCATCCAGACCGGCAGCGAGCAGCTCACCAACCGGGGCTTCGACATTGCCTTCGACCACGTCGCCTTTGCCTACAACTCCGGTGAAACGGTACTGAAGGACGTATCCTTTACCGCCAGGCAGGGCGAGGTCACGGCCCTGGTTGGTCCCTCCGGCGGCGGCAAGACCACAGTCTCCCGGCTGGCCACCCGGTTCTGGGACAGCCAGAAAGGTCGCATCACCGTAGGCGGCATGGACATTTCCAAAATTGACCCGGAAAAGCTCATGAGCCTGTATTCCATCGTCTTCCAGGATGTGACCCTGTTTGACAACACCATTTTGGAAAACATCCGCCTGGGCCGCAAGGATGCTACGGATGAAGAGGTCCTGGCCGCGGCAAGGCTTGCAAACTGCGATGAATTTGCGGAAAAGCTTCCGGACAAGTGGAATACGCCCATCGGCGAAAACGGCTGTGCGCTCTCCGGCGGTGAACGGCAGCGAATTTCCATCGCCCGGGCTTTTCTGAAGGATGCCCCCATCATTCTGCTGGATGAGGCAACTGCCAGCCTGGACGTGGAAAATGAAACGTTGATTCAGACGGCGCTGTCCCGGCTGATTCAGAAGAGGACTGTGCTGATCATCGCCCACCGCATGCGTACCATAGCAGGGGCCGATGAAATCGTTGTGCTGTCCGACGGCATTGTGGCCGAACACGGCAGCCCGGACGTCCTTTACGCCCGGAACGGACTCTACACCCACATGGTAAAGCTGCAAACCGACAGCCAGAGCTGGACGATTTAAGACATTGCAAAAGGCCCTGCGGCAAAACCTGCCGCAGGGCCCTCTGTTATTCAAAATCTCCCTGATTCAGGCTCTCATACACCGTCGGCCTGCTCCGGGGGATCTCCCGGGTGCGGGTGACCGACCAGAGGATCGTTCCGAGGACCAGGACCAGGCCCATGCAGATGGCCATAACGGAATAGGCAAAGGCCGCCTGGCTGCCGTGGCGCTGAACATAATACTCCATATAGCACGCACCGCACAAAAACAGCAGGCTCACCACCCACAGCGATGCCGCCCCGGGCTTCCAGCCACCGGTTTTCAGATAGCGGACCGTAAAGCACACCAGTGCCGCCACCACCGCCGCCAGCCCCAGCACCTGGGTCACACTGACGAAGCCGTTGCTCAGGAAATAGGTGGAGTCGATCCGGGTGGAGTCCAGCACCGCCTGAGTCCCGCCGTAATACAGGCAGAACAGCCAGAACAGGTCCCCGGGGCGGCGATGGTATTCCCGGCGGCGCAGGAAGTACACAACCAGCAGTACCGCCAGGATCACCCCGGCCAGGACGGCCTGGATGGCAAAGGTATTGAGCCGGTATTCCACAGCCCCTGTGGAAACACTCAGGACCTTTCCGCCCCAGAAGGAGCCTTCCGGCAGAATGGCTCCCCGGTCAGAGGAATTGGTCAGGCAGGAAAGTCGTCCCAGAGCAATGGCCCCGGCCCCCGCCATGCTCATGGCATCCAGCATAGCCCCCAGATGGCGGCCCCGGCGCAGTGCTGCCAGGATCAGCGCCGCCAGGAAAACACCGGCAAAGGCCCCCGCCAAAAGGAAGCCGCCCACGCTGTAGTCCGTCAGGGCTGCGGCCAGGCTTTCATAGGCGTCCCGCCGAAAATACCAGTGGGCCAGTCTGGCCCCCAGCATTCCAAGGCCCAGGCTCAGGGGCAGCGCCCAGAAGCCTCCCAGGTAGTCTTCCTCATCCCACAGATACAGGAACAGAAACAGCAGCATTCCCACACCGCAGGCCATGGTCACAATTGCCGTGCTCCAATACACCATGTACCGGCCCCAGATAAAAGCGATACTCTCCATGGTCAGTTCTCCTTCGGCTTTGCCGTAGCAAAATAGAATATGTCGCTGATCAGCCGCTGGCTGCCGTAGCTGATACTGTTGAGGACCTCGTTATTCATGACCACCGTGGAGGTCTGGCCGCCGTCCAGATTGTAGGCACGAATGCAGCCTGTATTAGCGCAGAGCTTCACCAGGTCCTTGCCCGTAGGCATATAGTAGCAGCCCCGCTCATAGTTGCACACCACAACCAGGTAGTGCAGACGGTCCATCTGGCACAGAGCCTCCCGGGAGAAATTGCCCTTCAGCTCTCCGACAAAATATGTGGGCAGCTCCTGGGGCTGATGGTCCTCCACCAGGATAGGACCAAAGGCCAGGGAAAACCGGATGCCCTTCTCGTCCACATACTGCTGGGCCTGCTCTACGGTGTCAAATTTGTGGTGGCGTTCCAAAAGCAGATCGCCGTTCTCATCTACATAGCAGATGTCCGACAGGCCGTCGTTGGTCCGGTAGACGATGCCGTTCTGAACCACGGTGCCCTTCTGGCGATAATCATAGAAGTCTCCGGAGAAGGCCATGACGGCATTGACCTGCTTCGACATATCGGAGGTATACATCAACGTGCCGGAGGAATAGCTGCCGCCGGACAGATGCCTGCGGATCTGGGAGGAGTCCATGATTTTGACCTCGGAATAGGTGACGGCCATGTGGTTCACGTCCTCTTTCCAGCTGATGGCGAAAATGGTCTCGTCCAGATAATAGTGAATGGTGCTGTCCGGAAGGATGGTTCTGTCTGTAGCGAAGAACAGTTCCTGCCCCTCCAGAATCGGCGCCGCCTTTTCCAGCAGCCAGTCCAGCTCTGCCGGACTGGAGGCCTCTCCATAGCAGCTCTGGTCGGGCTCCGGGGCCACGACTGCATCCTTTTCGATCCAATAGCTCTTCGGCAGGTCCACCACATCGGACAGCGCATCACTCAGGCCGTTGTTGATTTCCATTCGGAAGCTCTCTCCCAGCTTCAGCTCCTTGGCATCATCCGTCTTCCGCTTCCCGCCCGGAACCAGCAGCAGCGTCCACAGCAGCGCCGCCGTCAAGGCAAGGGCCGCAATGCAGCCCAGCGCACCGGCAAATCCCTTCATCACTTTCATTCTCTCTCACCCTTCGTCAAGCGCCCCGGAAAGCAGGTCCCGCAGTTCGCTGCCGGGAACTACCCACCAGTTCCCGGCCTCATAGGTCAGCTCCAGCACAATGTTTTTTTTCTTTGTCTCCGTCACCTGCTCTGCGGCCGTCTCCACAGCCTGAAGAAGCACCTCGTCCAGAAGCTCCTGACGGTAACCGTCCCCGTCGTAAACGTCGGTGACGGACTCCGCCTCGTCAACCCGCTGCTGCAGCAGCTGCTCCGCAAGGGCCCCCGCCTGCCGGGTCATGGCATCAATATCCGGATAGGTCACCCGGACATCCACGGCGAGATTTCCGTCCTTGGTATAGGGCTCTCCCTCTGCCAGGCAGGATAGGCCCTGCCAATATCGGTCCCACAGAATTTTCTCCGTTCCCTCGCCACCCTGGGCCGTCAGCTTCGGGGTGCCCAGAATATAGGCTGAGGCTCCCTCCAAATCGAAGGCAGACAGGTCATCCAGGAACTCCTGGGCCTGCTCCATCACCCTGGGGTCCATTTTCAGGACCGCCGTTTCTTTTCCCGGTGCAGTCAGCCCCAGCTGGAGCGTCGCCGCAGCACCAACGGCTGCCAGGACTCCCATCAGCCCTGCCAGCACTCTTCTCTTTTTCATAAGCTCTCCCCGGCATCCAAATGTTTCCCGCACCCGGCCAATATGGCACAGCGCAGGATGCAGATGCATATGTATGCTTATTATACACGCGCAAACACATTACGTCAACCTGAATTCCAGAACTTCTATGGATAAGTTGCAGAAAGCCGCTGCGGAATTCCGCAGCGGCCCATGGATGTTCTTTTCACATTATCCCGCTTTTTTCGTCAGTTTCGCCACCGTGCCGGACAGCAGGAACAGGGCAATGAGGTTTGGGATGACCATCATGCCATTAAAGGTATCCGCAGCGTCCCACAGCAGCCCCAGGTCCATGGTTGCACCGACAATGGCAACAAAGGAATAGACGATCATAAAGCCCCGGTTTGCTTTGGAGCCCACCAGGAATTCCAGGCAGCGGGTGCCATAGAGGCCCCAGCCGATAATGGTGGAAAAGGCAAAGCAGCACATGGCCACCGCAGCAATCAAGGAGGCCCAGCTGCCATAGACGGACGTGAAGCCGCCGATAGTCAGCTCCGCGCCGGCCGCTGCGCCGTAGGTGATGTTTTCGCCGCTGATGAGGATCACAAAGGCCGTCATAGAGCAGATGAGAATGGTATCCGTAAACACCTCGAAAATGCCGAAATAGCCCTGCCGGACGGGGTCTTGCACATCCGAGGCCGCGTGGGCGATGGAACCGGTGCCCAGGCCTGCCTCATTGGAGAAAATACCCCGGGACACACCCTTTTTCGCACACAGGAAAAAGCTGCCCACTGCGCCGCCGGTGACGGCAGAGGGGGTAAACGCCCCCTTCATAATTTCACCCAGCACTGCCGGAACCCGGTTCAGGTTCAGCAGGATCACCCCAAGGGCCATGACCACATAAATGAGCGCCATAAAGGGCACCAGCTTTTCCGCCACGCCGCCGATCCGCTTCAGGCCGCCCACCAGCACCAGGGCCACCAGCAAAGCAATGCCAATGCCGACGATGAGATTCAGCCGGGCCAGCACCGCCTCCGGCATGGCATGGAAATTGGTGACCGCCGTATCCACGGCAGTAATGATGGCGTTCACCTGGGTGGCATTGCCGGTGCCGAAGACCGTCAGGACACCCAGCACCGCATAAATGGAGGCAAGGAAATGCCACTTTTTCCCCAGGCCGTTTTTGATGTAATACATAGGACCGCCAACCCAGTCCCCTTCCGCGTTTCTTTCCCGGAAATGGACCGCCAGGGTCACCTCTGCAAACTTGGTGCACATTCCCAGCAGCGCGCTGCACCACATCCAGAACACCGCACCGGGGCCGCCGATGGCAATGGCACCGGCCACACCGGCGATATTCCCCGTGCCGACCGTGGCCGCCAGGGCCGTGCACACGGCCTGGAAGGGCGTTACAGCGCCTTCGGCTGCGTCCTTTTTATGGAACATGCGCCCGAAGGTCTCCTTCATGGCAGTGCCGAAGCGGCGGAACTGGATAAACCCTGTGCGGAAGCTGAGCAGCAGCCCAACCCCCACAATACATATCATCGCAGGAACACCCCACACAAAGCTGTTCACCGCGGCGTTCACACTTGCAATTGTCTCCACGACATTCTTCCTCTCTTTTTCTCAAACTGTGAGCCATTGTATCACACTGGCGGTCATTTGTCCACAAAAATATGCCGCCGGAAATCCGGCGGCATGGCTTTTCGTTTATTCGTGATGGTATATCCGCTTGTCCAGGGCAAAGATCCGGCTGCTGAAGGTCCCTGCGGGTACACCCGGCAGGGTCTCGGCATAGATCTCCATGCGGCTGTCCAGCATATCGATCTGGCTCAGCAGATCCGCCTCGGCAAACATAGGCTTTACCGCAGCGCCGAATTCCGGCTCTCCATGGTGGGAGAGGATCATGTGCTGCAAAAGCAGACTTTTTTCCTCCGGGGTTCCCAGCTCTGCGGCAACCTGGGCGATCTCCTGTGCCCCCATCACCAGGTGGCCCAGCAGCTGGCCCTTCCGGGAATAATCCGTGACGACGCCCAGCTGGGAGAAGGTAAACTCCTTTTCCTTGGCAAAGTCATGGAGCAGGGTTCCCGTGAGCAGCAGGCTCCTGTCAATGATCTGGCTGTACTGCCCTGCCAGGAAATCCGCCAGGCACAGCATATTGGCCGTATGCATCAGCAGCCCCGACAGGAAGCTATGGTGCACGCTTTTTGCAGCTGGGATGCTGCGGAAGGTCTCCAGGTGCCGCTCCAGCATGGTCTCGGCGAGAACGCGGTAATCCCGGTCCTCCATAGAGGCGATCAGGCTGCGGACCTTTTCCAGAGTCTCATCCCGGTCAATGGGGGCCACAGGCACCAGGGCAGACACATCGTAGCTGTCCTCCTGGGTGGCCATGCGGATATTGGAGGCGGTGAGCTGAATGCTCCCCCGGTATTCCGTCACATCCGCACGAATTTTTACCACCTTTCCGGCATCCGTTGGCGCGCCCACAGGGCCGGAGTAGTCCCAGGCCTTTAGGTCCAGGCTGCCGGACTTATCTGTAACGGTGGCGCTGAGAAAAGGCTTGCCGCTGTTGGAGGTCTTGATGGCTCCCTCTTTCAGAATGTAAAATCCCTCTACCCGGTCTCCGGGCACCATATCCGCAAGCAGCTTATTATATTCCATAGCAATCGACTCCTTTATTCACTGGAATCATTATAGCGGGTTTTCCGGGAATTTGCAACAGATTACTCCACCGCTTTCAGGGATTCCGCCATGGGGATCCGGCGAATATGGCGGCGCATGACCAGCCCCACCACCCAGGCGAAGAGCACCGTGCAGACAAAGGCTGCGATGTAGCTGGTCCGCTCAATGTGGATATTGAAGCAGGAATTGTCCACCATGACCATACTCATGACCACGCCGTGCATGACCTTGCCCAGAGGCAGGCCAAGGATGGCTGCCAGGAAGCTCAGCACCAGGTTTTCCCGCAGGACATAGGCCGCAGTCTCCCTGGGATAGAAGCCCAGCACCTCCACCGTGGCGATTTCCCGGCTGCGTTCCGCCAGATTGATATTCGTCAGATTGTAGATGACGATAAAGGCCAGGGCCCAGGCAAAGCCGACAACCAGCCAGATGATGTAATTCAGGCAGCTCATGGCGCTGTCCACCTGGTCCAGCAGCACATCCATGCGGCTCAGGGCGGTGACTCCGTCCAGCTCCGTCAGTGCCTTGGCGATTTGGTTCAGATCGCCGGAGGCCTGGAGCATTGCCGCATTAAAGCCCTCGTTGCCGAAGCGCTCCCGGCAGGTGCCCCCCTGAACGAAGAGATAATTGCCCACATAGTTTTCAAACACGCCGGCCACCCGGAGGGTCACCCGGTTCAGGTCACTGTCCTCCACCTCGATGGTATCCCCCGGGGAAAGGGCCAGCTTTTCCGCCAGGCGGCGGCTGACCAGCGCCTCCCCTGCCCCGGGCTCCGGGACCTCCTGGCTCTGCCAGGAAAGCGTCCAATAGTTCTCCACAGCGTCCCAGTTGTCCAGGCCGATCAAAGTTACGGAGTGCATATTCTCCGTGTCGCCGTAGACATCCACCCGGTCCTGGATGCAGGGCAGCACGTCGTCCACCCCATCCAGCCTGGCAGCCGCTTCCGGCGTATTCTCCCCCTCCGTAAAGCTAAAGGACAGGGCATAGTGCTGCACGCCGCCGAACTGGTCGTTTCCGACATGGAGCATGGAGTCCCGAACGCCGAAGGCCGTGACCATCAAGGCCGTGCAGCAGCCGATGCCCACCAGCATCATGGTCATGCGCAGCTTGTAGCGGAGCATGTTGCGCAGGGTGATTTTCTGCAAAAAGGACAGGGGCTTCCACAGGAACGGGATATACTCCAGCAGAATGCGCTTGCCGCTTTTGCCCCGCTGGGGCCGGATCAGCTCTGCCGGAACACTGCGCAGGCTTCTCTGGCAAGATGCCAGGGTTGCGCCGAGAATTCCAACCAGGGACACTCCCAGCGTGATCATGGCAAGGCTCTGGCTATAGGTATATTTCAGGGGAGCGAACTTGTACAGGACCCCATAGGCCCACCAGAAGACCTCCGGCAGCGCCCAGGTGCCCAGGAAGAAGCCCAAAAGCCAGCCCAGGAAGGTGGCGCTGAGGGCATAGAGCAGGTACTTTGCCGCAATATCCCAACTGTGAAAGCCCATGGCTTTCAGTACGCCGATCTGGGTCCGCTCCTCGCTGACCATTCTCGTCATGGTGGTAATGCACACCAGCAGGGCGATCATGATAAAGAACACCGGCAGCAGATTGGCCACGGCGGATACAATGGCCGTATCATTCTGGAAGCTCACAAACCCGGCATTCTCCTGGCGGGTAAGGACATAGGTATCCGGCTCCTCCAGATTCACATATTCCGCGTGCTCCCGGTCCAAGCCCAGCAGGTCCAGATAGGAATCATACTGGTCCCAGGCAAGGGCATTGACCCGCTTGGTGATTTCCGGCTTGTAGGTTTCAACAAGCCCGTCGTATTCCGAGGAATAGATATCCGCAGACCGCCGCAGGCACGCATCCACCTCGGTATACACATCCATGGAAAAAGCGTCCGGGTGCAGCAGAAGAAACCCCTTTAAGGCCCCGTCGCCAATGGTTGTGGTTCCCCGGTCCGTGCTGAGGTAAAGGGGGGAATTCGCCAGGCCCACGATCAGAAAGCTCTTTGCCTCCAAAAGGTCCAGCGTGTCCGCGTCATTGTCCGCAGACAAGGTGACCACGGTCCCCAGGTCGGATTCATCAAAGGACCGGGCATCTGCCAGACACTCCGTGGCAGTCTGGGGCATCCGCCCGGCAGCCAGTGCAGGCAAATTCACCTGCTCCGTTATGGACATCAGCTTAAAGGCGCTGGAGGCTTCTTTGTAGGGAATCAGAACGTCCACGCTCTTCATGCCCTCTACCTTGCCCACATACCCTTCCCGGCTCAGAGTTTCCACATCGTCCTCGGAAAAGCCCAGGGTAGAGATCAGGCGAAAGTCGCAAAAATTCTGGGTGTCCAGGTAGTCCTGTGCCGTGGCATACATGGCATCCTTGGTAACCTTCAGTCCGGCAAAAAAACTGACGCTGAGGGCAACGATCAGAAGCAGCGCCAGATACCGCCCGAAAAAGCTCCGAATGGTCCTGGCCGTCATTTTCAAAATGGAACCCATAGACACCTCACCACTCGATCTCATCAATGGGAACGATGTTCTCATTGATCTCGTTGGAGCGGATCTTGCCGCTCTTGATGCGGATGATCCGGTCTGCCATCGGTGCAATGGCCTGGTTGTGGGTGATGATAATAACCGTCATGCCCCGCTCCTTGCTCAGGTCATACAGCAGCTTCAGCACGGCTTTGCCGGTCACATAGTCCAGAGCACCCGTTGGCTCATCGCACAGAAGCAGCCGGGGATTCTTGGCAAGGGCCCGGGCAATGGCCACCCGCTGCTGCTCGCCGCCGGAGAGCTGGGCCGGAAAATTCCGGGCCCGGCCACTGAGGCCCACCATATCCAGCGCCTGGGGCGCCGGTATGGGATTGCTGCAAAGCTGGGCTGCGATCTCCACATTCTCCAGCGCCGTCAGGTTGGGAATCAGATTGTAAAACTGAAACACAAAGCCCACATCATGGCGGCGATAGCGGGCCATTTCAAAGCCGGACATATGGGAAATATCCCTGCCGTCAAAGAGAATCTTGCCCTCGGTAATGGTATCCATGCCCCCAAGCATATTCAGAAGGGTGGTCTTTCCCGCGCCGGAGGAGCCCAGCAGCACCACAAACTCTCCCTTTTCCACCTGAAACGACACTCCGTCCAGCGCCCGCACCTGAGCCTCGCCGGTACCGTAGATTTTCTTCACATCTTCAAATTCAATATATGCCATTGTCTCTTCCTCCCCTACTGATACAATTGTATCGTATCACAGGTGGGATTGTAAAGTATTAACATTTCTGTGAAGGTTGTTTGAACAAAAATTTCCCTGCCAAAGAGGCAGGGAAAGCAAAATAAAATGCGTCTCGCGAAATCATCTTTTTAGCCATTCAAACCAGAGACGTTTTTCTTTCAATTTAGTGATCTGACCGTTTTGGTTGCAAAAGATTGCTTTGACGGTACGATTTCCGAACAGATTCCTGCCATAAAGGCCGATGGTCTTTTCATGAATTTCCCCTGTGGGGTCAAAGACATAATAAACGGACTGCTCTTCGCCCTTAGAAAATTCCAAATACACGCTTCTCGGAAAGACCGTCAATTCCAAAACATACCAGTCCCGAGGAATATACGCTTGCAGCAGAATTTGGGCCTCCGATGTGGAAAATTCGCAAACACCGCTTTCTACATTTTCAGCCCGAAGAAAGGCATCCGTCACTTCTTGCGTCTGCGACAGTGCCTTTGTCATGGACGTTTCATCCGGTGTAACTGCAACATCCGGCATTTCCTTCAAGATTTGCTCAGGGGGTGTATCCAGAGGCGCAAAAGTTGTTGTGCCAAAATGGAACTCCAAATAAAAAAGGCAAGCAACAGCTGCGGCAATGAGGACAAGCAAAACACAAAACAGCTTCTTTTTCATACGGACCTCCTAGCATAAAAATGATTTCCTAATTAAAGTATAGCAGAGGATTCAGAAATCACATTATCAAGGCTATCGCAATAGGTCTGCTCAGGCAAGCCTGCCATTTGCAGCGCAGTTCACGCCCCGGTTTCTTCCCGTGGGGTCAAACACACCGTCAGCAGGAAGGGTATGGAGCAGAACAGGCTGTATGCATAGCGGAATTCCGCATAAACGGGCGTTGCAGCCAGCAGGGACAAGACCACAAGGATCGGCACGGCTGCCACCAGCAGCGCCCGGCGGTCCCGTTTGACCCAGGCCCCATAGGCCCCGGCAAAGGCAAGCCAGCTATGCAGGCCGATGGAAAGAAATGCCTGCAGCAGTGGGGACGTCTCGAAGAACGAGAAATATTCTTCAACGAGATGCTTGACGGTTTCCGAGCCCGTATGGCGAACAATCCCATAAGCATTCCCCTGTGTCTCCAAATGCCACCGCCAATAATCATAGCCGCCGTTCCAGTAGCCCTTCGTCTGGTCGACCCATCCAAATAAATAGGATAACGGATATTTCATTCCCAGCTGAACATAAAGCTTTAGAAAGTCACCTTTGTGATCGATAAGATAGCTCTGGTTCCCGCGCTCCCGAACCAAGTTCTTTATGGGGTCAGAAATACCATGGCAATAATACTCCGGAATCTTACTGACATCGACCACGTTTTCCAATAGCGCCCGCTGTTCCGATGTCAGTTCATTTCCAACCTTTATAACTCTGCTGATTTGTTGAGTCGGTATGGAAAGGGCTTCTATGGTATCGGGCTGCACCACATTCAGCTTTTCCAGCACAGGGTGCTTAAGAATGTAGGTTCCGCCGAGAATCGCGATAAAAATCAATAGAAGCTTCCAGTGCTTTTTTCCGAACAGGATCCCAAAAAGCACAACCGTTGCTGCAAATACCATCCAGCCGTTGCTCCGCAGCAGGCAGATCCCCACTGCAGCCACCGCAGCCACGACGGCATCCCACAGCTTCTTCTCCGCTCCAAAGGCAAGGTAACGGTAGATCGCCACAACGAAAAAGGTCACTGCCGCTCCAAAGGGCACATCCTTCCACATGGTAACACTGTAGGCAATATGGAAGGGCATCAGTGCGTACCAGGCAAGGGTCACAAAAACCAGGCCCTTGCTTCTTGTGATCTGATAGACAGTGTACGCAACATAGGCAAAGCAGAGAGAGAGCAGCGCCATGGAAAACAGGCTGTAGCAGGCCACGGCGCAGTTCATATCTCCCCCGCTGAGCTTCATCCCAATCATCATGCACAGGCGGATCAGCTGGGTATGGTAGTAAGGGTGATGGTTGCTGTACACCCCGGTCATGATCTGCTCAATTTGCCACGAGCTGTCTATAGATGTATTGCCGGGGTACATACTGGTGTAGAAAACGATGCCGTAGATCACCAGAAGAAGCGCCCAGCCCCCAAACAGGATCCATTTATCCCCGGGGGTCCGCATAGTGGATACCGGTTTCGTCTGTCTGCCCACGTACGCGCCGACGGCCAGGAAAATCTCCCGGAACAGCAGAAATCCGCCTGCCAGCACAAGCACCAGCTTCAGGCAGGTATGCAGCTTCTGAAAGGTACTGCCGCCGCTCCCGAAGAACAGGCTGTAGTTTGCCAGCGCAACCGCAAGGGACAGCACCGCAGCGCAAACACTTGCCCCAATTCTTTCCCTACGCGCCGGCAAAGCACTGCGGTCACGCTTGGTCCATGCCCAGACGCCAAGCAGCGCCGTCAGCAAATAGGGAACCATATAGCTGTCCGACCAGGCGGTAAACAGGCACCAGTAGCAGACACAGACAAATGCCGCTGACCACCCAATTCGTTTTTTCCATATCTTCATTTCTATTCTCCTATCCAAAGGGCTAACATCTTAAAGTACTTGCTACTATTATATGTCAGGTCGTTGCACAACGCAAGAAGCATTTGATTATAAGTGGATTAAAATATCCCCGGGCGTGTCACTCTGGCCGCATCAACAATATATATACGTCGCACTTCCAAGAGAATATTCCTGAAACATGAGGTAATTCTCTTCCATAAAGTTAGGAAAACGATTCTTTTGCAAAAGGATCTTAACAATAAGCCCCCAATGAGAAAAATTGTCATATTCCAATAGCTTTTTTCCAAAAAGGAAGAAGAAAAAAATCAGAGAGAAGAGGATGCGATACAGCAAAGGTAGAAATGATTCGGCAGTGAAATAGTGTTTCCGCAGGAAAGCAGCAGAACGGTCCTTCCAACATGCATAAACAATGTAGAACGAACCAAACACCCATAATAGAACCGTTACATGTGGCAAAACATTCAGAAGTCAAGCAACGAAGAGCACGGACATTTGAACGACAACCGTGATCCCAGGCAGGAACACAAAATCCGCATTTGTTTTTCTCCGCAAGAACTCCCAAAAGCCAAGATTTTGCAGAGCAAACAGTGTAAGCCACAGCAAGCCCCACATACCGTCATAATATTGATGCCTCTTTTCAAGCGCTTCCTTGGATGGTGAAACCATACGCGCAAACGTCACTACAGTTTTGCATAACATTGTAACACAGGAAAACCGTTGCTTCAACAAAATTGTGTTATCAATTGCAAAAAAATCCCCCTGCCTTGCGGCAGGGGGAGGAAGATGTTAGCTCAGAAGCTGATTATTCAGCAACCTCGGTAACGACACCGGAACCGACGGTACGGCCGCCCTCGCGGATAGCGAAACGCAGGCCCTTCTCGATAGCGATGGGGGTGATCAGCTCAACGTGCATAACGACGTTATCGCCGGGCATGCACATCTCGGTGCCCTCGGGCAGGGTGATGATGCCGGTCACGTCAGTGGTACGGAAGTAGAACTGAGGAC
>ERZ1034952.100-NODE-100-length-75283-cov-38.616858_pt1 | contig 75283 bp, 46 predicted proteins | sample MGYA00520625_ERZ1034952 | MGnify/ENA primary metagenome ERZ1034952 (study PRJEB33766, sample SAMN09781773) | gut metagenome | biome: gut microbiome | host: Homo sapiens | place: Madagascar | study: EMG produced TPA metagenomics assembly of the PRJNA485056 data...
ATATAAAAACATTATAAAGCCTTTAGATAGAACTCGTTATCCCGAACTGAGGTATCTTTGCATCGTGATTCAGAAAGCGTGCAAAATCACTTGCCCAGTTGGAGAAAAAAATCTCCCTAATTGGGAAAATAAAAAGGCCTGATTTAACCCGATAAAAAAAGAGCCCCCAATGCGGGAAAAACATAGGGGGCTTTTATTTTGATATCAAAAATCCTTAGTAAGGAAAAAGGAGCGGAAGAACGAAGGTCATCACAACGCCGATGATAACCTGCAGAGGCAAACCTACCTTCACGTAATCCATAAACGTATAGCCACCCGCCTTCATCACCAGCGCATTAGGAGGCGTAGAGAACGGAGAGGCAAAGCACATGCTGGCGCCCAACGTAACCGCAAAGAGGAAGGAATAAGGACTCACACCTACCTGCTGGGCCGCCACCAGGGCAATAGGAGCCATCAGCACAGCCGTGGCAGTATTGCTGATAAACATCGTCATCAGAGAAGTGGTGAAGTAGATGCCTGCCAAGAGAGCTGTAGGTCCCATCGAACCCAAACTCTCTACTAGCCCCTGAGAAACCAAGGCCGAAGCACCCGTCTTCTCCAGCGCCGTAGACATCGGCATCATGGCGGCTATCAGCACGATGCTCTCCCAGTTGATGGTCTTGTAAGCCGCCTCCACATTCCGGAAACAACCGGCAAAGACGGTCAGCAGTCCGGCGATGATGACCGCCGTGACCGGAGCCACAGGAATGAAATCGAACACCATCATCGTAATCATCAGCAGCATGATGGCAGCCGCCACAGGCGCCTTATAATCCAAGAGCACCTTGTCGGCAGTCTTCTCTGGCTGGTCGATAACCACCCAGTTGCTCGTATCGGTAGCCAGATGAGCCAGATTGGTCCATTCGCCCTGCACCAGGAGCATATCGCCCACATGCAGCTTGGTGGCTATCAGATTGTCGGTAATATATTCATCGCCACGCTTTACGCCCAGCACGTTGATGCCGAAACGCTTGCGCAGGTTGGCATCGCCTATGCGCAGACCGGCAAAATTAGACGTAGGCATCACCACGATTTCGGTCAGTCCCAGGTCGTAGAAATCAATCTTCACATCCTTCATCTTCCTGAGGCCGTAATCGCTGGCAAAGCGTTTCATCTTCTCCTCCTCACCTATTATATATAAGGTATCGTGAACCTGAATGGTGCTGCTGCTCTTCGCCATGTTCTGGCTCACATCCTTCACCAGTCCCAGTCGCGATTTCTTCTCGTTTCTTATCTCGATGATACTCACACCATATTTCTTCTGGATGCTCAGATCCTTCAGGGTTTTGCCCACGATATCCATCTGCTCGCCATTCTCGTCGAGGGCGGCAGAAGGGCGGCGGCTAGGCACGATGTAGCGATGCAGATTATCGAGCAGCTGATATTCGTCTACCAGGTCATCAAGCGATTTGCCCTGCTTCTTTTTCTTACCGCTCTGCTTTTTGCTGAGGAAGATTTTGCTGAGCGGCATGAGCACGATGATGCCGATGGCGATGACGATGATGCCCACAGGGAAGAAGCTGAAGAAGGCAAGCGGCTGATAACCGCTCTCGGTCAATACTTCATCGATAACCAGGTTGGGCGGCGTACCGATGAGGGTGAGCATTCCACCCAGACTTCCGGCAAAGGCAAGCGGCATGAGGAAACGCGACGACTGCATGCCCGAGCCCGCAGCTATGCTCATGATGATAGGCATCATGAGGGCCACCGTTCCGGTATTGCTCACGAAGGCGCCGATAAAGGAGGTTACGAGCATTACGAGCAGGAAGGTAATGGTTTCGTTGCCGCGCGAGAGCGCCATGAGCTTATTGCCCGTAAGCTTGGCAAGTCCGGTCTGCATGATAGCTCCACCCACCACGAAGAGTCCTATCATCATGATGACGATGGGCGAAGAAAAGCCCGCCAGCGCCTCGGCAGGTGTCAGGATACCCAGAACCAGGAGTGCTGCCAGGGCGGTAAGCGCCACGATGTCGGCCCTCACCCTGCCCCAGATGAATAGGGCTACCGTAATAACCAATATGATAAGTGTTGTTGTCATGTTTTAAAATTTTTATGTTATAATTACTGTATTTATTCTCTCACCTGCTGCGGCGTCATTCCGGTATGTTTCTTGAAATAGCGGCAGAAGAAGCTGGCATCAGCAAAATGATATTCCCATGCCATCTCCTTGATGCTCTGGGCGGAGCGCTTGAGCTGCATCTTCAGCTGGAGCACCACATACTGGTCGATGATGATTTTGGGTGTATGACCCGTTACCTGCCTCACGATATTCGAAAGATACTTGGAGGTGATGTTCATCTGCTCGGCATAATAGTTGACATCTCTCGACTTCTTGTAATCGCGTTCCATGAGCATCATGAAGCGGTTGAAGAGTTCCCTCACCCTGTAAGATTTCACCTCGTCGGGGCAGTTCTGCGGATTGCGTTGCAGATATTCGTGGAACCCTATGAAGAAGGCCTTGAGCTGATAGAGTACCAGCTGCGAGATACAGGTACAGTCGTGCTGCTCGAAATAGAGCCTGAGGAGGGCAAACATGCTGTCGATGATATGGGTAACCACGGGCGAATCCTGCCGGCATCGGTCCTCGCGCAGGGCAGAATAAACCGTCTGTTCCAGTTGCAGACTGGCTTCGCGCAGCAGAGATGGATTATATTTCAGCATCTCCACTTCGAAGGCAGAAGCATTCATGGCGGCACAAGTATCCCCCTCGCAGGAAGCGGAAGACTCCATCTTCTTCACCTCTACCACATCATTCGGAAACAGGGTGATGACGGCTCCCTCATAGAGATCCCAATCCTTATAATTCACATTCAGCACGGCCCTGCCCTTGCGGCAAAGGAGAATGGCTCCATAGGTCAATACCTGCGGACCCTCCTGCCATTCGCTCAAATCGGAGCAGAAAAGACTGGCCTCCTGATAACTGTTCAGTTCAGATAATTCTATCATAAATACCTTTTATTCGCTTTTTGCGTGCAAATATACGGAAATAATGTGAGAAAAAAGAACTTTTGTTCCGAAAAAATCCATGCGGCACGAAAAAATTAAAACGGATATTCGCCAAAATCGCCGTACCTTTGCACCCAAATTCATGAGATAACAGATTTATAAAAAAAATAATAACAGATTTTTGAATGATAAAGAAAATGATGATTGCAGGCCTTCTCATCTGGGGAGGCTCTCTATGGGCTGTGGCTCAAACCAGGATGACCATCGCCCAACTCTTCGAAAGAATCGAAGAAAACAGCAAGTCGCTACGAACCTCGAAATCGGGCGTAGAAGCTGCCAGCATCGGTATCGAATCGGCTAAAAGCAAGAAACTGCCCGACCTCGATGCATCCCTCTCCTTCAGCTACATCGGAAACGCCCTGATGACCGACCGCGACTTCAGTAACGCCCAAGGTTTGAAATCGCCCCACTTCGGCAATAATTTTGCCTTCCAGGCACAGCAGGTGGTTTATGCAGGTGGCGCCATCAACGCAGGCATCCGTCTCGCCGAACTGGGCAAGCAGCAGGCAGAGGTGGGCGTGAAACTCACCCGTCAGCAGGCTCGCTTCATCGCCCTGGGACAGTATCTGGACCTCTACAAGATAGACAACCGTATCAAGGTATATGAAAAAAACATCGAGCTCACCCGCCAGCTTATCGCCGACATCAAGGCGAAACAAACCCAGGGAATGGCGCTCAAGAACGACATCACCCGATACGAACTGCAGATGGAGAGCCTGAAACTGGGACTCACTTCGCTACGCAACAACCGCAGTATCCTGAACCACCAGCTCCTGAATACGCTCGGCATGAACCAGGAAGATAAAGGGGAACAGGAGATGCAGATTATTCCGGACGCTACGATTGCCGACAAGGCTTACGCCAAGGATGGCGAAGCTTACTGGCAGACGGCAAGCACGATGAATTCGCCCCTGCTGGAACAGAGCAGCAACGCCATCAGAATAGCGGAACAGAAGGAGAAAATTGCCAAGAGCGACCTGCTGCCGAAAGTGGCGCTGGTGGCTGCCGAGAATTTTGACGGACCTATCCTCTTCGAGTTGCCGCCGATAGACAAGAATCTGAACGTATGGTATGTGGGCGTAGGCGTGAAATACAGCCTCAGTTCGCTCTTCAAGAGCAACAAGCGCATCAGACAGGCTGCCGTAGAAACCCGACAGGCAAAGGAAAGCCATGCCCTGCAGGCTGAACAGCTGAACAATAGCGTACAGGCTGCCTACGTGCAATATCAGCAAACCTACGTAGAACTGGAAACGCAACGCAAGAGCGTAGAACTGGCGCAGCAGAACTACGAGGTGATGAACGCCCGCTATCTCAGTCAGCTGGCGCTGGTAACCGACATGGTGGATGCATCGAACCTGAAGCTCAACGCCGAACTGAACGAGGTAGATGCCCGCATCAACATCGTATACGCTTATTACCGCATGAAATACGTAGCGGGAGAAATTTAGAAAGTGAAGAGTGAAGAACGAAGAAACAACGTTCGGCGTCCGAAGGGAAAGCCAATTCATCTGCTCTTTTTCAAACAATAAAACAAATATAAATTATGAATAAGAAGATTATCAAGAGAATATATAATGTAGTTATCATCCTCTGTTTTATAGGAGCCATCGGCTGGTGCTTCAGCCATTTTTATCATGGTAGCGACGTGGTTTATACCGATGATGCCCAGGTGAACCGCCACATTACGCCTATCAACACGCGCATATCAGGATTTATCAAGGAAATCCGTTTCTCCGACTATCAGCACGTGAAGAAGGGTGATACACTCGTCATTATCGAAGATTCAGAATTCCGCCTGCATGTGGCTCAGGCAGAGGCTGGGCTGCGCGGTTCTAAGGCAGGTTCTTCGGTTGTATCTGCCAGCATGGGAACCACCACTACCAACGTGCAGACGGCTTCGGCAGGTATCGAAGAGGCACGTGTAGACATGATGAACGCCAAGCAGGATTTCGACCGTTTTGCAGCCCTGATGAAGAAGGATGCGGTAACCCGCCAGCAATATGATAATGCCTACGCCCGCTATCTGGGAGCCAAGGCACGTTATGAGCAGGCAAGCAGCCGGAAGGCAAGTGCCGCCTCGGTTCGCAACGTACAGACCCAGCAGCTGGGCGGTTCGCGTGCAGGCGAGAGTGTGGCAGAGGCTCAGCTCAATCTGGCCCGTCTGAACCTTTCTTATACCGTAATCGTGGCTACCTGCGACGGCGTGATGGGCAGGAAAGATATCCACGAGGGACAGCTGGTTCAGCCAGGACAGATGTTGGCACGCATCGTGGATGACAACGATGTATGGGTAGTAGCCAACTATCGTGAAACCCAGATGGACGGCATCCAGGTGGGCAAGGCGGTAGATTTTACAGCCGATGCCATTCCGGGTGTCGTATTCCACGGCAAGGTAGAGGCGCTCTCAGCAGCTGCCGGCAACGCCTACTCCATGATTCCGGTAGATAATGCCACCGGCAACTTCGTTAAGGTAGAACAACGCGTACCGGTTCGCATCGCCCTCACCCCAGACAACGACCCAAAACAGGTAGCCCTGCTCCGTGCCGGTCTGAACGTAGAAACCAAGGTTCGCCTCAAATAGAATGTTCTATCAACTATAAATTATTAATTGAAAAAATGCCAGGACCTCCTATGTTACAGGGACCCTTCCGCGTCCCTTCGTTCAACGGATATATTCCTCGCCGGTTGCAGCCTTGGATTTATCTCCTCTTCGCCTTCATCTTCCTGATGTCGGGCGGAATTTATGGAGGAGCCATGAGCCAGGTAATGGGCGAGTACAGTTTGATGAGAGAAGACGTGCTCATGATCATCATGTTCAACGTGGTGGGCGTGGCGATGCCATTCCCCTTCCTCTTCAAGATGAAGTTCCACTTTACCAACCGCCAGCTTCTGCTGAATGCGGCACTGGTAGTGGCAGCTTGTAATTTCCTCATCATGTGGACCGACTCGGTGCCCTTGATGTGCATCCTCGCTTACATCGCAGGCTTCTTCAAGCTCTGCGGAACCTTCGAGTGTATGAGCACCATCCAGTTGTGGATGACCTCCAAGCGCGATTTCACCATCTTCTTCCCCCTGCTCTACTGCATCGTGCTGGGAAATATGTTCCTCTCGCCTTGGATTACAGAACACCTTATTTATATATATCAGGATTGGCGCATCATCAACTGGACGATGACAGGCGCCCTGCTGCTGGTAGCATTCATCGTGTATGTCACCACCCACGACTTCCGCTTCATGAAGCCCCTGCCCTTTATCAGTCTCGACTATCTGGGCTGCATCCTGTGGTCGGTATGGATGCTGGAGTTCATCTTCTTCTTCACCTATGGCGAGCACTACAACTGGCTCGATTCGAAGATCATGCAGATGGATGTGCTGCTCTTCATCATAACCGGCTATTTCTGCATCCAGCGCATGCTCCACATCCGTCACCCTTACATCGCCCCAGCGGCATGGAAGTATAAACGGCTCATCCCGCTACTCATCCTCTTCGCCTTCGTAGAGTTCATGGGCAGTACGCCAAAGGTGCTGCAGACTGCCTTTACGGGCGGCGTACTTCATTTCGGCACGTTTACCACCAATGTGCTCAACTTCGTAGAATGGGTGGGGGCCATCGCCGGATGCCTCTTCTGCCTGTTCTGGTGCAAGATGCTCCATCAGAAATATACCCGACTGCTCACGATAGGCGTGGCAACGATGGTATGTTATCCCGTAATGATGTATTTCCTCATCGACCCGGGACTCAACATCGAGGCACTCTATCTGCCCATCTTCCTCAGAAGCATCGGCAACGCCATCTTCTTCTGCATGTTGACCATCTATCTGGAAGAGCTGATGCCGTTTGAACATTTCTTCATGGGACTGACGATGGCAGGCATCATCCGCAACGGCCCTGTTTCGGCGATGTGCTCCGGACTCTACAGCTACGGACTTCGCCATCAGATGGCAGAAAACATGTCGCGCGGACTGCCTTATGATGCCGGCAACCTGCTGATGATCAGCATCCGCGAGCTCTACGGACTAACCTGTCTCATCGGCATCGGCGTGCTCATCATCTTCCTGCTCTGGGACATTCAGCCTATCCGCAGCACCCTGAAGAAGATGCCTGCCTGGAACTTTGTGGGAAGAAAAATGAAGAAAAATCTTGCATAATACAGAGATTTATGCTAACTTTGCAAACAAAAAAAAGTTAGCAACATGACAAAGAAAGGTAAACATACCGTATTATTCATCTGCCTGGGCAACATCTGCCGCTCTCCGGCAGCCGAGGGAATCATGAAGAGTCTTGTAGAAAAAGCAGAGCTTCAGGATGAGTTTGAAATCGATTCTGCGGGCATCGGGGGCTGGCACATAGGTCAGTTGCCCGACAGCCGCATGCGCAAATGTGGCGCCGAGCATGGCTACAATTTCAACAGCCATGCCCGCCAGTTTCAGAAGTCAGACTTCGCCCGTTTCGAAACCATCGTGGTAATGGACAACGAAAACTACCGTGCCATTACCTCCATGGCTTCTTCAGAGTCTGATAGGAAGAAAGTAGTGCGCATGGCCGATTTCCTGACCCACCATCGTGAATACACCACCGTTCCCGATCCGTATTATGGCGACTATAGCGACTTCGAACTCGTCATCACGCTTCTCGAAGATGCCTGCCAGGAATTATTGGACAGCATTATAGGGGAAGGGTAAAAACAGATAAAACAAAAAGGGATGAATCATCAAAATATCAGATTGATGACTCATCCCTTTTTTCAATTTAAAATATTTATACCGTAATCTCGCCCGAGCCATAGCAACGATGATGATGCTCATCATAAACTACACAGAACTGGCCGGGAGCCACACCATGAATCGCCTCTTCTGAATGAATCATCCAGCGGCCGTCTTCCAGCTTTTCTATCGTAGCAGGATGATACTCCGGCGTATGACGAATCTTGAAAGTTACCTTCTGCATAGCAACCTCGCGTGTGAGGAAATGGAAATCATGGAGAGGAAAATCCTTCTTGTATGCCGACTGCGGATCATAACCATGACTCACATACAGGATGTTGTTCTCTACATCCTTCTTAATCACGAACCAGGGACCGCCGCCAAAGCCCAAGCCCTTGCGCTGGCCGATGGTATGAAACCACAAACCCTTGTGCTCGCCTATGCGCTTGCCCGTCTCCATCTCTATGACATCGCCCGGTTTCTCGCCCAGATAACGGCGGATATAATCATTATAATTTATCTGTCCCAGGAAGCAGATTCCCTGACTGTCCTTGCGCTTGGCATTTATCAGATGCTCCTCTTCGGCTATCTCGCGAACCTCATTCTTGATATGATGGCCGATAGGGAAAATCGCTTTTTTCAATTGCCAGCTCTCTATCTGAGCCAGGAAATCGGTCTGGTCTTTTACAGGATCAGGACTCGTGACAAGCCATTTGTCGCCATTTTCATCCGTTTCGGTCTGCGCATAATGCCCCGTGGCGATGAGGTCGTAGTTGTGACCCATCTTCTCATCGAAGGCACCAAACTTAATCAGGCGGTTGCACATTACGTCCGGATTAGGCGTAAAACCAGCCTTCACCTTCTCCATCGTATAACGGGTTACCTCGTTCCAATATTCATGATGACAGTCAACCACTTGCAGCTTGCACCCATACTTTCTAGCCACAGCCGTAGCCATCTCCAGGTCCTCCTCCGAAGAGCAGTCCCACTCCTCTTTCTCCTCAGGACCAATCTTGATGTAGAAGCAATCAGGATGCAGGCCCAGCTGGGCAAACTCCCAAACCACAACCGAACTGTCGACGCCTCCCGAAAGGAGCACGGCAATTCTCTTATCCTTTATTTCGTCAATATTCAGCATATTCTTTCCTGTTTATAATAATCCGGTTGCAAAATTACGAAAAAAAACTGATATAATGAGCAAAGAAAGGGCTAGAAATGCATGGGAAAGAGAAAAGAAAAGCCCGCAGAGCCTATTTTTACTATAGAATATACTTATAGCCGTATTCATAGCTTTTAAACATAAAACGAGTTTTGCTTTCGTTTTTATCTATACCTTTGCAATCGATTTCAGAAATCGATAAGAAAGAATGTTTTTGAAAATTCAGTATTTACATTAATAGATAAAGAAAAATGGAGATTTTAAAAAATCTATTTTATGGCTTCCCAGACCTTTGGGGAGGCGGAGTAGCCCACTCTGTGATGATTCTTTCGCTGGTCATCGCCTTGGGTTTGTGTTTAGGTAAGCTCAGAGTAAAAGGTGTTTCCCTGGGCTTGGCTTGGATTCTGTTCATCGGTCTTATCTTTGGACATTTCTCTCTCAACCTTGACGAGCATCTGCTCCACTTCCTCAAGGAATTTGGCTTGATCCTCTTTGTCTACTCTATCGGTCTGGAGGTAGGTCCGGGCTTCTTCGCTTCGTTCAAGAACGGCGGCAAGAGTCTCAACCTGCTCAGCATGATTGTTGTGGCCCTGAGTATCATTACTACCTTAGTCATCTTCTCATTTTCGGGAACATCCATCACCTCTATGGCAGGTATCCTTTCGGGTGCCGTAACCAACACTCCTGGATTGGGTGCAGCCCAGCAGGCATTCAGCGACCTGCGCCACATCGACGCCCCATCCATCGCAGCCGGCTATGCTATCGCCTATCCTATGGGTGTGCTCGGCGTTATCCTCAGCTTCATTATATTAAGGTTCGCGCTACGCGTAGACAAGCAGAAGGAAGAGGATGAAGCTAAGCGAGGCAAGGGACATCTTGAAGCGATGACCCTGAACACCTTCGCCGTAAAGGTTTCTAACCAGATGGTTTTCAAAGATACCGTCAAGCAAATCCGCTATCTGCTGAAGCGCGACTTCATGGTTTCCAAGATTATCCGTAACAACGGCGAACGCCAGGACGAGGTGGTTAACGGACAGACCGTGATAGAAGAGGGCGACATTCTGCAGATTGTGGCTCATCCTACCGTAGAAGAACCTATCATCGCCCTGCTCGGCGAGAAGGTTGACGTAAAGGACGAGGAATTCAGTAGCGAACTCATCAACCGCCGAATCCTGATTACCAAGCCGGCCATCAACGGAAAGAGCATCAGCCAGTTGCAGATTAGAAGCAACCTTGGCGCCAACATTACCCGCGTAAACAGAAATGGTGTAGACCTCATCGCAACCCCAGACCTGAAACTCCAGTTGGGCGACCGCGTAACCGTAGTGGGCAAGGAGCTCGCCATCGCTCATACCGAGAAGGTGCTGGGTAACCAGATGAAGCGTCTGAACTACCCTAACCTCATCCCAATCTTCCTGGGTATCATGCTGGGTTGTATCGTAGCCAACATTCCGTTCTTCATCCCAGGCATCAACGAGAATCTGCGTCTCGGACTTACCGGCGGCCCATTGGTAGTAGCCATCCTGATAGGTTATTTCGGACCGAAATACAACCTCGTTACCTACAATACCATTTCAGCCAACCTGATGCTGCGCGAAATCGGCATCTGCATCTTCCTGGCTTGCGTGGGTCTCGGCACAGGCGAACAGTTTATCCAGACCGTAGCATCAGAAAGCGGACTGACCTGGATACTCTACGGCATCGCCATCACCATGATACCAATCATTCTGGGCGGCATCATCGGCAAGCTCGTGTTCCACATCAATTATTATACATTACTCGGCGTATTGGCAGGTGCCAACACCAACCCATCTGCCCTGGCTTACGTACGTGAGCAGACTTCGGCTGATGCGCCAACAGTAGGCTATGCGAATGTATATCCATTCGCCATGTTCCTCAGAATTGTAACCATTCAGATTATTATTTTTGTATTCGGATAAACATATATGACAGAAAAAGAATTGAAAACCTGCGCTTGCGGAGAGGATAACTGCAACTGCAAGGAAATAGCAGAATCAGAACTCAGAAGAAAACTCGACTTATTATTACGTACCGGTAGCATTCTCATGGAGAGTGCTGCCGACACATCCCGCATCATGCGAACCATGAAGCGTGCAGCAGCTTTCCTCGGTCTCGACGAGCGATACATGCATCTTTACATCAACTGGAACGTGCTGATGGTAAACTATAGCGACGAGGAGCATTCCTTCTCCAAGTTCCAGAGATGCGAGAAGCACGGTATCAACCTCACCTCTATTTCCCAGGTAAGTAAGCTCACCTGGAAGGCCATCAAGGATAACTATTCGCTCGAACAGTATGAGCAGGCTCTGAACGACATCAAGGCCACCCCACGCAGCTTCACCCCTTGGCAGGTAGCCATCGGCGGCGGTTTTGCCTGCGGCGGATTCTGCATCCAGTTCGGTTGCGACTGGCCAGCCTTCTTCTTCTGTTCGCTTGCAGCCATTCTGGGTTTCCGCCTGAGAATGTTCTTGCCAACCAAGGGCTGCAACAACTATGTAGCCATCGGCATTTCGGCCTTCGTAGCCACTCTGATAGCCTGGTTGACCTCATTCCTTTCGCTCAACCCATCTATTGCCGAAGCGCTTCCAGCCTTCATGCATTCAGATACCCCTTGGCATCCGCTGATGGCGTGTGCCCTCTTCATCGTGCCGGGAGTTCCACTCATCAACTTTGTAAGCGATATGCTCGACGGATATATTGAGGTGGGAATGGTTCGTGCCCTGAACACCCTGCTGATGCTCTTTGCGATGGCGTTCGGTATCGCCTTCGCCATCCAGATTTGCCACATCGACAACTTTGTGAAGGATCTTACGATGACTCCTCATCACGAATACTGGGAGTTTGCCATCGCAGCTGCCGTATCGGCCATGGGTTTCTCTACCATCTTCAGCATACCTCGCCGTCTGTTGCCGGTTGTAGCTGTGGGCGGTATCATCGCCGTTTGCTTCCGCAATTTCGTCAATCTGGGTCCATCTAACGGCAACATCGGTCTCGACATGGGTCTGAGCATCGGTTCGCTTGCCGGTTCTGCGCTCATCAGCATCATCGTGATCAAGGCGCGCCATTGGTTCCATACCCCTCACCAATGTATCACCATTCCTAGTGTTATCCCAATGGTACCGGGAGTTCTGATGTATCGCGCCCTCTTTGCCTTCATCGACATGCATGGCGTGGTAGGCGAAGTAACCGTAGGTATGAACAACCTCATCAAGGCTTCGCTCGCCATCATCTGCATCGCCCTGGGTGTGGCAATTCCAAACGTATTCTTCCGCCGCTTCATCGCCGACAACCGCAAGCGCAAGCTGCTTGCCATGCTGGTAGAAAGAAAGAAGAAGAATGGCGAATTCGTAGATTTGCACGAAGTAGAAATCAAATAATCATCTGATTGGAAATCAGTTTTTCATCGGATGAATTTCGGATAAAAAGAAGTAGAGATGCGATAAAACATCATTTTATTCTTCAAAAAAGGAGGATATTAAAATAAATGTTTTATCTTTGCACCCAAATTTAGCTATCGGTTATTTCTATAGCCGATAGCTTCAATAAAGGAACAATATGGAAATACGACAACTGAAATATTTCTTGAAGGTAGCCGAGACGCTCAACTTCTCAGAAGCTTCGCGCAAGTTATACATCACCCAGAGCACCCTCTCACAACAGATTTCGCATCTGGAACAGGAGATAGGTCTGCCTCTCTTCGAGCGCAATTCTCATGAGGTTTACCTCACAGAGGCGGGCAAGGAATTGAGACCTTACGCCCAAAATGCGGTCAATTCTGCCGAAGCCTGTGTAGACCACATGAACGATCTGAAGGAAATGCTTACAGGCGAACTGAACATCGGCGTAACGTTCTCCTTCAGCAACATCATGTCCGAGACGCTCATCGCCTTTCTCCACGCCTATCCTCATGTAAAGCTCAACATCCAATACCGCACCATGCAGGAACTGATGGACGGACTGAAGAAGCGCGAACTCGACCTCGTTTTGGCTTTCAAGCCTCTGAAGAACGAGAAGGCGGTAGACAGCCGAGCTATTTTCAGCAACCGTCTTGCCGCCATCGTGAACGAGAATCATCCGCTGGCGCGCCTTTCATCGGTCAAGCTTTCCGATCTGGAGCGTTACGACCTCATCCTTCCTTGCAAGGGTCTGCAGGCACGCAACGCCTTTGATCACATGGTAGAGGGCAAAGATTTGAACTACAAGATTATGGTAGAGGTGAATAATGTAAACATCATCTTCGACCTTCTGAGCCGCAGCAATCTGGTGACCATTCTCTCCGAATCGACCACCATTCTGCAGAACGGCATGAAGGCGATTCCTATCGATGCTGCCGACAACGAAATGGATGGCTGCATCCACATTCTGAAAGATGCTTACATGAAAAACTCAGCCCAGGAGTTCATCCGCATGCTGAGCCAGAGCACCAGCATCCTCGCCAATTTTGCCCTGAAGGATATCCTGAGATAATCATCTTAACGCCTGGCGGCTTGCGAGCCTATTTGCTTGCGGCTAGAACAGATAAAAAAATCCTCGCTCGAGTTCTTTTTCGAGCGAGGATTTTTTCTTCTTTTTACCTTTATGGGGACCAGCGATGGAATCGCTGGGAACGGGAACCAGAGGGATGACACGCAACCCCGCTAGGCTTTTTTACCTTTTTACCCTTTTACTTTTTTACCTTTAAACAGCCCTTTTACCCTTTCTTTCTTGCGATAATAATCGTTACGCCAGCCAGGATAGCGAAGATGCCTATCGCCAGCTGCAGAGAGAAGCTCTCGCCGAAGACGCAGACGCCGATGATTACCGCCGTTACTGGCTCCAAGGCTCCCATGATGGCGGCTGGAGTACTGCCGATAAGATTGATGGAGATGGTCATGAAGAAGAGCGACAATACCGTTGGCAACAAAGCCAGCTGGGCAGCACAGAGCCATTGTTTAGGCGTTTGAAGCATCTGTATCGGCTCGCCTGCAATAAACGAATAGATGAGCATCGTGATGAGTCCGAACACCAGAATGTAGAAGGTAAACTTGATGTTCGACATGCCCGGATTCTTCCATTGGTTGATGGAGATGATGTAAAGGGCATAGAGCAGGGATGAACACATGACGAGGGCAAAACCCGCCGTGCTCAACTTATCGTTTCCATCGCCCTGATAGAGCAATCCTACTCCCGATACCGCCAGAAGAATGGCAAGCGAGGTAGACCACGTTACCTTCTCGTGGAAGAAGACCGTCATCAGGATGGCCGTCATAATAGGATAAACGAAGAGGATGGTGCTGGCAATACCTGCCGCCATATAATGGAAACTGACATAAAGCGTGGCTGACGAGAGCGAAAACATGCAGCCCAGCACGCCAAGACGAACCAGATGTCCCCACTTCACCTTGAAACTCTCCTTGCGGAACAGCATCACCACGGCAAACATCAGTACCGCCAAGAGATAACGATAGATGAGTACAGAACTGGAATTGAATCCGTCGCCATAGAGTTCGAGCGTGCCCAAAGGATTGGTACCATAACATACTGCGGCAACAATACCCGCCGCAAAGCCTTTAACTTTATTACTGCTTGTCATTAGATTAAATACTATTTTTTTCTTATACTTCTTGTTATCTATCTATTTCGGGCTACAAAGTTACAGCAAATATTCGAGATAAGCTAACAAAATCGTATAAATATATTGTAATATCTGAGAAAAAACGCTCTTTTCTTGTGCTTTACGAAAATAAATTGTACCTTTGCAATATCTTTGAAAAAAGATAATCAGATGAAACATTAAAAACTAAACAAAAGAATTAATAACAATGGAACAGATTAAGAATGATCAGCTCACACTTGAGATTTCATCTCTCGGAGCAGAACTTCAGAGCATCAAGGATGCTAATGGTAATGAATATCTCTGGGATGGCGACGAGAAATACTGGAACCGCCACTCTCCTATCCTCTTCCCTATCGTATGCGGATTGTGGAAAGACACTTATCGCACAGAGGGCAAGGAGTATCACCTTTCTCGCCATGGTTTCGCACGCGATACAGAGTTCAAACTCGTTGGCAAGACTGCCGACCGCCTCACCTTCGCGCTCATCGACAACGAAGAGACTCAGAAGAACTATCCTTACCACTTCAACCTTGCCATCTCTTACCGTCTGCAGGGCAACGAGATTCATGTCATCTGGCACGTAGAGAATACCGACGACAAGGAAATCTTCTTCCAAATTGGCGGTCACCCAGCCTTCATGGTTCCTGGCTGCAAGAAGGGCGAAGAGATGAAGGCTACCCTGAAGCTCGACAACGAGGCTCCTGTGCGTCTCTATGGTAACGTAGGTGGATGTATCGACCGCCAGGCTAAGGAAACCGTAGAAACCGACAAGGGCATCTGGGAAGTAAACGAGGAGACTTTCGCAGAAGATGCTGTTATCTTTGACAAGAGTCAGGTTAAGCAGGTGAGCATTCTCAACGAGCAGGGCGAACCTCATGTAACCCTCGAATTCAAGACTCCAGCCGTAGGTATCTGGAACCCAACAGGCAAGCATGCTCCATTCATCTGCATCGAGCCATGGTATGGTTTGAGCGACTGGGCTGAATATGATGGCGAGTTTAAGGACAAGTATCTGATGAACCGTCTGCAGCCAGGTGCAAGTTTCATGAGTGAATACATTATCAGAATTGAAAAATAATAATCCTTTGTTAAATGTTAAGTGTTAAATGTTAAGTGTTAAGTTGTCTCAGCAGCCCATTTAACATTTAACATTAACACTTAACACTAAAATAAAAACGATGAACGAAGAAAATCTGAATCTCCCCGAGAACGCATTCCGCGAACTCAAGGACGGGGAGGAATATAAGCCGCTGATGTCGCCTGACAAGGTTTATCCTGAGGTGAACGGATGGTCGGTTACATGGGGAATCGTGATGGCAGTCATCTTCTCTGCCGCCGCAGCTTATCTGGGCTTGAAGGTGGGTCAGGTGTTCGAAGCAGCCATCCCTATCGCCATCATCGCCGTGGGCGTAAGTACCGCTACCAAGCGTAGCAAGGCGCTGGGCGAGAATGTCATCATCCAGAGCATCGGAGCCTGTTCGGGTGCTGTGGTGGCAGGAGCCATCTTTACCCTGCCAGCCATCTACATTCTGCAGGCCAAATATCCGGAGATGACAACTTCGTTTATGAAAATCTTCATGGCTTCGGCCTTGGGAGGAGTCTTGGGAATTCTTTTCCTTATTCCTTTCCGCAAGTACTTCGTAAGCGATATGCACGGCAAGTATCCGTTCCCTGAGGCTACGGCTACCACGCAGGTACTGGTGAGCGGAGCAAAGGGAGGCGACCAGGCTAAGCCGCTGCTCATAGCCGGACTGGTGGGTGGTCTTTACGACTTTATCGTAGCCAGCCTGGGATGGTGGAACGAGAACTTCACTTCCCGTGTGGTAAGTCTGGGATGCGACCTTGCCGACAAGGCAAAGCTCGTGTTCAAGGTGAACACAGGTGCTGCCGTATTAGGTCTGGGTTACATCATCGGTCTGAAGTATGCCTTCTTCACCTGTCTGGGTTCGCTCGTAGTATGGTGGCTGATTGTTCCGGGCATGAGCGTTATCTTCCATGATAGCGTGCTGAGCGCCTGGGATCCTAGCATCGTGAAAACTGTAGGAGCCATGAGTCCGGAGGAAATCTTCCGTGCCTACGCCCGCAGCATCGGTATCGGCGGTATCGCCATGGCAGGTATCATCGGCATCATCAAGAGCTGGGGCATCATCAAGAGTGCCGTAGGTCTGGCTACCAAAGAACTGAAAGGCAAGAGCGATGTGGATGAGAACGTGAAACGTACCCAGCGCGACATCTCTTTCAAGATTATCGCTATCGGTTCGCTTGTTACCATCCTCGTAACCTTCCTCTTCTTCTGGTTTGGCGTGATGGAGGGCAACCTTCTCTTCGCCATTATCGCCATTCTGCTCGTGGCTGCCATCGCCTTCCTCTTTACTACCGTAGCGGCTAATGCCATCGCTATCGTGGGTTCAAACCCTGTTTCGGGAATGACCCTGATGACGCTCATCTTCGCCTCTGTGGTGATGGTGGCTGTAGGCCTGAAAGGTCCTGGCGGCATGCTGGCTGCCCTGATTATAGGCGGTGTGGTTTGTACAGCCCTCTCGGTAGCAGGTTCGTTTATTACCGACCTGAAGATTGGTTACTGGCTGGGAACAACTCCTAAGAAACAGGAGGGATGGAAATTCCTCGGTACCTTGGTGAGTGCGGCTACCGTGGGCGGCGTGATGATGCTGCTCAACGAGACTTACGGTTTCGCATCGGGTTCGCTTGCAGCTCCTCAGGCTAATGCGATGGCTGCGGTTATCGACCCTTTGATGAATGGCGTGGGAGCTCCTTGGGTGCTCTATGGCATCGGAGCCGTAATAGCCATCGTGCTGACTTACTTCAAGATTCCTGCCCTGGCTTTCGCTCTGGGTATGTTTATTCCGCTGGAACTGAACGTTCCTCTGCTCGTGGGTGGAGCCATCAACTGGTATGTTACTTCGCGCAGCAAGGATGCCAAGGTGAACAGCGAACGTGGTGAGAAGGGAACGCTCATCGCCAGCGGCTTCATCGCCGGTGGAGCCCTGATGGGTGTGGTTAGCGCCCTTCTGAAGTTTGGCGGCATCGAGGTAAGTATCGCCGACAGCTGGTGGGTTAATCCGATGTCTGAGGTTTGTTCGCTCCTGGCTTACATCTGCCTCATCGGTTTCTTTATCAGAGCCACAAAGAAATAAAGAATAGGCTTTTTACAAATAAGACAATCGCCTGGATGCATCTGAGCACCCAGGCGATTTTTTATTCTATCCGAATAGTTTTTCTATCCTACGATTCCGCAGCCACGAAATCCATCGGCTTGACGCCAAACTGCTTCTGGAAGCACTTGGCAAAATAGCTAGGACTGCTGAAACCTACCATATAGCTGATTTCGCTGATGCGGTAGTTTCCTTCTTTCAGGAGTTGTGCGCCCTTCTTCAGTTTCACGAGCTGGATCATCTCGTTTGGCGTAACATCGGCAAGACCGCGAATCTTATTAAAGAGCGAAGAGCGGCTCATGCCCATCTTTTCGGCAAGGAACGCCACGTTGAGTTCCGGATTCGCCACATTCTCTTCGATGATACGAGACATTCGTTCCAGGAACGCATTATCAACCTGAGTTGGAGCTATCTCTGCTATCGGCTCAAGCGGAGTATGAGAGAACTTACTCCTCAACAGACGGCGCATCTCAAGAAGCTGTCTTACGCTTGCCTCAAGATACTTCATCGAGAACGGCTTTTCTATGTAGACATCGGCTCCACAGTTCATACTCTCCGTCTTCGCCGCATCATCGGTCTTTGCCGTGAGCATCACAAACGGAAGATGAGAATATTCAGAATTTTCACGCACCCTACGGCAGAACTCCGGACCGTCCATCTCCGGCATCATCCAGTCGCTTATGATGAGCGAAACCGGATGTTTCTCCAGTTTACGTAGCGCATTCTTTCCGTTGTCGGCGGTATAAACCGTATACATCTTTTCGAAATGAGCCTTCACAAACTGGCGCATGTCTTCATCATCATCCACAATCAGCATCGCCGGTTTTGCCGGTTCACGAAGCGGACTGGCAACAGCAACGCCTGCCTTTTGAGAACCTTGCTCAACTGAAGTTTCATCTGTCAGCAGATTTTCCTCAGCAACAGTTTCTTCTTCCTTCACCATTTCGTCTGCCTTCTCTACCACAGCATCCATCTGGTTGAGCGGCAAGGTTACGATAAAGGTAGATCCCTTACCTACTTCCGATTCTACTTCAACCATACCATGATGAGCCTCAACGAGATTCTTCACGATGTTGAGACCGATTCCGGTTCCCGGTTTGTTGTCGCGTGCCTGATAGAAGGCTCCGAAGATTTTCTCCTTTTCGTCAGGACTGATTCCCAATCCGTTGTCTTCCACCTCTATGCGGAAATGGTTTCCATCCTCCAGCAGGCGACAGGACAAGCGTACATAATCTCCGGTATATTTCAAGGCGTTGGTCATCAGATTGCTGATAACCTTGGTAATGGCCTCCTGATCTATCATCGCCACGAGCTCATCAGCTGGATAATCTACCTCAAAACGGATGCTTTTCTGCTCGAAGGTAGGAGCGAAGCGTTCTGCCACAGCATGCATCAGCTTCGAAATGTTGTTCAAATGGAAATGAACCTGCATGCCCTTCTGCTGCACTTTGTTGAAATCGAGCAGCTGATTGACGAGCAAGAGCAAACGCTGGGCGTTACGGTCGATAACAGAAAGCGTCTGCGTGATAGTTTCACCATCGGCCAGTTTTCCGGAAACCTGTTTCCAATGCTCTTTCAGACTCTCCAAAGGTCCGATGATAAGCGTTACCGGCGTACGGATTTCATGGGCAATCATCGTGAAGAACTGCAGGCGGGCATCTCTCATCTCCTGATCCTGCTTGAGTTCCAACTGGTCGAGTTCTTCCTGATGACGGAGTTTCTCACGTTTCAACCGGCTCTGCATGAACCAGTAGATTGCGTAACCGATGAGCAGAAGATACAGAATCTTGGCTGGCAGAGACCACCAGAACGGCGGATGAACCACAATCAGGAGTCTTGCCTCATTCTTCGACCATACACCATCATTATTGGTTGCCTTAACCAAGAAGGTATAGGTTCCGGCAGGAAGATTGGTATAGTTGGCACGATGCTCATGGGTATAAATCCAATCCTTGTCTACTCCCTCAAGTTTGTAAGCATACTGGTTCTTCTCAGGCGATACATAACTTAGGGCGGCAAACGAGATATTGATGGTATTCTCGTTATGAGACAGATTGAGTTCTGCTGCATGACTCAGAGATTTCTCCAGCTGGTCGCTCCCCGCCTCTATCGGCTGACCGAAGAGTTCTACCGAGGTGATTGCTACAGGAGGAGCTACCTGGTTGATCTTGACGAGATATGGATAAAAGCAGTTGAAACCTCTTGTAGAACCGAAATAGATTCTGCCATCAGAGGCCAGGAGTCCGGCGTTTGGCATAAACTGGTCACAGGTAAGTCCGTCATATTTATTGAACAGCTGGACAGGTTCACCCGGCGTATATTTCACAATACCCTTGCTGGTAGAAATCCACATTACTCCCTGCGAAATGACAAGACTCGCGAAATCCTGACTAGGCGCCTCAATGGAGATGCGTCGGAATACACCTTTTGAAGGCAGAAATTCGCAAAGCCCATCGCCGGTTGCGGCATAGAGCTGCCCCTTTTCTCCAATAACCAGACAGTTTACCTGATCACTCACCAGCGAAGTAGAATCATTCTCAACATGCTTATACTGTTTCCAGGCATTATTCTTGTCCAAGCGCCACAAGCCACCTCCCTGGGTAGCAAACCATACGTTGCCCTGAGGATCTTCCTTGATATCGATGGTAAGCGACTTGAACGACTTGATTTTTCTAAACTTCTGCTGCCCTTCATCGAAAAGGCTGGCTCCATCCATCGAAGCCGCCCACAGCCGGTTCTTCCGGTCGCGATAAATACAATAGGCATTACTGCCAGAAGCCATTCCATCGGTCTGGAAAATCTGCTGCGCTCCGGTAGCCATGTTCATTCTGATGACACCATTACCATAGGTTCCCACCCACAGATCATTACCATTGGCAAAGAGAGCATGAACATTATACTTGCCCATAGCCGCCTTGCCCGGATAAGAAACAAAACTGTTGGTCTGGGGATTGAAGCAGTCAAGTCCGGCATCATCGGTAGCTATCCAGATGCGATGCTGCTGGTCTTCGAAGAATCTTCCTACCACATTACCGCGCAATCCCCCCTGTCGAGCTGAGTAAGCACGGAAACGTTCTTCAACACTCGTAGAAGGAAGATAACTTACGCCACCATAGAAAGTAGTTACCCAGATGCCGCCTTCATTATCGCCAGCAATACCATAAACAAAACGCTCGTTGGTACTCCGGCTCGGATCGTTTACTTCCGACAGCATACTCCAAGAGCGGTTCTGGATGTCATACTGCACCAATCCATCATCGCTGGCTATGAGAATATACTTGTTGCTGTTGTTGTAAAGCTGGTGGATATGATGAACAGCATTACTCAAGGTTCCGCTGATGAGCTGTTCGGCACTACCATCGGCGTTGAGCTTGTAAAGTCCGTTTTCCCAGGTTCCGACATAAAGATTGCCATCGGGAGCAGCCAGCATCGCCATGCCGTAAAACATGGTTGCATCGCCCTTCAGAGGGAATGCTTCAAACTGGTCGGTCGACTTGTTGAGATGATAGATGCTGGCTCCACCATGGTTACAGAGCATCCATACCTGGTTGTTGGCATCAACCAGCGTACTTTGCACTTTACCCTGAATATTCTTCATCGGATACTGGTGCAGTTCGTGAGTAGTCCGATTGTATCTGAACACACCCTGTCCGTTGGTAGAAATCCAAATATTCTGATCGCCGTCAAGCGAAAAATTAAGGACAGGTGCCGTAATCTTATCACTCAGTTTCTGGAATCGGTCGGTTGCATTACAGAACAGATAGGCTCCATTATTGCAACCTACCAGCAGTCCTTCTTCGCAAGCAGTAAGGGCGCTCACAAACTGGTCTACAGTCGTAAAGGGATTATAATAGGTTTTGACATCGTATCCGTCAAAACGGCACAATCCGTTGTCTGTACCAAACCACATGTATCCCTTGGAACCTTGAACCACGCTACGCACGGCATTACTCGGCAAACCATTATCCATCGTGATAGAGCGCACCATAGGGTCGACAGGAGCCCATTGTGCACCGGAACTGGTTTGCGTTATCGTATGTGGCTGCGCCTGAATATCCGTAGTTCCTTTCGAAACGAAGGCGGTCGGCACCTGAGCCTCAGCCCCTACAGGCATCATCATGCAGAGCACAGAAACCATTAGAATAGATATCTTTCTCATTATATGGGTCTTTATTTTCTGTTGTTAGATAAATTAATGCCGCAAAATTACAAAAATATAACGAGAAATAGCAATAAAATAAACAAAAAAAGCCCCGAAACAAGCAAATAGCTACTTTTTAAAAGTAAGACTATCCGTTTGCTTCGAGGCAAAAACTTAAATAATGATTCAAGTGAGAAGTTTCACTATCAACAGATTGAAGTCTGAATTACTTGCTCTTTACATCGCTCCATTTCGGAGGTTTCACACCCAGCAGATTCTTCACGAAGAAATCGTAACGCTTGTGCTCGCCATAGAGTTCGCCCATGGTATGATGGGCTCCCGGAATCACCACAAGTTCAAAATCCTTGTTGGCTTTCTGCAGGGCATTCACCACCTGATAGGTGCTCGATGGATCTACGTTGTCGTCTATCTCGCCTACCACCAACATCAACGGGCGCTCCAGTTTGTGGGCGTTCTCCACGTTGCTGCACTCTACGTAGCTGGAATCGACAGGCCAGCTCATCCATTGCTCGTTCCACCAGATCTTATCCATCCGGTTGTCATGGCAGCCACAGGCACTATAGGCTGCCTTGTAAAAATCGCCATGCAGCAATACGGCTGTGGTACTCTCCTGTCCGCCTGCCGAACAGCCATAGATTGCCACATTATCAGCATCCATATAAGGATATTTCTTGGCTGCAGCCTTGATCCAGAGTTCACGGTCTGGGAATCCGGCATCCTTCAGGTTCTTGTAACAAACCTCCTCAAACTTCTTGCCGCGATAGGAAGTGCCCATCGCATCGAGCTGGACTACGATGAAACCGAGTTCGGCAAGCGAAGTGGTGTACCAGTTGTATGGCATGAAACTCTTCGGAGTATAGGCATCGCCCGGACCCGCATAGATGTATTCGATGACCGGATATTTCTTATTAGGATCGAAATTGGTAGGGCGCTGGATGATGCCCCACGTATCCGTCTTGCCATCTCTTCCCTTTGCCACAAACACTTCCGGAGCCACCCATCCGTGCTTCTTCAAAGTAGTAATATCAGCCGTTTCCAGAGTCTTGACGAGCTTACCGGTCTGCGCATCTCTGAGCACGGTAACAGGAGCGGCATCCACCTTAGAATAGGTATCCAGAAGATAACGGTAATCGTAGGTATACTGGGCACTATGATTTCCCTCTTCAGGAGTGAGCGCCACCATATTCCTGCCGTCCATACCTATTTTATAATAATGTATCAGATATGGATCCTCATTCCTGTTCACGCCACTAGCCGAGAAATAGATTTCTCCCTTCTCTTCATCCACACGCTGGATGCCGCGAACAAACCAGTCGCCCTTTGTAATCTGTCGGATAACCTTCGATTTCTGCACATCGTAGAGATAGAGATGATTCCAGTTGTCGCGCTCGCTCATCCAGAGCAGTTGCTTGCCATCCTTGATAAACTGACGCCACAGACGACCATAGTTCACGAAGGTATTGGCACGCTCCTCTACCACGGTACGAAGCTTGCCGGTTTCAGCATTCATCGCCAGCATCTGATAGAGATGATGCCCACGCTGGTTGTACTCCATCGTCACCTCCTTGCTGTCTGGTGTCCATTGCATCCATTCCAGTTCATACTGGTTTTCTATCTGATGTCTGTCAGCCTCCACCTTCTTTCCGGTAGCCACATCGATAATGACCGGATAATGCTGTGGCAGGGCATCGCCCGGCTTGGCATACTCCTGCTTGTGGAGGATAGGCTGCAGCTGGTCGGCAGGCGAAGATTCCACGTAGTAAGCATAGCGCTTCTCTACCGGCACACGCTTGCATACGAAGATGTGCTTGCCGTCTGGACTCCATTGGATGCGGTTGCTGTAATAGCAACCGATGGTACCATCCTGCGTGAGGATTCGCTTGGCTTCGGTATAAGGTTTTCCTGCCTCATGAACCACCACGTTGTAACCTTCGATGTAGGCTTCCATCTTGCCGTCGGGCGAAAGTACCGGATAAGCCTCCTTCTCCTCATCTACCTCCATCCAATGGCGCTCGTGGCGTCTGCCAAACTGAGGTTTGTTGGCAGGACGAGGCTTGATGCCCAGCGCCTTCTCCATCGCTTCCTGCGACTCATAAGTCTTCATCTCATCCTTGTCGGCATCATAGGATACAAACTTCCTGCCCTGAGGAGTAGAAATCTGATAATGCAGTACGTGGGTGGAATCGCACCAAGCTGATGAGCGTGCCCAATGGAACACGGAGTCGGCTGAAAACTGATGACGCAGCGCATAGGCTCTGTTGTAATCTTCTAATGTGCCCTGTGCTGAAGCTGTAGCTGCCGGCATCGACAAAGCTGCGCTCAACAGCGAAAGAGCTAAAATCTGATTCTTCATTATGCTTGATATTTTACTTGTTAACTTCTTAAGTTTTTTTCTCCAGTTAGGAAAATATTATTTCCCAGTATAGAAATCTGTGATGCGTCGGATAGCACGCTGGCAAACCGGACAGAAATCATCCACTTCATTGATTCGCATACGGCAAACCTGTGCCGGACGGTAACATCCCTTGCTCTGGTTACCCGCACCCTCGAACACACCAATCTTGAAGACGGCTTCGTTGAGTTTCTTCTGCTCCTTCGCGTTCTTGATATTCTTATGATCCGGTAGTTTGGCAAGCGGCGTAGGAATCTTCACACACTTCGGCATCATATCCGCCCACTTGCTCTGGAAATCCTTCAGCGTGGTGAGGTTAGGCTCCCAAGGCTCGGTATCACTAGGATACATCGGGTCGTACTCATCGGTACTGTACTCATCGCCCAAGCCCGCATAGCCATGACCGAACTCATGTACCAGCACCTTCTTGAACGTAGGATGATCAGAGGTAGAAAGCGTTACCTGGTTATAGATGCCGCCGCCACCATACGTAGGAGAATTCACCAATACGATGATCTGCTCGAAAGGCACATTACTCAAGGCATCATAGATGCGATGAATCTTGCTTGTGGTGAGATAACGGTTCGAATAGAAAGTATCGTAATGAGAACAAGCCATCGTGTTCTTCCATTTCCCTTCGTGCGGAATACTCGGACCCTCATCGAGCGATGGAGCCGCAACAGCCACCACGTTGAATCTCGACTTGAGCGAAGCGAAAGGTTCGCGCTCGAAGATGGCATCGGCTGCCCGCTGCGCATCCTGATAGAACTTATCCATCTGGTCCTGGCGATAACCCTCGGCTATGATAGCGAGGTCAACACAGTCGGCAGCCTCTCCGCTCTTCACGATGTAGCGGTAAGGGATGCCATTCTCGCCCAATGGTCGGATGAGGATATCCTGTGGATTGATGGTATGGCGCAGTTCTGCTGTCACCTTCTGATGCGTATCGCTCAGGGTGATGCTTACATCCACCGGCTTCTTCGGGAACGGCACGAGGAAACTGCTCTCGAATGATTTCTGCAGATGCTTAGCCTCCTGTGTAAGCTGCCATTCCTGGAAGAGTGTTGAGAAAGTATTTACATAGAGCACCTTGTTGGTACCATGCTCATACACGGTCACCTGTCCGTTTCCGTTCAGAAATTTCTCATCCAGTCTTGTCTTTCTGCCCGCCCATGTAGGGTTGCTGTAAGCCTGTTCAAAATAGATAGCCTGGTTCACGCTATCGCCCGCCACGATGTAATCCAGTCGCAGCGTCTTATCCTCAAAGTTGTCTTCAAACTTCTGCGCTTGCATCGGCATCGCCATCATCAGGGCGAGAGATGCAGTCAATAATCCTTTATTCTTCATATTATGTTTTTACAAAATTCCATTATAAAAAGAGATGCGCCATTACGTAAGCCTTTACAAATGTGTCATCAACCATTCTGCCAAAACCTTGCAGTAATGATCATGGTCTTCTACGAAAGGCATGTGGCGGCTTCCCACGAAGAGTTCCCATTTACTGTCAGGCAAAGCATCATGCATGGCTTTGGCTATGGCAGGAGTACAAAGATCATCACTACCACTAATTACCAAGGTAGGGATGTCGATGCTCTTCATCTTCTCCAAATACTCAAAATCCTTTAAGTCGCCAGTAGCATTTAGCTCATTAGGTCCCCAACCATAAATATACGACAAGGTACCAGCCTTTTTCTCTCTTCTCAGGCATTCAGGCGAGTCGGCAGTAACAGGTGCAGCACAATGTTGCTCCATATAGTGAGCAATTGCACTTTTGTATGCCTTACTGTCAAAATCCCCCGTAGCCTCAGCCTTGGCTATGGCCTTTTGCTCTTTTTCCGGTAAGTATTTTACCAAGCGATGTTGCTCCTTTACCCACATCGAAGCCGATGGATTGGTACTGGAGAGAATGAGTGAGCGAATCCCATCGGGATGACGTTCATAGACGTACGCCAAAGCCAACATACCTCCCCACGACTGTCCCAAGAGATGCACTTGGTCAAGATGTAAGTATTTACGGATTGCATCTAGTTCATCCACCCACGTCTCAGTTTTCCAAAGTTCCGGATGACCTTCTACATACGATTTTCCACAACCCAACTGGTCGTACATAATGACCTGATGACCAGTCTCGGCAATTTGATCCAGTACCTCGAAATAGTTGTGGGTACTGCCTGGTCCACCATGCAGCAAGATGACAGGTGCCTTGCCTTCCTGGCGTTCGCCCACAATTCGATAATAAACCTGATGTTCTCGAAAAGGCATATATCCCTCCTCTACTTTCTGCTTTTGCCCAGTGAAGGCAAAGTTCTTGGCACGCAACAAGTCTGTATAATCGCAAGTATAAATGTTTTGCTTCTTGTGCTTGCTTATCTGTAATTGAGTAGCAGGGAAATACTGTGCCAACAGATGATACATATCAGGATCCATCGCCAGCAATTCCTCACGGGTGTTAATCCAGTTATGCTTGCCGTCAGCACGTTGTACCTCAGCATTTACATTAAACCAGTCTTGTACAGCCTCGGCAAAATATTCCATCCCATTGTCCAATCGATAAGTATTGGCATAAATGCCACGAGCTTTCGCCTTGGCAAGAAGCGACTCTAGCTTTTCATTGATGGTAGGATCCACCTGATAGATACCTATCAAATGAATGGAATGCGCAAACTCATGGATGAGGATATCCTCGGCATGATACTTATCTATTTGGTAAGCAAGGATGTTCTCTTCTGCACAGGTTGTGACAGGTACTTCCATCGTTCCTTCCATTCCTCGAGCCCGCACATCCATATTCACCGTAGTGTCATTGATCATGAAATGATGTTCTGGGATATCGGTCTCGCCCTCATATCTAGCCATAATAGCTACACGAGTTCCATGCTTTTTCATCGCTTCCAACACCTCTGGTTTTAACATACTCGTCATAGCATAGAGGGTATGATGCGCAGCCACTATACATGAGTCTGGCACTCGCCATGACGTTACGATCGGAATGCCATTCACATCCACGTATTTCTTATAAAATTTATCTAAATGCAAAGATTTGGGTGGTGCCGTTATCTTGCATTCCGGGATGCGTAGCTCTGCATCCCCCGCATACTCTTTGAGTTGTTGCGCTTGCATCGGCAACGCCATCATCAGGGCGAGGGATGCCGATAATAAAGTCTTATTCTTCATTTCGGTTGTCATTTTTATGTTATTTATATTTCGCCACAAAAGTACAGATAATCTTGCAAAAGCGGTCGCAATATCGTCTAAATTGATATAAATATCGTATTTTCCCAAAGAACATCTTAGAGATTGGGCAAAAATTACATCAGAATGATAGATTTGTGCAAAAAAACTTGGGAGATATTATAAAAAGTCGTATCTTTGCCAAAAGAAATCTATAAAAAGAACAGATTATGAGATTATCAGAAGAACGATATATCAGCTTACTTACCGACTTTGGTTTCAAACGTATCTTTGGAACAAAGCCAAATAAAGACTTGCTCATCAACTTTCTGAATTCACTTTTCGATGGAGAGCAAGTCATTAAGGATGTTCGCTACCTTAATAGCGAGCACGTTGGTGATGTTTTCGCTGAGCGCAAAGCTATCTTTGATGTGTATTGTGAAAATGAGAAAGGAGAAAAGTTCATTGTTGAGATGCAGAACGCTTTTCAGAAATATTTCAAAGACCGTTCTCTCTTCTACTCTACATTTCCTATCAGAGAACAAGCTCCAAAAGGACAGGATTGGAATTTCAAGCTAGCCCATGTTTACACGGTAGCATTGCTCAATTTTGATTTTAAGGAAGAAGCTTTCGACCAAAAAGAAATCAACCACGATGTTGGCCTGCTAGACAAAAAGACATTCAAGGTCTTTAACGACAAGCTTTCTTTCAAGTATATTGAGATTGCAAAATTCAACAAAAGCGAGACAGAGCTAGAAACGCTGTATGACAAATGGCTCTATGTACTCAAGAATTTACCCAAGCTTGACAAACGACCGAAAGCTTTAAAAGAAAGAATTTTCACGAAGTTGTTTGAAGAAGCAGAAATCGCAAAATTCAGTCAACAAGAGCTACGAGAATATGAAGACAGCCTCAAGGCTTACCGAGATATTAAAAATTCGATCGATACAGCGAAGGAAGAAGGCAGAGAAGAAGGTATTGCCAAAGAAAAGTTGGCCACCGCAAAGCGTCTTCTCGGCATGGGGCTCACACAAGAGCAAGTTGCCAAAGGTACAGGCCTTTCAATAGAAGATATAGAGAGACTTGTTTAAACAATAATAATACAGAAAACCATCCGATAGCATTAGTTATATCGGATGGTTTTCTGTATTATTATCAAAACTCATAATTAAAAGCATAAAAGATGACTATTCCGCATTTTTTGCCTTCTTATGAAGCTTGAACGCCAACGAGAACATCACGTAACGAGGGATGGTATTATACCAAGTTTCGGTTCTGCCCTGAGCATTGACGGTATAAACCTTGTTGGTCAACTGGTGCAACAAGTCGTAAGCTTGAAGCTTGGCTGTAACATTTCCCTTGCAGAAGGTACGGGTCAACATGGCATTCCATACCAAATCGTCGGTGTTCATCTCGTTACTGTTATAACCTTTTCGGGTAAACATGGTGAGGTCTGTCTGAATACCCACTTTCATCCAAGGGATGGTATATTGCAGTTCCGTGCCATATTGGAAATCACAGGCTTTGATGTCTTCAAAAATTTCCAGATTACTACAACTGTACTTTCCCTCATACTTTCCCTTCACCTTCCATAGGAAATCCTTGAGCTGATAGGTCAGGCTTGCGCCTACTGATGGACTCCAAGTATTCACCTTACTCAGTTCTGCCCCCTTGTTATCGTAGTCGATGTCGAAATCTACGCTGCGCACATAACCCAGTTTTGCATCTGCCGAGAAACGGAAGCGATGCTGCTTGTCTATGGAACGTGAAAAACCTGCAGCCAATTTGGCATCCCAGTTTCCGTTCACGTTGTCATTCCTATAGGTAAAAGCACCCGTCTTTGTATTATAAGAGGTGCGCGTACCCCATGAGTTCCTCACCAAATTAGCCTCCATATCCACCCATCTGCTCAAGTCGGTAGAATCAGAACTCCAACTCATATAAACTCCCAGATGATGGCGAATCAGCATCTTAAGATCTGGATTATTGATACGAACAGCCAGAGGATTGGTATCATCGCCGTATGGCATCAGATCGGCAAAGTCTGGCTGTTTCATACTGAGACTATAATCTATCTGCTTAGAATTCCTGCCCCAGTTCGTATAAAAAAGCTGGGGCTGAAAAAGAAACTTTCTCCTCTTCGCCACCGTGTCCATATCCAGTCTCATATAGTGATACTGTTCTTGTTGCCACTCTAGAGGCAAGACAATTTGCAAGAAACCTTCATCACCTTGTCTGATTACCTGGAGTTCACTTTTACAACCTTTTTTCCACAAGTCTGAACTATAGGTATTGTCTGCATCCTGCGCCTTCATCCATTGGTCGGTAGTAGAAGGCAATATGCCTAACTCATCAAATCCCCCCTCATCCAAACGATCCAGACGATAGTTGGAATGATGGCGATTCTCATACTGCTGTATGAATGATACTGGGATATTGATACTCCAACCATAAGATAAGCTCAGATTATATCCCACTCCAAAGCTATAATCATAGGAATGCTTGTGCTGGTCGCTATAGAGATTACGAACATCCTTAGCACCTTCGACAGCATAATTCATTTTATTGAGCGAATAGGTATCATTTGGCTTATTATGAGAAACGTTTATGCGTGAAGTAAAAATAATAGCATCACCCCACGAAAAGCGTTTTTCAAGGTAAAGCCTCGTACCCGCATAAAGATAATCTGCCTTAACGAGACCTTGATTCAAACTTTCATTAATCAGCTGGTCACGATAAGTAGAAGTTCCTGCCCAAGACAGGGTCTTGGCATGGTCATAGCTCACATAGGAACTAGTATAGAGCGCAAACTTATCTGTAAAATGCTGGAATTCATCTTCCAGTCGCCAGCTGAAGTATTTATTCTTTTCCTTGGTAAACCCTTGCTTTAAGATATTGCCATCTTTGGCAAATACCTCTCCCTGACTTTCACTCTCTATCTTCTCTTCATTCCATTTTACTGTCGTTTGGAAATCGTTGTCGATGGTTTTCTCCTTATTACCGGAACGGACAGAAAGTCCTACCTCACGATTGGTCTTCACACCTTGCGAGAAACGAGAAGGAAGCCAATCGCCATTTTTCCTTGGAGCACCATCCTCATTCAGATTGTTGGCATTGGCATAGAGCATCGCATCATGCTTTTCTCCCATCAATAGTCCGAAAGTACGTGCCAACCAACGGTCTTGGGTTCCACCACCAGCTTCCACGGTAGCTAATGCATTCTGTATATAATCACGTTTCAGGCTCAGATCCATCACATAATCCCTGCCCTCACCTTTACTTATCTGCTCTGCCAAAGTGCGTTTCTTGTTAAACACTTTGATATCCTTCACCGTATAATAAGGCAGGTTTTCAAGCATCACTTGATTATTGCCATTGAAGAGTTTCTTGCCATTCAAGGTAAGAAAATCCACTTTCTTGCCATTCACAAAAATCTCTCCCCCTTCCTTGAGTTCTACACCTGGCAACTGCTTAATGAGAGCATCCAGCATGGACCCTTCAGGCAAGGCAAAGGCTGTCGCATCATATACAATCGTATCGCCACGATGCACCACCTGAATCTTGGTGGCTTTAACAACCACCTCATCCAGCTGCGCCTCGTAGTTTTGATTATCTCTCTTCATCAATATCTTAGGCAAGGCATTCTCATATTTTCTGCCTTTCGGCTCGAAAGTATAGTTGATGAATGTATCGAAATAACCTGGATAAGTTGCTTTGAGGATATAATCACGGCGAATCTTCTCCACGGGGAACTTAAAGAAACTATCTTTATTATACACTTCTGCCGACAAGGTATCTACAATAGTAGAATCCTTCAACATCAGAAATACCTTTGCACTCAATGGCATACGAGTGAATGAGTCGTAAGTTTCACCAAACAAGGTATAAAGTTTCTTGACTTTTGTTACCTCCCGGCTACCAGACTTTTCCTGTGCCAGCACAGAAAAACAAGAAAGTAACAACAAGAGGCTGATCATAAGTTGTTTCATAAACGGAAATATTAAATTGTTCTTATTTCACCCTTACCTCATAAGGGAAACGGCGGGAAGACGGATCGAGCGAATGGTTCGCAGGAGCTCCCATCACTACCAGATAGAGCGCCTTGAGAGGCTGGGACTTTGGAGCCACAAGCGAAACCTTTCCATTCATCGCTTCGCCCATCGGACTATAGATACATTCATCGGTATCGGCGGTTACTCCCACCAATCCATAACGGTAACCGATGGTGTGTGCCATCTTGTCCTTGGATGCCTTGAACTCCTTACCCTCAGCATCGAGGGCTCTGAAATCTACTGTAACTTTCTTGCCTGCCTTCGGGATTTCCAGTTTGATGGCATTGAAGCCATAGTTTTCTGGAACCGAAGCTGTATCCGGACGGAGATAACCATTCTTCTGCTTCAGCATTTTGGTATCGAAGGTGCAGGCATAAGGACGGGTCTCCTTGCGGGCATAATCGAAATCGAAGTTCACGAGATGGCGGTAGCAGTCGAACATCTCATCATTAAACTGCTTCTGACTCATCTTATACTTCCGCTTGTAGGTTACAACCGGGTCCTCTCCTACTTTTCCCTCACGATAGAGTTGGGCGATGCTTTCCAATCCATGCTTCTCAGCCCACCATTCTATCACGTATGGCGAATGATAGATGTTGTCCAGATGCAGATAACCCTTATGGGTAAGCTGTCTGAAGGCATCGAAATGATACTTCTCATCTGTTATCCAGTCGGGATTCACTCTCCAGAGCATCCATTGGGATGTCATCTCGAAGAAGCCGCTTCCACCCCAGGCTTCGCCCGTTTTGTCTGCCATAATCTGAAGCTGGAAACTGTGTCCCAACTCGTGAGCCAAACAGTTGAGTTTCTTATCTTGAATACGGTTAGGTGTTACCCAGAGCGCTCCGATAAAGTCATCGTAAGTTCCGCCGTAAGCAGTTCCTTCCAGCGAATAGTTCACCATCACCATCATCTTATACTTGTCGCAGATGCTGCCCGGCAGAGAGAACTTCAGGGTGTCACGGAAGAAACGGTAGAACCGTTCTACCTGAGTCTGTAGATTGCCCAGGTCGAATTTCATCGGCTTACCTTCGAGCGAAGGAGGATTCTGCGGATTGTCTCCGAATGGCTTTTCCCAGAAATACACGATATTCTGGGTCTGTGCACTATGTCGCCAGCACCATCGGCTATTGTCATCATTCAGATCGAATGGTTTCAGCGAGTCGGGCACAAAGATGAGTTTCTGGGGTGCCGATACGGGGTTGGTAGGTCGCTGGGCAGGAGCCTCCGATGGGTCCTGTGCCCATCCCTGCATGGCAGATGCTGCCAGCAGAAGGAAGAGTAAGATTTTCTTCATATCAATTTTAATCATGTTAGTTTCAGCCCACAAAATAACAAAATCTTTCTAATACAAGCTAGCAAAATAGTCCAAAAGAATGAAAAAATCGTAGTAATTCCCATTTTTATGGCATTTTCCTTTGATATTTCAAACAAAAACTCTATATTTGCACCTTAGAAAGTGCACGAAAGGCATAAATTTGCACCTTGAAAGGTGCACGAAAGCTATAAATCTGCACCTTGGAAGGTGCATTTAATAAAAAAGCGTATGGATATTACATTGATAAATTACATGAAAGAGCAGCTTGAACTCGTATCTTTGGCGTTCAAGAGATATAATTATGACAAGCTTCCGTGGGAGGCTCGTCTAGTAGGTTTGATGGGCCCAAGAGGTGTCGGCAAGTCTACCTTGATATTGCAGCACATCAAGAGCAAGAGCCCAGAAGAGCAAGCCAAGTCGCTCTATGTTTCTGCCGACCACAGCTATTTCACCACCAGCACGCTCATCGAAACAGCCAACCAGTTTGTGCGTGAAGGGGGCGAATGGCTCTATATTGATGAGGTACACAAATATGAAGGATGGTCGCAGGAGCTCAAGCAGATATATGATTCCCACCCTGGGCTTCATGTATTCTTTACAGGCTCTTCCATCCTCGACATCATAGATGGCGAAGCCGACTTGAGTCGCAGAGTCATCTTGTTTGACATGCAGGGTTTGTCATTCCGTGAATACCTGGAAATGTTTCATGGCATCAAGACTCCTATCAGAAGCCTAGAGGACATCCTCAATGGCAAAACAGAGATAGAAGGCCTCCAGCATCCGATACCGCTCTTCAATCAATATCTGCGCGAGGGATATTATCCATTTTCCAAAGAAGGATTTTTCCAGCAAAGATTGCAGCAAGTGATACGCCTCACGATGGAAGTAGACATCCCGCAGTATGCCAACATGTCGCCAGCCACAGGCAAGAAACTGCGCCGTATGCTATCCATCATAGCCAGCAATGTGCCTTACAAACCAGAGGCTACAGGATTGGCTAACGAGATTAAGGTGAGCCGCAACGACATACCTACCTATTTATTATATATGGAGAAGGCAGGCATGATAGGACAACTACGTGATGAGACTGGCGGTATGCGAGGGCTTGGCAAGACAGAGAAGGTATATCTAGACAATACCAACATCATCTATGCCCTCTCTGGCGAGAATGCCAACATAGGCAATGTGAGGGAAACATTCTTCTACAACCAAACTCGTCTAGCTCTAGATGTTACCTCTTCCAAGGTTTCCGACTTCTCCATTGGCAAATATACCTTTGAGGTAGGCGGAGCCAAGAAGAGCCATCGACAGATAAAAGACGTAGCCAACTCCTTCATCGTGCGTGATGATACGGAGTATGCCAATGGCGATATTCTCCCACTTTGGGCTTTCGGACTGCTCTACTAGTCGTTTTCAAAAAACTTGGGAGATATTATAAAAAGTCGTATCTTTGCCAAAAGAAATCTATAAAAAGAACAGATTATGAGATTATCAGAAGAACGATATGACAATCCTGCCTACCGAGATATAAAAAATTCGATCGATACTGCGAAGGAAGAAGGCAGAGAAGAAGGCAGAGTAGAAGGCATTGCCAAAGAAAAGTTAGCCACCGCAAAACGTCTTCTCGGCATGGGGCTCACACAAGAGCAAGTTGCCAAAGGTACAGACCTTTCAATAGAAGATATAGAGAGACTTGTTTAAACAACAGAACTTTCGCATGTGGTTCAAGAACGGGCTGAAGGCCCAAAAGCTCCTAGCTCAGGGCAGCGCCCTGGGTATAATAGCAATCAGCAAGGCGCCCTGTAAGAGCAAAAGCTTTATAAATCCTTGGTTTTTAAAGCTTTTGCCCTTACAGGGCGACAAGTTTGCGTCCATAATAAGTAGCTGTATCACACTTCTGTCAAGCAATTCAAGCTGTTCAGCCAAGCACCTCAAGTAGTTCAGTAAGCGAGTTCAGACGTCTCAGTTAGCTGATGCAGACATCTCGATAAGCCTACGGATACGACTCCGTTAGCTTACGCTGTAATATCTGTAACCCGATGCAGTCATATCTGTAACCCGATGCAGTCATATCTGTAACCCGATACAGTCATATCTGTAACCCGATGCAGTCATATCTGTAACCCAGCGCATTCTTCATATGAACAAATTTTATGTAATAATCTATCATCCATCACGATTTATATGTATTACACATCTTAATATACTAATATACAGACACTTGAATAGCGTGATAGATACTTCGAAAACGGAAATATCCATCACGCTATCCATCACGATTTGGGGGTATCCCTCACGATTTTCTCACTACACTCTATCAGATACTGCATATCATTGTTGAAAAGCTTGCGATAGATGGCATCAGACCTTAAAGAATTAGATTCGTGTGATTGCCGGCATATGGCAGCAACCACACAAATCAAGAAGTTCAAACCAAATAAACATGGAAGTATGACTGTTAAAGAAATGAGCTATTGGGTATAAAGACAACACATCTTACGCTTCGGATATGTACGTATTAAAAGGAGAAACGAGAGTGTTATCAATATAAGTGGAGAAACAAAAAAGTTCCGTTGCATTCTGCAAAACAACAGTTTTACGTCAGCAACGGAACTTTATACTTTATGCGAATTTCATCTTGATGGTGATAACTGCCTTATGCAGTTTACCATTCTTATTATAAACCATCGTTGGTTTGATGGTATAAGTCTTGCCCTTTTCTGAAGCACCAGGCTTATGCCCCACAGTCAGGGCGTAGCCACCGGCATCATATTCGAAGTAGATCTTCGTGCCGTCACCCCAAACACCAGCTGAACCATCTTCTGCAATCCAAAAACCGATTCCATTGGCAGAGTATGCATAAGATACTGAACCATCAGAGTTTGTCAAGCCCACAGCCACCTTGCCATCAGCAGGACCCGTAAAACCCTCAGCTTTCACATCGCCAGCCTCCAATGTAGCACTTGCAATCTCAGAAGGCTGCAACTTGAATGCCTTTGCAATCTTCTCCATGACACCATCATTCAAGAGATTGAAGGTATGCAGAGGATAGCTTTCGCTGCTTGCGTCAAGACTAACTTCAAGTGAAGTCTCCACGTTAGTAGGGGCGCCTTCAGGTATCGTCACGTTGCCCAGCAAGTCTGTACCTGAGAACTTCACACGATAAGGCCATTGCTCATCATTGGTCTCATCATCATCCCAGGCATTGCGATTATACTTATCAGGAGCAGCCAGCACACAGAGGTACAAACGCTCGGTATTGGCAGGAACTTCGTAGGTTGCTGTACCTTTCTTGCCGCTATGCATCTCGCCATAATGCGACTTGCCATCCTTGGTGATTGCCACAAAACCATAACGATAATTCTGCTGAGTATTGCTCTGTGAATTATACTTGGTCACAGTACTCTTGGCATTACCATCTCCATCTACCACAGTACCAGGATCAGCAGCTGCCAAAGCAGAGCCAGGAGCCAACCCCTCAAGCGTTGCACTTACCTTGCCCGAAGCAGGAACATTCAGCGGGATGAGATTGAAACCTGTTGTACCCGGGCAGTTAGTATAAGCCACCTGATAGTAGCCATCGTTCTTATACAGTTTGGTAGAATAGTTGATGGCAGCCTCCTTCTTATACCGATGCACAGCCTTGAAATCATAGTCAGCACAATGAACACTATACGCATACAAATCCTTGTAGAGTGCATCAAGACTATTGTTGCAATAGATGCGCATATAAGTCTGGAGCGGATCCTCCGGATATTTGCTCTCTTTCCAGATACGGGCGTATGACTCGATGCCATGCTTTTCGGTAAACCAATACTGGAACCAATAGCTTGCGTAACGCATGAACTCATGGTTGAAGTGGCGATGATGATTCTTCAACCAAACAGCATAATGAGTATCCTGGTCGAAACACTCGTTAGGATAATCCTGGAACGACTGCCACTGAGCACATTGTTCCCAATAAGCACAACCGCCAGTACCATTTTCACCAAATCCATAACGGAAGCCAGCAGGCACCAACTGAGATCCATCAGCCTTATCTATTGGCGTAGCCTCACCCGTGAAGAGCTTGTCGGCAGAAACCTGATATTGGAAAGAGTGTCCTATCTCATGACCGATGGTTGAACCAACCGGCTTGCAGGTAGATGGATTTACCCAAAGGGCACCTATCTTGTCATCATAGCCAGAACCGGTAGCAAGCCATTCTGTCTGATAAAGGAGATAAATTTGCATCTTATGATTGTCAAGGACCGATTTTCCCTGTCCGACAGTTGCCATACCGAGTTTCTCTACATTGGTCTTATAGAACTGCTCAGCCTTCTGCAACAAGTCATCAATATCCACACGCAAAGCCTCCGGTACAGATTCAGAATTAGGATTATCTCCAAAGCCTGGCTCCCAGAACACAAAGAAGTGCTCACTCTGCTTCATTCTCCACCACGACCACCTGGCATCGCTTCGGAGCATATTGTCTGGACCTTTTTCAAATCCTTCATTCCAGGTACCAGGAGTGATATACATACTATAATTACTAATAGCAGAAGCATCCATCATCTTTACGGCATCAGGATTAGCCTCTTGATGGATTGTTACAGTAACACTCTTCTCACCACATTTGATAGTAACCTCTGCCTCACGATAAGTTTCATTATCGTTTTTACTTAGGAACAAAGGCATCTTAACATCTCCTGCGCCACCCTTAGGCACAGTTATTTTCAACCAAGAGATAGAAGTTGCTGCACGGGTACCTACTTCTGCGACACTAGCCTCCCAAGCAGAATTTGCAGTAAAAGATATGCTTGCCTCTGTCTCATCCCAAGGAATCGTCTTTGTCAATTCACCAGTAGGCGAAGTTATATCACCGATTACCATATCATCATCACTACTACATGATGCTATCATTCCTATCATTAAGACTAGGAATAGATAAACTTTCTGTTTTAAAATGAATTTAAACATATTAGAGGTAATTAGGTTTAATAAAAATTACTGAATTGGCTCTACAAAAATAGAAAACTGTTTCTGACTAGCCATAGGGAAAAAGGTTTGTATCAAAGCAGCATTATTATAAACCGCAAATTCACCACCATAACCTATAGTTGATTTTACTGAAACTTTAGAATAAGATATGGTATTAGGGAATTTTACCTTAATCGTGAAATAGACACCGCCTCCCCAACGATATTCTGTTAATCGATAGGGATTCTTACTATAATCAGATATCGTTACTGACATTGGCTGCTTTAAAGGATCTTCTATAATATATTCAGTTCCATTACATCCACCAAGATACAGCCCAATAGAAGGTTGTTTATCTGTTTTGGCATTTACAAACAAAAAAGTCAGTAAGCTCAAAAATATAATTAAAATATTTCTTTTCATAATCAAAACTAAATATGTTTTTCAATAAGTAGGAAGGAAAAAACCTTCCTACTTATATTAAATTATAAAACTGTTGCAGTTACCTTAAATTGAATAAACTTGTTTTGCGGATCATCCTTCATCGCAAAAACAAAGTTTAATTCTTGTTTTGTCTTAGACGCAATACCTGGAGCATGTCCTATTCCAATGCTACCAGCAGTACCATCAGCTTCTATATAGAAACTGAATCCATCAGCATTCCACACACAAACATGTGATTTTCCATCAACCCAGTAACCGATTCCAGTTGCCGTATATTCGGAAGTAACATCCCATTTTCCGGTTTCGTTATCAACCATATACATAGCAATAGGACCTTCTGGATCCTTCAAACCTTTCAAAAATTCTGAATAAGAGATACCCATACATTTCTCAATAGCATCTTTACTCTTAGACAAATCTATTGAAGTAGGATTATATTCCGCTGTAGCAACGTCGATAGCTGCTATCACCAATCCAGGATTGGTTACAGAAATAGGAATATTGAATCGAACGTAGTCGTCATAGTCCCTACCATTATTAATGGCAAATCCTACATTTTCAATAATTGAAAGACCTGCTTTGGTTGTTTCTGGCACTTTCACTACAATCGCTTTATTAGCTTTATCAAGTTCTACAGAAGCAACAACTTTACTTGCATCAAAGTTTCCGTCTTTATCTTTAGCAAAATTGCCATCAACATCATATCCCCATCCTGAAGTTCCAACTGTTGGGGCAGTTTTGTCCCAAACCGTCTTAGATGTATTGATGTTGTAGAAGACAACACTACCATTATCAACTGCTGCCAACATATCATCAACCGTCATGCCTAATTTCTCTTGTATTTTCTCTGCATATTTCTTTAAGCTGATGGAGATTGGAGCTATGTGTCCTTCTCTGAATTCTGCATTATAAGTGATATTTGCAGAAGCATCGATTCGGAGATATGGAGACTCAGACTCGGTATATACATGCTTCTCTACCGCATCATTTGGGTCATCGCTACAAGCGGTGAAGCTCAATGCCAAGCATGCCATGCATACATATAATATATCCTTTTTCATATCAATGTCTATTAATAATTATTTTTCACCAGATGTCAAACCATCATATCCTGGATTCTGTTTCAACTTGAGGTTACCCTTCAATGCTGTCTTAGGGATTGGGAACAAATCACCATCACGATTATCAACCTTATCCTTGCAGAACCAAGACTTACCGTTGTAAACATTCATGTTAGTACCCTTGATATTGAAACGAATCAATTCATCACGACGATGGGCTTCACAAACGAACTCCTTAGCATACTCATCGAGCAAGCCACCAAATTCGATATCTGCTCCACCTTCTTCAGTAATTACCCAATCATGAGAGTTAACATCCTTTCCACGGTCTTCACGGTGACCATAGTTGTACTTACTACCACCCTTCAGATAAGCAGCAGTAACAACAGCCTTTTCCGGATTAGCCTTGAAGTTGCGGGCACGAACCTTTGATACCAGCTCAGCAGCCACATCTTCATTCTGACCCAAGCGAAGCAGGCACTCAGCCTTCATCATCATGGCATCAGCCAAACGGAAGTAAGGAACATCATCATAGCTTGTACCGAAATCGCCACTCAGAATATCATACTTAATCAAACGGTAGCTCTCGAATGGGAAGCAACCTGGATTGTCGATACTATGAAGTTCCTTGGTATATACCAAAGGCTCACCATCTACAGTAATAGGACTTCCATCCTGTGCATACTGCTGACCACCAGTCCAAGTATTCTCGAAACGAGTATCACCCTCCTCATAAATATCAAGGAATTGTGGGAACACGATACCTCCACCAGTTGCCCAACCAGCAAAGTTCCAACGAGCACGACCCGCATTGTGAATCCAGAGATTCGCCATATAATTACCACCGGCATACTTATTCTCCAAAGGAATACCAAAGATAATTTCTGGTGAATTAGAGATATCCTCAACGAAGTTGTCATTATAGTTGGCTGCCAAAGAGAAAGGACCTTCCAAGACCTTATTCACTTCATCCAAACTCTTCTGATACCAAGACTTATCAGTATCATCCTTAAACCATGCATTGTGGTTCAAATAGAGTTTTGCCAAAAGCATGTGAGCAGCATACTTGTTGATCTTTCCCATCTCAATAGAAGAAGGACATTTATCAGCAACAGCCTTCAATTCGCTCTCAATCCATTTGAAAGTATCTTCTGGCTTCGACTGTTCCGGTGTCCAACCATCCTCATGGACATAGGTAGTATCCAAAGGAATATTACGGTACAAATCGAACAAATTGTAGTAATACAATGCACGATAAGCACGAATCTGCGCTGTTATGTCCTCGCTGGAAGCGATTGCCTCATTAGCAAGAATCTTGTTACAAGCATTTACACCTGCATAGTTGTTGTTCCAGTTTACCTCGAAGAAACCAATTTCTGAGTTCAACTGGTGCTTATGCATTGATACATAGAGGTCACCCCAGCCAATACCAGGACGGTTAGGAACACCCCATACATCAGAGCTCATATCCATGATGTCTGACATACCAAACCATCCCCAATATACATCACGCAAGCTGCTATATACAGGAGCAATGGTACGTTCCAATTCTGCCTGTGACAGAGGATGTTGCTCTGTTGCGATTACACTATATAATTTCTCATCAAGATCAGTACAGCCTGTCATGGTCAAGCCACAGGTACCAACGATGGCAGAAACTAATATCTTATTTATTTTTGTATTCATAATGTTTCTTTTTTAGAATGTTACCTTTGCACCCAATGTAAATGTACGAATAGTAGGATACTTATCACGTGAATCAATACCTGAGTACTGTGGATTACTGTTAGTCAACTCTGGATCCAAACCACTATAGCTTGTAATAGTAAAGAGATTATCGCCTGACAGATATAAATACAGGTTCTTTACATAGTGATTTGCCTTCAAAGGTACAGTATAACCGAAAGTCAAGTTAGACAACTTCAAGAAATTACCATTTTCCAAGTAATAATCAACGAATGTCTGCTTCTGAGCTACAGAAAGTACAGCTGTTCCGAACTTTTTCTCTGCAGCGCTCTTCAAACGGTTATAGGTAACGGCATTGTTCTCATAATAAGCACGAGCCTCATTCAGAATCTTGAATCCAAACTGACCGGTAAACTGCATACTGAGATCAAAGTTCTTGTAGCGAAGTGTATTACTCCAACCCACATTGAACTTAGGGATAGCATTACCCAAATACTGATGATACTTATCATCGGTAAGCATATTATCAGTAAACTCCTCTGCTTCACCAGTTTCTTTATTCTGAATCATCCAAAGGCCATTTTCTGAGATACCAACAGCCTTCATACCATACCACTGACCGAGAGGTTTTCCAACTGCCATACGCTGGGTTGACATAGTGATAGGCTCACCCAAATAAGCAATATCCTGCTCATTGGCTGTCTCATACAAGTCGTTGGAAAGACTAATCAGCTTAGTAGCATTGGTAGCGAAGGTAGCAGTAGTCTTCCACTCAAAATCTTTTGTGCGAACAGGAACTGCGTTGATACCGATTTCAATACCCTGGTTACGCATCTTACCAACATTCGCCAAAGTAGAGCTTACCAGATTTGGAGGTGTAGGAACGGTGTACCACCAAAGCATATCAGAAGTATTCTTGCGGTAAACATCAATAGTACCAGACAAACGATCATCCAATACACTCCAATCCAAACCGATATTGTACTCGGTAGATTTCTCCCATTTCAAATCTGGGTTAGGATTTGATGTAACGGCAAGTCCCTGATACCACTTTCCTTTATCATAATAGTAGCTGCTACCCAATTCCCACTTGGTAAGAGACAGATATGGAGAATTAGGGATGACACCAGTCACACCAAAACCTGCGCGAAGTTTCAAGTTGCTCAACCACCCCTTAGTACTTTCCATAAACTTCTCATTGCTGATAGTCCATCCTGCTGATGCAGAAGGGAAAGTACCCCATTTGTTGTTGGCACCAAACTTAGAAGAACCTTCACGACGTACGCTCACAAGAAGATTGTACTTATCTGCATAGCCGTAGCTTACACGACCAAAGAAACCGATAAGTTTATCATCATTCTTGTAGCTACCCATACCAGCCTTACCTTCTTTCAAATACTGACCTACACCTAGGTTATAATACTGATAGAAATCACTCATAAAGTTGGTATTGCTGGCATTGAAGCCTTCATACATATTATATTGGTAACTGTAACCTACCAATCCCTCAAAGCGATGTTCACCCCACTGATGCTTATAGGTTGAGGTTAATTCCAGGTTGTCATGCTTCTCATAAGCATAACTATGGTAGGCATTACCCTTTAAGCCATCAATTTTTTGGTTGTAATACTGAGAGGTATAGTAGCCCTCATCATGAGCATTGATACGACCAGTTGAAATCATCAAGTTTGTCTTCCAACCCTTGATTGGTTCAACAGTAACATTACCAGTCAAACGTGTCTCTTCTTTCTTATACTCACCCGTATGCTCGTTAAGGAGTGCCACTGGATTCATATAATAGTTGATAGACATATTCTCATAATAAGTACCATCGGCATTATAGATAGGCTCTGTCGGGTTACGCATGATAGCCTGACGATAAACACCTATAGCAGAGTTTGCAACATCAATAGGACCATTCTTGTGAATCTTCTTCATGACATTAAATTGCAATTTCACTATATCGTTCATCATATAATGAGACAAACCTGCATTGAAACGCATATCGTCTGAATAAGTCTTCAAGAACACACCCTGCTGATTACGATAAGTAAAGTCTGCATTATAAGAAGTTGTCTTATTTCCACCAGCAACAGAGATATTATGGTTGTGTGTGAATGCAGTACGGGTCACAGCATCCAGCCAATCTGTATCATATCCCTTGTCAGTAAAGTTGGTTAACCCTTTTCGAATATCAGAACCATCCATCATATCAAGTTTATTGGCAAATGATGCGATAGAGGCATAACCACTATAATTAACTGTCGTTTTAGAATCGCGACGGCCAGACTTGGTAGTAATAATAATCACACCGGCAGCACCACGAGTACCATAAATAGCGGCAGCAGATGCGTCTTTCAATACATCAACACTCTCGATATCCTCAGGAGCTACAGTTGACATATCACCCTCGATACCATCAATCAATACCAAAGGTGTATTAGAACCATTCAAGGAAATCACACCACGCAGACGGATAGAAGAAGCCACACTAGGGTCACCACTACCATTAGAAATGGTCAGACCTGCTACCTTACCCTTAATCAAATCACCTGCATCGTGGATATTTCCTTGCGAAAAGTCTTCAGCCTTGATACTTGTAATGGCAGAAGTGATGTCACCCTTCTTCTGGGTACCATAACCGATAACGACTACTTCGTTCAAAGACTTCAAGTCTTCCTGAAGTGTCACGTCACCGCCTTTGGTTTCCTGACTAATATATCCGATATAGGAGATTGTCAAGGTAGCGCCACGCTTTACCTTTAAGGTATAGTTACCATCAATATCGGTAACAGTACCATTCTTGGCGTTGCCTTTTTCAATAACACTCGCACCAATGATTGCTTCACCATTGGCATCCTTTACTACACCCTTTACGGTAACTTCGTTCTGCTGAACATTTTCTACCTTTGGGCTTGATGAGGTCTCACTTGCAGCTAGAGTAGGTAATGCCCCCCCACATGCAAGGACCAAACACGCGATGGCTTTTACATAAGCTTGGCTATGTACAAAGCCTGAAATGTTTTGTGTCTGTCTCATTTCTATTGTTTGTTAGGTTTATAATTGTTTTTTAAAAATTTCGATTGCAAAGTAACAGAATATTTATCATATCATGCCACAAAATCGTCCAAAAGAGTGAAAATATCGTCTAATTTTGATATTTTAGACGATATTTTCGTCTTTTAACCTATATTTCTATTCAGAAATTGCCTGTAACGGCTTATTATTTATTGTTTCATCGCCTTCTTCAATTTTCCCACAGCGGCATGAATCATGTCGTGGGTTCCACTTCCGTCGGTTACGTATTTCTGAACCATTCTGCCATAACTGATGGCATCTTTGAGTTCTGCGCTGGTATTTTCATCAGGCCAGCCGGCACGGCGAAGCAGACCGGAGAGTTCTCTGAGATCTTCCATCTCGGCAAGGTTGCCAGGGCGCATCGTGTTGATGGCACGGTTCAGGATGGCAGTAGTGCCTTCCAGTTCATCCTGGGTCACCTTCTTCTTGCCCTTTGCCACCAGCTCCTGTGCCTGGACCATTACCTTCTGCATGCGCTCATATCCGAACGGTGCCCATGGAGCATACTCCGGAACCTTCTGAGAGAGGGCATTCCACTTCTCCTGGTCAGCCTTGCGCTCTGCGGCAAGATTCAGGAGAGAATTCAATTCGGTGAAATCTATCTTCACCTTCTTGCTCTTCTTGCTCTTGGCATCGGTCAGGTTGATGCGGTAGTAGTGGGTACTGTTGGCGTTGCGGTAATAATCAGGCTGGAATTCCTTGCCATCCAGCTTCAGGGTAAGGAGATTGGCTCCTGCACCTGTGGTCACGCCGTTCGATTCGCCCACGGTGATATTACTCAATCGGGAGTCGATGTTCAGCGTAGCCTGGTTCCAGGTCTGTGCGCCTGTGCCCGCCATCACCAATGGTCCGTACATCAGGGTTCCTACCCAGGATGTCTTCAGCGGAGTACCGTCCAGACTTGCCACATCGCTCGAAAGCTTGTCGGCACCATATTCGATATGCTTGCTGAATGGCATGTCGATTTCTACGACATCTCCCACCTTCCAGTGCTTCTGCTCCAGTTCTACATAGGTGCTAGGCTGATAGCTCTTTGCCACCTCCTTGCCATTCACCTTGATGGAGAAACCTTGAGTTGCCCAGTATGGTACACGGAGTTTCAGGGTGAAATCGCCCTCGCCTTCCGTAATCTTGATGGCTGAATGCTGTGCCGGCCATAGGCAATCCTGCTTGATGGTCACGCCCTTCTCCTTCCAGTGGAGGGTGGTTGGCATATAGAGACCTACCCAGAGGGTGTTGTCGTTGGCGAAATATGCCGACTGCTGGTACTTGGTATGGTTTTCAGAACCTGTACCGCCGCAGCAGGTACTCTGAGGAGTCTCGTTGCCGAATGGTTTGGTGGCATTCAATCCTACTGCATACTGATAGCAGGTTTGATACTGGTCCGGATTGAGCGAACCGATGATCTGATTATACAGCGTACGCTCGATATAGTCGAGATACTGTGCATTATCAGGGTTATAACAGTTCAGATCCTTGCTCAGTTTGACGAGGTTATACGCACAACAGGTTTCGTTGATATCCGGATAAGCCTCAGATTCGCCTTCCTGCAGTCCGTTGGTTGCCATACTCAGTATCTGGGTATATGGCTGGCGGAACATTTCTCCGTTGCCTACACCACCCATCGCATACATGTATCTGCCCTGCACCAGACTCCAGAAGTTCTGTGCCAGATTGTAATAATATGGCTTCTGATTGCTCTTGTAGCTGCGCAGCGCTCCGATAATCATCGGAATATGCTGGTTAGCATGGCGGGTACGGATGTCATCGATGTTCTTGCTCAGCGGATCATAGAACTTAGGCGCATCGAAACAGTTGGCTGCCTCGAGGAGCTTTGCCTTTTCATCCGGATTGGAAACCATCTCAGAAAGACGGGAGAGCGATTCGCTCATACCTCCCACCTCACCGGCGATGTACATGTCCCACATCTCGTAGCGGTTGCCCGGCTTGGCTCTGCGCTCATCCTGGGTGCCGTCCTGCTTTACGTAAGTGCGGTAGTGCATACGGTTCCATACCCAGAGTCCCATATCCTTGGCGATGAGGAGTGCCTTGTCGCAGATTTCCTTATCATCAAAGTAGGTTGCGATGTCTATCAGACCGGCAAGTTGCTTGTGTACGCTGTAATAAGGTGCCCAAACCCAATCGGAGTTGTTGTAAGCACGATACATTTCAATCAGGGCACAATGCTGAGCCGGAATGGCGTTGATATAGCCGTAGCCATAAAGTTCAGGGTGCTTCTTATACTCATCAAAAGCAGCCCAGGTGCCCTTCATCTCTCTGAGTTCTGCCTCAGGAGCGAAATCACGAGCCTCCCAGTTGCGCTTCAGTTCCTTATTATATACGAAGGTCTTCTCCTGACACTCTCGCAACTCATTCACCATTCGGGTGATGTTCTTGCGGAGGATAGCTTTCTGCTCTGGGTTAGTTGCCACGGCGTATGCCTGTGCGATTGCCGACATATAGTGGCCTGATCCATGACCCTTGAGTTTGGTATCAGGCGAATCCCAGCCATCACTCTTGGTATAGCCCTCGGTACTGAGTCCGTAGGTATCGCGATAATTGTAGAGTTGCTGGGTAACATCCCAGGAACAGATCTCGCGGATAGCCTCATCGCGGTTGTGGGTGAGTCGGTTGTCACCATCTATGCTCACATCAGCGAGCGAGAAGGTATGAGCCACTTCCTTTCCTGGAGTCTGATAGCCTTCAGCCACCACCTTGATTTGTGCCTTGACAGGATAACCATTGTCGGTAGTCTCATCACCAATCACAAAACCACCTATCTCATATTGGCTCCCGGCAGGATGTTTCTGCGCATCAGCCTCAGCCTGCTCATCAGCAAGCGGAGCGTTAGCCCAGCGCACCTGGCGATACTCTGAATAACCATCAGAATAGGTTACCCATACGAGATTAGGAAGTCGGGGAACTGTGCCCACCGGACAATCCACTGATATTGCCTCCACCTTAGAGATGGTGCGATAAACAGTGGCTGCCGTTGTCATGGATGGCAAACTGGCTACACCTATCAATAATGTAAACTGCTTTAAATCCATATCTTCTAGGTTTATTATTGTTTCATTTATTTTTCTGGCTGCAAAATAACAGAAAAAATCAACGAAGTCCTAAAATTATCGTACATAAAGATACAATTATCGTCTAACAGGATACTTGTGATACGATATTTTCATCATTTTGGACTTTCTTTGCATTACATAAACAATTCTATTCGTAAATTTGCAGCAGAAATAAAAACTTGTGGTAATCCGGTAATACAGGCATTGCCACCAAGCGAACAACAAAACGGACAAAACAACATTAAACCTAGAAAGTTATGGTTAAGAAACTCTTTTTCATCGCCACCTTATTATATATAGGGGCAACAGTATCGGCAGAGAACTATCTGGTGAAATCACCAGATGGTAAAATCGTAGCAGAACTCAACACCAACAAGTCTCTCTCTCTTCAATTTAAATACAATGGCTCCATTCTTTTACAGGAGTCTTCAATAGGTGTAACGCTGAACGATGGAACGGACATGGGTAAGAATCCGAAGGTAGCAAGCCACAAGCTTAGCAACCATAAGGAGGCCATCCATGCGCCATTCTATCGTCAGCAAAACTTTGAAACAGCATATCAGGAACTGAATCTGAAACTGAAGAATGGTTTCGGCATCATCCTGAGAGCTTACGATGAGGGAGTGGCTTACCGATTCTATACCCAGCGAAAAGGCAAGACCATCATACTGAATGAAACCGCCGCCTACCAGTTTGGCAAGGACAAGAAAGCATGGTTGCCATACACCACGACTCCAGAAAAGCCTTTTGCCATGGCTTTCCAGAATATCTATCACGAAACACGGCTCGATACCGCTAAGCAGGATTTGGCTTTTCTCCCGGCAACCATAGATTGCGGAAAGGCGAAAGTCACAATCCTGGAGAGCGACCTTGAGAAGTATCCGGGCATGTGGCTGAAGGCTAACAGCAGCGAACAGGATAAAGAGAAGGGAATTCTGAGAGCCGCCTTTGCTCCCTACCCTAAGGAGATGGCGTACTACCCTTGGCGACACATGAGCCACGTAAAGAGCACCTGCGATTACATCGCAACCAGCACCGGCAAACGCAATTATCCTTGGCGCATCTTCGCCATCACAGAGCACGATACCCAGATGCCAACCAACAACCTGGTGTACGCCCTGGCTGCTCCCAACAAGATAGGCGATACTTCCTGGATCAAACCGGGCAAGGTGGCTTGGGACTGGTGGAACGACTGGAATCTGAAAGGTGTGGATTTCAAGGCAGGCATCAACTTCGATACTTACAAATATTACATAGATTTTGCTCATAATCACGGTTTGGAATACATCATCCTTGATGAAGGATGGTACAACTCGAAAGAGGGAAGCATTCTGAAACCAATAGACGATATCCAGTTGCCTAAGCTCATAGAATATGGTAAGAGCAAGGGCGTGGATATCGTGCTCTGGGCAGTCTTCAACGTGATGGACGAGAACCTGGAAACCATCTGCAAGACCTATGCCGATATGGGCATCAAGGGATTCAAGGTGGATTTTATGGACCGCGACGACCAGACCGCCATCGAAATGGTGAAACGCCTGGCTGCCTGCACCGCCAAACATCATCTCATTCTCGACCTGCACGGCATCTACAAGCCACACGGCTTGAACCGCACCTATCCTAACATCCTCAACTACGAGAGTGTCTTCGGTATGGAAGAATGCCGCTGGACGGAAGCTAAGAATGATATGCCGCTCTACGATGTCACCTTCCCATACATCCGAATGATGGCAGGACAAGTGGATTTCACACCGGGAGCGATGAGAAACGGAACCCGCGACAACTGGAAGGCAATCTACACCAAACCGATTTCAATGGGTACCCGATGCCACCAGGCTGCCTGCTACATCGTACAGGACAGTCCGTTTACAATGCTCGCCGACACTCCTACCAACTACGAGGCGGATGAGCCATACACCCGATACATCGCTTCATTGCCTGTAGTTTTCGACAAGACCATCGTGCCACAAGGCGAAATCGGAAAGTATATCGTTACCGCCAGAAAGAAGGGCAACGACTGGTATGTTGGCGGTCAGAGCAACTGGGATGAGCGCACGCTCACCCTGAAGTTTGATTTCCTCGCGGATGGAGATTACGAAGCAATCGTATTGAAGGATGGCATCAATGCCAACCACGATGCCGAGGATTACAAGATAGAGAAATCTGTCATCAATCAGAAATCGGAAATGAAGATTCATCTTGCTTCTGGCGGTGGATTCGTCATCAAGGTTATCAAGAAATAAAAAAGCATTTAGAAAAAAAGAAGTTCATATGGTTAGTAAAAATATAATTGTAACACTATTCGTAACAGCAGCTGCGGCAGTACCTCAAACGGGGGCTGCCCAGAAAGCAGCTTACAACACTCCGGGAGCCGGCAACCCTATCCTACCTGGTTACTTTGCCGACCCAACCATCAAGAAGTTTGGTGACACCTATTATATATATGCTACTACCGATGGTAGCGGAGCCGGTTTCGGACCGGCACAGCTCTGGTGCAGCAAGGATTTCAAGAACTGGACCCTGATGCCGATGAACTGGCCGGACAGCCACTGGATCTGGGCACCGGACGTGATGAAGAACGAAGCCGACGGCAAGTATTACTATCTCTACTGCCAGCCTTGCAAGCTCCATCTGGGTGTCGGCGATACACCTCGCGGTCCTTGGAAGAATGTGCTGGGCGAGAGCGAAGCCGTGCTCGTACCGGATAGATTCGTAAAGAATGCCATCACCCTGGATGGTCAGACCTTCCGAGATGATGATGGTTCGGTCTATATGTATTGGGGCACCTGGGGCATCTACAAAGGCTTCGGTTGCGGAGCAGGTAAGCTGAATCCTGATATGAAATCGTTCAGCGAAACCAAGCTCATCCCGAATACCGAGGTTACTCACTTCTTCGAAGCTCCTTTCGTCTTCAAGCGCAACGGCATCTACTACTTCCTCTACTCCTGCGAGCATTGCGAGGATGCCAGCTACCGCGTAGATTACGCCACAGCCAAGAGTCCACTCGGTCCTTATACCTACCACGGCACCATCCTCAAGACCAATGCCGACGGTACCATTCACGGACCGGGACACAACAGCGTGCTGCAGGAAGGCGACAACTACTACATCGTATATCATCGCCACGACAATCCGCATTCCAACCGTGGATTCCATCGTCAGGTGGCAATCGACAAACTCGAATTCAATGCAGATGGTACCATCAAGGAGGTCGTTCCAACCCACGAAGGTCTCGATCTGAAACCAGAAATGAAGGTGGCAAAGAACCTCGCCTTCAGTGCCAAGGTTACAGCTTCCTCTTATTACGACAACGACTTCCGTCCGGAATATGCGGTTGATGACAACAACGGCACACTCTGGCGCCCTCGCACCACCGGACCGGCTTGGATTCAGATTGATCTGGGCAAGAAGCAGGGCATCAAGAGCATCTGGACTCAGTTTGAATACGGAACACAGTTCTATCAGTATCTCATCGAGACATCGAATGATGGAAAGCACTGGCAGACCTTCTCCGACAAGCGACAGAACCGTCTGGCTGGTTCACCGATGGTGGATTTCGGAAATGCCAAGGCGCAGTACATCCGCCTCACCTATACCGGTGGACAGAAGAATGGTTTCGGTGGCGCCATCTGGAACATCAAGGTTTACGGTTCCGCAGAGGATTCTGCCCCACAGCAGTGGCTCGGTCTGACAGCAGCCGATTTCGACGGCACAACCTGGCATAACAACGAGGGAATGCTCGCCGGCAAGTTCTCACTCCTTCAGGGCACCGCCCTCAGAGAGCGTATGGCAGGCAAAGATGCCATCACCCTGCAACCGGGCGCCCAGCTGGTGATGACTCATCCGCAGCTCGGCAAAGCACGCAAGCATACCCTCACCGCCCAGGCTTTCGACAACGGAAGCTGGCATCAGATAGATGAAAACGATCCTCGTCTGAATCTTTCTGAAGGAAAACTGGAAATCCGTGCAGGCGAAAAGCAATTTACCCTCACCAATCTCCGTTATTATAACTGGGAACAGGAGGCGGCAGAAAAGGCTTTCGATGCCAAGAGCAACATCGTGCGTGAGGCTATAGCCGATAAGAACAGTCAGGGACTGGTGGTAGATATCAGCGCTGACTACTACAACGAGGGCGATACCGTGCCTTACATCAAGAACGGCAGTCCGCTGGATGTTCATCTCAAGGGCGAGTTTGAGACGCAGCACGATACAGCTGCCATCATCAAGATCATAGAGGGCAAAAAGGCATTTGCCTTTACCGGCAAGGAGAGTTACAGAAGCAACTTCATGCTCCCTGCCACTATCCGCGACAACGCTCCATATACCATCGAGGCATGGATTCTGAATCCGGAGATTGCCGAGAATGAATGCGTAGCCGACTTCACCTCTTCGCACGATGAACTGGAGAAGCTGATGCTGGTAAACGGCACCGAACCACGCTGCGGTGTGATGAACCACTACGGATGGTATGAGGATGCCGGCTACAAGGAGATGAAGACCCTGGAAGGCAAGTGGCAGCACGTATATGTATGCTTCGACGGCAGAATCGAGAGCATCTACATCAACGACAAACTCGTAAGTCAGAAGGATATCCAGCTCCTCGTCAAGCCATCGCAGTTTATGCTTCTGGGCAAGAATGCCGAAGAGGCATGGCCTTTCTCAGGCTATCTGCACTCATTGAAACTCTGGGATGAATACATTCCTTACAAAAAGACAAACAAAATAAACTAGCAATACATGAAAAAGATTTTGATGACATCAGCCTTGGCAGCATTGGCATTGATGCCTGCTTCGGCACAAAAGGTGAACAAGAGCTCGGGTGGTTATCCTATCACTCCGGTGCCTTTCACATCAGTAAAGGTTTGGAACAATACGTTCTGGGGACAGCGTATCGAAACCTCTCGCAAGGTGACTATACCTTTGGCTTTCAGCAAATGCGAGTCGGAGGGAAGATACAAGAACTTTGAGCGTGCCGCTCATCCAAGCGACACCTATGATGTGGGCAAACTGATGCCCTACAGCTTCGACGACACCGACCCATACAAAACCATCGAGGGTGCCAGCTACGTGCTGCAAACTTATCCTGACAAGAAACTCAAGGCGTATATCGATAGTGTGCTCGATATCATTGCTCCGGCTCAGGAAGCTGACGGATATCTCTATACCGCCCGTACACAGAATCCGAAGCATCCTCATTTCTGGGCTGGCGACAAGCGCTGGAGCATGGAGGAGGATCTGAGCCACGAACTTTACAACCTTGGACACATGGTAGAAGGTGCCGTAGCTCACTGGCAGGCTACTGGCAGCCGCAAGTTCCTCGATATCGCCATCCGCTATGCCGACTGCGTGGTTCGCGAGGTAGGTCCTAATCCAGGACAGGCTTGCGTAGTACCGGGACATCAGATTGCCGAAATGGCACTCTGTAAGCTCTATCTCGCTACCGGCAACAAGAAATATCTCGACGAGGCAAAGTTCTTCCTCGACTATCGTGGAAAGACAAAAATTCAAACAGAATATTCACAGAGCCACAAACCGGTCTTGGAGCAGGACGAGGCTGTAGGTCATGCCGTACGTGCCACCTATATGTATGCTGGTATGGCAGATGTAGCAGCCCTCACCGGCGATACCGCCTATATCCACGCCATCGACCGCATCTGGGACAACATCGTGAGCAAGAAGCTCTACATCACCGGAGGTATCGGAGCCACCAACAACGGCGAGGCTTTCGGCAAGAACTACGAGTTGCCTAACATGAGTGCCTACTGCGAAACCTGCGCAGCTATCGGCAATGTTTATGTCAACTACCGTCTCTTCCTTCTCCATGGCGAGAGCAAATATTACGATGTATTGGAGCGTACCCTCTACAATGGTCTCATCAGTGGTGTGAGCATGGACGGCGGCGGCTTCTTCTACCCTAACCCACTGGAGAGCATGGGTCAGCATCAGCGTCAGGCTTGGTTCGGCTGTGCCTGCTGCCCTAGCAACATCTGCCGCTTCCTGCCATCCCTCCCAGGCTATGTATATGCCGTAAAGGATAAGAATGTATATGTCAACCTCTTCCTCAGCAACTCTTCTTCTCTGAAAGTAGCCGGCAAGAAGGTTTCCCTGAGTCAGGATACACAGTACCCTTGGAACGGAGATATCGCCATCAAGGTGGATGACAACAAGGCAGGTCAGTTTGGTATGAAGATCCGCATCCCGGGCTGGGTAAAGGGTCAGCCAGTACCATCAGACCTTTACTACTACAGCGACGGCAAGCGACTGGGCTATACCATCACCGTAAACGGCAAGAAGGTAGAGGCTAAGGTAACAGAGGATGGCTATTATACCATCAACCGCAAGTGGAAGAAGGGCGATGTGGTTCGCGTTCACTTCGATATGGAGGCACGCACCGTACGTGCCAACAACAAGGTAGAGGCAGACCGTGGCTGCATCAGCATCGAGCGTGGTCCTATCGTATATTGTGCAGAGTGGCCAGACAACCAGGGCTTCGATATCATGAGCATCCTGGAGAACCGCGAACCTCAGTTCGCTGATGGCAAGCTCTCGTACGATGGCTTCATCGACCCAAAATACAAGAATGTACTGACACTCTACAAGGGTCAGAATATGGAGACCTTGACCGAGAACGTGCAGACCCTCGCCTACGACAAGAGCGGCAAGCTGAGTACCAAGGACCAAACCCTGACTCTCATCCCATACTTCGCCTGGGCTCATCGTGGCAACGGCAATATGAAGGTATGGTTGCCACAGGATGTCAAGGCTGCAAAGCCATCAGCTCCTGCAACTCTCGCTGCACAGGCTAAGGTAGAATTCTCTTCTCCTGTGCCTGCCAAGAGCAGTATCACCGACGGACTGGTTCCAGCCGATGAGAACGACCGCTCTATCCCATACATCCACTGGTGGCCAAAGAAGAACACCACAGAGTGGATTACCTACACCTTCCCAGAGAGCAAGGAGATCAAGACCAGCACCGTATATTGGTACGACGACCAGCCATGGGGCGGTTGCAAGGTGCCAGACAGCTGGAAGCTCTACTATCAGGACGAGGCAGGCAACTGGAAGGAAGTTCCAGGAGCCGATGCTTATCCATGCAAGCGAGGTGTAGCCTGCATCGTGAATTTCGACCCAGTGAAGACCAAGGCTGTGAAGCTCGAGCTGAAGCAGCCAGAGACTCTGTCCTGCGGTTTGTTTGAGTGGAGCGTGAAGTAATAAGATTTATTTTTAAATATTTTTCTTTCAAGAATTGCCATATTGCCATATCAGCCAGTAATCTCTCTGATTACAAAGCTGTAAAGGGTATGGCAATTCTTTATTTTTAGGGGTTATCTACCATATATTGCCATGAACAATCTTTATTCATAACTTCGCCATCGATGCGGAAGAAATTACGTCCCGACGTAGCATCTGATACATCGCGACGTAACAACAACTGCGTCCCGACGCAGCATCAGATACGTCGCGACGAAAATGAGGGTACTAATTCTCACGATGGCAATATATGGCAATTCCCGGCGCTTTTCCGAGAATTACCATACGTACTTTTACGCTGAGTATCAACCATTTACACATACAATATGGCAATTAAAACAACGCATTAAAACTTTTTTATTTTTTCTTCACCAGTCTAATGACATACCCAGACCAAAGACACCATACGGCAAGTATTCCCATCACGAAGATAAATATATATGTAGCAATACTACCTATGAAGATTCTACCGCTATGAGCCTCCAGAGCCACATTCCATAATGACATGGGCAGTTGGTTCATATAAGCGGGTTGTGGCGCGAAGTCGGTTCCTTCATTATACTCAGCAATGACAGGCGTATCAGAGAAATCCTGGCTCATACCTGCTATCGCCTTTTTTCCGAATGGTGCGCCAGCGTTCTTTAAAGCAGCTTTCCCGGTAGAATAATCAACGGTTGTCCCCTTCACTCTATCCCAAACAAAGAGACCACTAAACGAACCGCAATACCATTTACCATCTTTGTTTTGCTGAAGGACATTCAATCCCATAACACTGACTAGTGGAGTATTGGAGATGGACTCCAACTTTCCTGTCTGGAAATTCACGGAAAAGAAACCATCCGAAGTTGACAAGAGCCAGTCACCGAACTTTTCATCATAACGCACCACACGGAGTTTGTCATTCCAAGGGTTCTTGCTATGAAGCGTCGTCCCAGGAATAGACGGCATCTTGTTCAACACCAAGGCTATCATCACAGGTGGACGAAGACACCAACCTGTCAAGGCTATCAACAAAGTAAGTATGATGGTGTACCTGCCTAATTTGTCATGCCATTGTAGCGAAGAACGAAGTAACCTCTTCTGTTTAGGCTTTAACCAGAAGATAAAACCTGTGATGCAGAGCAACACCAGGATTATGGCAATGCCATCTACGATGAGTTTACCAATGCTGCCAAACAACTCTCCACTGTGAAGCAGCCATATCGTACGAAAGACTGTAACCTTCCCATCATACTCCTTTGGCATAGGCAATTCTATCCGTTGGAAGTTCTGATAAGGTGGCAAAGAAACATAAGCATAGGAGCGGCTGAGAACCAAAAGCGTATCTCCATGAGCAGAAATGTCGCTCAACTTCTCTTCCGGCTCTATCGGAAGAGCTACGCTTTTCCATATTTTGTGACTCCCCAACCGGTAGAGTGAAAATGGAGATACCGACCAGACGGAACCATCATCCGTTCTGATAACATTTCTTATCTGTCGGCAGTCTGCTCCTGCCGGAATCCCCTTATTAAAGTCCTTGAATGTGGATGCTGTAGAATCCGTTTGCCAGATTCCCCCGTTTCCATACAGCAATATGGCATCATCCAAAGCAAGCGTTCCCCTCAGCAACCCGCCATTCCAATTCTTGAATTCATAGCGACTTGGCAGATATTTCCTGTTCACGTCCACATCTTTGATAAGCGAACGGTGGTTGAGCAAAATACCCGACAAGCAGAACATCAGCATGAAAAAGCTCATACCGATGCCTAACCATTTATGTTGTTTTCTCCAAGTTATTTTTTTATTTAGCATATTCATAATCATTATTACTATCTTAAATCAGGCTGCAAAGGTACATATTTCTAAGAAGGTATGCAATACCTAAAAATAATGAAAATGAGGATGCTGGCAGTTTTTTCCCTAAAAATATTTGGTAATTTCAAATTTTCGCCTTATCTTTGCACCCAATATCAGAAAATTCTCGGGGTTGACTGGATTTGACGGCGAGATGAAATGGTACGTAAGCATGCGGAGGCTCGTTGGCTACCTCCTTAATCCTAGTGAACAAAAAATTAATTGGCGAAAATAACTACGCTCTCGCTGCCTAGTCGAAGTATAGTAAACTAGCTTTATTCCAGCACAGGGTGCTGGAACGAGACATCGCTCAACGGATGTTGTTCCGAATCTTGTTGATCAAGCGGTGCAGGTAAATCGGAAATAGTTCATGTACGCCTCGTTGCATGGATGAAATTTTAGAGGATAAGGGTATGATTGGTGGTCCAGGTCTTGTCATACCTCGAAAATTGAAGGCTGGAATAAGCATGTAGAAAGCGTATGGTTTCCTTGTGCGGACGAGGGTTCGAATCCCTCCAGCTCCACTCGAAATGATAACAAAAAAGAAGTCGCTGAGATTTGCTCTTAGCGACTTCTTTTTTATCTTTAGAATCTAACCTTCACGCCTCCCATGGCGGTGAAGCCTAGCATCTGGTAGCCATTGTTGATCATATACTTGGCATCCGTGATGTTGTCAAAAAGAGAGTTTGATAGCATCAAGAATTACCAAGACCTTAACCAATACATAGATGAGCACTTCGATGCTGGTAAATACAACTATATCCTCATCGACGAGATACAAGACATCCATGGCAAACGAATCTTCGAGACCAACGACAAGTTTTACTTCGAGGACAACGGCATCCGCAATGCCTTGGCTGGCGGAACCAGAGAGGGCGACATCGAGAAAGTGATAGAGAACATCATCTACCAGCACCTGCGCATTCTCGCTTTTCGCTGATTTTTAAAGAAACCTACATACTCCCCAAGCGATTCATAACGGCACTAAATACCCTTGCATTGACGAAGTTTTGAAAATCGGGATTCCCAAAATAAGTCTGCACAAACTCGGTCTTTTCTTCCAACATACCAGCTACAATCGTAATGATGTCGTCATTGAAGGTGATTTGCGCAGCTTGTCTATCGCCATTCTTCACCGCATTCACAAAATCTACGCTTTTGGCGATGCGAGTAGGCAACTCGCTGATTTGCCTTTGCACCTCATCCTCATTTTTCCATTCTATCCCACCAAAGCTTTCATTGAAATTCTTGATGATGTTAGACAACGTATCAGGTTCAGGCTGCGGTATTCCACCACCCTGACCTACAGGCACTGGATTCACCTCAGCATTTTCATTTTCCAAGACAATAGCACGCTCCTCTTCCTTGACAATACGATACTTGTCGAAATCAACATTATCTAATAATCCGTCCGTATCATCATCTACTCTCAACTTGGGCAGTTTCTTCACCAACAGCAAGTAGAAGATATATAGCTTCTCCCATTCTGTACTTTCAAAAGGCATGATGGCAGAAAAGTAAGGATAGCAACGATCGAAGTTTTTGATAGCTCCCTTGCATTTCACCTGTTCCTCTTCATCCAACTCTTCCTTGAATCTAGCTGTTACTGCGTCCAAAACGGCATCTATCTTCGGACGGTCGTCATCAGCTCCATTCAATTTCAAATCCACAACCTGCTCAATGTCATTCTGTTCATAGAAGTTATATCTTTCAATGGTCTCCGTGAGGTCATTCAACTTGTTGACATCCGATTCTCCAAGCAATATCGTCGTCTTATAATACTCTTGAAAAGCCATCTTGATTAACTCTGGGTCATTGGCGAAATCAAGCACAAAGGTATCTTGCTTCTTAGGATGGCAACGATTCAAACGTGACAAAGTTTGCACTGCCTTCAAGCCAGAGAGCATCTTATCCACATACATTGTATGCAAAAGTGGTTGGTCATAGCCTGTCTGAAACTTATCTGCCACAATCAAAATACGATAAGGCTCTTCTTCCATACGGCTCTCTATCTCCGCCGATGGGAAATCATTGAGGCTCGACTCCGTCACCATTTCACCATCTATCATCTTATCAGTAAAAGCCACTATGGCACGATAAGGACTATTGCGTTCTTCGAGCAAACGAGTGATAACTCGGTAAAACTCGATGGCACGCTCAATGGAAGAAGTTACAACCATGGCACGAGCCTTACCGCCTATCTTCATATAGACCTTGGTACAGAAATGCTCCACGATAATCTTCGCTTTCTCCTCAATCGTCTCTGGCTGAGCCTCCACGTAAGCACGAAGTTTTCTCTGTGCCTTCTTTTTATCATATTGTGGATCATCCTTTGCCGTCTTGAGTATGCGGTAATAAGAGCTATAAGGAGTATAGTTCTTCAGCACATCCAAGATAAAGCCTTCCTCGATAGCCTGCTTCATCGTATATTCATGGAAAGGAAGGAAGCGCACCTCCCCTTCACTACCAACAGTTTTCTCGCCAAACATCTCCAAGGTTTTGTTCTTTGGCGTGGCAGTAAAGGCATAGTAGTTGGCATTCTTCGCCATCTTTCTACCTTTCAAAATACGATGTATCTTGTCTTCCGTATCTTCCTCTTCTGGTGTATAATCCACTTGTGGTCCTCCATCTGCTGCCAAAGCTATGCTATTGTCTTCAGGAAAAACACGATGTATCGGAGTAGCATTGCCAGACAAGCCAGTAGCCACATTAGTCGCCATCGCTCCATTCTGGCTGCTATGAGCCTCATCTATGATGATGGCGAAACGCTTATCTTTGAGCGAGCTACCAATTTCATCAAGGATGAAACTAAACTTGTTGATGGTTGAGACGATGATTTTCTTGCCTCCTTGCAATAAGAGCCTCAACGTTTCCGATTTATCCGCCCACCCCACGATGTTGCTCAATCTTTGAAAAGCATTGATATTATCTCTTATCTGCTTGTCGAGATTGATACGGTCGGTAATCACGATAATCGAATCGAAGAATGGCTGTTGGTTCTTCAAGAGCGTAACGAGTTGATAGGCAAGCCAAGTAATCGTATTCGACTTGCCACTTCCCGCACTATGCTGTATCAAGAATCTACGACCGATGCGATACTTTTGTGTAGCTGTCACCAAAGAGCGGACGGCATCCAACTGATGGTAACGAGGCCAAATCACTTTTTCCTTGTTCACTATCTTGCCCGTCTTCTTATCTTTTTTCTTTTCTATGACAACTTGCGCAAAGTTCTCAATGATATTGCTTAGGGTTGTCTTGGTCAATACATCTTTCCACAAATAAGAAGTCATCGTATCATCAGGGACTACTGGGTTTCCTGCACCACCATTCACGCCTCTATTAAAAGGCAAGAACCATGAAGCCTTCCCTGCTAATTCGGTACACATCCATACCTGTTGGTCATCCAAAGCAAAATGTACGGCACAGCGTTTCTTTTGCAAGAGGAGTTCCTTCGGGTCTCTATCCGTTTGATATTGGGAGATGGCATTCTCGTAGGTTTGCCCGGTATAGTTATTCTTCAACTCGAAGGTAGCAAGCGGAAGACCATTGATAAAGATGACGAAGTCTATCTCATTGGTATTCTGCTTGGAATACATCACCTGGCGGATAACACCAAAGATGTTTTGCTTGTACGCTTTCTTAGCACTCGGATTGAGTTTCGATGGCAGAGGATAGTAGAGGTCGAATGTTCTGCCATTGAATTTATATCCCTTTCTGAGCACATCCACCACTCCTCGCTTGGTGATGTCCAATGACAAGCGACTAAAGAACTTCTGTTTTTCCGATGGCGAAGCAAAGCACATTGTCTCCTTCACCTTGTCGGGTTGTGTGGCAACGATGAATCGCTCCACCCAACTATCCACCATGGCGAAATCCTTATTATAGTCGTGAGGAGTAGCTTGCTCGTAACCATTCTGGTCACGCAGCCAATCCACGATAATCTTTTCAAGTTCTGTTTCTGATGTATCCATAGCTATACCTTATTATATATAGACGATTATCTTTCTAACTTACTTTTATCTGTCCTGTCACGACATCAGAAATCAAGCGTTGCTTGTATTCCTTGATGCATTCTATTTCCTTGTTAAGCTTCTCAATCAAAGAATCTATCTTCGCCGTTCGCTCTGTTATGTACGAGACGATAGTTTGCTGCTCGGAGAGAGGGGGAACAGGAAGCATTTGTTTTTTCAATTCTTTAAATGAGAGAGTCAACCTAATCCCTGACCCCATACCATGAAATAGTTTCATTCCATCCATCGCCTTAAACAAATATGTATAATAATTATAGAACACACCTTTACGAGGACGGCATACCAAATAGGCAGATGTTATGATTCCATCATTTGGCGCGCAAGCAACCCTTTGAGAGACAAAGTCATAATTCAGATTCAGACCATTAATAAGAATATCACCTTTTTTAATAAGAGAGTATTTGATATAAGTATCCCTATATTCCTCAGAATCTCCAGTTTCATTCTTTGGAACCAATTCTCCATAATTGAACTTAAAGGCATGCTTATAAACAAAGCCCTTATTAACATCTACATCTCCTACGAATTTTGAAGATAATCTTTTTTCTTCCCAATGCTCAGGAATCTCTGGCAACCAAGTGATATTGGTAGCCTTGAGCTTCACACTTGGATTGAGACCACGAGTAACAGCATCAGCGATGACACGTTGCTTCATCTCTGATAATAGCAATATCTCCTTTTCCTTATTTTCCACAAGCATATCAAGTTTCGAGCATTTGATGTCGAGATAAGAGACAATAGCTTGCTGCTCGGTAAGAGTTGGAAGAGGAAGGGATTTTTTTGACAATAGGGGATAGTTTATATTCTGACCTTCTCGAATCCCTGTAACACAAGTCTGCAATAATTGAATAAAATCATGACATTTAAACAAATACTTAAAATAAACCGCCATTTGAGGTTCTTTAGGCTGTAATATAGTATAAGCCGCACTTATTATTCCCTGATAATACGCATATTCTATACCGCCTTGAAAAGACCGTAAACTAATTACGAAGTCACCCTCTCTCACAAACTTCAGACCATCAAATCCCTTATTTACAACAACCACACGACCTTCATAAAGTGACTGCGGTATCACTCCTTTTGATTGCGTCGCACATAAAGGCTGTTCATTAGGATGATTCTTTTCTGAACGTTCATTAAATACATACTTCATTTTTCGTAAACTCCAATGACTCGGTATCTCTCCAAGCCATTGAATCCCACTATCTTTATATTCCGAATATCTCTCCATACCCTATTTCATTATCTCGTTCCACAAACCTTTCGTCTCACTCTCTATCACATTGATGTCCTGCATAATCTCCTCTAACGAGCGAAGCTGAACAGGCTTATAAAAGTACTTGGTGAAAGAAAGTTCATAACCAATAACTGGCTCGCCAAACTCTGCCTCTTCATCGTATGGTTTCACTTCATTCTCATAGAAAGCCTTAATGCCTCCAGGATAAAGCAAAGGAATCTGCTCCACCTCATTGCGGTTCTTTGCCATCACCACTTTGCCTTTCTTTAGAACAATATTGCCTTCCTTGTCTCGCTTTGGACGAAGCACTGGCACTTGCCAATAACCAAACTCCTCATTACGGAAGATTTTACTCTCAGGTGTCTCCTTGAAATCCATCAAGAGCTGAAGAATGCGACGACGGTCTTCTTCGGTTGTCTCACAGTTTTTCTCACCTAAGTTCTTGCGAAGCGGTGTACAAATGTCGCCTGCATCTATAAGTTGCACATATCCACGACGACGTTCTTCCTTACGATTGGTGACTACCCAAATGTATGTAGAGATTCCTGTATTATAAAAGTCCTTCTCCGGCATGGCAATGATTGCTTCCAACAAGTCGTTCCCGATGATGTACCGACGCAAATTGCTCTCACCACCACCAGCATTGCCCGTAAAGAGAGAACTACCATTATGAACTTCTACGATACGAGAACCGAGAGGCGTATTCTTCATACGACTCACATTGTTTGCCAAAAACAACATTTGGCAATCACCAATATCAGGAATAAAACTGGTAGCCCCATCAAAGAAACGAGGGTCAGTCACTTCTTTTTTATCCCCCAAGTCCCAATTCTTCAAGTCCTCTTTCCAAGGAGTACCGAAAGGAGGATTGGAAATACAGAAATCAAAAGTCTCGCCAGCATGACCATCTTGGCTGATGGTTGAGCCATAAGCGATATATTGATGCTCTCCAGAATCAAGACGATAAGTGAACTTCTGGATATTGCCAGAAATCATCAAGTCTGCCTTGCAAGTAGCGTAAGTATCAGCCTGCAACTCCTGTCCGAATATGCTCACTTTCACCTGCTTGCCCTGTTCTGCCGCAATTCGCTCCACTTCTTCTTGAGCAATCGTCAAGATACCGCCAGTTCCACAAGCACCATCATAGATACTATAGGTATTGTCCTTCAACTTGTCTTGGATTGGCACAACGGCAAGGTCGGCAAGCAAACGAACATAATCACGTGGCGTGAAGTGCTCACCAGCCTCGGTCACATTGTTTTCCTCATTAAACTTGCGAAGCAATTCCTCAAAGATAGTTCCCATCGTATGATTATCAAGTCCTGGCAATCGCTCCACCATCTTCACGTTTCCATTTTCATCAGTAACCTCTTCCATCACAGGATTGATAGAGAGGTTGATGTTGCCATCGGTGAATTTCTCCAAAAGAGACCCCAAACGTCCCACCTCAGTCAAGTTATCCACTTGCTGGCGAAGTTTGAACTTATCTATGATATCCTGTACATCTTTTGAAAAGCCATTGAAATACTCGATGACATTCATCTTGAGTCGCTGAGGATCTACCTCATTCTTCAACGTACTCATCGTAAAGGCTGAGGTATTATAAAAAGGATAGCCGGTTACCCCTGTCAAGAACGGTCCATACTCTACGATACCATTTTTGTCACAGAACTCCTTTTTCTCCAAGACTTTCTCCTTGGTTGGTTCCAAGAGCACGTCTATTCTACGAAGCACCATGAAAGGCAGGATGATTTTCTTGTAATCACCCTTTTCAAAAGCATGTACCAATACATCATTGGCTATATTCCAAATAAAGGAAAAGAGGCTGTTATATTGTTTGGTTTCCATTGTAGATATGTTTTAAATGTGATAACTTCTTCTCTTGCAACTCCCTGACAAGATTACATTTCCATTCATTCTACATATCCACTATCAACAAGAAACGGCGTAGGAGTTCTATCACTTGTTTTGCCCTTGTTAGTTGCGGTCCTAGGAAAACCGATCGTGATAAGAGCATGATAGAAGCCTACGCCGCCATTGTATATATTGATATAGCACAGAGCACACCCTCTCTATCCGAAAGGGCGCACTTCGTGCTGCATATATACGATATGCATAGGCGTCCACATCCATCCTCCACTGATCACGGCTTGAAATTTCCTAGGTTTCAACTAACCAGAAGAAAACGCGTAAACGTCTTTCTCATAAAATAGTGCCAAGCCACGGATTATCGCCAGCAACTCATTGCCAGCCATCTATGGGATGACACTGCAAAGGTAATGAAAAGAAATGGAAAAGCAAAATCCAATAAGACTTTTTTAGAATATAAAGGGCATATTCCTCAAAAAATGAAGATTGGAATGCTGAAAAAGGTTTAATCTGCAATATATCTTATAAAAGAAATTGGCATTCTTTGGATTTTAAAAAAACTAAAAACAAAAACTCTGCCGACAAAGGGCAGAGTTTTTTGTTTTATTTCACTTCCTCACAAACTACCATCTCCGTTCCTCTATAAATTACAACTATCTTGTGCAATTGAGTTGTCTTAACAGCCGATGTCACAACCTCGCTTTGGGCATAACGCCTTACTTGGTCTGTTGCATCCAAACGCAATTGCTCTATATGAGCATCAGTGTCTCTCGACTTGGCATACTTCAACTCCACAATATACGAATGGAGCATATCACTATACAGGTCAAGAAGCGGACAGAGGAATATGTCTGCATATCCCTCTTGCGTATCTTTCTCAGATATAGGACGGTAGTACTGGTTCTGGCAAGTCATGGCAAGCGTAAAACCATGTACGAAATACTCTCCCTTCTGATGATCGCGCTGGGAAGAATACTTATGCAAAGTATCTGCTATATATTGAAAATATGGTCTCCATTCACCTTCATACGCCAAATTGACTGCCAACTCATTCTTATGACATACATCAAAAGAGAGTTCGTTTTCATCATACGTATCAAGTAAGTAGGTATATAACTGCTCACGAACCACCTCATTGGGTATGACAAATTTTGTCTTTCCCTTGAAGCTCCCATCTATCGTAATCATTCCGAAATAGAAAAGGAGACTCACAAAATTGTCTGGATTGCCAATCTGCTCTGCAGGGAAACCCGGCTTGAGAGTACCCGTGATGTAGCCTTGCTTTACCAGCTGCTGTATAATGGATGCATCATGAGCAAACTCCTTGTCATGGCGTATCAGCATACGGAGCTTGTTATAATCGGTTCGGATATTGTCATCCACCAAACTATCTGGTATCTCACAATCATTGTGAACATAATTGTCTACAAAATAGAGCACCATATTGGAGTTGTACATCGTTACTTTACCAAATTTCTTTGTAGCAAAGCAATAGTTGTCATACCATGGCTTGATAATGGCAATCAGCTCGTCTATAGTGTGATTAAACTGAAACTGGGTGGCATAATAAGACAGCATATCACGGACTTCACTTTCCGTAAAACCCGTCATCTCGTTAAACTGCGCACTGAGAGTATAGTTGCTACCTATGTTGAATCCGCTCGTCAAGTCATCCAAGGTTACAGGACTCACACCTGTTACGAAGACACGAGATATGGTGGAGTCGGTGCCTGCCTTGATCGTATCAAAGAAGGTACGAAGATAACCTTCACCATGCGTTTCCTTGCGATAAGCATCCAGGCAATCTGGCTCTGCTAGTATCTTATTGGTGAAATGGTCGTATTCATCTATAAAGAGATAAATCTTAGCACCAGTCTTCCTACATTCATTGCAGATGTAATTGAGTTGAGACACCGCACTATCAAGTTTGTTCATACCTTCCTTGATACCCACTGGGAGATATTGGGCATAAACATCACAAAAATAATTGAAGGCGATGCTGCAATGATTATCCAAGCCTATCTTATAATCGTGTAACTCGGCATTGACTACTGCAAAATTGAGCTTGATAACAAGATACTTGTTGCGCTCTGGTGTAGGATGTTGACCAATATACAGCTTACCATAAAGTTTCTCAAACTTATCTGCCTCATTAATGTCGTAGTAATGTTCGAGCATAGAAATAGTAAGGCTCTTGCCGAAACGACGAGGGCGGATATAGAAGAAGAACTTGTTGGCTCTTTCTACCTGTTCGATATAGTAGGTCTTGTCTACATAATAACAATCATCCTCGATGATAGCCTCGAAATTCATCATACCATAGGGTATACGCTTCGGATATCTTGAGGTATTGTCGCTTTGATTCACTGCCATCATATTGCCTTTTTATTATTTTGGAGGCAAAGTTACAAAGATTATCTGATTTCTCCAAATTCTTAGAAGGAAAAAATACCTCACTTCCTCAAACTCTCTCGATACTTCAATGGCGACATATGGAGATGCTCCCTCACATACTTGCCAAAGAATGAGGTATTGGAGAAGCCCAGTATACCTGAAATCTCCTTGATTGTTTTCGTTGTAGAACGGAGATAATAGGTGATATCAGCAAGCGTATACTCCGTAATCCACTCGATGGCAGTCTTGCCGGAATGGCGCTTGCAGATGATGGAGAGATATTTTGGCGTGATGCAAAGCTGCTGCGCAAAATATTCTACAGGCTGATGCTTGATTTCGCTCTGCTGCAACATCTCCAGGAACTTATCAAAGAAATCGCTGGCACTGGTTCCCAAAGTTTCTTTCGGGAGATCTGTCAGCAAAAGATTGCTCACAGCAAGAAGAGCACTCTTCAAGAGCGTCTCCACTATCTCACGGCGATATGGTTTCCACGAACTGCGGTCGTTGAACTTCGGATCCAGACAGAGGCGCACCAAGTCGGTAAACTTAGAATAGAATACCATATCCACCTCGTTCATCTTCAACACCGAAACCTTGCTCACATACATGGCACGGTTCCATACCGAGATATGAGAACGAAGAATACCAAGCAAGCCGTGATTGCTGACACACATGGCTGTGCATGCAAAATCTTCCGACACCTCTTTGATGTCGAGAATAGAGTTAGGCGGACTGATAAATATATCGCCCTTCTCCACGGTGAATTCCCGCCCGTTGAGTTCAGCTCTCAGGCTGCCTCTCTGACAGGATGCAATCATGTTCATCTGGAATCTCACAGGGTCGGGGTTCTGCAACACCTTGACATTATCTATAATCAAGATGTCCTCATCCAGATAGCTCGCACTGATTTCTGCACTCTGTGCGAACTCACCTTCTTCGATACGCTGCCTGACGTCCTTCTGTTCTTTCATTAATATGATTTTTAAAATTTCTTCACTCTTCGTTCTTCACTCTTCCCTATCAAAAAGCCTCTCTGTATTTATTTTCGTCCTTATCCTCCAACATAGAGAGATAACTCTGATAGCGGCTAGCTGCAATATAATGTTCCTCAACCGCCTTGATTACCGCGCACCCCGGTTCGTGGGTATGGGTACAGTCAGAGAACTTACAATCCTGAGAGAACTTGAAGATTTCCTTAAAATAGCTGGTCAGCTCTTCCTTTTCGATATCAAAGGTACCAAAACCCTTGATGCCCGGAGTATCAATGAGATAACCACCTTCCGGCAGTTCCAGCATCTCACTGAAGGTTGTGGTATGCATTCCGCTATTATGCGCCTCGCTGATTTCGGCGGTACGCTGCTCTGCATCAGGAATGAGCTGGTTGATGAGGGTTGACTTTCCTACCCCGCTGTTGCCGCTCAACAAAGATTTCTTATCCTTGATAAGAGGTCGCAACAGTTCAACTCCTTCGCCTGTAGCTGCCGACAATTCGATACATTTATATCCGATGGTTTCATAGAGCGTACACATCATCTTCTCGTAATGCAATTCTTCTTCTGAAAGTATATCACTTTTATTGAAGATGATGATAACAGGCACTCTATAGGCCTCAGCGCCAGCCAGGAATCGGTCGATGAAGGTAGTAGAAGTCTGCGGATAATTCACCGTTACCACAAGCAGCGCCTGGTCTACATTAGCAGCCAGAATATGACTCTGCTTACTGAGGTTAGGTGATTTACGAATGATATAGTTTTGGCGGTCTTCGATAGAAGAGATAAATGCCGTACCCTCCTGATTGGTAATAAGCTGCACATAATCGCCTACAGCCACAGGATTGGTGCTGCGGATGCCCTTCAATCTGAAATTGCCCTTGATTTTACTTTCAATCAGCTGGCCATCGTCTGTCTTAACGGTGTACCAGCTGCCTGTATTTTTAATAACGAGTCCTCTCATTATCACTTATTAAATAATGTAAGTCCAGAATGATTTAGACTGTCATGATTTCCTTCTCCTTCTCGTCCATCAGGTTTTCGAGCTGCTTGATGTACTTGTCGTGGAGTTTCTGCAAATCGTTCTCAGCATCCTTCTCCAAGTCTTCAGAAAGTCCATCCTTGATAGCTTTCTTCAACTTCTCCTTGATTTCCTGGCGCACGTTGCGCACCTCAATCTTAGCACGCTCAGCAATCTTGTTACACTGCTTTACGAGTTCCTTACGGCGCTCACCTGTTGGCTGAGGAATACCCAGACGTACGATTTCGCCATTGTTCTCTGGAGTGATACCTACACCACTATCCATAATAGCCTTTTCGATATCCTTGATAGCCTTTTTGTCCCAAGGGCGGATAGCGATAGTACGGGCATCAGGGGTTGTAACTGTAGCTACCTGGTTCAGAGGAACCATACTGCCATAACTATTTACACGCACACCATCGAGGATGGCTACATTAGCACGACCAGCACGAACATGAGAGAGTTCCTCTGCGAGATACATTGCTGCCATCTCCATACGCTCTGCTGCAGAATTCAAAGTTTCTTTAACGTCTATCATAATTATATATTTTTATTTTATTAATTCTAATCTTTTCAATTCTTCGCCCACATAGTTGGTGAGTTCTACAAACTGCTGGATAGTGAGCTGTTCAGGACGCTTGGTCATGATGTCGGTGGTGTAGAAATCCTCGCGTGGTGTTACACCCGGGAACATCTGCTTGAGGCTTACACGGAGCATCTTGCGACGCTGGTTGAAGACTGTCTTAACCAGACGCTTAAACAGTTTTTCATCACAGCCAAGGTCAGTCACCTTGTTACGAGTCATACGGATTACCGCACTCTTTACCTTTGGTGGTGGGTTGAACACATTCTCATCTACCGTAAAGAGATATTCCACATCATACCATGCCTGGATGAGCACACTGAGGATACCATAGGCTTTGTTACCTGGTTCTGATGCCATACGCAATGCTACCTCGCGCTGAATCATTCCGGTACAGCAAGGAATGAGATCCTTGTAATCGAGCATCTTGAAGAATATCTGCGATGAGATATCGTATGGATAATTACCTGTCAGTACAAACTGCTTTCCATCGAATATCTGGTTCAAATCCATTCTCAGGAAGTCTTCACCGATGATATTATCCTTGAGTGTCGGGAAATTCTCATGAAGATACTCCACCGACTCCGAGTCGATTTCCACTGCCTTGACGGGTCTTGGTTTCTCTACGAGATATTGGGTAAGAACGCCCATACCTGGTCCGATTTCGAGAACAGGTATATCCGGGCAGGCATCCACCGTATCGGCGATGCGCTTTGCTATATTGAGGTCGGTCAAGAAGTGCTGACCGAGATTCTTCTTAGGCTTTACAGCTTTCATATCTTATCTTTATATTATATATTTTGCAAAAATACGATTATTTTTTGAGAATCCACACGAAGTATGCGATTTTTTTTATCTTTTTGGGTAAAAAAGGGAAAGAGCCACTTGTTTCTTAAAAAAAAGGCTATACTTTTAGCCATAAATGGCGCCCAAGCGTTTATTTATGCTAAAAATATGCAGATTCGAACGATATTGTCAATAAAAGTATTATCTTTGCATCTAATTATGGATATAAAGAAGATAGCAAACAACATATGGAAGGTGGCTTTGTCGCTCATTCTGGGTGGCGCCATCCTTTATTGGATGTATCGCGGATTCGACTTCAAGCAAGTAGAAGATGTTCTGCTTCACAAGATGAGTTGGACCTGGATGCTGCTGTCGTTCCCTTTTGGCATCTCTGCCCAGGTGTTCAGAGGATGGAGATGGAAACAGTCGCTGGAACCATTAGGCGAGAAGGCCCGCTCCAGTATCAGCATCTACTCCATCTTCCTGTCCTATGCTCTGAGTCTTGTAATTCCTCGTGCGGGCGAGTTTGCCAGATGCGGCGTATTGAAGAAATGGGATGATGTTTCGTTTCCGAAAGCCTTGGGTACCGTCGTTACAGAAAGAGCCATCGATTCACTCCTCGTGCTGCTAATTACGGCGCTGGTCTTTGTGATGCAGATTCCGGTATTCCTCAATTTCTTTGAGAAAACAGGTACGAGCATGGACAGTTTACTCTGCCAGTTTACAGCCACAGGTTACATAGTGACTGCTATCTGTGGCATAGCAGTACTAATCCTTGCTCACTATCTGCTCAAGCGACTCGCTATATATAATAAGGTGAAAGCAACACTGGGAGGACTCTGGCAAGGTATCATCTCGCTGAAAGGTGTCAGAAATGTACCGCTCTACATCGCCCTTACACTGGGCATCTGGTTGAGCTATTTCTTCCACTACTATCTTACCTTCCAATGCTTCGAAGCAACCTCCCATCTCAATCTGATGTGCGGTCTGGTGACATTCATCGTGGGCAGCATAGCGGTCATCGTACCAACTCCTAACGGAGCCGGTCCTTGGCATTTTGCCGTCAAGACAATGCTCATTCTCTATGGCATTCAGGCAAACGATGCCCTCTTCTTCGTTCTCATCGTACACTCCGTGCAAACCCTGCTTGTAGTCCTTTTGGGAATCTATGCCTGGATAGCACTGGCGTTTACCGGGAAAGTTAAAAGATAAAAGTTAAGAGTTAAAAGTTAATAGTTGATAGCGGCTACGCCGTATAGCGAGAATGCCCTATAAACTATTAACTATAAATTTAAAATTAAATAAATATGGCTGACATTAAGAATTTGAACCCAGTTGAAATCTGGCGTAACTTTGACAAGTTAACACAAGTTCCACGTCCATCAGGACATTTGGAAAAGATTCAGGCTTATTTGCTCGATTGGGCAAAAGAAGCAGGTGTAGAGGCTTTCCAAGACCCAGCAGGCAACATCGTGATGCGCAAACCTGCTACTCCAGGTATGGAGAACCGCAAAGGCGTTATTATGCAGGCGCACATGGACATGGTTCCTCAGAAAGCACCAGACAGCAAGCATAATTTTGAAACAGACCCTATTGAAACCATCATCGATGGCGACTGGGTACGTGCTAATCATACAACACTCGGTAGCGACGACGGACTTGGCGTAGCTACAATCATGGCGGTAATGGAATCAAAAGATTTGCAGCATGGTCCTATCGAGGGCTTGATTACCGCCGACGAAGAGACAGGCATGTATGGTGCCAACGATCTCCCAGCAGGCGAACTGAACGGCGACATTCTCTTGAACTTCGATACCGAGGTTTGGGGTGAGTTCGTTATCGGTAGCGCTGGCGGTATCGACATCACAGCAACTCTCGATTATAAAGAGGTAGAAACCGACAAGGAAGATGCTGCCGTTAAGGTAACCCTCAAGGGATTGAAGGGCGGTCACTCCGGCATCGAGATCAACGAGGGCAGAGCTAATGCCAACAAGTGCATGGTTCGTTTCGTGCGCGAAGCTATTTCAGAACTCGATGCCCGTCTGGCTTCATGGCAGGGCGGCAACATGCGCAATGCTATCCCATTCCAGGCTGAGGTTGTTCTGACCTTGCCAAAGGAGAATATTGAAGCATTGAATGACCTGGTAGCAGACTGGAAGGACGAAATCTGTGATGAGTTCGAAGGCATCGAGACAACTGAGAACATCGAGTTCTTCGCTGAGAATGTAGAGACTCCTAAGATGCAGGTTCCTGCCGAAATCCAGGATAACCTTGTAGATGCAATCTACGCTTGCCACGATGGCGTATTGCGTATGGCTCCATCTATGCCTGAAATCGTAGAGACATCTTCAAACCTCGCAATCGTTGAGATTGGCGACGGCAAGGCTGCCATCAAGATTCTGGCCCGTTCTAGCCACGAATACTACAAGATGTATCTTGCCACAATGGTAGAAAGCTGTTTCAACATGGCAGGCATGAAGGTTGAATTCAGCGGCAGCTACATGGGATGGAACCCTAACCCTAAGAGCGACATTCTGGAACACGTATTGAAGGTTTACAAAGAGCAGAACGGCACAGACGGTAAGGTACAGGCTGTTCACGCAGGCCTGGAGTGCTCTATCATCCTGAGCAAGTATCCTAACCTCGATGTCGTATCATTCGGTCCTACCCTTCTTAGTCCTCACACAGCCAATGAGCGTTGCCAAATCAGTTGCGTAGCTCCTTTCTGGAACCTCGTCAAGCAGCTTCTGACAGAGATTCCTGCAAAGTAAAAAATGGGGAACGAAATTACAAAAAGATTAAAAAAGAAAGCCGAGAGTGAAAATTCTCGGCTTTTTTGTTCCAGTTTTCAAAAGAAATCATTACCTTTGCAGTCGATTTCGCAAGTCTTGTAAAATCTCTGTAGCAGATCATACAAATTCACTTGCATAAGTTTCATTAAAATAACACCAAAATGGACGATTATCACGCGGAGAACAATAATGAATTGTAAGGCGTGGAGATTCAGCAACGACAAAGCCTTTCAGTAGGCCGTACCCAAGCGCTAGTCTCCATACCCCAAACTTTTATTATGTGGAGATTAGCAAACTATGAAGACTTATTGGAATATAGACAAGAATCTGACTGTACTCAATGAGTGGCAGCCAAACTGCTGGATACAAGTAACATGTCCAACTGATGAAGACCAGCGCTTGCTGGAAGAAGAATTCAAGATCCCTGATTATTTCCTCTCGGATATCAGCGATACCGATGAGCGTGCCCGCTATGAATATGACGATGGCTGGATGCTCATCATCCTCCGTATCCCTTATGTCAAGGAAATACGCAGCCGTACCCCATACACCACCGTGCCTCTGGGTATCATCCATAAGCGCGATGTTACCATCACCGTATGCTATTATGAAACCAATATGATGATTGATTTCGTAAGCTACCAGCAGAAGCGCAGCGAGGGGTTCACCGACTATGTAGACATGACCTTCCGTCTCTTCCTTTCATCAGCGGTTTGGTATCTGAAGCGATTGAAACAGATCAATTCGCTCATAGAAAAGGCAAAACGAAACCTCGATCATGGTGTGAACAATGAGAGCCTGATTGGTCTGAGCCGCCTGCAGGACTCCCTTACCTACTTCATCACCTCTATCCGAGGCAACGAGAATCTCCTGTCTAAGTTGAAGTTCAAGCTGCAGGTGGACGAACTTGATGCCGACCTCATCGAAGACGTAAACATCGAGATGACACAGGCACGCGAAACCACAAGCATCTACTCCGACATTCTGGAGTCGACGATGGATACCTATTCGAGCATCATCAACAACAACATGAATACCACGATGCGTACCCTGACCAGTATCAGTATCGTCATGATGTTGCCTACGCTGATTTCCTCATTGTTCGGTATGAACTTAATCAACGGTATGGAAGACAGCCATTACGGATTTGCCATTGCCCTGGTTATCTCCGTGCTCGTTTCTGCACTTTCATGGGGCTTCCTCAGATACAAGCGCCTGCTCTAAGCATATACCACTCTGATATGCATTAAGTAGCCCGAAAGAGCACATAAAACGATGATTAGCAAGAAAAAGACAATTATAAATACAAAAAAAATTAAAAAATCGAATATCATGGCATGATATTCGATTTTTTTTTTTAAGTTTGCAACTTATTAATAATATAATTTTGTATGGGGTCGAATTGCAGATAAGCGACTACCGGCCCAAGAAACTCGAATCATAAACTAAACAAAGTGACATGATGGACTCTCAAGAAAAAGCTCTGTTGCAGCAGAGCACCCTGGAAGACCCTGCCAAGAAGGCTTATGCCACCAAGCAGGAAGTGCTCGAAAGAGTAAAGGAAATCGCTCATAGCAGCGAAAATCCAAACAAGGAGGAACTCGACCTACTCAAGACTACTTTCTACAAGATTCATCTCGCAGAAAGAGACGCACAGATGAAAGAGTATCTCGCAAAAGGCGGTGACCCAGAGAAGTATATCCTTCTACCGGATGACACCGAAGAAGCCTTCAAGGCTGAGATGCAACTCATCAAGGAGAAAAGAGCCAAGATCTTCCTGGCACAAGAAGAAGAAAAACAAGATAATCTCCGCAAAAAAGAGGAAATTATCGAAAAGATAAAGGCCATGACCACCTCACCGGAGGAGGCCAACAAATCATATCAGGACTTCAAGGCCCTGCAGCAGGAATGGAAGGAAATCAAGAACATCCCTGCAGACAAGGCAAACGAGGTATGGAAGAACTACCAGCTCTATGTAGAGCAGTTCTACGACATGCTCAAGTTGAACAGCGAAGCCCGCGAATATGACTTCAAGAAGAATCTTGAAGCCAAGACCAAACTCTGCGAGGCTGCAGAGAAACTCAATGAGGAAGAGGATGTTATTTCTGCCTTCCACCAGCTTCAGGACCTCCACCAGCAATATCGTGAGATTGGTCCTGTTGCCAAGGAGTTGAGAGAACAGATTTGGGAGCGTTTCAAGGCTGCCAGCACTGTTATCAACAAGAAGCACCAGCAGCACTTCGAAGACCTGCGTGCCAAGGAAGAGGAAAACCTCGCCCAAAAAACTGCCCTCTGCGAAAAGGTAGAGGCTGCCAACCAAGGAGAATACAAGACTGCTAAGGACTGGGAGAAGGTTACCCAGGAAATCATAGAGATTCAGAAAGAGTGGCGCACTATCGGTTTTGCCCCTCAGAAGATGAACGTCAAGATTTTCGAGCGTTTCCGCATCGCCAACGATGAATTCTTCAACAAGAAGGCAGAATTCTTCAAAGGATTGAAAGATACTTACTCTGCCAATCTCGAAAAGAAACAGCAACTCGTAAACAAGGCAAAGGAACTGGCTGACAGTACAGACTGGAAGAAGACTGGCGACAAGTTCATCGCTCTTCAGAAAGAATGGAAGAAGGTGGGTACCGTACCTCATAAACAAGGCGAATTGCTCTGGAAGGAATTTTTGGATACCTGCAACAAGTTCTTCGAAGCCCGCAACAAGCAGAACGCTGGTTCACGCAGTGAAGAACATGCCAACCTGGACAAGAAGCGCAACATTATTGCCCAACTCAAGGAACTTGTAGTTGCAGAGATTTCAGACTACGATTTCCAAAAGAAGCTCAAAGATCTTGCCAAGCAATACAGTGCTATCGGACACGTTCCTTTCAAAGAGAAAGACAAGGTCTACAAAGAGTATCATGAGGCTATCGATGCAGCCTATGAGAAACTTCACGCCACCAATGCCAAGCGCCACTTTGACAACTTCAAGAACAACTTGAAGAATGTTTCCAAGGAAGGCGGCAATGCACTCGGCAATGAGCGTGGTAAACTCTTGCGCCGCTACGACCAGTTGCGCAGCGAGATTACTACCTACGAGAACAACCTCGGTTTCTTCAATACGGCCAGCAAGAAGGGCAACAGCCTGGTAGAAGAAATGAACCGTAAGATTGAGAAACTCAAGGCTGACCTCGAAATGGTAAAGCAGAAAATCAAGGCTATTGATGCCGAGAAGAAATAAATACAATAAACCCCAGGGCGAAAGCCCTGGGGTTTATTGCTATGAATACTCCATAAAACAGAATTCCTATAAACAAAAAAAAAACACCTTTCATTACTGAAAGATGCCTTACCATATGAGTTGGGATACCCGGACTCGAACCAGGAATGACAGGACCAGAATCTGTAGTGTTA
>ERZ1034952.101-NODE-101-length-75231-cov-10.898638_pt1 | contig 75231 bp, 69 predicted proteins | sample MGYA00520625_ERZ1034952 | MGnify/ENA primary metagenome ERZ1034952 (study PRJEB33766, sample SAMN09781773) | gut metagenome | biome: gut microbiome | host: Homo sapiens | place: Madagascar | study: EMG produced TPA metagenomics assembly of the PRJNA485056 data...
TGGTACTCAGTGGTACCTCAAAGGGCGTTTCCGGGCGTAAAAATGGTACCCGGGACGGGACTCGAACCCGTAAAGGTTTCCCTAACTGATTTTAAGTCAGTTGCGTTTGCCATTTCGCCACCCGGGCTGAGGGGAGGCGTTCATAAAATAGCCTCCCATCGGTCAAAAATCCAGTCGGCTTCGGAAAAAAACACATCTTCTCCGGGCGGCCGGCGTTTCAGCGGGATTTTACGCCGCCCAGCGCGCGGAGGGCGTTCAGGATCGCCAGCAGCGTTACACCCACGTCCGCGAAAACCGCTCCCCACATCGAAACGAAGCCGAACGCCCCGGCCAGCAGCACCGCGCCTTTGATTCCAAGCGCGAGCGCAATGTTGCCGCGCACGATTCCAAGCGTCCGGCGCGCAATCCGGATCGCCGGTGCGATGCGCGACGGTTCGTCCGTCATCAGCACCACGTCGGCCGATTCGACCGCGGCGTCCGAGCCGAGCCCTCCCATCGCAATGCCGACGTCGGCCCGGGACAGCACCGGTGCATCGTTGATTCCGTCCCCGACGAAAGCGAGCTTTTCATCCGGCTTCAGGTGTTTCATGATCTCTTCCAGACAGGCGACTTTTCCGGTCGGGAGCAGTTCGGCGCGGACTTCGTCGATTCCAAGTTGCCGGGCCACCCGTTCCGCCGTTTCGCGATTGTCGCCGGTCAGCAGAATCAACCGGTCGACGCCGCACCGGCGCAGCTCCTTCATGGCGGAAACCGCGTCCGGCTTCAGCGCGTCGGCGATCGCCACGCAGCCGAGGTAACGTGTGCCTTCAGCCAGGTAGATAAGCGTCCCCTCCGCACGGATTTCCGGAACCGCGATTCCGGCTTCCTCGAGCAGCAGACGGCTGCCGGCCCGGATTTCAGAACCGTCCACAGTCGCCCGGATTCCTCGCCCGGCGATCTCCTCGGCCGCACCGACGCGGCCGGGATCGACCGCTCCCGGCCAGGCTTTGCGCAGCGAGAGCGCGATCGGATGGCTCGAGCTGAGCTCCGCATGCGCAGCGAGCTCAAGCAGCCGGTCCGGATCGGCCCCTGCCGCCGGGAACACTTCGCGCACTTCGAACCGGCCCTGCGTCAGCGTGCCGGTTTTATCGAACGCAATCGCTTTGACGCCGGCCAGCGTCTCGAGGTAGTTGCCGCCTTTGAACAGGATGCCGCGGCGCGACGCCCCGCCGATTCCGGCGAAGAACGAAAGCGGCACCGAGATCACCAGCGCGCACGGGCAGGAGATCACGAGAAAGACCAGCGCGCGGTAAATCCAGACACCCCACGCCGCACCGGCGAGAAGCGGAGGAAGCACGGCGAGCAGAATCGCCGCGCCGAAAACCGCCGGTGTGTAGATTCTGGCGAAACGGGTGATGAAGTTTTCGCTCTTCGACTTGCGGTTTGCGGCATTTTCGACTTCGGCCAGAATCCGGCTGACCGTCGAATCGGCACTGCGGGCGGTCACTTCGATTTCCAGCACGCCGGAGAGATTGATCGTCCCGCTCAGGACCGCATCTCCGGCATTGATGCGGCGCGGCTTCGATTCGCCGGTCAGCGCCGCCGTGTCGAGCTGCGAGGAGCCGGAGCGGACCACGCCGTCAAGCGGCACGCGTTCCCCGGGGCGGACGAGAATCCGGTCGCCGGGCTCGACTGCTTCCGGCGCGACCACATTGACCGTGCCGTCTTTCAGCAGATTGGCGAAATCGGGACGGATATCCATCAGTTCCGCAATCGACCGCCGCGAGCGTTCGACCGCCAGCGCCTGAAAATATTCGCCGATGTGGAAGAAGAGCATGACGGCCGCCGCTTCGGCGGATTCGCCGACCGCCCACGCGCCGAACGTGGCCAGTGTCATCAGCAGATTCTCGTCGAAGAGATCGCGTGTGAACAGATGGCGGAACGCGGTCAGCAGCACCCGCCAGCCGGAGAGCAGGTAGACGGCGACGAACAATCCGGTCGACACCGGTTTCGGGAGGTCGTATGCCGAGCAGATCCAGCCTGCCGCGAACGCCGCCGCCGAGATGCCGATCACGATCAGGGGCAGTATCCCGGACGGAGGCGCATGGTCGTGAGCATGAGCGTGCTCCTCCGCATCGTGCAGTTCGGCATCGGGCTCGATCTGCCGGACCAGCCGGGCCAGCCCGTCCCGCACCTTCCGTTCGGCGGAGCGGTCGTCGAGTTCAAGCGCAATCCGGCCGGAAGCGAAGTTCAGCCGGGCGCTGCGGACCCCCGGAAGCCGATGGGCTCCGGCCTCGATCTTGCCGGCGCACTCCGCACAGGCAAGGTTGCGAATGTAGAAAACCTGCTTCATTCTTCCCTCACATGAGTCTGGCACTGGTCGAAAAGCATGCCGACATGCCCGTCGCACAGCGAATAATAAACCACTTTTCCCACCTTGCGGCACTTCACCAGGCGGGTCTGCCGCAGAATTTTCAGATGATGCGCCACGGCAGGCTGGCTCATCCGCATGATCGCCGCGATGTCGCAGGCGCAGAGCTCCGAGAGCAAAAGCGCGTTGATGATTCCCAGCCGGGTCGCATCCCCCAGCACCTTGAACATTTCCGCCATGCGCGCGAGCATCAGCTCCGAATCGAGCTGTTTTTTTACCGCTTGAACTGCATCCTCATGAATTACGGTACAGCTGCATACGGGTGTTTCCTGCATTGCCATCGGCCTCTCCCTGATTCAACGATTAAACAATTGTTTATATGTTTAAATATAAAATAACCGGCTTTCCGGAAAAGTCAAGCCGGTTATGACGGAAAAATCGGGAGGAAAATCAGAATTCGGGTGCGAATCCCCAGTCCTGAACCGGAGTCAGTTCGCCGTCGCGGCGGGCGGAACGGTTGGCGGCCATGCCCATCGCCATATAGTGGCCGGCCTCCCATGCGTTCACGAGCGGCTGGCGGCGCTCGTAAACGCTTGTGACGAACTCATGGACGAGGTACGGGTGGGAGCCGCCGTGGCCCTGCGGCACGAAGTCGCGGTTCTGCAGATCGCCGGACGAACGGTTCTGGACGGTGAGAAACGCTTCGCGCACCTCCGGCGGGAGCGGGTCGAAAAGCTCCGCATCGGTGTAGCGGGTCCTCTGCTCCGGGCGGATTGCATCGGTCTCGTCCGTGCGTCCGTTGTAATACCAGACGTTTTCGGAGAACGATCCGCGCGTGCCGATGATCCGGAACGTCTCGTTTTCGAGCGGACTGATCTGCCCGGCAAGTTCGCGCATCTCGGCCACACGCATCGAAGCGCCGTTCGCAAGCTCGAAGAGCGCGGTCACATTGCTGAATTCGTCATGGCGGAAATACGAATCGCCGGTACGGTTCCGCCAGCCGAACGCCGCGACCTTCCGCGCCCGTGTTCCCATGCAGAAGACCGGCCCGCTGACGGAGTGGGTCGGGTAATTCATCGGCGTCGACAGCTTGCCGCTGCGCGCGTACTGCTCCTCCTTCGCCGGCCACTCGCTGCCGATCCGGCCGGCGGTGCGGCGGCGCATCACCTCGCGCAGGCTGCATGCGCTGTCGACGTCGTGCATATACTCGCCCTCGGCATAGACGAAGTCGCCGAACTCCCCGGCCAGCGCCTTCCGGCGGCAGAACATCGCCTGCGGGCGGAAGCAGGTGGTTTCGCCGAGCATATAGTGTCTGCCGGTCCGCTTCGATGTCTCGATGATCCGGCCGCACCAGTCGAGCACTTCGTCCGAGTCCGGCAGGCAGGTCAGCGGTACCGCGCTGTAAACCTCCTTCCCTGACTCCATCGCCTGAATGCACTGAGGCGCATGGAGCCACGGCTGCGTGATGACGACGAGCGCGTCGAGGTCGCTTGCGCAGATTTCGTCGAGCGACCCGTAAGCGTCGCGCGGATTGAATTTGTCGGCGAAGAACGGATCTTCGGCGAACTTCCTGACCCGTTCCGGCTCGCAGTCGCAGAACGCGACCCGGTCCACCAGCGGATGCGCCTTGAACAGCTGCGCGAACGCACTGCCGAAACTGCCGAGGCCGACAAGCCCGATACTGATACCCATAACCGTATTCCTTTCCTTTAACATGCCAGCAGCAGAATGCCGAGCACGGCAAGCAGAATTCCGGCAGTCCCCGTGACCCCGGTCTTCTCCCCGCGAATCCATTTTGCATAGAGAAAGAACAGCGCAATGCAGCCGCCGATCGCAACCGGATAAGCGACTCCCGCCGCACCGGCATGGCTCAGCAGGTCGATCGCCCGGAACATCGTCCACTGACCGGCCGCCACCAGGACGCCGTACAGCAGCGCGAGCGGCAGGACGCTCCGGAAACCGAACTCTCGACGGCGGATTACGACGACGATCCAGATGAGTCCGCCGAGGCTCAACAGCGGAATCCGCCAGCTGAGCGCCGCGGGGCCGAGTCCGGGCAGCCGGTTCGGCACGAGCGTCAGCGTCTGCTGCGCGCCGAGCAGCAGAAAGGCGAGAAACGCGAACAGCAGAAAGATCCGGTGCGCCCGCCCGGCCGCGCGCTCTGTGCAGGAGGGCCAGCCGAGCGGCACGAGGCTGCCGAGCAGAATCGCCATGCCGGCGAGCCGCCAGGGCGTCGCGGCTTCCCCGAACAGCAGGATTCCGGCCGCAAACGGGCAGAGCATGGCCGACTGCGCAATCCCCCAGCTGATGCCGTGGCTGCCGCGGCGCATCGCTCCGCAGAGCGCGAGAAATCCGAACTGGCTCAGGAGCCCGGCAGGAACCATCAGTGCGGCAACCGTCAGAAGTTCCCGGAGCGGAGCCGCTCCGGGCCTTTCGGCCCCCCAGCTCGTCAGCAGGAAGCAGAGTGCGCTCAGAAGGAGAAACAGATGGAAGCCCTCTTTTTTCTCCGCCGCCCGGCTGTACGCCACACCGACGCCGCACCAGATCGCACCGGTGACCAGCGCAACAAGAATTCCCTGCCAGAACATATGAAACACCTTTCTTTTTCAGAAAGTATACTTGAAAAGTTATAAATCTGCAACTATCTTTTCAGCATCATTATTACAGATACGGCATCATTATTATAAAATTCGAATCATGCAGCTCGAAATTGTCCATCCGGGGCGGTATACCGCTCCGGAGACCTTTGTCCAGACGACGCTGTTCGTCCATGTCGGGCTTTGCCTCGGCGGGCTCGACTATATGAATATCGCGCCCCCCGGCGGCGGGGAGCAGCTGAAGCTGACCGGCGCGGCGGCGCCGTTCCTGACCATGATTCCGCCCGGCGCCCGCGTCGACTTCCGGTTCGGGCGCAAACGTGAAAACTGGGTGATTCAGTGCCGCATGCCGGAGTTGATCCCGGTCGCCGGAGCATGCCGGCAGCAGCTGGAACAGGACGGCTCCCTGTTGTGCTTCCCGTACATGCGCCGGATCAAGGCCGGGCATGCCCTGCCGCTGCGGGAACGGTTCGCGCTGGTCGTCTCCCTCTGGCAGAGCGGCACACCGGCGAACCGGATCGCCGCCGAGTGGATGACCGTCGGAATCTGCGGAGAAATGTTTGCCGAAGAGGAACCGCCGGACCGGGAAGGCACGACTCCGGCCGCCCGCCTGCGCCTCGCCATTGATGCGGATCGCGGATTCCGCAAGACCCTCGCGGAATTGAGCCGCGAAGCCGGCGCAAGCGCTGGATTCCTGAGAAAATGTTTCCGCCGGGCCTATCAGCTCGAGCCCGCCGAATACCGCGCCCGGCGCCGCCTCGGCCGGATTATGGAGCTGATCGACCGGAACGAGCTGAGTCTGAAGGAGATCGCAGAGGAGGTCGGCATGCGGCACGTGACCCATCTGCACGCTTTCGTCCGTGAACGCTGCGGCGTCACTCCCGGCGAGCTCCAGAAACAGCGCGGCCGGATCTCCTGAGTGTATCGCGGGGGACAGGACCGGGGTCAGCCGAACTGAATCTCGTCCGTCCAGTCGATGCGGTAGCCGCCGTCGGAGAGAAAACGGATTTCCAGCCAGACGTAGGTGCTGCGGTCGAAGCTGGCCGGATTCCAGCGGTCGAACATTGCAATCCAGCGTTCTCCGGCCCGGAATACCGCGCTGCTCTGGCAGCCGAAAGTCGTTTCGGCGCCGGGGCCGCGGCACGGGTTGCCGCCGGGAGTCCAGGGGCCGAACACGCCCGGAGCGCTCGCCGACCGCGCCGCATTCGGCTCCCAGCTCGTGCAGCCGGACATCAGCAGGTGACAGGCGTCTCCCCGCCGGAACAGCGCCATCCCCTCGTTCCAGCCGCACGGCAGCACGCGGACGTAGCGGCCGCTCCAGCCGAGGCAGTCCGGCGTCAGTTCGGCGATGTGGATCGTGCTGTTGTGTTCCGAGGAATAGATGTGATAGGCCGTCCCGTCCTCATCGACGAAGAGGTTCATGTCTCGCGCCATCTGTCCGGCGGCAAGGTCGCGGCGGAAAATCGGGTAGCGTTTCACCTCGTCGTTCTCCCCGTTCGGCAGCTGCGGCTCCGGCGGAATCGTTCCGGCCGGGAACGCGGCCTCTTCCGCACTCATGTTAAGCGGTGCAAAACCGGCGTTGACGCGGGCGGCGCCGAGAAAGACGAACGGTCCCTCCGGAGAATCCGCCGCAGCCAGGCCGCGCTTTGCGATGGTGTGGTTCTCATCGGTCGAATGGAAATACATGACGAACTTTCCGGTCGTCCGGCAGTAAATCACTTTCGGACGCTCGATCCGGCAGCCGCGGACGATCGGGCTGGCCGGATCGTCCGAGACCGGCAGGACGATGCCGCAGTCGCGCCAATCCGTCAGGTTTGCTGACTCGTAGCAGTGAACGCCGTGGAACGCGAGCCGCCCGGCCCACCCTTCCGTCTTGTGTTCGCCGTACCAGTAGAAGCGGCCGCCGTATTCGAGTATGCCTCCGCCGTGGGCGTTGATCGGCTTCCCCGCCGTATCGAACCAGAATTCACGGTTGTTCATGCTTCTCCCCGGGTTGTCAGAAAAAGAGGTAGACGGCGCAGAGCACGACGATCACCTGGATGATGTTCTCGAACAGCTTCTGCGGCATCTTTGACAGGATCAGGATGCCGAGCGCGCCGCCGATCAGCAGGAACGGTATCATGGCGAGGTCGACCTTCAGCGCCTCGAATGTGACCCGCCCGTCCGCGATGAAGAGCGGCATCTTCGTCCAGTTGATGATCAGGAAGAACCAGGCGTTGCATCCCATGTACTTGTCCTTCGGGAGCTTCATGGCCAGGAAATAGATCGCGGCGACCGGCCCGGCCGCATTGGCGAGATGGGTCGTGAAGCCGAGCAGAGTGCCGTAGAAGCCGGCCGCGACTTTGCCGGCCGGAATCCGGTCCGGCGCGATGCGCGAGCGGATGAAGTTAAGCAGTGCGAGACCGAGGACGATTCCGCCGATCAGCATCCGCATGAGCCGGTCGTTCCCCTCCGGCAGCAGCCAGAGCACAAGCGCTCCGACCGCCAGCCCGGTCCACGCCCACGGCAGCAGCCGCCAGATGATTTTCCAGTCCGCCTTCCTCCGGTACCAGGCGACCGCCATGAGGTCGGCCATGACCAGCATGATCAGCTGCAGCCCGGTCGAGAGCCTGCCTTCGAACGCCATCGTCAGCATGATGACCGGCAGCACGCCGATTCCCGGAATCGCCGTTTTGTTGATGCCGATCAGGATCGCGCTCACGATCAGCACCGCAAGCTGCGTCACATCCATGCCGGCGAAAATATCCGCAAACATCGTTCCTTCTCCCGTAAATGAAAAGAGGCGGCATCGAGCCGCCCCTTTTCTTCGCTCCGGCACTCTCGTTACAGGGATCTGCCGGTCAGCATCCGATAGGCTTCGAGATACTTCTCGGAGGTCTTCTTCACCACGTCGGCCGGGAGTTCCGGGCCGGGCGCGGTCTTGTTCCAGTCGAGCGTCTCGAGGTAATCGCGCACATACTGCTTGTCGAGGCTGACCGGGCTTGTTCCGACCTTGTACTGGTCGGCGGGCCAGAACCGGCTCGAATCCGGGGTCAGGACCTCGTCAACCAGAATGATTTTGCCGTCGAGTTCGCCGAATTCGAATTTCGTGTCTGCGACGATGATGCCGCGCTTCTCGGCATAATCCCGGGCCGTCGTATAGATTTTGAGCGAAAGGTCACGCAGCGCGGCCGCCTTGCCGGCGCCGATCAGCTTCGAGACCTCCTCGAAAGAGATCGCTTCGTCATGGGCGCCGATTTCGGCTTTGGTGGACGGAGTGAACAGCGGCTCGTCGAGCTTCGACGCCTGCTGATAACCGTCGCGCAGCCTGAGGCCGGAGACGGTACCGCTTTTCTGATAGTCCTTCCAGCCGCTGCCGACCAGGTAGCCCCGCACGATACATTCGACCGGCATGACCTTCGCTTTGCGGACGATCATCGACCGCCCCTGCAGGTCCTTCACGTACGCCGCCAGCTCCGGACGCGTCGTGACGTCGGCCGAAATCAGGTGGTTCGGAATGTCGCGCATCAGGTCGAACCAGAAGAGCGAAATCTGCGTCAGAACCTCGCCCTTGCGCGGCACGCCGCAGGGCATGACCACGTCGAAGGCGCTGATCCGGTCGGTCGCAACGAAGAGCAGCGCGTCGCCGAGGTCGTAGACATCGCGCACCTTGCCGCGGTTGACGAGCTTCACGCCCGGAATTTCGGTCGTGAGCAGCGCTCCGTTCGCATCGTACTGCATGGCGCCCTTCTTTCCGCTGTTACGCTTTGATCTCGCCGATTTCGACGCGGGTCAGGCTCTGCCGGTGACCCTGGGTGCGGCGATAGCCTTTGCGGCGCTTCATCTTGAAAACGACGATCTTCTTGGCGCGGAACTGGTCCTTGACTTCGGCCGCGACGGTCGCTCCCTCGAGCATCGGGGTGCCGACGTTCAGCTTGCCGCCCTCTTCGCCGACCGCGAGGACCTCGCTGAAGGTGACTTTGCCGCCGACTTCCACGTCGAGCTTCTCGACTTCCACAATGTCGCCGGTTTTGACTTTCAACTGCTTGCCGCCGGTCTTGATAATCGCGTACATTTTATTCTGCTCCTTATCGTTGTCAGTAAGTTCACTCATTCAATCACATACATCCGGTTAATATATCCGCGTTTCATCATTTTGCAAGCAGGATTCGCGGCAGATTCTTGATTAACTTCAGAAAATATTCGGTTTTCGCCTTGGCCGGGTTCTGTCCGTAACGGAGTTTTACCTTCAGTTCGTCGCGCAGACAGCCGGCGATGTGGCGGTCGGAACAGCCGCCCTCGCGGTAGAAGGCCACCGGCTCCGGAACGTAGATGACGTCGAGCTTGTGCACGTTGACCGCCCGGTACATGAAGTCGTAGTCGCCGAGGTAGCGCATCGAGGAGTCGTAGACGCCGATCCGCTCGTAGACCCGGCGCGGCACGAACATCGACGGGTGCGGGGCAAACGCGCCGCGGAACAGGTTGTGCGGACGGAAGCCGCGCACGAGTCCCTGCTTTTCGTAGATCACGTCGCCCCAGAAGATCGAATGGTCGAGCTCGCGTCCGCGAAAGCTTTTTTCTACCAGTGCCAGAGCGCCGGGGCGGTAGGAGTCCCCCGCGTTGATGAGGCCGATCACGTCGCCGGTTGCCCGGGCGATGCCTTTGTTCATCGCGTCGTAGATGCCGCCGTCCGGCTCGCTCACGAAGGCGGCGAGACGGTCGCCGCACGCTTCGATTTCCCGGACCGTGCCGTCGGTGGAGGCGCCGTCGATGACGATGTATTCAAGATCGGGGAATCCCTGATTCAGCACGGAATCCATGGTCTCCCGGATCTGGGACGCATTGTTGCGGACAATGGTGACGATCGATATTTTCACTGGCGCATCTCCTGAAACTGAACTTGCAAAGGCAGGAACATACACGCCGGAACCACGTTTTTCAAACCCGATGCGCGCTTTCCCGCCGGAAAATCGATGCGGGACGGGAAAACCGATTTGACTTTTTGCGGAAATGCGGTTAGCTTAATGTTACCTGAGAAACCAACAGAGGAGGGAATCAGTATGAAATTTTTCAGAAACGCAGTACTCGGCGCCATGCTGTTCGGCGCGTTCGCCGTCAGCGCGGACGACATCTACGACAACATGATCGACACCGAGGCCGCCCTCAAGCAGTGGAGCAACGCCGCCGCCATGACTTTCCTGCCGAACGGCGGGCCGGAGAGCGACGAGAGCGCGGTCAGAATCACTGCGACCGATGCGGCCAAGCCGGTCATGGCTTTCTTCAAGGTGGATATCGACAAAGTCCGGGGCAAGACCGTCAAGCTCTCCGCCAAAGTCAAGGGGGAAAACATCTCGAAGCCCGACAAGCCGTATCTCGGCATTAAGATGATGATGACCGTGACCATGGCCGACGGCAGGATCGACTATCCGGATACGACCCGTCTGACCGGGGATTTCGGCTGGCGCGAGCTCAAAACCGTCACGACCGTGCCGCCCGATGCGAAGTCCGTCACCATCCAGATCGGTTTGCAGGGCTCGACCGGAACCATCTACTTCTCGGACCTCGAGCTCGACGAAGAGGACTGACCTGCAGGGTGACGCTTCAACGGAAAGGGTGAACGCATGAAACGCAAGTTCCTGACATTTGCGGCCGCCGCGCTCGCTTTCGGAACGCTCTCCGCGGGCGAGGTGCTTTTCGAGGAGACCTTCGCCGATGCCGAAAGCACGGCGAAGAACTGGGGGCAGGCCGGCGCGGCCGCCTTCTCCGCCGACGGCTTTGAAAACGGCGGGCTCAGGATTGTAAATGACAATCCGAAAGGCGCCAGGCTGCTGCCGATCAGAATCGACGCCGCCAAAGTCCGCGGTAAAAAACTCAAGGTAACCTCGATGGTCCGGGGCGAAAACGTCTCGAAGCCGGAGAAGCCGTACCTCGGAGTCAAAGCGATGATCTACTACAAAGCCGCTTCCGGCGACCGGCAGTGGATCGAGCACAAGCCGAAAAAAGACGGTACGTTCGGCTGGGAGGAGGTCGTGACCCAGGCGGATATTCCCGCCGATGCGGAAGACGTGAGTTTCCAGGTCGGGCTTCAGGAATCCTCCGGAACCGTCTGGTTCGACGACATCAAAGCTGAAATCGTCGAATAGTCTTATCCCGTCTTCCCGCCGCCATCCGGCGGGAAGGCGGTTTTTCCCGAAAAATTATTTTTCAGATTACCGGTATAAGTTAACATATTAACTAAATGGAGATGGTATGTCAATGCCATCGAAATATCAACAATGCCTTTCTCTGAGGTGTGAGTACGGCGGAGCCGCACGGAACACTGAAGAGCGGGGCCCCCGAAAAGTATCATCCGCCGCGCAGGCGCTGTGGATGACAAGCCCGACTTGTCCTCCGCAGCCTCGGCGAAGGAGGAAGGGTGGCAACTTTTTGGAAAAATATCAACAATGCCTTTCTCGAAGGTGTGAGTACGGCGGAGCCGCACGGAACACCGTAGAGCGGGGCCCCCGAAAAGTACCCGAAGCTTTTGGGCATTCGGCCCAAAAGACCCGAGGCCCGTGGCCGAAGGGTGGCAACTTTTTGGGGAACATAGGAGATTTGCCATGAAATACCTGTCCCGTACCCTGACTGCGGCCGCTCTGGCCGCGGCGCCGGCGCTGTTTGCGGCCGGTCCGGCCGTCATCACCGTCGATGCCTCAAAGGTGGTGGCTCCGGTCAACGAGCTCGGCTTCGGCAACAATATCGAGGCGGCGGACGGCCGCGGCATCTTCAGCGAGCCGGCTGATGCCAAAACCTTCAATGTGAACGGCGTCAAATACGGGCAGGGCTTCTGGGACCCGGACAAAAACGCGCCGAATCCGGTCACGACCGGCCTGGCGAAGACGCTCAGAATGGGCATGATGCGTTATCCGGGCGGCTGTCTTGCGCACAACTACAACTGGACGCACGCCGTCGGGCCGCTCTCCGAACGCTCCGACTGGAAATTCGGCATCGACCAGTTCATGGAGCTCTGCAGAAAGATGAACTGGGAACCGCTCTTCACGCTGACCGACTACGCGCTCCCGGCCGAGGAGCTGCCGCAGCACCTCGCGAACCTCGTCGAATACCTGAACGCTCCGGCCACGCCCGAACATCCGTGGGCGATGAAGCGCGCCGAGTGGGGTCATAAGGAGCCGTACGGCGTCAAGTACTTCGAGCTCGGCAACGAGACCGATCACGGCAGCCATAAGACCAATCCGCGCCGCTCCTACACGCCGGAACAGTACATCAAGTATGCGACCGATTCCATCAAGGCGATCCGCAAAGTCGATCCGACCGTGAAGCTCGGGCTCGTCACCGTGCCCGGCAACGGCACCGACTGGAACTGCGACTGGAACCGCAAGGTCATCGCCGGCGCCGGCGCGCTGACCGACTTTCTCGTGATCCACTTTTACGGCCCAGGCATCGGCGGGCAGGATGCGGATACCGCGCTGCGCCGTGTGCTCGCCTATCCGGATCAGCTCACGCTGCGCATGAAACAGTACCGTGATCTCACGAAAGAACTCGCCGGAAAGGAGCTGCCGCTTGCGATCACCGAATACAACATCGGCGGCTCCGGCAACGATCCGTTCCCGGTCCGCTTCACCTATCTGGCCGGGCTTATGAACGCGGACCTCATGCGCCTCTGGCAGCAGCCGGAGAACAAGGTTGAGTTTGCGAACTACTGGCACATCCTGAACGGCTGGTGGGGAGCCTACCGCTCCAACGATGCGGACGGCAAGATCACCGAGCGGAAGGCGACGCTGCCGTTCTTCGAGGTCTGGGGCAAATACCGCGGCACTGAAATCGTCGCCTCGAGCGTAGCCGGAAATCCGCGCGTGACCGCGGCCGCCGGTCCCGGACTCATGCCGTCGATCGGGGACGTCTACTCCGCCGGCACGAAAATCGGTGAGCAGACCAGCTTCAAGTTCAACTTCACCGGCTTCAACCGCGGCGATATCGTTCCGCGCAGCACGGGCCGCAACAGCCTCGAATTCACGCTGAACAACGCGAAGGGCAACTGCTACACCATTTTCAGCAGGATCAACCGGCCGAAAAACCTGCCGAACGGGGAATCGCTTGCGATCACGCTGTCGTTCGAAATGCGTTTCGTGCCGGATAAGAAGGGCGAAGTTCCGCAGGCCACGATGGGCCTCGGCCTCTGCGACCCGCGCGGCTGGGACAAAACCATGTCCGCCGCCGCCTTCACCCACGCTTCGCTCTCCGATCAGTGGACAAAGGTAAGCAAGAGCTTCACGACGCTCTCCGACGCGGACGGCTCAGACATGCTGCTCCGCTTCGAGGAGGCGAAAGCCCCGGTCTCCGGCAAGCTTGAATTCCGCGACATCAAGGCGGAGCTCGGCGGCGGCGAGAAGTTCCCGGCTTATCCGGCCATCGCGACCTTCGCGACGAAGTCGGCCGACGGCAAGAACCTCTATCTGCTCGTTTTCAACAAGGACCCCGACAACGCGGTCAATGCCGAAATCGAGCTGAAGAACTTCAAGACCGCTTCCGGCGAGTCGATCCAGCTCTATCAGGAGAAGGTCGAGGCGACCGATTACTTCAGCGGCCTGGCCGGAACGGTCACCGTGAAGGACGGCAAATTCAGCGCGACTTATCCGAAACACTCGCTGACCGCTTACGAGTTCAAGCTCCAGTAAGCCGGAGAAATGTTCCGAATTCCCGCCCCGGTGCGCCGCGGGCGGGAATTTTTGTGCCGTTTTCCCGGCTTGACTTCTCCCGAAACGGGGGTATTGTATGAAACAGGATTACAGAGGAGAGGCTTTCATGATCAATTGGGGAATCGTCGGCACCGGCCGGATTGCGGCAACCTTCATCCGGGCGCTTTATGCCGGGCAGAGCGGGCGGCCACTGGTGGTCGCCGGACGCGATCCGGCCCGGACAGACCGGTTCGCCGCCGATAACCGCGTGCCGGAATCCGTGGTCAATCCCAGTGCGGTGTTCGCCGATCCGCGCATCGACGCGGTCTATATCGCCACGCCGCACATCACGCATGCGGAACTTTCGATCGCGGCGCTCGAGGCGGGCAAGCCGGTCCTCTGCGAAAAGCCGATGGCGATTGATCCGGAGTCGCTTGCGGCCGTCCTCGCTGCCGCGAAACGGTGCGGCAGCCTCTTTTTGGAAGGGTATATGTACCGCTGGCATCCGCAGACGGCGAAGCTGCTTGAACTCCTGCGCAGGAATGCCGTCGGCGAAATCAACCTTATCGAAAGCGCCATGGGCTTTGCGGCGAAATACAATCCGGCCGACCGGCTGTTCAATCCGGCGCTCGGCGGCGGCGCGGTCTGGGATATCGGCGGCTATCCGCTTTCGATGGCGATGCTGGTTGCCGGTGCGGCGCTCGGAACCGATCCGGCTCCGCCTGACTGCTTCACCTGCGGCGGCGTGACCGCTCCCGGGAACATCGACCTCTCCTCCTGCGCAATAGCGGTCTGGAAGGACCGGATCGTGGCGCAGCTTGCCTGTTCGTGCGGCGCGACCCTGGACCCCGCGCTTCGCATCCACGGTTCTGCCGGACGCATCGTCGTTCCGAATCCGTGGGTCTGCAACCGGACCGAACCCGAGAACGGGCTGATCCGCATTGAGCGCGAATCCGGCGTCGAGGAGATCCGCGTTCCGGCCGACCGGACCAGCTTCGGCTATGAGGCCGACGGGTTTGCGCGCCTGCTCGCTTCCGGCGCCCGCGAAGCGGCTGCCGCGCCGTTCACGAATGCCGAGAGCCTTTCGCTGAACCGGCTGCTCTGCCGCTGGCGCGAAACGGTGACTGCCGGCTGATTCATTGCTTTAATCACTTCTTTCGTTTGCATTCCGCCCGCTTTCCTGTTATATTGTACGGAACGATATTGCGTCAGAACAGTTACGGCGGAGGATGAATCATGACAGAGACGGCATTCCCCGGCGGCGGCTCCCCGGACCCGAATTCCTATCCCGGTACGGACAGCGAGCGGATCGAACAGGCGGCGCGGGCCGCTTTCGCCGCCGGGCGGCCGCTGCGGATTCCGGCCCGCCGCCCTGATGCGGTTTCGCCGCGCAGCTTCTGGCTGATCGACGCGGCCATCCTGCTGCCGGGAAACGCGACGCTGATTCTGGACAACTGCACCATCCGGCTGTCGGACCGCTGCCGCGACAACTTCATCCGCAGCGCGAACTGCGGGCCCGGCATCGACCCCGTTCCGCCGCTGGACAATATCCGCATCCTCGGCGTCGGCAGCGCCGTGCTGGAAGGGGCTGTACATCCGCGTTCGACCGGGGACTCCGCCAAAACGCTCGGGGAACGGACCTTCGGGACCGATGCCGGGAGGCCGGGCGAATCGCAGACCGGCGACTGGCGCAATATCGGCATCCTGCTGGCGAACGTGCACCGCTTTTCGATTGCGAATCTCACGATCCGCGATTCGCATGCCTGGGCGGTGTCGCTCGAATATTGCACGGAGGGCGATATCCGGCGCCTCGCATTCGATTCGTCCGGCTGCCGGGAGATCGACGGCGAACGGCGGATTGTTCTGAATCAGGATGGATTGGACCTGCGGCGCGGCTGCCGGAACATCACGATCGACACGATCACCGGAACCACCGGCGACGACCTCATCGCGCTGACCGCGATCGGCGGCGCTCCCCGGCCGTGCGGAATTTTGGGACGCACCGAAGTCTGTTCGCCGCGGATGGGGGGATTGGACGAAGACGTGAACGGCATTGTGATCCGCAATGTCGTCGGCCATTCGGCGGGCGGCCATCACATCGTCCGCTTTCTGAACACCGGCGGCATCCGGATGCGGAACATTTTGCTTGACGGCGTTGTCGACACCTCGCCGGACGGTTTCCGCGACCATGCGGCGGTCCGTATCGGCGACTCGAATCCGGCCTGGGGCGGCGTGACGCCGCTCGGGGAGACTGCGGCTTTTCAGATCGTCAATATCCAGTCGCGCGCGAAGGCTGCCATCCTGATTGCGGGGTCGCTCGCCGATTCGATCATTGCGAATGTCCTGAACGGCAACCCCGGAACGGAACCGGTCGTCTGCACTTCCGGTCCCGGAAACACCGCCAATCTGGAGATCCGCTCCGCGCTGACGCTGCCGGAGTGCTGAACGGCGATCACCCGATCAGGGAGCGGACGCTGCACTTCCTGCGGACGGCCCTGGCTGCCGCCCGTCCGGCCGCTTCGCCCATCGCCAGGCAGTCCCCCGTGACCCGGTAGGCCGCGTGTGCCGCAAAGCTGCCCGAAATGCACCGTCCGGCTGTCAGCAGGTTTTCGACCTTGAGCGGAACCAGCGACCGGTACGGAATATCGAAGCCCGGGTGCTGCCAGCAGTTCTGCTCCGGCTTCTCCGGTTCGTGGATATCGACGCCGAATTGGACCCGGCAGACCGCGTCGGGCTGCTTCCGGCCGCTTTTCACGTCGTCGTCGGAGATGACGTACTCCCCGGTGATCCGCCGCGTCTCCCGGACGCCGATCATCGACGGGAGGTCCAGCAGATACACATCGCCGAGCTGCTCCTTTACGAGCTTGAAGCATTCGAGCGCCCGGCGCACCTGCCGGCGCCCCTCCAGCGTCGCCGCAGTCAGTTCGTCGGCGACCGTGCCGAGCGAGCGTTTGACGTGCGTCCACTGAATCAGCGCCTCTCCCTTGCGCGGCAGCGTGATGAGCGCCGGATTGTTGTACGGGATGTCGGCCAGGATTTCAGCCTCCGGCAGCTTCTGAATCAGTACGTCATACCAGCTGCGCAGGTCGTCCCGACCGTAGTCGGGACGGAGGCCGCCGATTTTGAACATCATGGTCATAGGCTGGAACACCCCGTCGCTTTCGCGTCCGATTTCAAAGGGCGCGCCGGAGCGTGCCGCGATATCGCCGTCCCCCGTGCAGTCGATGACCACGTCGGCCAGAACCGCCTGCGTGCCCGATTTATTCTGGATGTAAATCCCTTTCAGCACGCTGTCCTCGACGATCGGCTCGCTTCCCATGGTGTGGAGCAGCAGGTCGATGCCGCATTTCGAAACATATTCGTCGAGCAGCAGCGCCATTTCGCACTGATCGAACGAGATGTCCCAGAGTCCGCCCCATGCGTCGCGCGCCCTGAGCGCTTCGCGCAGCTCGCGGTTCAGGCCATCCTTGTTCTGATTGTCGAAAAACGGACTCAGCAGCCCGAGCGTCCACATGCCGCCCAGCAATCCGCCCTGTTCGACCAGGGTCACCTTCGCCCCGGCCCGCGCGGCCGAAACCGCCGCGCCGAAACCGGCCGGCCCGGCTCCGACCACCAGCACCTCCGTCCGGTTCCGCACCGGAATCTCACACGCCTTGCGCACAATATTCATACCATCTCCTTTGTATTTTCCATAGTATACCGCGGAACCGGCAGTTTGACAATGGAGCGTTCTGCTGTATATTTACATTATCATGCTGAAAACGGTATTTCTGGATAAATTTGACCCGGGCAGCCCCGGAAGTTATCTGGCGGAGGCGATCTATGCGGCGGAACGGCTGTTCGGCGTCACGATCACCATTCACGACCACCGTGCGCTGCTGTTCGATGCGGACGGCAAGCCGCTCCTCCCTGGGCGCGACCATCACACGCATCCGTATTGCCGGGCCGGACGCTACGCCGTTCCCGAGTGGAATCGCTCCTGCCTGGCGGAGTGCGCGTTTCAGGCCGAATCGGCCGCCCTCTGCGAACTGCGTCCGTTTCTGCATCATTGCTGGAAGGGGGTGACGGAGCTTGTCGTGCCGGTCGAACGCGGCCGCACGCCGGTGCTGATCTTCTACGCCGGTGCATTTCGCGGACCCGGCGCACCGCCTGCCGGCTTCGAGGCTGCCCATGCCGCTCTGCCGCCGGCGGATGAAAAGAGTGTCTCCGACCTTGCCCGGCTGCTGACGCTGGTCGGGCATGGGATTCTCAGGGCTCTTGAGAGTTCGCGGGAGTCCGAACGGCGGCAGCCGCCGTCCCGCAAGCAGCAGATCCGGAAGTTTCTCGACGAGCACGCCCATGAACCGGCCGCGTTGTCCGACCTTGCCCGGGCGCTGCATGTTTCGCCCTCCCGGGCAGGCCATCTGGTGACCGCGGCCTTCGGCTGCCCGTTTCAGGAGCTGCTGCTTGCCGAGCGCATGACCCGGGCGCGGAACCTCCTGCTTTCGACCGATTATCCGCAGAAGGAGATCGCGCGCTGCTGCGGCTTCGGAACCGTCCACTATTTCAGCCGGATGTTCCGCCGTTTCTACGGCATGCCCCCCGGCCGCTGCCGGGACGCGAAAAAAAACGGGGTCCCCGGCCGGGAACCCCGCAAGAGAACGGAATTTATTTGATGATGTAGACCGGCAGCGGCGGAAAGCCGTTGAACTCCACCGAGCAGTAACTCGAGGTGTATGCCCCCGTGCTGAGCCAGTAGACCCGGTCGCCCGGCTTGATGTAGGCCGGCAGCGGATTCCGGAAATATTCGTACATGACGTCCTGACTGTCGCAGGTCGGCCCGGCGATGATGAAATCCTCGCATGGTTCACCGCGCGCTTCGCAGTAGAGCGGATACTTGATCGACTCATCCCAGGTCTCGATCAGCCCGTTGAATTTACCGGTGTCGAGATAGAGCCATTTGTCGACGCCCATCGAGGACTTCTGGCTGATCAGCACGACCTCGCTGACCAGGATGCCGGATTCGGCGGCGAGCGAACGGCCGGGCTCGAGAATGATTTCCGGAGCGTCTTCGCCGAAGTCCTCTTCCAGATACCGCGTGATCTCTTCGGAGTAGACCGTCATCTCGTTCGTCTTGGAGATGTAATTGGCCGGAAAGCCGCCGCCCATGTTGATCAGATTGAGCTTGAGCCCTTCGCCTTCGAGATAGTCGAAAATATAGCGGACTTTGGCAATCGCCGAGTCCCAGGTGCCGATATCGCGCTGCTGGGAGCCGACGTGGAAACTGATTCCGCACGGCTTGAGCCCGATCTCGCGGGCCAGCAGCACCAGATCGATCGCCATGTCCGGGTGGCAGCCGAACTTGCGCGACAGCGGCCAGTCGGCCGTCTCGCTGCCTTCGGTCAGAATCCGGCAGAAGACCCGGGCGCCCGGCGCCTCCTTCGCAATGTTGCGCAGGTCCGCTTCGCTGTCGGTTGCGAAAAGGGAGACGCCCTTTTCATGGAAGTAACGGATATCCGCGGCCTTCTTGATCGTATTTCCGTAGCTGATGCGGTCCGGGGAAATTCCGAGAGACAGCACCCGGTCCAGCTCGTAGCGCGACGCGATATCGAAATGGGAACCCAGGTCGCGCAGCAGCTCGAGCACCTCAATTGCCGGATTCGCTTTCACCGCATAATAGATTTTGGCGAACGGAAAATGCGCCAGCAGCTCTTCGTAATTCCGCTTGATAATATTGAGGTTCACCACCAGAAACGGAGTGGGATGGCGGTCGGCCTCCTGTTTCATGAGGAGCCAGTCTTCTTTGGTGTAATAGTCCAGAACGTCAATCCGCATTGTTTCTTCGACCTTTCATAATCACAAACGTTCTTGTTCTCCGGAGCCGCCGCTTTTATGCGGGGGCGGCCCTGCTCGCCCGGGGCCAACCGGGACCCGGGTCAAACGAAAACCGGGGAGGCCGTCAGCACTCCCCGATTTTTGACAATCATAAAAAGTAGCCCCATTCTCGGGTATTTCAACGCTGAAACCAAAAAAACAACCGATTTTTATATTCGTTGGAGATGAAAATTTTAAAAAATGCGAAATTGATTTTTCTGAGCGGATTTCCTGCTGTTTCCTGACGACCGGTGCGAACACCGGACAGGAAAAACAACCGGGAAGTCCCGGGAATCGCATTCCGGCAGGTTTCTGCCGGAACGCATGGCGTAAAAAACAGCTTCAGCGTAAAAGGGCTGAAGCTGCCGGAGAGTCAATTGCGCACCGGGCCGTAGGGCTGGAGTTCCCACGACGGCGGTGTGTTATGCGGAATCGAACTGAATCCCAGCCGCTCCTGCTCGGTGCAGCCGGAAAGCAGACAGAAAAAGGCCGCCGCAGCAAGTACGGCGGCGGCGGTCAGAAGAGTTCTCATTTTCCGGAGAACATCGTGCTGAACAGGTTGTACTCGTTCATCTCGAGCACCTGGAAGGCCACGGTGGCGGCCATCGCCAGGAAGCTCACAATGATGACGCCGGTGAAAAACTTGGAATTGAACACTTTCGCGTCCTCCTTCACTCTCAGTTGATGTCGAACCAGACCTTGTCGCCGACCTGAACCGTATCCTTCTGCTCGCCGATCGGTTCCGCGATCGAGCAGTTCTTGTCAACCTTGGTCAGCTTGACCTTCGTGACGAAATCCGAAGTCGGGACGGCGAGATCTCCGCGGGAGACGACCATTTCGAGGCCCGGAGTCAGGTTCACGTTGATTTCGCCGACCTTATTGCCGAGTTCCTGCTGAACAGTGGATTCGGTGCCGAGGTCGATCGCGATGTAGCCGTACTTCGAGCTGACGTCGGCGACATGGCCGACGATGCGCTTGCGGGCCTCGGGCGAACCCGGCTTCCACGGCATCGGCAGCACGTCATTCTTGTCGAGGCCGAGCGCTCCCCGGAGGCCGTCAAGCTGGTAGATCTTGTCGTCGAGCGATTTCTTCAGGGTCGCGATCTCGTTGTTTTTGCCGTTGAGCTCGTTCTTCTGGCGCTGGATCTCCTGGTTGCGGGCGCCGATGGTGCGGTTGGCTTCGTCGAGCTTGCCCTTCAGGCCGTTCACCGCCTGGCGGGCCTGATCAAGCGCGCCCTTGAAGTTGTTGCCGGAGAAGTTGAGGCTGCTGCCGCCCGCCTGGCGGACGATTTCATTGAGGGTGTTCTCGAAATCGCGGCGTTCATTGCCGAACTGGGTCAGGCGCTGCGAGAACTGGTTCAGCGCGGCCTGGTCGGCGGCGCGGAGCTTGTTGGCGTCGATCGTGAGCTGGAGATTCCGGCGGACCGCTTCGACCACGCTCTGCACGATCTTGTTGCGGCGGTCGATCAGGGCGCCGACGCCCTGCACGACGTCGTCCTTGCTGGTCGAGTAGGTCGCCATGTTCTTGAATGCGTCGGAGGAGCCGACGTTGTTCATCTCGGCCACGGTGCCGATGCTGCGCAGCGTTTCGGCCAGTTCGTCGCGCTGCTTGATCAGCTGCCGGCTCTGCGTCGTCAGCTTCGCCAGCTTCGCGTCGAGATCCGCGTAGTTTTCGTGGGAGAGCGCGGCAACGGTCAGCTCGCCGCCGACTTTGGTGCCGCTCCCCTTGTCCATCTCGGTCGCGCTCTGGTTGATCGTAGTTGCCATCTTCTTCCAGCCTTCGACCAGTTGACTGCGTTTGTCAAACAGGAAATAAGAGAAGACTGCGCTTGCGATTGCAAGCAGAAGAATCAGGATACTCAATACGACGTTGACTACTTTCATCGGGGCTCTCCCACTCTGATTGGTTGATAATTTGTCGTTATATATTGCTAAACCCAAATTGACACACTTACGTCCGGCATGACGTTATTGAACATTAGCACCACAAAAATATATTGTCAAATGCCGAAAAGCGGAGAACCGGCAAATAAATCAATTTTTTTTGAAAAATTCCGCCTCTCCCCCCGCAGCCCCCGCTTTTTCAGAGCAGGAACTTCACCCCGTCCACCGCCGCCAGGGCCGCGCTCAAGGCATTCATCATCTCGCGGCCGGTCAGGACGACCGGCGCCTTGAGCGTACGGTAGCGGCCGCCCTCCGAGCGCAGACCCTCGTGGACCGCGGCGGAGACCCCGTGTTCGCGCAGGCACTGCCCGATCGCGGCGCGTGCCGCCTCGAGCTTGTCGGCTTCGACGATGATCCGATACTCCCAGTCAACCGGAAACTTCAGCTCCTGCCCGTTGATTTTTTTGTTTACACTGCTCATTTTCCGCAAGAGGTCCTTCCGCCTTTGGAGTGATGGTGCGCCTGGCAGGCGGCGCAGTCGCCGTGACGCGCGCACCCCGCATTCGAGCACGGGCAGCTCCCGTTCTTTTCGCCGTTCATTTGTTCCGTTCCTCCCAGTAGGGAGAAATTTCCCGCAGCCGCTCGATGATCGGCGGCAGGGACTCCGCCACGAAATCGATCTCATCTTCCGTGTTGTATTTCGACAGACTGAAGCGGATCGTTCCGTGGGCGGCTGTGTAGGGCAGGTTCATCGCCCGGAGCACATGCGACGGTTCGAGGCTCCCCGTCGTGCAGGCGGAGCCGCTCGAGGCGCAGATGTTCAGCATGTCGAGGAGCATCAGGATCGATTCCCCTTCGATGTATTCGAAGCTGACCGACGAGGTGTTCGGCAGCCGGTTCGCCAGGTCGCCGTTGATGCGGATGTGACTGATCCTCTCGCGGATTCCGGCCTCGAGCCGGTCGCGCAGGCGCGTCAGCTGCACGCTTTCGACCGCGAGGTTGCGGGCAGCCAGCTCGCACGCTTTGCCGAGGCCGATGATCGAGGCGACGTTTTCGGTGCCGCCCCGTCTGCCCTTCTCCTGATGGCCGCCGAAGATCAGCGGCTTGAACCGGGTCCCGCGGCGGACGAACAGAGCCCCGACGCCCTTCGGCGCGTGGAGCTTATGGCCGGAAATGGTCAGGAAATCGATTTCGCTCGAATCGAGGCGGATCGGCACTTTGCCGGCGGCCTGCACCGCGTCGGAATGAAACAGCGCGCCTTTCGCATGCGCCATTCCGGCGACGGTTTCGACCGGAAAAATCGTGCCGGTTTCGTTGTTCGCCCACATGACGGAGACTACGGCCGTCGCTTCGTCGATTGCCCGTTCGGCATAAGCGAGGTCGAGCCGGCCGCGCTCGTCGACCGGGATGTATTCGATCTCGAAGCCGCGGCGCGAAAGCTCCTTGCAGTAGGCCAGCACGCCGGGGTGTTCGACGATGGTGGTCACGATCTTGTTCCGGCCGGGGCGGGCGTAAACCGCCGCGTTGATCGCGGCGTTGTCGCCCTCGCTGCCGCAGCTCGTGAAGATGATTTCGGAGGCGTTTCCGTCGCTGTCGCGGAAACTCGAGCCGAGCAGATCGGCCACCCGGCGCCGCGCCTCCTCGATCTCGGCGGCGACGCTGCCGCCGAAACGGTGGATGCTCGAAGGATTGCCGTAACGTTCGCAGAAAAACGGACGCATCGCCTCGAACACCTCCGGGTCGACGGCGGTCGTGGCGTTGTTGTCCAGGTAAATGACTTTATTTTTATTCATGGAAACCGGAGCCCTCCCGTACTGAAAAACATGATTTGCCTTTATAAAATAAACCATATTTTTCCGAAAAGTCAATCCGCTCCGGTTGAATAATGGCCGGAAGTTGCGTAGATTAGGATGCCGGACGGGTGAAACCGGCGAAAGGATGCAAATACGGCGATGATCTATCTGGACCATGCGGCGGCGGCGCGGCCGCCGCGCGAAATACTCGATTTTTACCGGGCGTGTCTCGAGGAATCCTATGCGAACCAGGAGGCGGCGCACCGGCTCGGTTACGACGCGCGGCGGCGGCTCGATGCGGCCGCGGAACAGCTTTCGACCGCCCTCGCCGGCGGCCGCCGGTACGACGTCGTCTGGGGGATGAGCGGGACCGAACTTTTCAATCTGATCGCCGACTCCCCGTTCGCCGCGGGGAAGCGGGTGGTCTCCTCCCGGCTCGAGCACCCGGCGCTCACGGCGAACCTGCGCCGGACCGCCGGAGCCCTGACGCTGCTGCCGGCCGGGCGGGACGGCGGCATTTCCGCCGGGAGCGTTCCGGCCGACTTCACGGCTTTCCATCTCGTGCAGAGCGAGCTCGGCCGGATTCAGGACGCCGCAGCCCTCGCCGGAATCGCTCCGGGGGCAGTCCGCATGCTCGATGCGATCCAGGCGGCGGGGCGGTTCCCGATTCCGGCCGGAACGGCGGAGCTTATCGTCGTTTCGGGGCATAAATTCGGTTCGCCGGGAGGTGCGGCGATTCTTGTCGACCCGGCGGCGAAGTGCGCCCGGCCGTTTCAGGAATTCGCGCGCCGCTACCGGCATGAGGACTACCGCATCGGCCGGCCCGAGGCGCCGGTTCTTCTCGCCATGGCTTATGCGGCGGAGCTGCGCTGCCGGGAGCTCGAACGGAATGCCGCAAAGGCGCGCGGACTGAACCGGCTGCTCCGCTCCGGTCTTTCGGGGCTGCTTCTGCCGGGCGGGAAGCGGAGTTTCTGCACGATCCCCGAAGAGGTCGCTTCGCCGTGGATTCTGCATGTGACGCTGCCCGGAGTCGAAACCGGCGTTCTCGTCCGCATGCTGTCGGAGGCCGGAATCATGGCGGCCGCCGGGAGCGCCTGCTCCTCCGAAAGCCGGGAGCCGTCGCCGGCGCTGCTCGCCATCGGCTTCCGCCGCGCCGACGCCTGGTCCGGGCTCCGCGTCAGCCTCGGGCCGGACTCCTCCGGCGGCGATGCGGAAAAGTTGATCAAAGCAGTTCGGAACGTGTTGAAAAACTGGTAAATACGGGGTATGTTACCTTATCACGGTTGTTTATTCATTTTTTACGGATAAGGAGTCTTTTTTCATGTACAAAACTCTCTCACTGGCCGCCGCCGCGCTGTTTGCGTTTGCTCCGGCCGCCATGCTCACCGCCGCTCCGGAGCCGATCGTGGTCACCAAGACCGTCCGCACGAATCCGACGCTTTACTTTCAAGGGGTTCCCGGCGACGGGGAGCTGACCCGGCAGATGCGTTCGTTCCTCGGCGCCTGCGGCTGGTTCGACCTCTCCGGCGACCCGAAGGCCGAATATGTGCTCTCCGGCCGCCGGGAGAGCGGCCGCGCCGTATTCACGCTGACGACCGGCGGCGCTCCGGCCGGTTCCTGGGGAATTCCGCTTACCGGCAACAGCCGCCGGATGGCCCAGCAGATGGTCGACGCGATCATCCAGAATACCTTCAAGGAGCTGAAAGTCAAAGGTTTCTGTTCGACGAAGATCGCGTTCTGCGCCGAGACCGCCTCCGGTGTCAAGAACATTTACGCCTGCGACATCGACGGCGGCAACGTCGAACAGATCACGAATTACAACGCGCTCTGCGTCGAACCCTGCTGGTTCCCGGACGGGAAGGCGATCGGCTACTCCAAGTACAACCGGACCGGCATTGACGTGATCGAAACCCGGCTGAATCCGAAGCGCAGCCGCGTGCTGACCGCCTTCCGCGGCATCAACACCGGTGCGGCGATCAGCCCGGACGGGCGGAATCTGGCCGTCATCCTGAGCCCGGACCACAAGGTCGACCTCTATGTCATGCCGATCGGCGGCCGGACGCCGCGGCGGCTGACCAACAGCATCGCGGTCGAAGCGTCGCCGTGCTGGAGCCCCGACGGCCGCGAGATCGCTTTCGTGAGCGATGAGACCGGAGTTCCCAAGATCAATATCATCTCGGCCGACGGCCGGAACCGCCGCGTTCTGAAGTCGGTCGGCTCCGACGCCGTGACGCCGGACTGGTCCGGCGACGGCAAGATCGTCTATGCGACCCGGGTTGAAGGGGTCTACACCATTGCGGTCTACGACCTCAAAACCGGCGAGAATACCCGGATCACGCAGGAGCCCGGCGTCTGGGAGTCTCCGGCCTGGGCGGCGGACAACCGGCAGGTCGTCTGCAAACGTTCCGACGGCCGCCGTTCGGCGCTCTACGTCATCGACAGCTGGACCGGCAAGACCCGGCTGCTCGTGTCGACCCCCTACAACCTCTCCATGCCGGCCTGGTCGCGTGCCGGGAGCCGCTGACATGACCGGCGGAAAGGCCGGGGGCGGCTACCTCGATTCGCTGTCGATGTTCGGAATCAAGCCGGGGCTCGAAGCGACCGCCGAACTCATGCGGCGGGTCGGGAATCCGGAGAAGGAGCTCTCCTTTCTCCATATTGCCGGAACCAACGGGAAAGGCTCCACCGGCGCCATGCTCGAATGCATGCTGCGCGGCGCGGGGTTCACGACCGGATTCTACACTTCCCCGCATCTGGTCGACATCCGGGAGCGTTTCCGGGTCAACGGCATCGCGGTTTCGGAAGAGGATTACGCGGCGTTTTCCGCCGAGCTTGCGGCGGCGGCGCGGGCCGAAACCGGACGCGACTTCACTTTCACCTATTTCGAGTTCACGACCGTGCTGGCGGCGATGATTTTCGCCCGCGCCGGAGTCGACGTCGTCGTCTGGGAGACCGGCATGGGCGGCCGGCTCGATTCCACGAACGTGGTCCGTCCGCTCGCGTCGGTCATCACGAACATCGCGCTCGACCATCAGGCTTACCTCGGCGACACCATCGAAAAGATCGCGGCGGAAAAGGCCGGGATCGTGAAGCCGGGCGTCCCGGTCTTCACCGGCGTCATGCCGGAGGAGGCGCGCAGGGTCATCGCCGAAAAGGCGAGGGCGGAAAAAAGCCCGTGCTTCGGGCCTCCCCCGGAAATCGCCGGGCCGGTTCATTACCGTCTTGACGGCGGCCGGACCGTGCAGGAGTTCGAATACGGCGGGCGGCTGATCCGTCTGCCGCTGCCCGGCGCCATGCAGCGGCGGAACTTCCGTCTCGCGGCGCAGGTCCTGACCGAACTTGCTCCGAAACTCGGGCTCGATTCCGGCCGGGCGTTCCGCGCCGTCGCCGACTGCCGCTGGCCGGGGCGCTGTCAGCAGGTCAATTCGCGTTTGATCGTCGACGGCGGACACAATCCGGACGGGCTTGCGGCGCTTGCCGAATCGCTGGAAGAGGCGTTTCCGGGAGAGACGTTCTCGGTGGTCTTCGCCGGTTTCAAGGATAAGAACGTGGCCGGCAGTCTGCACATGCTCGACAAGCTCGCCGCGCGTTTTATCTTCGCTCCGCTTTCGGAGTCGGACCGGCCGAGCTACACCGGCGCCGAGCTTTGCGGCCTTGCCCGGCGCGAAGGTCTCTCCGCAGAAACGGCTGCGGCCGGAAGCGCGCGGGAGGCGCTCGAACTCGCTTCGCAGGATCAGGCGCACAAAACGCTGGTCGCCGGTTCGCTCTATCTGGCCGGGGAGGTCCTGTCGCTCACCATGGACAAACCGGCGATCCTGAACCTCGATTAATCACATGCATAGGATAACACATGGCTGAATCTTCGAATATTTCCGTCACCGGCATCGGGCCGGTCAAGCCCGAACAGGCCGCGCCGCTCTTCCTGATGCGCGACCCGGTGATCTTTCCGTACAGTCTGACGCCGCTCCTGGTCGACGAGGAGAATCTGGCGGCCCTGCGGCAGACGATGGAGCGCGACCGGCTCCTCGCCATCTTCCCGGAACTTCCGGGTGACGAGGAGCTTGGCGTCCTGCCGCTCCAGGTCACGCTGAAGCTGTTCAATTACCGTGAGAAGCGGCGCAGCGGCGTCGGCATTCTGGTCCGGGTGGTCAAGGAGCTGAATTTTCCGGACGGCTCGGTGCGGATTCTGGTCCGCGGGCTCAAACGCATTTTCTGCCATGCGATCGAAACCGCCGGCGGCGTGCCGTCCGCCCGGTATGTGATCTGCAATGAGTCTGCGTCCGAAAACGAGGATACCGAAAACAAGGCGCGCCAGAAATCGGCGGTGGCCGCGTTCCAGGAGCTGGCCGGGGCGATGCCCGGCATCCCTGAAGAGCTGCAGGTCGCGGTGCTGAATGCGGAGTCTCCGGGCCGCCTGGCGGACCTGATCTCCGATGCGCTCAATTTGAATTACGCCGAAAAAATTCTCCTGCTCTCCATGACCGACGTGCGCAGGCGGTTCGAGGTGCTGGCCATCCTCATGAACCGCGAGCTCGAAGTGCTGAAGCTCGGCATGAAGATTCAGAGCGAGGTGCATCAGGCGATGAGCCAGCAGCAGCGGGAGTTCTTTCTGCGCGAACAGCTCCGCACGATCCAGCAGGAGCTCGGCGAGGACAGCCGCAATCCGGACATCATCGAAATCGAAGAGCGGCTCGAAAGCACCGAGCTGCCGCCGCATGTGCTCGAGGTCGTGCGCAAGGAGCTCTCCCGGCTCGAGGTGATTCCGCAGGCCGCCCCCGAATACCATATCGCCTACACCTACATCAACTGGCTGCTGGACCTGCCGTGGTGCATCTTCACCGAGGACCGGCTCGACTGCGCCGAGGCCGAAAAGGTGCTTGATGCCGATCATTACGGGCTCGAGGACGTCAAGCAGCGGATTCTTGAATTTCTTGCGGTGCTGCAGCTGAAGCCGGACGACGAGCGGCGGGCGCCGATCCTCTGTCTCGTCGGGCCTCCGGGCGTCGGCAAAACCTCGCTCGGGCAGTCCATCGCGCGGGCGATGAACCGGAATTTCATCCGGGTTTCGCTCGGCGGCGTGCGGGACGAGGCCGAAATCCGCGGGCACCGCCGCACCTATGTCGGGGCGCTGCCCGGCCGCATCATCCAGAATTTGAAAAAGGCCGGCAGCGGAAACCCGGTCTTCATGCTTGACGAGATCGACAAGCTCGCCAGCGATTTCCGTGGAGATCCCGCTTCGGCGCTGCTCGAGGTGCTCGATCCGGCCCAGAACAATTCGTTCAACGACCACTATCTCGAGGTCGATTACGATCTGTCGAAGGTCTTCTTCATCGCGACGGCGAATCTGCTCGAAACGATTCCGGGGCCGCTGCAGGACCGCATGGAGATCATCCGGCTGCCCGGCTACACATCGTTCGAAAAACGCGAGATCGCACGCCGTTATCTGGTCGGCCGGCAGGTGAAAGCCAACGGCCTCAAGGCGAAGCAGGTGCGTTTTCAGCTCGGCGCAGTCGACGAACTCATCGACCATTATACGCGCGAGGCCGGCGTCCGCGAGCTCGAACGCTGCATCGGGCAGGTCTGCCGCCGGATTGCGCGGCGCATCGTCGAAGGAAAAATCGCGCCGGACGAAACCGTCTCCGTCACGCCGGCGCTCGTGCAGGAGCTCCTCGGCGCGCGCAAATTCCTGATGGACGAAGCCGACGCCAAACTCGGTCCCGGCTGCGCCACCGGCATGGCCTGGACCAGCTGCGGCGGCGTGATCCTGCCCGTCGAAGTCATTTCGCTGCCCGGCAAGGGCGGCCTCAAGCTGACCGGCTCGCTCGGCAAGGTCATGCAGGAGTCGGCGGAGGCCGCCTTCAGCCTGGTCCGCGCCCACGCCGCCGGCTGGGGGATCGGACCGGAGTTTTTTGCCGAACACGATTTCCACATCCATGTGCCGGACGGGGCGACGCCGAAAGACGGCCCGTCAGCGGGCGTCACCATCACGATGGCGCTTGTTTCGCACCTGAAAAACGAAGCGCTGCGTCCGCGTCTCGCCATGACCGGGGAGATCACGCTGCGCGGCCGGGTCACGGCCGTCGGCGGCATCCGGGAGAAGGTCATCGCCGCGCTGCGGGCCGGTATTGACACCGTCATGCTGCCGGAAGAGAACCGCAAGGATGCGCTCGAATTGCCGGAGGAGGTGAAGTCGAAGCTCGAATTCCACTTCGTCTCCGACTTTGCCGAAGCCGCGAAGGTCGCCTTCTCCCCGGCCCGGAAACGCGCGAAAGCCAAAGCTCCGGCTCCCGGAGCGAACCGGAAGGAGAAAAAAAGATGAAGCGGATTCTGATTTTGTTCGCGCTGCTCTCGGCGGTTCTGCTGCCGGCGGCGGAAAAGCTCCCGCTCGACGAATTCATGCAGCGGGTGCGCCACCCGAATCCGATGGCGACCTACGCCGCCCTCGACGGCCGCATCCAGCACCGCCGCAGCGGGGAAGCCGCGAAGTCGGAGACGCTCTATTTCGCCGTGATTCTTCAGCCGGAGCGCATGACCGGGCAGATCATCATCGGCGGCCGCGAGGGCTACCTGATCGGCCAGACCCGGAAGACCGGCGATTCCGAAACCAGCGTCATTCCGATGCGCGGGACGGCGGAGGAGAACAAGCTGCTCGGCTATATGGGTGTCCGCCCCTCGGATCTCACCATGAGCTTTCTGTTCTATCCGGTTCTGAAGGAGCTCGACTCCGCCACGGTCAAGGGGGCCGGCTGCCGCGTCGTTCTGCTCGAAGCTCCCGACAAGAGCGAGCAGGCGAAGGTCTACATCGCAAGCCGGTACTGCTTCCCGCTCAAGGCCGAGTTCTTCAAAGCGGGGGAAAAAGAACCGTACCGGACGCTCGAGGTCAACAGCTTCCGCCAGTCCAACGATCTGTACTACACCGACGAGATCAGTCTTTACGGTCCCGGCTGGCGCACCCGCATCAATTTCGACAAATCGGCCGACGTCGGGCCGTACGATGCTGCGAAACCGCCGGCGATCATCCGCAAGCTCTGACCGCCGGCGCGCTTTACGGCTGCGGCTGCAGCGCGTTCCGGGCGTTGTCGTAAATCTGCCGGATGAGCGGCGTATCCGGCAGGAAGCTCCGGATCGATTCGAGGTAGCCGCGTTTGCGGAACTCGTCGCGGCTCCAGTTGAAATTCAGGTCGTGCGCCCAGAGCAGCTTGCAGCTGACGAAGTCGCAGACGGTCCGCATGTCGCGGTGGCGCGGGCATTCGCCGCGCAGCATCGTGTCGCGGACGACCGGAGAAAGCTCCGGCGTGGAATCAAGTCCGAAGACGATCGATTTGTTTTCGGGGTCCTTCAGGTAGCCGATCAGGATCGGCAGGATGTCGAGCTTGTCGGCGTCGCGGACCGCCCGGGCCAGCTTCCCGGCGCGCAGCGTCAGCCCCGGCGGCACCGCGACCTTGTTGTGGACGCGGATTGCCGCAAGCACATCGTCCTGCTCCGGCTGCGTCAGGTCGTCCAGGCAGCGGCGGGAGACGGCCAGCTCGGCCGAGCGGTCGCCGTGGTCGAAGCTCTCGGCGTCGTTGAAGCTGCGGAAGCGGCTGAATTGTTCGAACCGGCTCAGGTCGTGCAGCAGCGCCGCGCGGACGGCGAGCCGGGCCTGCTCCGGCGGAAACGCCTCGGCCGCCGCGAGGGCCGTCGTTTCGTCGCGTACCCGGAAGGTGTGGGCGAGCTTCAGCCGCAGATTCCGGTTCAGTTGTTCGTCGTCGGTATAAAAGCTCTCCGCGTAGGCGACGAGCTCTTTTTCGAGTGTGGATAACATTGTTCCCTCATCGGTTTCCGGTCAATTTGATTAATATAATCCAAGAAAGTAAGAGCGCCAGCTTGAAGGAACGGCAAAACGGCATTAATTTATAGGCTGTAACCGTTTTCTGGAGTTTACATGCATTCTCGATTCAAATTCAAGGGGGAGGACTTCGAACAGTACTTCCTCGAGCTCATGGACGGGCGCCGCAAGGAGTGGTACGACCGGATTCTGATCGATATTCTGTTCGTCGCCTCGCGCTTCTACCGCATGGCGATACAGTTCCGGATCTGGATGTACGACAAGCGGGTGATCCGGAACCATGCGCTCGGCTGCCTGGTGGTCAGCATCGGCAACCTCTCCTGCGGCGGCACCGGCAAGACGCCGGTCGTCGAGGTGTTTGCGCGGACCCTCAGCGAAAAGGGGCGCAAGGTCGCGATCCTGTCGCGCGGTTACCGCAGCAAGAAGCGTTCGTTCCTCTTCCGGCTCATGCAGCGTTTCCGTTCGCAGAAGATCGAGCTGCCGCCGAAGGTTGTTTCGGACGGGCATAACCTCCTGCTCGAATCCGACTACGCCGGCGACGAGCCGTATATGCTGGCTTCGAATCTGCGCAAGGTTGCGGTGCTGGTCGACAAGGACCGGGTCAAATCCGGTCTCTACGCGGTCGAACAGTATCAGAGCGATGTCATCATCCTCGACGACGGCTTCCAGTACCTGATGCTCAAGCCGCATATCAATATCGTTCTGGTCGATTCGACCGATCCGTTCGGCAACGGCAACACGCTGCCGCGCGGCATTCTGCGCGAGCCGATCAAGAACATCCGGCGCGCCGACTACATCTTTCTGACCAAGTCGGACGGCAGCCATAAGCTCCGGCACCTGAAGAACTTCCTGCGCCGCCATACGCGCCGCGCCGAGATCATCGAGTGCTGCCACAAGCCGAAGCACCTCGTCAAGATGTTCTCGAGCGGCGAAGTGGAGCCGCTTGAAAAGCTGAAGGGGGCGAAGGTCGCCGCGCTTTCAGCCATCGCGAAACCGGAGAGTTTCGAGCGCTTCCTCGTGCAGCTCGGCGCCGAGCTTGTGCTGAAGGACCACTATGCCGACCATCACCGCTACACGCAGCAGGAGATCATCGACTTCATCAACCAGGCGAAGGCGGCGGGCGCGGAGTTCATCGTCACCACCGAGAAGGACGGCGTTCGCATCCCGAAGGTGGACCGCTGCGACGTTCCGCTCTATTATCTGCGGATTGAGATCGACATCCTGAGCGGCCGGGAGAGTTTCGACCAGTGTATTTCAAGAATCTGTTTTTTATAACATAAGGGAGTTGAGACATGCAGAAGCTGATTGAGAAGTTCGAAAAGTTCTACGGGAAGAAACCGACGGCAGCGGCGCAGGCGCCGGGGCGGCTCGAAATCCTCGGCAACCACACCGACTACAACCAGGGTTTCGTGCTTTCGTGCGCGGTCGAGCAGAACACGAAGTTCGCGCTGGCCCCCGTGGACGGCAAACACTGCCGGATCAAGGATTTCCGGGACAACAGCGTGCGCGAGTTCGATCTCGGCAACATCGCGACCGCGATTCCGCGGGACTGGAGCAACTACATCAAGGGCGTGATCGTCGAACTTGAAAAGCGCGGCATCCGGGTCGGCGCCTTCGATGCCGGGATGGAGAGCACGGTTCCGCTGTCGGCCGGCATGTCGAGCTCGGCGGCGCTCGAAACCGCGGCCGGTTTCGCGTTCGCCGAAGCGTTCGGCATCGAACTGCCGAAGGCCGACTGGGCGCGGGTCGGGCAGGGAGTCGAAAACAACTATATGGGGCTCAAGAGCGGGCTTCTCGACCAGTTCAGCTCGATTTTCGGCAAGAAAGATTCGATGATTCTGTCGGACTTCCGTTCGGTCGAAGTGCTCCGCACGGTGGCGCTGCCGGCCGGATATTCGATCGTGGTGGTCAATTCGATGGCGAAGCACAACCTCGTCGACTCGGAGTACAATGTCCGCCGCCAGGATTGCGAATCGGCCGCGCACAAGCTGGCCGGGATGTATCCGGACGTCAGAACCCTGCGCGACGTGTCGCTTGAACAGCTCGAAGTCGCCAGGCCGGTCCTGACCGAACGCGAGTACCGCCGCGCGCTGCATGTGGTCGGCGAGTGCACCCGGGTCATGGAGGCGGTCCGGCTGCTCGAAGCGAACGACGTGGCCGGGTTCGGCCGCCTCTGGTTCGAGTCTCACGAGTCGAGCCGGGTCAACTTTGAAAACAGCACTGAAGAGCTGGACTACCTCGTCGAGCTTGCGAAGTCGGTTCCGGGCGGCCTCGGCGCGCGCCTCTCCGGCGGCGGCTTCGGCGGGATCACGATCCATCTCGTGAAGAGCGAGGGTGCCGAAGAGTACGCGAAGCGCGTGCTCGCCGGCTACAAGGCCCGCACCGGCGTCGATGCCGAATACATCATCTGCGCGATCGGCGACGGAGCGAGCGGCTGTAAGCTCTGAATGGCGGTGCGGCGGGGGATTCGGGAATGACGAGCGGCAGGGAATGCTGCTGATTTTCCGGCGGTTCTTCGCCGGCGGTCCGGTCAGGAGCTGTTTCCGATCTGGGAGCGATCGGGATGGTATGCAGCGGCGCGCTGATCTGTGCCCTGTCGCCCGGCGCCGCCGGACCGGCTCATCGCACTTTGCGGATATTGCTTTGGAAAACGTTTACCATCGAAAGAGGTGTTTAAATCATGAGAATCCTGACGGGAATCCAGCCTTCGGGCACGCCGCATATCGGCAACTATTTCGGCGCGATGCGCCAGATCATCAATATCCAGGAGAAGGGCGAAACCTTCGTGTTTCTCGCCGATTACCACTCGCTGACCACTTCGCCGGAGCCGGAGCAGTTGCGGAAGAACGTGTTCGAGCTCGCGCTGAACTTCCTCTCGTGCGGCGTGAACACCGAAAAAAACACCGTGCTTTTCCGGCAGTCCGATGTTCCGGAAGTCTGCGAGCTGACCTGGATATTGAACAATGTGACGCCTGTCGGCCTCCTCGAACGCGCCCACAGCTACAAGGATAAGATCGCGAAAGGGTTTGCGCCGAACAACGGGCTGTTTTCATACCCGGTGCTGATGGCTTCGGACATACTGCTTTATCAGAGCAACCTCGTTCCGGTCGGCAAGGATCAGAAGCAGCATCTTGAGATCACCCGCGATATTGCGATCAAGTTCAACAACCAGTACGGCGACGTGTTCACGATTCCGGAGGAGCTGATTCCGGAGGAGGTTGCGATCGTGCCCGGAACCGACGGGCAGAAGATGTCGAAGAGCTACAACAATACGATCCCGATCTTCGGCAAGGAGAAGGAGATCAGGAAGGCGATCATGAATGTGGTCACCGACTGCAAACAGCTCGAGGAGCCCAAGGACCCCGAAAACTGCAACGTGGTGGCGCTCTATAAACTTGTGGCGACGCCGGAGGAGCTTGAGGAGATGAAAGCGAAGTACCGCGCCGGCGGCTACGGTTACGGACACGCGAAACTCGCGCTTTTCGACAAGCTCTGGGCCTACTTCGAGCCGATGCGGAAGCGCCGGGCGGAGCTTGAGCGGAATCCCGACTTTGTCTGGGAAGTGCTGCGCAACGGCGCGGAAAAGGCGCGGATCGAAGCGCGGAAAACCATGGCGAAGGTCCGCGAAGCGGTCGGTCTCCGCTGAAAAAAACACCGGGCCGGATGCGATATCCGGAGGAATATGCCGCGGGAGCCGCAGGAAGGCGAAGCGCCCTCTCCTCCGGCTCCCGCGATACTGCTTCCGGGCTGTGCGCCGGGATTATTCCCAGAACAGCCGCGCCGCGAATTTCCTGAGCTGGACGATCCCGGCGAGCCGTCCGGCCGAATCGACGACGATGAGCTGGCCGATCTGATTGACCAGAAACAATTTGGCGATCTGGACCGCCGGTACCGATTCGCTGACGCTGGTGAATTCGGTGCGCATGACATCCGCGACCTTCGTGTCATTGGCGCCTTTGAGCACCTCCGAAAACGGCTGGAAACGGTACATCGGCGTCAGATCCTCAAGCCAGAGCACATGCTCCGGCATGCTGAATTTCAACAGTTCAAGCAGCGACACGACGCCGCGCAGGTCGCCGTCGTCGTCGAGAACCGGCATTTCGCTCTCTCCGGTCACCGCGAAGAGTTCGATCGCGCGCTGCAGCGTATCCTGCTCGAGCACGGTCGTCACCTTGCGCGTCATGACGTCGCGCACGCGCAGATAGTCCGGGATGGTGAGGTCCGACCCGTTGAAGTGGGCCATGACGGCGCCGGCGTCCGGCAGATTCGCTACTTTGTCGATCTCGCCGGGTGTGCTGAAGTCTTTGGCCAATGCCGACAGGAGCTGCAGGTGAAGCCCGGGGTCGTCGCCCGGCGTCAGCAGCATGAGGACGACTTTGACCGGACCCGTCTCCGGCGCCTGGAAATCGATTCCGTCCCGGCTGGAGGCCAGCGCGACGAGCGGCTTGTCGAGCTCGGCCAGCCGTGCGTGCGGCACGGCGAGGCCCGGCGCGATGACGGTCGGAAAGACCGCTTCGCGGGCCAGTACCTCGCTGACGATGCTTTCGGCGGAGAGCCCCGCGTTGTTGCGCGCCAGCAGCCGGGCCAGTTCGCTGACGACCTCCGCTCCGGTCCGCGCCTTGCATCGGCAGATGATGTTTCCCTCGGCGAGATAGCTGTAGAAATGGGTCGCGTTGTCGGTCATGGGGCTCCTCCCGTATGGTTAGGTTTCGAGATTCGATGCCGTGTTTTCCGCCGTCGCTTCGACGGGGACGATCCGGTTCAGCGGGACCGTTCCTGCCGGAACGCGCAGCTCCAGGTAGTTGTCGCTCCAGCCCCGTGCGAAGCCGCCGGAGTCGACGCGTTCGAAGATCACCGGCAGGAACGCGCCGCACTGGCTCTCGACGAAACGCCGCTTCGATTCCGCCGCGGTCGCGGCCAGACGGCGGTAACGGCTTTTCGCTTCGGCGGCCGGGACCCGGCCCGGGAACGAAGCCGCCGGCGTCCCGCTCCGCGGAGAATAGGTGAAAATGTGCAGATTGGCGAAAGCCATCGCTTCGACGAACCGGCGGCTCTCCTCGAAGTCCGCTTCGGTTTCGCCGGGAAAGCCGACGATGAGATCGCTGCCGAGATGGATTCCCGGGATTTTTTCGCGGGCGGCTTCGACGAAGGCGGCGTATTCGTCCGTCGTATAGTGACGGTTCATCAGCTTCAGAATCCGGTTGCTGCCGTGCTGCAGCGCGAGATGCAGAAAGCGGCAGACCTTCGGCTCGGAGGCCATGACGTCGAGCAGCCCCCGGTTGTCGGGCGCCGGTTCGGTCGAGCTGAGCCGGATGCGGAAATCTCCGTCGATTCCGGCCACGGCATGGACCAGCTCACCGAGGCCCCGCCCGGCGTCGGAGTAGGCGCAGGTGTTGACGCCGGTCAGCACGAGTTCGGGGAATCCGTCCGCGACCGCCCTGCGGCAGTCGGCCAGGACTTCGTCGAACGCGCGCGACCGCTCCGGCCCGCGCGCATACGGGACGATGCAGTAACTGCAGAAATTGTTGCACCCCTCCTGAATTTTCAGAAACGCCCGGCTGCGGAACGGAAAACTGCCGAACGCCCTTTCCCGGAAAGGCGTTATCGGCTCCTCGCTGCTGCGGGCCGCGCCGCCGGGATCGGTCCGGCCGGCCAGGTATTCGAGCACGAGCTCCGGCAGGGACCGTTTTTCGGGGTTCGACAGCACGACATCGGCCGCGCCGTCGGTCAGGAACGCATCGCGGTCGAGCTCCGCGCTGCAGCCGGTGACGACGATGACCGCCTCGGGATGGGTCGCGCGGAGCTTCCGCACCGCCTGTCGGCTCTTGCGGGCGGCTTCGGCGGTCACAGTACAGCTGTTGACCACTGCCAGCGCGGCTTTTTCGGCCGATTCGGCCACCTCGTACCCGGCTTCGGCCAGGCGGGAGACCAGCAATGCGCTGTCGGCGGTGTTGAGCCGGCAGCCGAGCGTGAGAACGATCGCTTTACGATTCAAGATTACCCTTCCTTTCCTGCGGGTAACATAGAGCTGTTTTGCGTTTTTTGCAACTCGAAGCGGGTGAATTTCTTGCACAATCCGGAGTTGGGGGGTATATTACCGGACTGGATACGGCGAACGCAATACAGACGCGGGGAGGGCGCAGCATGCCGAAAAACGATTTTATCAGCGACAATCTGGTCCATATGCGCGACCGGCTCAAGGAGAATGCGGCGAAGGCGGCGGTTTCCGGAGCCGTTCCGCCCGCCGTCCGCGAACCGGAGCCGGAGAAGCCGAGGCTCTCCGCCCGGCAGCCGATGCGTTCCGCCTCCGGCGGCGATGACGATTTCCTGCGGCAGAAGCGCGAATTTGAGGGGTATCTCGAACGCGACCGCGCCGCCGCCGCCGCCTCGCTGGAAGTCGAAACGCGCCGGCTCGAAGAGCTTCAGCGGTTCGCCGCCGCGCTGGAGGAGCTCGACCGGGCGTTCCGGCAGCTCGGCCCGGCCGAGTCCGCCGAGACCCGGCGCGAGCTCGAAAAGCTTCGCTTTGCGCACTATCGCGCCGCCGGAAGGGCTTCGGCGTTTCTGCGGGAAAAATCCGGCGGCCCGCTGCCGGGGGCGGCCGCGGCGGAGAAGCCGTTCCGCCGCAGTGTGTCGGAGTCGCTCCCGCTCGCGGCGGCGGTCGTCGTGTCGGCGCTGATCGTCGCGTCGGCGTTGTTCATTCTGTTTCACTGAGTTGGAGGGACACCGATGAAAATCCTCCATTTTTCCGATCCGCACGCCGGAGGTCCCGCCGAGGACTGGATGGCCTATATCGACAAACGCTGGGTCGGCGTGTTCAACTACCGCTTCCGGCGGCAGTTCCGGCACGATCTGACCAAGCTCGCCCGTGCGGTCGAATATATCCTTGACGCGAAGCCGGATCTGGCCGTCTGTACCGGCGACCTGACCAGCTCCGGCCAGCCCGGCGAATTCGAAAAGGTCCGTCCGATTCTCGCGCCGCTGCGCGATTCGAAGATTCCGCTGCTGTATCTGCCCGGCAACCACGACTGTTATGTGAAGCGCCCGAAGTGCGTGGCGGCGGTGCGGGAGATGACCGAATATCTGTCGCGCGGCGACTACCGCTTCACGGATCTGCCGCTGACGCGGGTTTACGGCGGGCTTGAATTCCTGCTGCTCAACACGAGCCGTCCGTCGAACCTGCTCTGTTCGTGGGGATTCGTCTCCCGGCAGGATTCGGCGTGGGTTGAGAAGGTCTGCTCGGAACCGAAGACGATGCCGCGCATTCTGGTATCGCACTATCCGATGATCGAGGAGCATCCGCTCCTGCGGACGCGTCATCGGCTGTTCGGGCAGAAGAAGATCCTCGAACTCATGAAATCGCGCGAGATCGACCTGTCGCTCTGCGGGCACGTCCACAAGCCGTATCTGAAGGTCGATCCGACCGGCCGCGGCGAGTGCTGCGCCGGCTCGGTCACCCGGAACGGCAGCATGGTCGAGATCGATTATTCTCCCGAAAGCCGGAATTTCACATTTCACACCATCAATCTTTAAAAGGGTACAGGGGCATGGCGAGCGACATCAATCAGCTTGCGAAGAAGTGCGGGGTCTCCAAAGCGACGATTTCGCGCGTGTTCACCGGGCGCGCCCGGGTCAGCGAGGCGATCCGGACGAAGGTGCTGGCCGCCGCGCGTGAGCTGAATTACCGGCCGCAGCAGGTCATGGCGCGCGACTGCGTGGCGATCATCGTGGCCGATGCGCCGAGCCCGCAGCGGCGCACGAGCTTTTCGGAGCGGCTGCTGACCTCCGCGGTCTTCGAGATCACGCGGCGCAATCTCCTGACCGAGGTGATTCCGGTGAAGGAGCTGCCGAAGCTTTATGACAGTTACACGAAGGCGGTCCTGCTGCTGCTTTCGGAGCCGGAGATCGAGGAGCACCGCGGGGAGTTCGAACGCCTCTCGATGCCGATCGTCACGGTCAACAAGCAGTATGCTTTCAGCAGCTCGGTCAACACCGACCACGGGCAGGGGGTCACGCTGGCGCTCGAGCATCTTTATTCGTACGGGCACCGCCGGATCGGGCTGACGGTCGACCGGGTCGAAAATCAGGCCGGGCGCGAGCGCATCGGCGCTTACCGGGCCTTTGCGGCGGCGCGTGTTCTGCCCGAGCTGCCGATCGGGCATTTCCGCGACCTCGACGTCGAGGACTCCTGCCGGGAGCTCGACCGGGTCCTGGCGGAGAAGCCGACCGCGCTGGTCGTCTGCGGCGAGAGCGTGGCGCTCCAGGCCGCCTATGAGCTGAAGAAACGCAACTACCGGATTCCGGAGGATATTTCGCTGATCACTTCGGAATTGACCGACATCTGCTGCTGGATGACGCCGGAGCTGACCACGATCAATCAGAATCTCGATGCGCTGGCGGCGGAGACGGTCGCCCAGCTTCTGGCCCGGATCCGGGCGCCGCACTCCCCGCGGGCCAACAGCTGGCTGCCGACTGCGCTGATCGTCCGGAACAGCGTCGGCAGGTGGAATGGATAACGCCGGACGATTGCGGAACCGGCCGTATTGAGGAACACAGGAACAGGAGGTCGCCGTGGAACCGGAAGGAAAACGGGCGTCGTTGTCCGATATTGCAAAGGAGGCCGGGGTCGATGCCTCGACCGTGTCGCTGGTGCTGAACCGGAAGCCGCTGGCCGAACGCCTGCGGCCGGAGACCCGGCGGCGGATCATCGAAATCGCCGAAAAGCTGCGTTACCGCCCGTCTGCGGCGGCACGGAGTCTGCGCACGGGGCGCAGCGGCATGATCGGCATGGTTGTCGGCGACATCGCTTCGCTTTTTTACTCCGAACTGACCGCGACGGCCCTGGCGAACGCCGAAAGGAACGGCAGGCGGCTCATCGTCTCCGCGACCGAGTGGTCGAAGGAGAAGGAGCTCAAGGCGCTCGAGAACCTGCTCGCGGCCGGAGTTGACGGCATCATCTTCCTGCCGGGCAGCCTTTCGGAAGAGCATCCGCTGTTCCGGACGATCCGGAGCGAACGGATTCCGCTCGTCACCTTCGACCGCAAACTGCCCGGAACTCCCGCCGTGCATTGCGATTACCGCCGCGGCTTCGCGGAGGCCGTGGCGCGGCTGGCCGCCCGCCATCGCCGCATCGGCTACCTCGGCGCGCGGGGCGAGGTTTCGAACAAAATCCCGTCCTTCCGCGAGGCGTGTTCCGCCTGCGGCTGCGAGGGGATCGTTTGTGAGTTCGAGGGAGACGATTTTTCGAATTTCAAGCTGGAGCCGGCGCTTTTTCTGGGGGACGGCGCGCCGAAGGCGTGGCTGGTCGGCGCAGGGGAGGCGTCGATTTATCTGCTGAACCATCTGCTGCGGCAGGGGATCGGAATCCCCGGGGAGATCGAGCTGGTCGGGACGAGCGTTCCGCGGATCGGGGAGCTCTGCACTCCCTCCGTCAGCCATGTCGAGCTGGACTGTTCCGCCCTCATGCGCGCGGCGTTCGAATTGCTCGGCGGCGGCGAAGAGCGCGAAATCTTCGTGCCGACCGGTTTCCGGCCGCTCGGAAGCTGCCGGTAGCCGGCCGGACCGCCGCCGCTCCTTATTTACTGGCGGTAACCGGAGGGCGGGCAGCCCATATAGCGTTTGAACTGGGCGGAGAATTCATACTGCGACGCGTAGCCGAGCCGTTCGGCGATCTCGCCGATCGACAGCTCCGGCCGGATCAGAAGCGCGCAGGCCGCATCGAGCCTGCGCCGGATCCGGTAACGGTGCGGCGAGATGCCGAGTTCCGCTTTGAACCGTTTGCGGAAGTTCTCGTAGCCGCAGCCGTTTCGGCGGCAGAACTCCCCGAGGTCGACCGGTCGGCGGAAGTCGCGGCCGAGCAGCGCGCAGGCCGCCGCGATCAGTTCGCGCGGAATGCCGCGCGGCGCCGGCTCCTCCTTTCCCCCGAGGCAGAGCATGGCCAGCTCCACGATCGACGGCAGCTGCCGCAGCAGCTCCGCGTCGGAGGCGGTCCGGAACGACTCACCGAGCCCGGTGAAGCGGTCGACGAGCGAGGATACCGGTGAAATGCGCCGTACCGGTTCGGCCGGATCGGCCAGGGCGTAATTGGCCAGCAGCGCCGCCACCGACTCCCCGAGTTCGATGAAGCACTCGAGCCAGTTGCTCGACGGATCTACCTCGGTCGTGTGCGGCACGCCCCGGAAGCGCTGGAATACCGAGCCGGGTTCCAGCGCGAATGCGTCTCCCTCCGCCGTGCGGTAGACGCCGCGCCCGCGGAGCAGCAGCACGAGCACGTAGCCGGGATGGGCCCGGTTGGTGTAGTCGCTGCTCAGCCCGGACTTGTCCATGACGCCGACGCCGAACCGTTCGCCGGCCGGGGCGCCGATGGTACGGAAGACGATGAACGGCTCCGGGAAATTACCGGAAAACATATCCAACTTCCCCAAAGATCATATTTCATTCCTCAGAAAGCGTGTTATCTTAATAGATAAACGCACACAAATCAAATATGGGGAAATATACCATGAAATTGTTCGATTGCAAATCGGTCCGGCTCTGGGAGAAGCCGCTCGCCACGAGCATCAACCGTCTGCGCAGCCGCTCCACGCTGTTTCCGTTCCCGGACGAGCAGCAGGCGAAAAAGGTGTCGTTCGAGCCGTTCGACTGTCCGCAGATCATGAATCTGAACGGCGAATGGAAGTTCCGCTGTCTGGCCTGTCCCGAGCAGGTCGAGGAGGCGTTCACCGGCGAGCGTTTCGACGACTCCGGCTGGGACGGGATCACCGTTCCCGGCAACTGGACCATGCAGGGGTATGACAAGCCGCATTATACGAACGTTCAGATGCCGTGGCCGCACCAGCCTCCCTTCGTCCCGAAGGAGAATCCGACCGGTGTCTACCGGCGCACGTTCGAGGTTGACGCATCGCTCGCCGGACGCCGTTTCGTGCTGCATTTCAGCGGTGTCGAAAGCTGCTTCTTCGTCTATGTGAACGGCGTCGAGGTCGGCATGTCGAAGGATTCGCGCACCTGCGCCGAATTCGACGTTACCCCGTTCGTCCGCACCGGCGAAAACTCGCTCGCCGTCATCGTGATCCGCTGGTCCGACGGCAGCGTCCTCGAGGATCAGGACCACTGGTGGATGGCCGGCATCTACCGGGACGTCTATCTGTATCACACCGCGCCGCAGTACATCGCCGACGTGTTCGCCAGGACGAAGCTCGTGAACGATTACACCGACGGCGTTCTCGAGCTTCAGGTCGATGCCGGTTTTTCCTGCGAGATCCACCCCGAGGGCTACACCGCGGTTGTCCGCCTCTACGATTCGGCCGGGAACATGGTGCTCGACGAGCCCGAGACCGTCGAATTCGTCGTGAACAAGGGGATTCCGGTCGGGTTCCGGAAAATCGCCGTTCCGGCCCCGGCCCTCTGGTCCGCCGAAACGCCGAATCTGTACCGGCTGACCGTGACGCTGCTTGATCCGGAAAAGAGAGTCGTCGAGGCGACCGGGTGCGACATCGGCTTCAAGTCGGTCGAGCTCAAGGGCGGCAACATCCTCGTGAACGGGCAGCCGGTCAAATTCTTCGGCGTGAACCGGCACGACTTCGACCCGGTTCACGGCAAAACCGTTCCGTTCGAACTGATGCGCCGCGACGTCGAGCTGATGAAATCCTTCAATTTCAACGCCGTGCGCACCTGCCACTACCCGAACGACCCGCGTTTCTGCTCGCTCTGCGACCACTACGGACTCTATGTCATCGACGAGACGAACATCGAGTGCCACGCCTTCTACGACTTCATCACCGACGACCCCGAATGGCTGCCGGCCATGATGGAGCGGGTGACGCGCATGGTCGTCCGCGACAAGAACCATCCGTGCGTTTTCGAGTGGTCGCTCGGCAACGAATCCGGCATGGGGGCTAACTTCGGCGCGATGGCCGGCTGGATTCGCCGCTACGACCCGACCCGCCTCGTTCACTATGAAGGCGCCATGCGCAGGCATATCTGGGAGCGCGAAGGAGAAGAGTGGGGCGCGTGGGCGACGCTCGAAGGGCTCAACGCCGAAATCAGCGACTCGATCTGCCCGATGTATGCGTCGTTCGATTCGATCGACCAGTATCTGGCCCACAACGATCCGCGCCCGTTCATCATGTGCGAATACACGCATGCGATGGGCAACAGCAACGGGTCGCTCGTCCACTATTTCGAGTTGTTCCGCCGCGAGCGCCGCATGCAGGGGGGCTTCATCTGGGACTGGGTCGACCAGGGCATCGAAAAGAGCGATGCGAAGGGGCGGAAATTCTACGCCTACGGCGGCGATTTCGGCGATTTTCCGAACGACTTCGATTTCTGCTGCAACGGCATGATCTGGCCGGACCGCGTGCCGCACCCGTCGATGTTCGAATTCAAATATCTCGCCAAGCCGTTCACGATCCGCGCCGCGGAGCTGTCGGCCGGAGTGTTCGAGCTGGTGAACTATCACTATTTCAAGACGCTGGACGAACTCGCCTTCTCGTACCGCATCGAGGTGGACGGCGAGGTCGTCGACCGGGGGACGCTCGAACTGCCGTCCGTTATGCCGCAGTCGCAGGCCCGCTTCACGGTGCCGTGGCATCTGCCGGAGCTCGGCCGCAACCAGGAGGCGTTCATCATCTTCACTGCCGCGCAGAAATCGGCTGCGCCCTGGGCGGAGGCCGGTTTCGAGGTCGGGCATGAGCAGTTCAAGCTCGAGCTGCCGCCTCCGGCAGGAGCGGCTTCGGCTCTGCCGGCTGCGAAGCTCGAACGCTCCGGCGATACGGTCGCCGTCGGCGATTCGGTTCTCGTTTTCGGCGCCGCCGGCGTTCCCGAGTCATGGAAGTTCCGCGGCGTTGAACTGCTGGCGGCCGCGCCGGCCGAGCAGTTCCTGCGCGGCGCGACCGACAACGACGCGATCCGCTGCTTCATCCATACCGATGAGCGCAAGGTCGGCTTCCGCTGGCTTGAGGTCTACGGGCTTGACGGACTCGAAGCGGAGTCCTCCCCTGCGGAATTCCGGATGGAGAACGGCGTCTTTACGGCCGAATCCGCCGCCGTCTATACCGCGAAGAACAAGGCGAAACTGATCGTGAAGCGTTCGCTCGCGCTGCTCGAGACCGGAGCGCTCGCCGTCAATCTCGAATTCGATGTGCCGCCCGAACTCGACGACCTGCCGCGCCTCGGCTGGAGCATCGCCCTGCCGGCCGGTTTCGAGAACTTCACGTTTTTCGGCAACGGTCCGCACGAAAACTACTGCGACCGCCGTGCCGGAAGCCTCGTGTCGCTCTACAGACAGACCGTGACGGAACAATATGTGCCGTATATTCTGCCGCAGGAGTGCGGCAATCACACCGCCGTTCGCTTTGCGGCCGTCGACAACGGCGTCGCCGGACTGCTCGCCGTCGCGCCGCAGGGGATGGAGTGCTCGGCACTTCATTTCACTCCGGCGGACTTCCTGGCGGCGAACCATACGAACGAGCTCGAAGCGCGGCCCGAAACCTGCTTCAACCTCGATCTCGGTCAGCGCGGACTCGGCACTCACAGCTGCGGTGAAGACACCCGGCCCCGTTACCGGATTCACTCCGGCACGCACCGGTTCGGCTTCTGCCTGATGCCCTTTGCCGTTCAGGAACGGGTGGAGAAGCTGGCCCGCCAGCTCTGACCCGCATCGCCTCCCGGCCGGATGGCCGGGAGGCCCGTTTCCGGCCGTGCCGGAAGGCGATAAAAAACCGGAGGAAGCATTTCGCCCCCTCCGGTTATTTTTATCGGGTTTGTCTGGCGCGGCGCGGATCAGTTCAGCAGTTCGCGCCGGGCCAGGACTTCGGCGGTCTCCGCCGGGGTCTTGCCGATATAGACCTGGCGCGGCCGCACGATTTTCGTCGTTCCGCCGATCATCTCCTTCCAGTGCGCGACCCAGCCCGGCAGGCGGGCGAGGGCGAACATCACCGTGAACATGTTCTCGGGGATGCCGAGAGCCCGATAGAGGATTCCGGTGTAGAAATCGACGTTCGGGTAGAGGTTCCGCTCGATGAAATACGGATCGGTCAGAGCGACCTCTTCGACCTGGCGCGCCACATCGAGCAGCGGATCGCTGTAATTCGTCTTTTCGAGGTAGGCGTGGCACTCCTTCTTGATGATCGCGGCGCGCGGATCGTAGGTTTTGTAGACCCGGTGCCCGAAGCCCATCAGCCGGAACGGGTTGTTGCGGTCTTTCGCCATGTCGATGAATTTGCGGACGTTGCCGTCGGCCTGGATCAGCTTCAGCATTTCGATGACTTCCTGGTTCGCGCCGCCGTGCAGCGGACCGGAAAGCGCCGAAATACCGGCCGAGATCGTTGCGTACAAGTTCACCTGCGCGCTGCCGACCGTGCGGACGGTCGTCGTCGAACAGTTCTGTTCGTGATCGGCGTGCAGGATGAAGAGAATGTTCAGAATCCGCACCGCTTCGGGGTGGATCTGGTACGGCTTCACCGGCGAGTCGAACATCATGTTCAGGAAGTTCGCGCAGTACGAAAGGTCGTGCCGCGGGTAGACCACCGGGTCGCCGATCGACTTCTTGTAGGCGAACGCCGCCATGGTGCGGACGATCGAGATCAGCCGCGCGGTCGACACGTCGATGTCGTCGGCCATTGATTTGAGGTCCACGTTCGGATAGAAGGCCGCCAGGGCGTTGATCATCGTCGAGAGGATGTGCATCGGGTGCGCTCCGGCCGGAAAGTGGTCGAAGAAATGGCGCATATCCTCGTGCAGCATCGAATTCACGTTCAGGAGTTCGGAGAATTTCTGGCGTTCATCCTCGGTCGGCAGTTCCCCGTGAACGAGCAGGTACGCGACCTCGACGAACATGGTTTTCTTGACCAGATCCTCGATCGGAATGCCGCGATAGCGCAGAATGCCTTTTTCCCCGTCGATATACGTGATCTGGCTGTAGCAGGCCGCTGTGTTCATAAAACTCGGGTCGAGTGTGACATAACCGGTTTCCCGGCGCAGATTCGCGATGTCGATCGCCTTTTCGCCCTCGGAGCCGACCACGACCGGCAGCCGCACCATTTTGTCTTCGATCTGAAGCATCACAAATTCGGGACTCTCGTTCATGTGGGAATCCTCCTTCTCAATAATCGATTACCGTTGCAAACCTCCCGCGGGAACGCACCGTCCCTGCCTCCGGTTTTTTCTTTTATGTAAACTTAAACTTTATAATATGCCACAAAAACGGCCGTATTTCAAGCGGGGAATGCGGGAAAACGTTCTGAATCGGACCGGCAAAGAGCATTCCGGCGCTTTTTATGAAATTTTCCGGAGAAAAATTCCGGGAACGGATTGGATTTTGAAATGGACCTGTGTTATACTATATTGCCCCAATGCACTTGTAAAAACAGTAAACAGAAAGAAGGGTCGACATGCGCATTTTTACACTCGTTCTCTTCGCCGCCCTGCTGGCCGGAAGGCTCCCCGCGGCGGACATCCGGCCGCTCGATCTCTCGTCGGGCGCCAATTCCGCATTTGCTGATGAGACGGCCGACGACCGCAGAGGCGGCTGGACCGACCAGGGGGCCAATGACCTGCGGCTGCTGAAATCCGGTGTGCAGACGCTGGGCGGCGTTCCGTTCTCCATTCTCGACGACGGCAGGAGCGGCGGAAAATCCTGCATCGTGCTTGCCGCCGCCGAAAACCGGAACTACCTGCCGAAGCAGGCGCGGATCGAACTTTCCGAGCCGCTCTCCGGCAGGAAGCTTTATCTGCTGCATGCCGGGGCCTGGCTGAACCCGAAGAAGAATCTGGTCGGCCGGCTGACCGTCGAGTATGCGGACGGCAGGACGAAAGAGTTCCGCATCCGCGCCGGCCGCGACGTCGCCGACTGGTGGAGCAACGCCGGCGAAAAAAACGCGGTCCGGATCTGGAGCGTCTACAACAACAACTCCCAGGTTTCGCTGTACGGCTCGCGGTTCGACCTCGATGAAAAGCCGGTGAAAGCGGTCCGGTTCGATGCCGGGGAAGACGCGGTCTGGATGGTCGCGGCCGCCTCGATCGGCGATGCGGTCTCCCTGAAGCCGATCTACGTGAAGAAAGAGCTGCGCGGCACCTATCCGGCGCCGGAGCCGGTCGATGCGGCCGAACTTGCGGAATATCCGCGCACCGGCACGCCGAAGAACATCATCTTCATCATCGGCGACGGCATGGGGCAGGGGGCGGTCAAGTTCGCCGGGCTCCACGCCCACGCCAGACCGCAGTCGCTGGTCATGGAGCAGCTGCCGGTGAACGGCATGGCGCTGACTTATTCCGCCAACAGCCCGGTGACCGACTCGGCCGCGAGCGGAACCGCGCTTTCGAGCGGATACAAAACCAACAACGGCTTTGTCGGCATGACGCCGGAGAAGGAGGCGCTCCGTTCCATCGCGGAAGAGGCGCGCGACTCCGGCCGTTCGGTCGGCATCATCACGACCGATTCGCTGACCGGTGCGACTCCGGCTGCTTTTTCCGCCCACGTCCCGAGCCGCGGCATGGCGTCCGAAATCGCTGCCGACCAGCTCGGCACGAACTATCAGCTTCTGATCGGGAACGGCATCAGGGCGTATCTGCCCGAGGCTGAAAAGGGCAGCCGCAAGGACGGGCGCAGCATCGTCGACGAGTTCATCGGGAAGGGATATATCCGGATCGACAGCCTCGACAGCTTCCGCAATGCGGAGAAGCTTCCGGTTTTCGGCTTCATCGACGGCTGGCAGCAGGATACGAAGCTGCTTTCGCAGATTGCCGCCGAGGCGTTCGAACGGCTTTCGGCCAACCCGAAGGGATTCTTCATCATGATCGAGGGGCATTTCCCGGACTACGGCGGCCACGGCAACAATCCCGAGCTCAGTGCGAACGGTCCGCTCATGGTCGATTTCACGGTCAGGGCCGCGCTCGATTTCGCAAAGCGGAACAGCGACACGCTGATTGTGGTGACGGCCGACCATGAGACCGGCGGCCTTTACTGCGCCCCGAATTACCGCGACCCGCAGCGGCCGTTCATCCACTACACGACGCAGAGCCACACCGGGGCCCCTGTGCCGGTTTTCGCCTTCGGTCCCGGTTCCGACCGGTTCTCGGGCGTCATCGAGAACATCGCGATCCCGAGCACGATGGCCGAACTCTGGAAGCTGCCGCTGCATCGTCCCGTCGTGAAGTAAGGGACCGGCGGCATGGCGACACGAAAACGCGCGGCGGCCGGGAAATCCGGCGCCGCGCCGCGAAAGAAGGCCGCTTCGGCCGGAAAAAAGGCGCCGAAGCGGAAGCATCCGCTGCTGAAGCTGTTCAGCTTTCTGGCCTTCCTGACGGCCGCGACCGGTGCCGGTCTCTGGCAGATCGGGGAGAAGTACGCCGACAGCCTGCCGTACTACCAGCAGCTCCGGGCGCAGGCGTATTTCCTGAAGGACCGGCTCCTGATGGTGCCGGACCCGACCATTTCGATCAGAACGCCGGAGGACGCGCTCAACTCCCCGTACGATAATCTGTCGCTCGGCGTGCCGGGTATGACCGACGCCGTCATCGACCGGCGAGGCTATGCGCTCGGCTACTCCGAGCAGTATGAGCAGCCGCTCTGGGTCGCCTACACGCTGACTGCGGAGGAAGTGCTCGAGAAAACCGTTTCCCGGACCGACGACTTTCGGGTCGATCCCTACATTTCGACCGGCTCGGCCCGGGCCGAGGATTATGCGAAGAGCGGCTTCGACCGCGGCCATCTCGCCCCCGCCGCCGATATGGGCTGGGCGCGGAAGGCGATGTCGGAGAGCTTTTACTACTCGAATATGTCCCCGCAGCAGCCCGAATTCAACCGCGGCATCTGGAAGAAGCTCGAAGAGAAGGTGCGCGACTGGGCGGTCGATCACGGTGAAATCCATGTCGTCACCGGGCCGGTGTTCGCCCGTTCAAACAAGGTGATCGGGCGCAATAACGTCGCGGTGCCGCAGGCCTGCTACAAGGTCGTCTACGCGCCGAAGGCGAAGCCGCCGGCCATGATCGGCTTCATTCTCCCGAACGCCGGAAGCGACCGGAAGCTGTACGAGTTCGCGGTTTCGGTCGATACGGTGGAATCGGTCACCGGGCTCAGCTTCTTCACCGCCGTCGACGGCAATCTGCGCAGGCGGCTCGCCTCCGGTTACGATATCGATGCGTGGAAATGGACGCCGAACCGGCAGTGACGGTTTGCAACGGCCCCTTTCTTGTGGTATATTGTCCCAAACGATCATTGTCCAGCGAGGAGGTTTGCCATGTCCGTTGAAATTATTCCCGTCAAAGTTCCCGGCCTCTGGCCGATCACGCGCGAAGCCGGTTCGATCAAGGTGGCCGGGAAGCTGGTGCGCGACCTGATTCTGGAGCGTTTCCCCGAGCTCCCGGCTGACCGGAAGCTGACCTGCCGGGCCGATTTTCTGCCGTCCCCGGCGTTTGCGGCGCTCGTCGCGCTCGGCTCCGGCAACTGCGCGGTCGTCGACCCCTCCGACGGCGCGACGGTCATGGAGCTCTGCATCCCCGGCGTATCGGGAGCGCCGGGGCAGATTCCGATCGACGCCGATTCGTTCCGGATTCGCCACCCGTGGGACCTGCTCGCACTGAATGAGCAGCTGGTCGGGGCGCTGATCGGGAACCGCATCGAGGGAACCGTCCGCGCCGGTGCGACGTTCGACGGCTTTGTGCATCTCGGCCGCGGCAGCGTGATTCTGCCGGGCGTCTACATCGAGGGCAACGTCGTCATCGGCGAGGACTGCAAGATCGGGCCGAACTGCTACATCCGCGGCAACACCTCGGTCGGCGACCGCTGCCATATCGGCCAGGCGGTCGAGATCAAGAATTCGCTGCTCGGCGACAAGGTCAGCGTCGGGCATTTGAGCTATGCGGGCGATTCGGTCATCTGCGACCGGGTCAACTTCGGGGCCGGGACGATCATCTCGAACCTGCGCCACGACGGCCGCAACCACCGCTGGCTGGAGAACCAGGCGTTCGTGGACACCGGCCGCCGGAAGTTCGGCGCGATCATCGGTGAAAACGTCCACACCGGAATTCACACCGCGATCTATCCGGGCCGCAGCCTCTCCGAGAACAGCATGACCGTTCCGGGCGAGGTCGTCTCGCATTCGAAATAGGCTGCTGCCTTCAGAGCAGGCGTTTCGCCGACAGCGCCCGCCTCCGGTATTCGGCCGGGGTGCAGGCGTACTGTTTCCGGAACAGGTGGTAGAACCGGCTCAGGCTCTGGAAGTTGAGCCGGTACGAGATCGAAGCGATCGGTTCGTCCGTGTCGGCCAGCAGCCGGGCGGCGTGGTTGATCCGCAGTTCGTTCACATATTCGGTCGGCGATTTGTCGAGATACTTCCGGAACACCTTGCAGAGATGCTCCGGCGTGTAGCCGGAGAGCTGCTGCATGCGGTGCAGTCCCGGAATGAAGTTTTCCGGCTTCCGCATAAGTTCGCAGAGCGTGTCGAGCCACTCCGGCGCCCGCGACGCATGTTCCGCATTGTCCGGCGCGAGAAAGAAGCGCGTGAACAGCTCGACCAGAATCACCTTGAAGCGGATCTTCCGCACCGCCGGGGTCGAGTTCCGGCTGTTCAGGTTCAGCAGCTGGAGCGACAGCTCGTTCATCCGGCTCTCCGGCAGCCGGAACACGGCGGGCAGGACCCCTTCGGTATAGCGGTGCAGAAAGCCGTCGTCCTCGAGGTAGCGGCTGATCGTTACGAAAAATTCGAGGTGAAACGAGAGCAAAAGAAGCTCGCAGTTCGGGGTGTCCGGCGCCGGCAGGAAGCCGTGGCGGTCGTCCGGCCGCACGAAGGCGATCGAGTTCGCTTCGAGCAGTTGCCGTTCGCCGTTGACCCGGTGGACGATCGATCCGGAGAGGATCAGGATCAGCTCGCCGAACTCGTGGGAGTGCTCCACCGTCCCTCCCGACGGCAGCGAGTGATAGTGCAGATTGCCGCCGCTCGGGATTGAAGACTGTTTCCGCCCCGCATTCCACGAAATCGAGTGGAACGAAACTTCGGCCCCCACCGCCGGATTGATGAAATTGTCGAGTTCGAGTGTGATTGGTCTCATGATAGATTAATATAGAGCAAAAGTTTTCAAAAGAAAAGAAGAATAAGCCATTATTTCAGGGTAAAATATAAGAAAGCGTTTTTCAGGCGCCGTAAACAACCGGGAACAGGAAAGCCATGGAACCATTGACCGGAAAGGAACGGGTGTGCCGCCAGCTGCGGCATTTGCCCGTGGACCGCATTGCGGTGATGGAGCAGTTCTGGAACTTCACGATTCGCAACTGGGTCGAAGCCGGGAAAATGCCGGCGGGAGTTTCCGCATCCGAACACTTCAATCTCGACATCGACCTCTCCTGGAGCTTCAACCTCAAGGTGGAGCCGCATAAACGGGACGAGCTCGTCGCGGAGGACGAAGACACCTGCACGTATCTCGACGGCAACGGCGCGACCCTGCGGCGGTACAAGACGCACGACAGCACGCCCGAACACATCGGCTACCGCGTCGCGGATCGCGCCGGCTGGGAGGAGTTCGCCAAACCGTTTCTGATCCCGTCGCCGGACCGCATCGATTTCGAGGGCTACCGGCGCACCCGCCGGATCTGCGAGGAGCGGGGGCGCTTCTTCTGCTGGGCCGGCGTCAACATCTTCGAATCGATCCACCCGCTTTGCGGGCACGAAAACTACCTGATGGGCATGGCGCTCGATCCGGAGTGGGTGCTCGATATGGGCAGAACCTATGCCGACATGTGCATCGGCATGTGGGAGATATTGTTCGAACGCGAGGGGCTGCCGGACGGAATCTGGTTTTTCGAGGACATGGGGTTCAAGAACCGTCCGTTCATGTCGCCTGAGATGTACCGCGAACTGGTCATGCCGTTCCACAGGAGGACCATCGATTTCGCGCACGCGCACGGCCTGCCGGTCATCATGCACTCATGCGGTTTTGTCGAGCCGCTGCTGCCGGGCATGGTCGAAGCCGGCATCGACTGCCTGCAGGCGATGGAGGTCAAGGCCGGCATGGACCTGCTGCGGATCAGCCGCGACTACGGCGAAAAGATCGCCCTGATGGGCGGGCTCGACGTGCGCCCGGTGGCTGCCAACGACCGTGACGGCATCCGGCGCGAGCTCGAAAGCAAGATACCGGCCGTCATGCGGAACAACGGCTTTATTCTTCATTCGGACCACTCCATCCCGGAATCGGCCGAATACGATACCTACCGCTATTTCCAGGATGTCGGATTGAAACTCGGAACATACCGATAACAACATACAGGAGAATTCACCATGACTGACTTCGAAGCATTGAAGGCGGCGGTCATCAAGGGCGACCGCAACAAGGTCACCGCGATGGTCCAGGCCGCGATCGACGGGAAAGAGGACATCAACGCGATCCTCGACCGGGGGATGATTCCGGCCATGCGCGAAATCGGCGACAAGTTCTCGCGCAACGAGGCGTATGTGCCGGAGCTGCTGATCGCCGCCCGCGCCATGCAGGCCGGGCTCGCGCTCCTCGAGCCGCTCATCGCCGCCAGCGGCCGCAAGTCGCTCGGCAAGGTCGCGATCGGCACGGTCAAGGGCGACTTGCACGATATCGGCAAGAACCTCGTCGGCATCATGCTGAAGGGGGCCGGTTACGAGGTGATGGATCTCGGCGTCAACTGCGATATCGCGAAGTACGAGGACGCGGTCGGCAAGGGCGCCCAGATCATCGGCTGCAGCTCGCTGCTGACCACGACCATGCCTTATATGAAGGATGTCGTCGAGCACTTCAAAGGCAAGGGCGTGAAGGTCATCATCGGCGGTGCGCCGGTGACGCAGGCCTACGCCGACGAAATCGGCGCCGACGGTTACAGCGACGACGCGAACGGCGCCGTGAAGCTGGTCGACTCCCTGATGGCCTGCTGATGAAGGTGACGGTCCGCCGCGGCGGGGAGGGCCGCTTGACCTCCCTTCTCGCCGCCGCCGGTTTCCCGCTCGACCTGCGCTGCGGCGGCAAAGGGACCTGCGGCCGATGCCGGGTGCTGCTGACCGCCGGTTCCTGGCTGGTCAACGGAAAGACGGTCGATATCGCCGGTGAGCCGATGGCGGTCAACGCATGCCGGACAACGCTGGCGGGAGAGACGGGCGAGGTCGAAGTCCCGGAACTCTCGCTCGCGCGCGGCGACGCGAAGAGCGCGGTCGAATGGAGCGCATCTCCGCTGCCGGTCCGCGCCGAAACCGTGATCGGCATCGATCTCGGCACCACGACGGTCGCGGCGGTGAAAATCCGGAACGGCGAAGTCGTCGCGCGCTCCGGCTGCTTCAACAGCCAGAACCGGTTCGGCGACAATGTCGTGACCCGGATCAACCATGCGGGCACCGCGGAGGGAGTGCGGGAGCTGCAGGCCGCCGCCGTCGCCGACATCAACGTCCTGCTCGGCGAACTCGGCTGCGACGGCGTGAGCCGCATCGCCGTATCGGGCAATACGGTTATGAGTCTGCTGCTGCACGGAATCGACCCGACGCCGATCGGCATCATGCCGTTCACGCCGCCGCAGCGCATTTTTCCGGTCTGCGATGCGCGGGAGCTCGGCATTGAATGCGATGCCGGTCTGCTGACCGTTCCGGCCATTGCCGGTTATGTCGGCGGCGACCTGACATCCGGTATCGCCGAAGTCGGGCTCAAGCCCGGCGAGATGCTCGTCGATATCGGCACGAACTGCGAAATCATCTTTCGCACGCGGGAGAAATTGTACTCCACGGCCGCCGCGGCCGGTCCGGCTTTTGAAGGGGCCGGCATCGAGTGCGGCTGCCGCGCCGCGCCCGGTGCAATCGACCACTGGTTTGCGGACGGGAGCTGGTCCGTGCTCGGCGGAGTCGATCCGGTCGGGCTCTGCGGCTCTGCGCTCATCGATTTTCTGGCGGTCATGCGCGAAGGCGGCAGGCTCAATGAGTTCGGCAGGCTCGAACCGGCCGCGAAATCGTTCCCGGTTGCGCCGGGGCTGGCGATCCACGAGTGGGAAATCGCCCAGCTGCTGAAGGCCAAGGCCGCCGTATTCGCCGGAATCCAGACGCTGGCGGAGCATTGCGGGGAACCGGTCGGCCGGATCTGGCTGGCCGGCGGCTTTGCGCGGTACATCGATCTCGGGCACGCCGTCCGCATCGGCATGCTGCCGGAGTGCGAATACACGGTAGTCGGCAATACGAGCCTGGCCGGGGCCGCGCGGCTGGCGGCTGCGCCGGAGCGGCTGGCGCAGCTCGAGCTCCTGATCGACGAGCCGGAGGACATTCCGCTTAATCTGCTGCCGGAATTCGAGGACAATTTTATCGGGGCTTTGTTATTGCCATGAAATTCAAGCTGATCTCCTGCAATGTGTTCAAGCGCGAAATCGAGTACGCCGCCGCGCGGACGAAACACGAATGCGAAATCGAGTTTCTCGAGCTCGGCGAGCACGCCCGCCCGTCGAAGCTGCGCGAAATGCTTCAGCAGCGGATCGATGCGGCGGAGGGATGCGATGCGGTCCTGCTCGGCTACGGGCTCTGCGGCCGCGCAACCGACGGGCTGGCGGCCCGGAACCGCCCGGTTGTCCTGCCGCGCAGCCACGACTGCTGCGGCATCCTGCTCGGCAGCCGGAAACGGTTCGAGGAGCTGTTCCGCGACATGCCGAGCACGCCGTTCAGCTCGGTCGGCTATATCGAACACGGGGAATACTACTTTGCGGACGGCGAAATGATGTTCGGCGACAGCTATGCCGCTTTGGTCGAGCAGTACGGCGAGGACAACGCCCGCTATATCTACGAGGCGATGCACCCGAAGCTCGACGGGGAGTACCAGCCGGTCTGCTTTATTTCGATGCCGGAAATTCCCTGCGCCGAAGCGCTCGGGAAGTGCCGCGCCAGGGCGGAGGAGGAGGGGCGGCCGTTCCGCCGGCTCGACGGCGATATCCGGCTGATCCGCATGCTGCTCGACGGCGACTGGCCCGCCGGCGAATTCCTCGTGCTGCGGCCCGGGGAAACCAGCCGCCAGACCGGCGACTGGGATGAGATCCTGAAGGCTGTGCCCGGAGGGCAGTCATGATCGAACCCTTTCTCGAAGAGCTGGAGAACCGGCTTGACCCGCAGACGGAAGAGGCGCTCGAAGCGGAGTGGAATCGCTTTCTCGACCGCCGGTTCGACGGAGGAATTTTTCGTCCGCGGCGGCGTGCGGCCGCGCCCGCCCGCCTGGAGTGGCCCTCCATCCTCATCAACCATGCGCTGAGAGACCCGGAACTGCTTCTGCTGCGCGAACTCAGGTCCGTATCGGATACGCTCGCCGCCGGCAGCGGCAATCTCCTGAACATCCGCTGCAATTACGGCACGAGCATTCTGCCGTCGCTCTTCGGCGTCGAACCGTTTTATCTCGACGACGACTGCGATACGCTGCCGACCTCCATGCCGCTCGCCGACGGGAGAGACGGAATCCGCCGGCTTGTCGATGCCGGTGTTCCGCCGCTCGACCGCGGGCTGGCGCCGAAGGTGTTCGACACGGCCGCCTTTTTCCGGGCGCGGCTCGAGCCGTATCCGAAACTGCGGGAGTATGTCCGGCTCTACCACCCCGATCTGCAGGGGACGGCGGATGTCGCGGAGGTGGTCTGGGGCAGCGGTATTTTTATGGAATTCTATGACGATCCCGCCCTGATCCGGGCGTTTTTCGAGCTGATTACCGCAGCTTACCGCGAGTTCATGGATCGCTGGGAGCGTGAATTCCCGCCGCTGTCGGACCGCTTCCGCTGCCACTGGGGCTGGGGGCACCGCGGCAAAATCGTGTTGCGCGACGATTCGGCGATGAATCTTTCTCCCGACATGTATGCGGAATTCGTTCTTCCCTTCGACCGCGCGCTGCTGGAGCGGTACGGCGGCGGCGTGGTCCACTTCTGCGGCCGGGGGGACCACTACATCGACCTTCTCGCCGGGGTGCCGGAGCTGACCGGCATTCAGCTTTCGCAGCCTGAGTGCAACGATATGGAGAAGATCTATCGGCATACGGTCGACCGCGGCATTCCGCTCTTCGGGCTGCCGCTTGAAGCGGCTGAACAGGCGCTCGCCTGCGGCCGGCCGCTTCACGGGCTCGTCCACTGCTGCTGAGCCCAGGTCAGAGACCGATGATTTTCCGCACTCCCGGCACGCGGCTGATGCCGAACGCCGCCGCCAGCGACAGGAGCAGGACCGGTCCGGCATACCAGAGCGGAGCGGTTTTCCAGCACTGTTTCAGGAGCCAGATCAGGAACGGGTGTATCAGGTAAACCCCGAAGCTGAGCTGGCCGAGCAGGCGAAAACCGCGCGTCAGTCCGAGCCGTCGCGCCGCGGGAAGCAGGAGCACCGCACTGAAAAACGCGGTCGACTCGAGCAGGACCAGCGGGCTGGCCGGAGTCTGCCAGAGCGCATAACTGCCGAATCCGGTTGTGCTCCGGCATGCCGCGGCCAGCGGCGGGTATGCCGCGACGCATATCGCGCCGGCCAGCCAGAACGGCGCGGAACTGCGGGTGCGCGGCAGGGCGTCGTACAACACTTTGCCGATCAGCGCATAGCCGATGAACGGAATGGTTTTGAGCGGGAAGAACAGCACCGGGAAACGGTGGAACACCAGGAGATTGTACGCGTAACTCAGGAATGTCGAGCCGATCAGTCCCAGAGACAGCAGGACGAGCCATCCCCGGTTCATCGAACGGTACGCTGCTGAAACTGCCGGCAGCACGAAATAGAGGCAGAGCAGCATATAGAGATACCAGAGGTGCGGGTAGGGCGTTCCGCCGTAAATGGTTGCGACGATGCGGCCGGAGAGCCCCCTGGTCGAAATGAGCTGATAGAACAGCGTCCAGAATATGAGCGGGACCAGAATGCGGGAGGCCCGGCGGCGGTAAAACGCCGCGAGGTTCTCCGTCTCCGGCCCGATCAGGAGCGCCCCCGAAATCATGACGAAGAGCGGCACCGCCGAACGCGTGAATGCCTGCAGCAGCGCGGTTCCCCACCACTCCGGCCCGAATTCGGCAAGCGGCCGGAGCGAGCCGGAACAGTGCAGCAGCACGACGAGGACGGCGGCCCCGGCCCGCAGGACGTCGAGCGAACCGTCCCACGGCCGCTTCACTCGGCGACGCCCCCGTCCCGGAATGCGGCCAGCGCTTCGGGAAACGGGGAGAGCACCCGTTCGAGCACGCCGTGACAGGCCGAAATCGCCATGCCGTAATTGGTGATCGGAACTCCGGCCCGGCGGGCGAGTTCGATGCGGCGCAGCGTTTCGCGCCGGTTCAGCATGCAGCTGCCGCAGTGGACCACCAGTTTGTAGCTCGACAGGTCCTGCGGGTAATCGCGTCCGGCGCCGACCGTGACGTCGAGCGCGCCTCCGGCCGTATTCGCGAGCCAGCGCGGAATCTTGACCCGCCCGATGTCATCCTCGCTTGAATGGTGCGTGCAGGCTTCGGCGATAAAGACCCGGTCGCCCGGCTTCAGGAAGCGGATCGCTCCGGCGCCGCCGGCCAGCAGCGGCATATCGCCCTTCAGCCGCGCGAAGAGGATCGAGAACGTCGTGCAGACGATATCCGGCGGCGTTTCGCGCACCATGAGATCGACGACCTGCGAGTCGCAGACGACGAGCGCCGGTTTTTCGCGCAGGTTGCCGAGCGCGCGCTTGTAGTCGCTCTCCTTGACGACGTAACAGAGCGCGTCGGAGTCGAGTGCGTCGCGGACCGCCTGCACCTGCGGCAGGATCAGCCGCCCCTTCGGAGCCTGGATATCGACCGGAACGATCAGGATGACCGTGTTCCCGGGCTTCACGAGGTCGCCGAGCAGCGGCGGCGGTTCGAGGAAGTCGTCGGGGCACCCTGCCAGCAGCGCGTCCTTGAGCTGCGGCAGGATGCGTTCGCGCTCGGCGTCGCCGCCGGCAGCCGATACGCGGAGCGGTTCGAAGCCGGTCGCCTCCCGGAGCTTTGCGATGAATTCCGGAGAGGGTTCGGCGAGATCGGTTTTGTTGATGACCGGAATCAGGCTGACTTTGCGGTCGCGGGCGGCTTCGAGCAACCGTTCTTCGGGCTCGCCCCATACGCCGGCTTCGGTCACGAGCAGGATCACGTCGGCACGGTCGAAGGCGCGCCCGGAACGCTCGACCCGGCGGTCTCCGAGGACGGTCCGGTCGTCGATTCCCGCCGTGTCGAGAAAGAGGACCGGCCCGAGCGGGCGCAGCTCCATCGCCTTTTCGACGACGTCGGTGGTGGTTCCGGGGACCGGGGACGTGATCGCCACATCCTGCCCGGAGATCAGGTTCAGGAAACTGGATTTGCCGGAATTCGTGCGTCCGGCCACAACAATCTGAAGCCGCAGGGAGCGGGGTGCTGTTTCCATCGTGAATTTCCTCCTCTGCCGCGCAAACGGCGGTAACGGTTTTGCATAAAATACCACAAGAAAGCTGAAAAGTAAAGCCGTGGAACGGTTGCATTTTTCCGAATTCGCCGTTATAGTGTACAGGTTTGGTTATTTTGAATCCCGGGAATAGTGACAGTGACGGAGACACAGCGGAAATCCGGCTGGCTGAATCGAAGCCGCCGGATCGTGAAATACTACTATCTGAAGGTGATGCGCAACAGCGGGTCGCCGGAATATATTGCGCGCGGAGCCGCGCTCGGCATTTTTATCGGATTCGCCATCCCGATCGGTTTCCAGATCGCGGCGGCGGTGCCGCTTGCGTTCCTGCTGAAGGGAGCGAAAATTCCGGCGGTCGTGCTGACTTTCATCAGCAACTATGCGACGGTGCTGGTGATCTACCCGCTGCAGTGCTACATCGGCGGTTTTCTGATCTTCCGGCCGTTCCGCTGGGCGGTGCTGGTCGAGAAGCTCCACGGGCTGCTTGAAGAGAGGACGCTTGCGTCGCTGATGGAGCTTGGGACGCCGATCATCCTGTCGTTTTTCGCCGGCGGGCTCCTGTTCGGCATCCTGACGGCGGTTCCGGGTTATTATCTGACCCTTCGCCTTGTGGCCGGTTTCCGCCGCCGCCGGGCCGAAAGACGCGCAAAAGAGGCGCCCGGAAAGTTGTAAATCGCTTTCGGGCCGACTATATTATAGAATGTGGAAAACGTAACATTATTTGGGAAACGGAGCCGGTGACGATATGATGACATTGACGAAATACGGAATCAGGGAGTGGGGCGTCGGCCTAGTTGCGGCGGTCGTGCTGCTGGCCGGCTGCTGCTGGCTCGGCGCGGCGGGGCATCCGGGCTGGGGCGCGGGTGTCGGCGTGGTGGTCGTTGTCCTTTTTCTGGCGCTCGCCGCCTTCTTCCGCAATCCGTCCCGCCGGCTTCCGGAGGACCCGCGGCAGCTCGCCAGCCCTGCGGACGGCGTTGTGCGCGACATCGGCGAGGTGGAGGATTTCAACTTCCCTCCGTTCAACGGCAGGGCGGTCCGCATCGGCATCTTCCTGTCGGTGCTGAACGTCCATGTGAACCGGACGCCGGCCGAGCTTGAGGTCGAGAGCAAATATTACCGGGAAGGCGAATTCCTCGATGCGCGCCATCCGGAGTGCGCCGTCCGCAACGAGGCGATGACCATCGCCGGAACCGCGAAGGCCGGGGACGTGCGTTTCCCGCTGGCGATCCGGCAGATCTCCGGCAAGATCGCCCGCAAGATCGTCTGCCCGGTCGATCCGGGCCGCACGCTCAGGCGCGGCGAAGTCTACGGCATGATCAAATTCGGTTCGCGGACCGAGCTCTATCTCCCGGTCGACCGGTTCGATATCAAGGTCGGCATCGGCGACAAGGTCCGCGGCGGCGAAACGGTCGTCGCCGCAATCCGGCAGGAGAGTGCGAAATGAAAAGGCGTTTCCGGGATATGCTCCAGGCCAACAAGTGGCTCAAGTACGTGCCGAACTCACTGACGCTGTGCAACTCCCTCTGCGGTTTCCTCGCGATCCTCATCACGCTGCGCGCCTATGAAGCGCGCACGGTGGAGGATTCGCTGACCGTGTTCTTTTCGTGCGCGGTCATCATCTGCTGTGCGATGATCTTCGACTCGCTCGACGGCCTCGCCGCCCGGATTTTCAATGCGGCGAGCATGCACGGAGTTCAGATGGACTCGCTGGCCGACATGGTCACCTTCGGCGTTGCTCCGGCAACGCTCGTCGCGATCATGACCCACTCGCTGCGGGCGCCGAGCAACATCGGGCGCACCGAGGAGGTGCTGATCTACCTGCTCTGCTCGGTCTACCTCGGCTGCGCCGCGCTGCGGCTCGCCACCTACAACGTCCATGCGATCCTCGAGAAGAAGTCCAGCGAGAAGTTCAGCGGACTGCCCTCTCCCGGTGCCGCGGCCGGCATCTGCGTCGTGGTCGCCTACGCCTGGAAGTGCGACTTCGACCTGACGAAATACGCATTTTTCCTGCCTGCCTATGCGGCCGTGCTCGGGCTGCTGATGGTCAGCCCGATTCCCTACACGCACGCCGGAAAGTGGCTTCTCTCGGTGCGGCGCAACCGGAAGCGGATGGCGGTTTTTGCGGCAATGCTGTTTATCGTCGGCTTTTTCCGGATTCCCGGCATTGCCGCGCTCGTCACGCTTTATATTCTCGCCGGTCCGGCGCTCGCAGTCTGGCGCGGGGTGCGCAAGCTCTTTGCCGCTCCGGCCGGCCCGAAACCGGCGGAAAGGTAGGTTATCATGCATTATCTCATCACCGGCGGCGCCGGTTTCATCGGCGGTCACCTGACGGAGGCGCTGCTCGCCTCCGGCCATCGGGTTACGGTCATCGACAACTATTCGACCGGTTCGCCGGAGAATCTCGCCCGGGTGGCGGATCATCCGGGACTGACTCTGATCGAGGCGGATATTCTCGACTGTGCGGAGACGCTCGAAAACTGCATCGCCGCCTGCGACGTGGTCTTTCACCTCGCCGCCGCGGTCGGCGTCGAGCTGGTGGTCAGGGACCCGGTCCGCACGATCACCACGAACGTCCACGGCACCGAGAACGTCCTGAAGCTGACGGCGAAATACAACCGGCGGGTCATCGTCGCCTCGACCAGCGAGGTGTACGGCAAGTCGACCAATCCGCTGTTTTCGGAGACGGACGATCTCCTGATCGGTTCGCCGTTCCATTCGCGCTGGTCCTATGCCTGCAGCAAGCTGCTTGACGAGTTTTACGTCATGGCGTTCCACCGGTCGACCGGCATGCCCGGAACCGTGGTTCGCTTCTTCAACACGGTCGGGCCGCGCCAGACCGGCATGTACGGCATGGTCATCCCGCGCTTTGTCGGGCGGGCGTTGCGCGGGGAGCCGCTTCAGGTCTACGGCGACGGGACGCAGTCCCGCTGCTTCTGCCATGTGGCGGATGTGGTGCGGGCGCTGCAGCTGCTGGTCGGCCGCACCGAGTCCTGCGGGCAGATCTACAACATCGGCAGCCAGCGGCTGATCACGATCGAGGAGCTCGCACACCTTGTCATTGAACGCACCGGCAGCAGATCGGCCATTGAGTTCGTTCCGTATGAAAAAGCCTATGCGAAAGGCTTCGAGGACATGCAGCGCCGCATGCCGGATACCGCGGCGATTCACGCCTTGACCGGCTGGAAGCCGGAGCGGTCGCTCGAAGAGGTCATCGACGATGTGCGGGACAGCCTGAAAGGGCGTTGATGGATACGCTTGCGCATGCGGCGATCGGCGGGCTTTTCTTCAGCAGGTCCGGGGTACGTGCGGTAAAGCACCCGACCGGAAAACCGTTCTGGAGGGACTGGACATTCTGGGCCGCCGCCGGTTTCGGCAGCATGCCGGATCTGGCCAGTTTCGGGGTGCACTTCTGCGGCATGCTGTTTTCGGGGGAGCTCCGGGAGATGCTGCGGCGCTTTCTGGCGGGCGACGTCATGGCGGCGGCGCCGCCGGTGGAGATGCTGCCGCACTACGTCATCCTGAATTATCAGCTGACCCACAGTCTGGTGATTGCGCTGGCGGCGGGAGTGCTGGTCCGGCTTTTCTGGAAACCGGGTTTCCTGCCGTATCTGGCATGGCCGGTTCATATTCTCTGCGACATTCCGGTGCACGGCAGGAGCTATTTTGCGACGCCGGTTTTCTGGCCGTTGTCGGACTGGAGCTTCGACGGCTGGAGTTTCGGGAAGAACCTCTGGATCGTGGCAGGATACTGGGGCGTGATCCTCGCAGTGCTCGCCTGGCGTATAAAAAAGAGAAAAAGCGGCGTAGCCAGGACATGAAAGCAAAGGCGGCGTAAGCCGCCGTCGGCACCGGCACCCTGCCGGTCGGGTTCCAAGGGCGAAGCGCCTTGGCCGCCGGAGGCCTCTGTACGCGGAGCGGGAGAGCTACACCAGCAAAATGAAATTTTGCCGCGTAGCGTACACGGTCTGTTGCGCCGGAGGCGCATAAAGACCACGTCTGCCCCAAAGGGGCGGACATCTCCGGAATATATCACAAAGACAGCTCGCATTTTAACATCGTTTGCGGCTCCGGTCTACCATTGTTTGCCGGAGTCACCGTGGCGATAGGCCTTTTTGGTCGCTTCGCAGCCTTTGGCCGCTTTCGCTCACACCGGTCGAAGCGCCGCAACTTTGTTGCGGTCTTCTGAGCTGGAGCTTCGCCCGGGTCAGCTTGAGGCTTTGCCTCAAACTCCACCAAAGGCCTTCGCTGCCTTTGGAATCCCGCCAGGGCCGAATGGCCCTGAACCCGGTCGCTTCGCTCCCCCTTACGGCTGGCGGCATTCCGCTTTCTCGGCTTTGATGTCGTGGCTCGTCTTGCGGTAGAAGTGCGGCCCCACCACCTTCGAATAATAAGGATACCGCTTTTTGAGCTCTTCCGGGCAGGTCGGCTCGATGTTCTGAAAACGGCGGTAGAACCACAGATACTGGTCAGGGTAGCGCCGGATGTACTCCTCGGAGATGTTCATCAGGTCCTGAAGCACTTCCGTCTCGTCGCCGTACTCGGAGAACGGCTTCGGCAGATAGGCGGAGTGGGCATGGACCCGGCCGTCCTCGTGCCGCACGCTCGTGCCGTAGATGATGACGGCCGGAATTTCGTGGGCGATGCAGTATTTCATCAGGTGGGCCGGGGCGGTGCTGCTCGATACCGGCAACCCGAAAAAGTTCACGAAGCTGCCGCCGTCCCGGACCCGGGTGTTCTGGTCGATCAGGGTGCCGACGCCGCGGCCGTCGCGCAGCGCTTTCGTCGCCGCCCGGATCGCTCCGCTCGAAAAAATGATTTCGAGCCCCCGGACCTTTTCCCGGTTGCCGCTGTTGATCATTTTGTTCAGGTACGGGTTGCGGACCGGCTTCGCGATGGCGACCATATCGACTCCCGCATAATACGGGGCCATGACGCCGGACGCCTCCCAGCTGCCGAGGTGCGGATTCACGAAGATGATGCGCTCCTTCCGGGCGACGTGTCCTTTCAGCCGCTCCGTTACGTCGGGGGGCAGGAAATAACAGCGCTCGATCCGGTCCGGCCGGCCGTTGAGCCAGATGAATTCGGCCATGTTCAGCGCGAGGTTGTAAAGCGAGCGGCTGCCGACCCGCGCAACCTCCGTTTCGGAATATTCCGGGAAGGCGGTCCGGATGTTGGCCCGCACCAGGTTGCGGATCGACGGAATCAGGTTCATGGTTCCGCCGCAGAGCCGCGCCATGCCTTTGACGACCGGATACGGCATAAGGCGGATCGCCTGATAGGGGATCAGCACCGCCAGATAAACCAGAAAATCACGCGATCTGCCGAATGAACTCATGCCATGCTCCTTGTGTACATATCCTCTTTCTTGTGTGGGGAATATACACGCAAAACGCATTTTTTCCAGTTTCCCGGATAAAAAAACGGCGCGGAATCAACTCCGCGCCGTCCATGTTCCGATTCGGAACCAATTACTTCCAGCTGACGATATCATCTTCCACATCGGACCCGGTGCCGTCTGCGGCATTTTTCCCTTTATCATTCGTACCATTCGGTCCTCTGGAATAAATTGCCACTTTCCCGGCGATATATTTGGATGTGCTGTAAGGAAGCAGAATCTTATCGGAAAAATCTGTGTTGATGAGAAGAATATATGGATTCCCCCACGGATCTCTCCAAAGAAATTTTGCATTTGCATCGCTGATGCCATTTTCAGTGGGATCATATCCGGACTTGGGATCAAGGAATTTGATTCTCCGCTTATTAATATTCAGACTGTTTGCGTTGGAATAAAGTGTATTTGATGGATCGGTCAATTCAACAATGAACTGATTGTATGCATCAATCGTACCGGACTCACTCCCCTCCGCTGCATCTGGATCCGTGGGTTTTCCCAGCGTAACACTTCCGTTGGAGACCATGGAAGGCTTTATATAACTACTGCTGGACGGTTTGACGATTTGCTGATAAGTACTTTCCACACCCTTTAACGCCGTTTGAATCGTACTCATATCAGCTTTCGCCTGAGTTTCCATTCCCTTCCGCTGACCGATCATTACTGCCGGAATCAGCAATCCGGCGAGAATTGCGATGATGGCAATCACAACCAGAAGCTCTGTTAACGTGAACGAATGTCTTGTTTTCATTTTGAAAAATCCTATATTTTCTGCTTCTTTACCGTTCGGATATCGAGTTCAGGCACACGTCCTCATATGATATAGTAAGTTCTTTTCAATGATTTTTCAAATCGCAATCGTTTTTTTTTGCGAAAAATAGTCCAAATGACGGGAACTGGCTTGACAAATTCTGCTTGACCTATTAGGTTAATCATCGGAGACCCATGTGAATCCATGTTCAAATACATATTGTCATTCGGAAGGGACGAAATATGAAACAGAAGCGTTTGAACTTCACGCTTACGGAGCTTTTGGCGGTTATTGCGATTATTGCGATTCTTGCCGGATTGCTGATCCCTGCGATCAATGGTGCGCGGGATCGGGCTAAAACGGTTGCTTGTACCAGTAATCAAAAGCAAGTGACCGCATTTATCAGTGCTTATATGAATGAGAGCAATCATTATTTTATGTCGACTTCAAGTGAATCCTGGGCGTTGCCGCTTCATCGTCGGAATTTGGTTGCTGATGTAAAAGTGCTCAGATGTCCATCTATTGTAAATTATACTAGTTCGACTTATGAACCCGCAAATTTTGATGACGAAGCGGAGCAGATTTATGGCGCCGTTTATCATGAGGATGGTTTTGATTTCAGGGGAACGAAGTATCTTTATGCCGGATCAACACAAATTTCACCAACTCAATTGGCTTTGGGCGCTTGTACGGTTACCGCCGGAAAAATTCCTACTTCGTATTTGACTTTGGATTCCAACGTAACAAGCAAGGGCGGGCCTTATCAAATTCATAGCGGCAGAACATACTGCAACGTATTTTTCTTGGATGGTCATACGGAGACCTTGAATAATACGGATTTGAAGCGGAAATATTCGCCTAAGCAGAGCGGAGAAGGTGCCGTTAAAATAGCTGTAGACTATATTACCGAGTAATGCGTATTTGAAAGAGGAGGAAGAGAAAATGGCGGGTGTGAAACTTTACAACAAGACCGGCGATGCGAAGGCGGTCAAGATTCAGGAAGGCATCGAGAAGAAGTTCGGGTTCGTCCCCGAAGTGTTTCAGGCGATGGGGCGGAACGGCGACTTTCTCGATCTGGCCATGCGGATCGCCGAGGCGGCCGGCAAGGGGCTCGATCCGAAAACCAAGGAGCTCATCATCATCGCGGTCAGCGCGGTCAACGGCTGTGAATACTGCCTTGACGCGCACCGTTCCGCCGCTCTTGCGGCTGGCGTGACCGACGAGGAGATTTCCGCCGCGATCGAAGTCGCCGCGTCGATCAGTCTCTACAACAACTTCAACAAGGCCATCAGCCTGAACTCCGACCTGAAGTCGAAGTAAGCGCCGGTTTTGAGAACGACGCATCCGGAAGGAACTCCGGATGCGTTTTTTCTTTTCGATTTCTGCGGTTCCGCGCTTGAAAAATGGGGCGCGGCGGGATATTTTAACAGAATCATCAACGGTTCAGGTGGTCTTTCGCTCTTTGTCCGGGCGGAACGGCTGCCGGACGCGCAACAGCGAAAGGGGATTCTTATGGACAAGGCGAAAAGAAGCGAAATCATCAGCAAGTACGGCCGCAAGGAAGGCGACACCGGTTCTCCGGAAGTTCAGATCGCGCTGCTCTCGGCTCGCATCCTCGAACTCACCGAGCATCTGAAGGCCAATAAGAAGGATCACAGCACCCGCCGCGGCCTGCTGGCCATGGTCAGCCTGCGCAAGAAGCTGCTGGCGTTCCTGATGCGCGAAAATCTCGCGAAGTACATCGAGCTTACCGACGCGCTCGGCATCCGCCGCGCCAAATAACGGTTCGATTTCAGAAAGCTCCCGGACGTTGAAGCGCCGGGAGCTTTTTTTTATATTGCTTAAGCGTAAAAAAAACTACCGGCTGCGCCGGTATGCAGCCGAAGAGCTTCAGCTTAAAGGCGAGAGAAGAAACTCCGTGCTATCGTATTGCAATTCGCCAATCGCAACCAATAGAACGGAGCTTCAAATGACAATTGACAAATTATCACACACAATCTGAAAATGCAAGTATCACATTGTATTTGCGCCCAAATATCGTCGTCAAGTAGTCTATCGACAAATCAAAAAAGATATCGGAAAAATCCTGCGTCAACTGTGCGATTTGAAAAAGGTAGAAATACTGGAGGCAGAGGCTTGTCCTGACCACATTCATATGTTGGTAAGTATTCCACCGAATTTGAGTGTGTCGCAATTTATGGGATACTTGAAAGGAAAAAGTTCCTTGATGATCTTTGATCGTCATGCAAACCTGAAGTACAAATATGGGAATCGGCATTTCAGGTGTCGAGGTTACTATGTCAATACGGCAGGCGCGGATACACGCGCAATAACAGCGTATATTCAGAATCAACTGGCGGAAGATCAGGCGATGGAACAATTAACGTTCAAAGAGTATATAGACCCGTTTACGGGTAGCAGGAATGAACAGGCGCAAAAATAACCAGAGAGCAAAGAACTCAACTGGTTATTGTGACAAAACGTTTTAAAAAAATAAACGATGAGGCCGCTTTAGCGGCGGCCTGTGAAAAAGTTGCAATTGGCGAATTTTTTCAGAGCCCGTGTCGGGCTGCCGGCAATATCGCCTTGAAGGCGTGGTGCATACCACCGGCTTAGCCGGTGGTTTTGATTTCCGGTGAATGAGATTGTATTGTGGCGGTTTACGACCAAGTTATGTTGTTCCGCGTCATATTTTCCGTCTTTGGGGAAACTGGAACCTTTTGCCGGATCCGGGTCAATTGACAGGGGGATAACTCAGCCACCCGGCGAGATATCCTCCAGATGTTTTTTGGCGGGGAGACATATAAGTACGTCTTTCCGTTGCGAGCGTCGTATAATCAAGAAGTTGTACGCTGCCGTCGAGAAACGCGAAATTTGCGGCACGGGTCGGATGACGGAGCCAGATCGTTCCCCATGCGTACGGTCCTTCTGCACCCGGATCCTTGATCAGGTTTGATACGGCCGCATTCGTATCGAGGTATGGACGGCCGCTGGTCGCGTCATAGAAATTCGGCATGCAGTCGCCGGCTACAAACGGTCGGGCGCCGATCCGCTGCGCTTCCCGCAGGACATGTTCGCGCTTGACCATGGTCCCTGAGCTGTTGCCCAGCGCGTATCCGAAGGTGCGCATTGCCAGACCGTACGAGATGCTGTCGGAGCCGTTGGTTGCCTGGGTGGTGAAGTCTGTCCATGCGAACTGAGGTTCGGCGGGGCATTTCCAGAGTTTGCCATTGTGCAGATAAAGCGCGTCGAGCATGTTCGACCAGTGTGCATATTTACCTCCGTGTACGGAACTCTTGCTGGTGGCGGCCGGCAGCAGCCAGTCGTTGTATTCGTCTGCGTATACGATATAGGCAAGAATGATCTGCTTGAGATTTCCCGAACAGCTTGTTCGTTTTGCACTCGCCCGCGCTCGACCGAGCGCCGGAAGCAGCATCGAGGCAAGGATCGCGATGATCGCAAGGACGACAAGCAATTCGATAAGAGTAAAAGTGTTTCGTTTCATAATTGATCCCTGGTTTTGGTTGAAGCCGGGGGAATCCCCGAAGAGCTTATCCCATAAGATAGCGTGCTCCTGTCAGGATTCCAGCAGGGAAACTGAAAGTAAACTATTTCATAATAAAACATTAATGCATATTAGAAGTCTGTGTTTTTATGATGTGGTCAGATGAATTTTGTCAAAACGGTGTCATATTATCCGCAATCCGTAAAATAGACGATGGTACGGAGGCCATCGGAACGGTAATGATGTCTTTCTCGATGGTGTGAGTGCGACAGAGCCGCACAAAGCACCGGAGATGGGCCCCGCATGGAGTACGGGGCACGATCTTTCCGGGACGGGCATTCGCAAAAAGCGGAGAAAAGATAACTTTTCGGGAGATTATCAGGAGAATGATTATGCATCTGAAACATTTTGCTGTGCTTGTGCTGTTCTGCACTGCAACCGCCCTTTCTGCCTTGAACTGGCCGGTTATGCCGGAACCGGAACTGCGCAAGGCCGCAGCCGAACACGTCGCCGCATTCGCAAAGGAGTTTCCGGGGACGCCGGACGCTCGTGCGGCGGAAATTTTGCTCCGTTCCGGCTTCTCCGGCGGTTTGGGCTGGATCAGTGCGACGATGGAGTTTGCATCGGGGGCGCTCGACCGGAATCCGCCGCAAAAGGGAAAAGAGAAGATTCGTGAGCACGCATTGCGCATTATGGATTATCCGCTGCATGTGAACAATAAGGATCCCGAAGCCTCCGGTGAATTGAAACAGGCATGGCAGGCCGCCGTTGACCGGCTGCACACCCGTGTCATGGAGCGGATGTTCCGGGAGATCGACACGGACAGGACGGAATCAGGACTTATTGTCTGGAAATTCTATAATATGGGTTTCGTCGTGAAGTCGAAGGGACACATTGTCGGTTTCGACCTCTGGCCCGGAGCTGTTTCCGGGCGGCAATATACACAGGAACAGCTTGATGTGCTGACCCGGAAGCTTGATGTGCTTTTCATCAGCCACGAGCATGGCGATCACGTCTCACGACAGTTGGCGGAGGCGTTGCTGAAGGCGGGGAAAACGGTTGTCGCACCGGATCCGGCAAAGGCGCTGCCGGGACTGAGTTCTCCGAATCTTGTTGCCATGTATGGGGCGAACTCCGAGCGGCAGCTCGCCGGAATCAGGGTCCGGGCGCTGCCTGGTACGCAGGGGAAGACACCGTGTAATATCTACATCGTTACGCTCGACGGAATGAATGTCATCCATAACGGTGATAATACAGACCATGCGGTTTATTCTGCCCTTGCGGGGATGGGAAAGATCGACCTCGCGCTTTCGAACTGCTGGTCCGGATTTGCTCCTTACTTTGCTTCAGCCCGTCCGGAACTGGCTGTCACGGCACACGAGAATGAGCTTTCTCACCGGGTACAGAACCGCGAATCGTTCAAGGAGGTGTTCGAGCGGCTCGAAAAAGTAAAGAATCCGCCGCCGGTCCTCATTATCGACTGCGGAGAAAGCATCCGCTATCTGAACGATTGACCGGAAACGGTTCGGATTGCCCCGGAAAGTTGAAAATACGTTCCGGGATTTTCCTATCCATATCGACTGTAGTCTCTTTGCTGACTTGCCCATATCCGGGAGAGGTTGGAACAGGCAGATGCCTTATTTGGGCTCGAAGGTCGTCAGAGAGCAGGGCGGAAATTTCCGGATGAATCATCCGCTGCAATTGCGACAGGTTTTTCTTTTGGCAGGAATGCGGTGATCCTGGCGATCTCTTCCGGGGTCAGGATGTGGGCGATACCGGAGCGCTGCGTGAAGCCGACGACTGTGATTTTCGTCTCCTGCAGACTGTCGGCGGCGGTGACGATGGCGATGCGGGGCGTGTCCTCGGCGTGCCGGTCCATGAGTTCGAAATCGAGCGCCGCTTTATCGGAGTAGTCCGGCGTCGGCGTGAAACGCTCTTTGAAGTCGGCCCGGAGCGTGTAGCCGCTGCCGTCCGGAACCACAGCTGCCGGGGCAACTCCGGCTCGGTATATTGCGCCCATTCTGAACTGGGCTGCCGACTATGGATGCCGCAACCGGCCCTCGTGGGTCACGTCGGAGATCATCATACAGAACGAGCAGGGATTATGAATTTCCCCCGGACGATTCCTTTGATGTCCCCGCCGGGCCGGCCAGGCCATCGTTTGCCGGTGATCCGGCAAACGATTTTCAGAACCAGTATATCCTTCGCTGTATTCCGGGAAGCTGAAACGAAGGACTCGCCTCCGGGAAACTCGGAAGCGGGTCCGGCTGATGCGGCCTGCGGTTAAAACGTCCAGCGGAGCGTATGGCGGCCGGGCGGCAGAACCTGTCCGCTCCCGGGGCCGCTGCGCGGTTTCGCCGTCAGCTCGAAGGCGGGCGTGAACGGTTCCGCCGATTCGAATTCCGCTTCCACCGTTCTGGCCGCTTCGTCCCAGTCGAACCGGAGCAGCTTTGCCCGGCCCTGGTCCGAGAGCCGGACCGGGGAGGCGCCGCCGAAGTACAGCGCATAGAATCCGGCATTCTCGGCCGCCATGCGCGGATCGGGGGCCAGCATCTTCTGGGCTTCGAGCTCCCGGCGGACCGTTTCCGGCTTCTCCCCGAGCAGCAGCCGCAGGTAGAGGTGCGGCGCGATGTTCGCGTCGTGCCAGTTGCGGTGGCCCGGGTGCCGCTTGCGCCAGTTGTCGAGCTTTTGTTCGACATAGGTGTATTCGAAGAAACGCCAGAACTCCTCGCCGTTGCCCGCCAGCAGCATCGCGTAGAAGCACGGATAACTGCCGATCCAGGCCAGAGACAGCGCGATTTCGCTGTTGATGTAGTTCGGGTTGCCGCCGCGGGCGCTCATGACCTCGAACCCGAAGTGTTCCGAAAAGCCGATGCCGATGCTCCGGTACTCCTCCCTCGGCACTCCGGGACGGCGGTAGCCTGGCGCCTTCCACTTCTGGGTGTCGGCCAGCGCATAGCGGGCGAGCAGCATCGCGGCGGCGGCCTCGTCGTCGCCCTTCCCGAGCGTTTTCGCCATGCGGAGGAGTCCGGCTACGCCCTCGTAGGAGATGACGTCCATATCGATCGCCGAGGCGGCGGTGTGCTCGCGGCAGCCGGACTGCATCATCGTCCAGTCGTGCGACAGGTAGAAGAAGAGCGGAAAGCGGCGGATCGTCTCCCAGTTCTCGTCGATCGTCCGCCAGTCCCCCGTGAAACGGGCGTAGTTCGCCAGCCCCGAGAGCGCCCCGCCGATGCCGGAATTCGGGTCGCCGAGGATCTCGTTCGCCCGGTCGGTCCACGCGAACGAGACCGGGTAGCGCCGGCTGCTGAACGGCTCGGTCCTGGCATACCACGGCCGCGGGCCGAGCACGAATCCGACGTCGTGTTTCCAGGCGGCGGCGATCGCGTCGCGCTGCTCCGGCGTAAAGAGGCTCTGCGCGAGGCTGCCGGAGGCGTACATCCACCAGCAGGAGAGCGAATCGCCTTTTCCGCGCGGCTTCGGCTCACCGCCGATGTGCCGGGCGACGGCCTCCGCGACCCGCGCCGCCTCCGCATTGCCGGCCGGACGCGGGTAGAGCGTGTTGTCGGCCGGCGGCAGCGGCAGGGCATAGCGCCCGCGCTTCTGCTCCGAAAGCCTCCAGACCCGGTACGGGCCGTACTTCGTATCAAGTCCGAACGGTTCCGGCTCCCCGGCCGGGAACGTGACCGGATATCCCTCGTCCGCTCCGAAGGCGGCCAGCGGCGGGCAGGGCAGGAACGGTTCGCCGCTCTCCCCCCATGCGTTGCTCCAGGCCAGATGGCGGAACGATTCGGCGAAATCGACCCGGTCGCCGTCAACCCGGAATTTCATCTCGCCCTGGAGCGGATAGCAGCGCAGCAGAGACGCGAGCCGCCGCGAAACGGCCGCAAGGCGACGGGTTTCGGCGTCGCCGGCGCCGGGTTTCCCGGTGAACGGACGGTAACCGGCGGGCGTACCGAAGCCGACCCAGCCGCGCGGCCGGCCGAACAGGAAGCCGAACGTGCCGCCGTCGGCGACGGCCTTCTGCGGCTTCTCCTCGAAGGCCAGCAGAACCGGCAGTTCCGGACGTTTTTCGAAACTGACGACGGCCCACCCTTCCGAAAGCGCGGTGAGGTCGGCTTCGGCCGCTTTGCTCCAGACCATCGCGCCGTTCCTGCCGGGGAACAGCAGATACGGGGTGCCGAGGTCCGATTCCGGCTTCAGGGTCAGGACCGCATCCTGCGAATGGATCAGGAAGCCCGGCGCGAGGATGCTCGCCACATAGCGCTCCGGCAGGCGGCTCGCGTCGAACTCCCCGAATGCGCGGCTTGCGACCTTGTTCTCCTTCGCGCCGGGGAACCGTTTGAGCTGCGTGACGACCATGTGGTCGCTGCCGACATCGACCCGGCGCCACGCGGTCCGCTGCGCGCCGCCGTTGCCGACGGCGAGTTTCAGGTGAGCGCCGTCGGAGGTCTGGTAGAAGAAGGCGTCGTTTTCGAGATTGACGGTCAGCAGCCCGTTGCCGGCGTGGTAGCCGAAGCGGCCGAAGCCGTCGGCCGGGATGCCGTTCCGCCAGCCGTCCGTCCCGGCCGAAAAATCCGGCATCGGGAAGCGTTCCGCGAATCCGGCAGCGCGCCTGGCCGGAAGCGGCGCGCACTTCAGCGATACGCCGCCGGCCGGGGGATGTGGAAATGCGAGTTCAAGCAGATGGAGATTTTCCGGCGCAAGCGGCGTCTGGGGTTCCTCCGGGCAGCCGAATTCGCTCCAGAGGAGCTCGGCCCGGTTGACCCCCGCCGCGAGTTTCGGCAGCGGCCGGGTCCAGACGATATCGCTGCGGAAGCGGTAGGCAGTTGCCGCCAGTTCCGCACCTTCGACCTCGGCCGGAACGGTGATTTCGATTGCGGCTCCGGCCGAATCGGTCCACTCCTCCCCGAGCGGGCAGGAGAGGACGGCGCGGCCCGGAACCGCCAGCTTGATTGCGCCGTGCCGGTTGACGCGGGTTTCGATCGAGGCGACCTTGAATTCGAGCGATTTCACCGGGTCGCTGCCGAGGATGAGCAGATCGGCCGGGACGGACGGCGCTTTGCCGTTCGGCGCGATCCGGGCCGCCCTGAGTTCGAGCGTCCGTGCCGGGCCGCCGTTTACTTTGTATTCGACGGTTTTCGGCAGCGCCCAGTCGCCCCAGCCGACGCGCGGGATTGCGAGCCTCGGCAGCCGGACCGGTTCCGGAAAGTCGATGCGGAAGTGAAACTTTTCCACCGCGCCGACAGAGAGGTCGCCGATCTGCGGCGAGACGATCCGATCCGGCTCTTTGATTCCGGAACCGAGGTCGGTGACGGCCGCCTCCGGCAGCGGATGAAGCGAATAAAGCAGCTCCGGCGCGGCGGCGGGCGCGGCGAGCGCAAGGAAAAGGAGCGCGAAGGAGAGGGAAAACGGGATGTTCATGACTTTCCTTTCAGTTCCAGACGGTTGCATTGGCCGAATCGTAGCGCCACGGTTCCCCGGTGGCGCGGTATTCGAAGAGAAGCCGCCCCGGCACCGACTGCACGTGTCCGTCCAGGAACGTCGCGTTGACCCGGTCGCTGTGGCGCGGGTCGGCGGCATTTTTGCTGGCCGGGTCGATGCCGTGGCTGAACAGGAAGTCGAGCCCCCACCAGTCGCCCTTGTTGCCGTCGAGGATATGAAGCCTTGCGGAAGGAACCGGGATGCCGCCCGCCTTGAACGCCTTCTCCGTCCAGCCGGAACCTGTGAAGAAGTTGTTGTGGTGCAGCGCATAGCTGAGTCCCTGCTTTTCGCCGTTTGCGGGCGGCACCCGGTTGGCCGGGCAGAGGAAAATCTTGTGCTTGAACCAGTCCTCGTCGGTGAATGCGCCGTTGATGCCGAGGTACCGCTTGATGAAATTCGGCCAGAAACGTGTGCAGTCCTGCCAGTTCGGACGGGATTGCGTCCAGTTCGTATGGCGCGAACGGAGCAGAAAGTCATTGTTGTCGCCCGCGTACATGGCTGCGGCGTGGGCGATCTGCTTCAGGTTGCCGGCGCATCCCGAACTGTGCGCCCGCGCCCGCGCCTGGTTCAGCGCCGGCAGCAGCATGGAGGCCAGAATGGCGATGATCGCGATGACGACGAGAAATTCGATCAGAGTGAAGGCAGCGGATTTTCTCATTTGGTTTCCTCCCTGACAGGCTTTGCATGGATGTGGCATGGACCGGTACTTTCACGGATATTCAGCGCGTAATCGAGCTGAAGCTGCCGCTCCGCGGGCTGTCCGCGCAGCAGCCGGAACAGGAGCTCGACCGCCTTGAATCCCATCTGGCGGGTCGGCTGGGCGATCACGGTGACCGGCGTCGGCAGGTATTGCAGCTCATTGCTCTCTTCGAAGGAGATGATCGAAAAATCACCGGGCGGCCGCAGCCCGAGCCGATGGAGCTCCGCCAGCAGCTTCTGGGTCATGAAGCTGTTGGTCGAGAAGAGGGCGGTCGGCCGTTCCGGGAGACGGGCGAATTCGAGCGCGGCCAGTGTGGCGGAGTCGCCGAGGTCGCGGAACTCCTTTGTCCAGATCCGTTCGGGGCGGCCGCCGGCTTCGCGGATGGCCTCCGAAAATCCGGTCAGGCGCTGGCGCTGGCTGATGTCGTAGTGGGACATGCCGATAAAACCGAACCGGCGGTGGCCGAGGCTCCAGAGATAGGTCGCCGCGTCGCGCCCGGCGGCCGGGTCGTCGACGAAAATGCAGCAGCGCGACTCGCTGCCGTTCAGATTCCCGATCGAGACGATCGGAATGCCGAAGCTGTTGAGTTCGCGCGACACCCGGTAGGAGGTGTCGAACTCCGGGATGATCAGCCCTTTCAGGCGGTAGGCGCGGATGCAGTTGCGGAAAAAATCGGCGTTCATCTGCTCCGGTTTGCGGGTGATGAGCTGCGCGACGAATCCCTCCGTGGTCAGCGACTCCATGATCGCCGTCAGGAGTGTGCTGTTGTAGCTGGTATTCAGAAAGTCGGTGTAGGAGGCCATTGCGATGCCGATGCACTCCGGCGCGCGGACCGCGGCGGCCGCCTGCGAAGCTTCGCGGTCGATCTCGGAGACGATGCGGCGCACCGATTCGACCGTCGCGGCGCGGTGGCCGCTTTTTCCGTTCAGGATTCGTGAAACGGTCGCCGTGCTGACCTTGGCGCGTTCGGCGACCTGCCGGATGGTTGCGTTTGTCAAAACCATGGATCTCTCCGTTGTTGCGTTTGTTATTATTATCCTGAATCCGTGAAACAACAGGCAAAATTAAAGGTAAAACAGAGGCAAAAC